>Ga0302283_1000575_pt1 | contig 30533 bp, 26 predicted proteins | sample III_Fen_E1_4_FD_198770 | JGI IMG/M metagenome (GOLD analysis project Ga0302283, IMG submission 198770) | Peat permafrost microbial communities from Stordalen Mire near Abisko, Sweden - III_Fen_E1_4 | ecosystem: Environmental > Terrestrial > Soil > Wetlands > Permafrost | place: Sweden: Abisko... | reverse complement strand
CGGCCTCTGCTTCTACCAGCACCGCAAGACCGAGGACCGAGGAAGGCTGGGGGGGCAGACCGGCTCACCCCCATCTCGCGCGTGGGATCCGTCGTCAGGGTGTTGCAAGCGCGCCCGAGGGCGAGCGCCTCGACGCTCGAGCGGTGATCGGCGGAGCCTTCGTCGACCTCGGGCACTTCCCGCTCCCGGGCGGGGTCTTCGTCGACGGGGAGGGCCTCGACTGAGGGTGCCTCTCGCTCGGGCGCTCGTCCGAGATCGTCGCGGTGGAGCACGGGTGCGGTCGCGCGACCGGCGTGAGCGTCATCCTCTCACGATACCCGAGTCAGCCTCCGGGGCGCCCCGCGACGGCCCGCCGTCCACCGATCGCCGCCAGGCGCGCCCCGGGTCGTTCGCTCAGATCCGGACTCGCCGTCAGCATGGTGCGGACGAGGGAGGCGAGGACCTCGGGCTGGTCGTTCTGAAGGTAATGGTTCGCCTCCGGGATGCGCCAGGAGACGGCGGGCGCGCCCAGGCCCCGGAGGCATTTCTCCCATACGAAGTCCGGCACCGCGGTGGGAGCGATCGTGTCGCGCTCTCCCCAGATCAAGGTGGTGGGGATCTCGCTGCGGGCCAGCGTCTCCAGCCAGGTCACCTCGTGCGCCTTTCTCTCGTTCAGATACTGGATGAGGTCGTGCTCCACCCCTGTCCCGTCCTGGTAGTCGAAGACCGACGCCAGGGCGGCCAGCGCATCGGGGCCCGGTCGCCGCGTGAACGTCGACCGGCCCAGTCCACGGGCGAGGCGCGCGCCGTCGAGGAGCGACGAGAGCACCGGGCCCGCGAGGGGGTGCAAGAGGAGCTGCTGGGCGACCGTCAGCCGCGCCAGCGGGAGGTACACGTTCCCGTTGGTGATGAAGTGATGGTTGATCCGGTAAGGCTGGACCGGCGCCGACTGGTAGATCTGCAGGAGCGCCAGACCCACGCTGTCGCCCTTGTCGTGGGTCAAGAGCGCCACGTCCTCGATGCGGGCGACCTCGCGGAGGAAGTGATCCACGAGGCGGGCGTCGTCGAAGATGGAGTAGCGGTATCCACCGCGCGGCTTGTCCGAGAAGCCGTAGCCGGGCGTGTCGAGGGCGCAGACGTGGAAGTCGCGGCTGAGCAGGCGGGCGAGCGCGGCGAAGTCGAAGCTGCTGGTGGGATAGCCGTGGACGAGGAGGAGGGCCGGCTTGGTGGGGTCGCCGAGGCGGATGGAGAAGATGTTGAGCGGGGGGCGCCCGGCGTTCTCGGGGAGGGTGGACGTCCAGGAGAAGAAGCTCCCCGCCGCGGCCCAGGCCAGGGCGGCGGCGGGGGGAGCGGGCAGGCGGGCGTAGTACTCGGCGGGGGAGCGGGAGGTGTCGCGGCGTCGGGTGCTCATGGCCCTGGGGTCTCGGGGTGCCGGGTCAGGCCCCGGCCACGCCCTCGAGCACCGCCCGCATCTCCCCGGGCACATCCGTGATCACCCCATCCACCCCCAGCGCCGCCAGGTCCCGCGCCTCGCCCGGATCGTTGATCGTCCACACGTTCACCACCAGCCCGCGCGCCTTCAGCGAGCGCACCAGCTCCGGCCGGGTGAGCGTGCGCTCGAGGTGGACCGCCGTCGCCGCGAGGGGCACCGCCGTCGCCGCGTGGAGCAGGTGGTAGCGCGTCCGGTGCACCAGGATCGCCCTTGGCACGTGCGGGGCCAGCGCCTGGAGGCCGGCGAGCATGAAGGGGTCGAACGACGACACCAGCACCGGGTGCGAAGCGTCCCAGCGATCGAGCAGCCGCGCCGCGGCGCGCACCACGGCGGTGCGGCTCGGGACGTCGCGCTTGAGCTCGACGTTGACGGGCAGGTTGCGCTCCCGCGCGAAGGCGAGGGCCTCGGCGAGGCTGGGCACGCGCGCGCCGCCGGGGAGCTCGACCCGCGACAGCTCGGACAGCGTGAGGTGGGCGGCCGCGCGCGTGTCGGCGCCGTCGGTGATGCGCTCGAGGGTCTCGTCGTGGAGCACCACCAGCTCGCCGGAGGCGCAGGTGCGGGCGTCCAGCTCGACGGCCTCGGCGCCTTCGCGCACGGCGGCCTCGAAGGCCTGGAGGGTGTTCTCGACGACGCCGGGGCGGCGCACGCCGCGGTGGCCGATGACGAGGGGTCGGTCGCGGCGGGTGAAGCCACGCAGGCCGGTCATCGGCCGAGCTCCTGCTCGATCATGGGCGGCACGGTACCACGAGCGCCGGCGAGCGGCGCCGGACCGGGAGCGGCGCCACCGCGGGTCGATTTCTGAGCCGCGCGCCCGGGCCGAAGCGACCATACCCACGAAGCCCCGTGCCCCGCCCTCTGCTCGTCCCCCGGCCCGTCGTGGCCCCGTCCCCGCCACGTCTGGCGTCGGTCCATCGCCTGCCGCTCGACGGCGCCGACGACGCGGCCATCGCGCGCGCCCTCATCGCCGGGGACGAGGCCGCCGCGACGCTCGTCTGGCAACGCTATGCGCCCCTGGTGCGCGGCATCCTGCGCCGCTCGCTGGGCCCCTACGAGGACGTGGAGGACCCCGTGCAGGACGTCTTCCTCGGCTTCTTCCGGCAGATCGGTGGGCTCCGGGATCCCGGCGCCCTGCGGTCGTTCCTCATCGGCATCGCGATGCACGTGGCGGTCTCGGCGCTGCGGCGGCGACGGGTCCGCCGCTGGCTCCGCCTCACCGCCACCGGCATGCTGCCCGACGTCCCCGCCGGCGCGGACGAGGGGGACGGCCGCGCCCGGGACGCGATGGCGAGGCTGTACGCGATCCTCGACCGCCTCGACGACGTCGGGCGGTTGACGTTCGTGCTCCGGTACATCGAGGGTCTGGAGCTCACCGAGGTCGCCGAGGCGCTCGGGGTATCCCTCGCGACGGCGAAGCGCCGCCTCGCCAAGGTCACCGCGCGCGTGCTGGCGATGATCGAAGGCGACCCGGTGCTGCCCGGGTACGCGCGCGCCATGCTCGCCGGTCGCGAAGGAAAGGGGGGCGCATGAGCCGCGGGACGCCGCGGGACGCCCCCGGCGAGAGCGTGCTCGCCACCCTCGCCGGCGTGGCTCGGCGCGAAGCGGGCAGCGAGCTCCCCCCCGAGGCTTCCGCACGCGGCCACGACCGCGCGCTCGCGGCGTTCCGCCTTCACGCTCGGCGCAGCTCGACGGGCCGCGGCGGCCGTCCGACGCGAGCTGCCTGGCTGGTCGCTGCGGTCGTCGCCTGCCTCCTGGCCCTCGCGGTCATCCGCTTTCCACGGGCGCTGCGCTTCACCGTCGATGGTGCGCCGCAGGCCGCCGGCAGCTACGTCCCTGCCGGCGCCGCGCTGCGGTTCAGTGACGGCAGCGTGATCACGTTCGCCGCGGACGCCGGCGGGCGAATCGCGGAGTGCGGGCCGCACGGGGCGCGGGTGCTGCTGGAGAGCGGGACGGCATCGTTCCAGATCGTGCACCTGCCCGGTGCGAGCTGGTCGGTGGAGGCGGGCCCCTTCGCGATCGCGGTGATCGGGACGGCGTTCGAGGCGAGCTGGTCCCCGGACGCCCAGGCCGTCGAGGTGCGCCTCCACGAGGGCGAGGTCTCCGTGCGCGGGCCGCCGGCGCCGACCGGCGTCCACCTGCGCGCCGGCCAGCGGCTGAGGGCCCGCGCCGCGGGTCACGATGGCCCCCTCGGCCCCGCCGGCGGCGAGCTCTGGATCGGCGAGGCGGAGACGCCGCCGGCCGTGCTGGAGGAGACCACTGCGGCGCCCGACAGGGTGACTGGCGCGCTCCCTCCCCGAGCTGAACCGGGAGAGCACGCCGCTCGCAGCCCTCTCGTGGCGAGCGCCGCCCCGACGGCGCGCCGCGCGGCGCCGAGCTGGCCGAGGCGGGTCGCGGCCGGGGACTTCGCCGGGGTGGTGCTGGACGCCGAAGCGCGGGGCGTGGACCCGACCGTGCGCGCAGTACCGCTCGGGGACCTCGTGGCGCTCGCGGACGCGGCCCGTTACGCGGGTCGGCCCGCCCTGGCGCGGCGCGCCCTGCTGGAGCAGCGCGCGCGCTTCGCCGGCTCGCCCGAGGCGCGCGCGGCGGCCTTCCTGCTCGGTCGCCTCGCCGACGACAGCGGCGAGCCCACCGACGCCGCGATCCACTGGTACGAGGCCTACCTGACCGAAGCTCCGGGCGGTGCCTTCGCCCCCGAGGCCCTCGGCCGGAAGCTCACCGCGCTGCGGCGCACCGGTGATCCCGCCGCGCGGGCGGCCGCCGCGGAGTACCTCCGCCGTTATCCCGAGGGGCCGTACGCGGCCGCGGCTCGGGAGCTCTCGGTGGATCCATGAGCCGACGTCGCGCCGCGCGCCTCGCCCTCGGCGCGGCGGCGCTCCTGGTCGCGGCGACGGCGTCCGCCGCGCCGCCCATACCCGTCGCGGTGGTGCGCCCGGCGCACCCGGACCCGGTCGTCGTCGAGTCTGTGATGCGGCTCCGCGCCGAGCTGCTGGCCGCCGGTTTCGCGGTGATCCTGGTCGACGCGGATCCCGCTCGAGATGCACGTGACGAGGACGCCGGCGCAGTACCGCCCGCGGCCACCATCACCGTCATCGCAACCGGGCACGGCGCGGTCGCGGACGTCTGGATCGCCGGCCGCGCCTCCCGCGACACCGTGGTGCGCCGTGTCGATGCTGGCACGACCTCCGAGTCGTCCCGGCCGGCGGCGCTGGCGATCCGCGCCGTCGAGCTGCTCCGCGGTGGGCTCCTTGCCGAGCAGGCGCCGACCACGAGCCCCGCGGCTGAGCCGCCGCCGGCGTCCGCGCTGCCGGTGGAGGAGGACGAGCCCTCCGCGCCGACCTCGCCCCCGCGGCCGCGGCCGCGCGGGCTGTTGCAGGGCCCGACGGTGGAGGCGGGCCTGACGGCGCTCCGCGGGCTCGGCGAGGACGCCTGGCGCCTGGCGCCGGCCCTGCGCTTCGCTTACGGCCCGCGCGGAGGGCTCGCGGGCCGCCTGACGCTGATGGGCCCCACGTCCACGGATCAGGTCGCGCTGGTCGAGGTCGCGTACGCCTTCGCGCCGCCGTGGCCGATCCTGGTGCCGGTCTTGAGCCTGGGCGCTGGAGGCATTCACGCGCACCTCGACGACACGGCGAACGCCCGGTTCCCCCGGCTGCGCACCGACGCCTGGGGCGGGGTGCTCAGCGCCGGCGCGGGGGTCGCAGCGCGCGCCACGGATCGCGCCGCGTTCCTCCTCGACGCCCACGCCCTCTTCGTCGAGCTCGGCCCCGGCGCGTTCGTCGGCGCCATGCCGGCCTCGGGGAAGCAGCTCGTGACGACAGCGTCGCTCGGCGTCGTCGCCGGATTCTGAGCCGCCGACCGCACGCTCTTTCGTGAGCCGTCACCGCTGCACGGGGCGACTACTCCGGCCGGAGCGCGGCCCTTGCGCTCCCTCAGGAGGTACACCGATGATCGGTTCCACCCCGTCCGCCCTGCTCGCGCTCGCCGCGGTCGCGACCGTGGCTGCGCTCCCCATGGCCTGTCAGAGTGGCGGCGTGGGCGATCCGTGCACGCCCGACGAGGAGTACGACGCCCGCTTCGACGGCTTCGACGTCTCCCAGGAATACCTCGAGTCCCGCTCCTTTCAGTGCGCGACGCGCCTCTGTCTGGTCAACGCCTTCCAGGGGCGCGTGAGCTGCCCGCTCGGTCAGTCGCAGGCGTCCCTCCACCCCTGCGCGGGGCCGCACGACGCGAGCTGCGCGCCGGGAGAGACCTGCGTCAGCTCGGACACGCTCGCCCGGCCGTGCGACACCTGCGATCCCGCGACGGATGCGGGCTGTGTTCCACAGGCGTGCCCGCCAGGCCTGACCTGCGACCCGCTGCAGCACGTCTGCACCTGCGACTCCAGCAGCCCCAGCCTCTCCCTCCAGGGCGTCACCTACGGCTGTACGTTCTTCGATCCGGAGTGCGTCCCGTCAGCGAGCGCGCCCTGCGCCGGCCTGCCCACGAGCTTCCTCTGCCACGCCGCCGGGGACTGTCAGGACGCGAGCGGGTCGGCCGCGCAGAACCAGGGCAAGGCGTGCTGTGTGCCGGGTACCGACACGCCGGTCTCGGTCTCGATCTGCGGGCAGTGTGACGCGGAGTCGCACCGCGACGCGGAGCAGGCGGTCTATTGCTCGTGCCGCTGCGCGGTGGCCGACGGCGACCCCCCCGAGCCCGACTTCGACTTCTGCACGTGCCCGACCGGCTTCACGTGCTCACCGATCCGGCCCGACCTGGGCCTCGGCGGTGATCTGCTCACGGGCAACTACTGCATCAAGGCGGGGTCGGCGCGGGACGGGGACCCTGCCGCGTCCTGCGGCCTGGTCACGGGCAACCACGATTCGCCCTGCGCCGGCGTCGGCGTCCAGTGACGCCAGCGACGCGCGAGGCCTCTCCCCAGCGCCGCGCCACCCGGGTAGGCTCGGCCCTCCCCCCACCGGAGCGCCATGCCCGAGCGGCCCGATCTCGAGTACGTCGTCCCCATCCTCGACCGTGAGCTCGCGGGCAAGGCGATCACCTCCGTGCGCGTGGACAAGCCGGTGGTGCTCCGGGTGGCGATCCGCGATCCGGTCACCGTGGTGGTCGGCCGCGCCTTCACGCGCGTGCGCCGCCGCGCCCATTTCGTGATCTTCGATCTGGCCGGCGAGCCGGCCCTCGAGATCGCCGTCGCTCCCATGCTCGCCGGACGCTTCGCGCTCGCGTCGCCGGGGGACCGCCGCCCCGCCGACGTGGCGCTCACCCTCGCCCTCTCCGACGGCCGCGAGCTGCGCTACCGCGACGACGTCCAGATGGGGAAGGTGTACGTTATCGACGCCGCCCGCGAGGCCGAGGTGCCGGGCCTCGGCGTGGTGGGGGTCGACGTGCTCGATCGCCGCGCGTTCACCCGCGCGGCGTTCCGCGCTCTGGCGAAGACGCGCAAGGATCAGGTCAAGGTGTTCCTGCTGGACAAGGCCGCGCTCGACGCCATGGGCAACGCCTACGCGGACGAGGTGCTCTTCGCCGCCCGGATCCACCCCAAGACGTTCGTGCGGAGCCTCTCCGAGGACGAGGTGGACCGCCTCCACGACGCCATCGTGACGGTGCTGCGCGAGGCCAGGGACGAGGTGGCTCGACAGAAGCCGGCGCTCGACGAGAAGGTGCGGAGCTTCCTCCAGGTGCGCAACCGGCACGGGGAGCCGTGCCCGCGCTGCGGAGCCACCATCCGCAAGGCCGGGGTCCACGGACATGACGCGTTCTATTGCCCGGAGTGCCAGCCGGACGGGCGGAGGAGCGCGCTCGTCGACTTTCGCAAGGCGAAGCGCTGAAGCGCCGTCGAGAGAGCGCGGAGGTCGGAGTCGCTCAACCGCCGAGCTCCGCCACCACGAGCTGTGCGGCTTCCCGGGCGCGGGCCTCGGCGGAGAGGGGGAACGAGCAGGCCCCCACGGCGGGGTGACCGCCGCCGTCGTAGCGACGGCAGATGGCGGAGATATCGTGTCCCCGGGGCGCGCCGCACCAGGGGTTGTAGCCGATGGCGAGCTTGTAGTGCTGGCGGTTCTTGGTGAGCATCACCGAGTAGAGGCACTGCGGGTAGCGCGCGTAGGTGACGAACTTGGCGGCCACCTCGAGCGGAGCGTCGGTGAGGTCGACCAGGACCACCGGGCCCCGCACCTGCGCTGCGCGCTCGACGCGGCGCCCGAAGGCGTCGCGGGCGGCGCGGATCGGGGCCCAGCGCGCCTGCACGTCCGCGCTGCCGGCCACCTCGACGACGGGGCGCTCGAGGAGCTGCGGCACCAGGGCGTTCAGGAAGGGGCCGTCGCCGTGGTGCTCGATCACCGCCGCGAGCTGGAGCACGGGCTCCTCGACCGAGGTCGCCGCCTCGGCCGAGGGGAAACGCGCGGCATCGATGACGTCGGCCCAGCCGACGAGATCGCCGGCCGGGCTCATGTCGACGCCGAAGCGCGCAGTCGCGACGTCGGCGATGAGCTTGGCGCAGGAGCCGTAGGTCGGCTCCCAGAACACCTGGGGGCGGGCCGCGGCCCCGGCCGCACCCGCCGCGCCGCCCACCGCCGCGTCGCGCTCGGCTGGGGAGGCGAACGCGGTGATGTGGTGGTCGAAGTACCACCCCAGCCGCTTGCTCGGCGTGTAGCGGAAATCCAGGATGGCGTTCTCGTCCCCGTCGAGCCACCCCTCGGGGATCACCTGCATCCCGGGGCCGTAGCCGCACGATTTGTAGCGGAGCGACAGGGCCTCGCCTGGGGTGAGCGCGCGCACCAGCCGCGTGAAGAGGACGGCGCTGGCCGCCCCGTCGAAGCAGTGGCCGTGCGTGGCGACCAGGATCTCCCGGGGCTTCATGGCGCTGAGGGGTAGCACGCCGGGGGGCCCAGGGGGTAAGCCGTCGCGCGTCCTGGGCGCGCGCGGTGAACGTCGCCGGGCGCCCCGGCACGAAGCGGACGGCTTGAGATGGCCGGGGGCGCGGCTCCAGCCTCGGCGGCATGGACCTCCGGAGGACATCGAATGCACGTTCGGGTCACGGGGAGCAGCGGTCTCATCGGCTCGGCGCTCCCTGATCGGCGCGCTCACTGGCTCACGGCGCCGAACCAGAGGTTGTTCTGCCCGCCGAGCGTCGACGACAGGACGAAGCCCTCCCCACCGAAGGTCGGGTCCACCGAGAGCACCTTGATGGTGAGGTGGAGGACGTCGCCGTCGTTCCCCGAGGTCTTGTCGAGCGAGACCGTGGTGGCGGCGGTGTCGCCGAGGTACTCGCTGAGGTCCTGCACCGACACCGTCCACGGGCCCGAGGTGGGAGCCTCGCTGTGGAGCACGACGTCGATGGTCTTGCTCTGGCCGACGGGGATCTTGACTCCCGTGGTCGTCACCGACATGCCCGTCGCGGAGCCGTTGGTGAGCACGACCTGGTCGGTCATCGTCGGGTAGCTGTTGAAGTAGGGGCCGGTGGCGGGCACCGGGACGCAGGGGTTGGTCCCCGCCCTGGCGGCGGCGTTGGACCAGCTCCGCTGCACCATGTAGGTGGAGCCGGGCGGGAGGTAGTTGGAGTCGCTGGGGTCCTGGCACATGTCCGCGACCTCGCCGCCGAAGCTGCCGGTGATCCAGATCGCGTGGGGGTCGTCCTCCTGGCCGAACGCGGGCTTGGAGGTCACGAAGGGATTGGTCGCCGCCTCGTCCAGCTCGTGGCTGATGGTGGTGGTCAGGTCGTCGAGGGCGGTGAGCGGAGCCACGACGAACGAGGGACAGTTGCAGACGACGGCGTAGGCCACGCTGCTGGAGCCGACGGGCGCCTCGTAGTGATAGCCGAAGTAGCCGGAGCTGGGGTCGCAGCAGAGCCCCCCCGAGTTGACCTGGGTGCCCTGGGGCAGGACGAACAGATAGATGGTGCTCGGATCCGCTGCGCCCCAGGCTGGGCTCGCGCCGGAGAGGTTGTTCGCGAGGGTCGTCTCGAAGGGGGTGACGGTGCCGCTGTTGTCGTCGAGCGTGGCCGGAGGGGTGCCGGCGATGGAGATGGTGGGGAGGATCGACAAGGCGCCGACGCCGTACTCCAGCGTCTGCTCGGCCCAGGTGGTGGTCTTGGTGAGCTCGACCAGAAACTTCTCGACGTCGGGCACGAAGGTGTCCTCCGCGTAGGCGATGAGCTGGACCTTGGGCGTGGTGAGCACCGGCCCGGCGGGGGCGGGGTCGACGACCTGAGGCGGATCGGTCTGCGCCTGCACGCCTCCGTCGGTGGCAGCGGCCCCCCCCGTTCCCGCCGCAGTCGTCGTCGCGACCGCGCCGCCGGTGCCGGCCACCGTCGACTTCGCGCCGCCATTGCCGGCGGCCGTGGTCGACTTCGCGCCGCCATTGCCGGCGGCCGCGGTCGACGTCTCGCCGCCAGCGCCGGAGCTGGTGGCCCCGTAATCGGCGTCCGTGTCACCGCCCGAGCAGGCCGCGAGGATCCCGGCAGAGACGAGGGCGCTGGAGAGGATTGCAGATCTCGAGACGAGCATGGTGGACGCACTCCCGCGGCAGCCCCGGCCACCCGCTCGGCGCATCAGAGCCCAACCCGCGAGCGGCCGCCACGGGCAAGAAGGCCTGTCCCGAGACGCGTCAGCGCATGCGGCGGTCGTGCCAGAGCAGCATCTCGATCGTCCCCGCCTCGCGCAGGAACACCTGGTCGTGCAGCCCGGGGAGGACGGTCAAGGAGCTGGGGACGCCCTTCTGCGCCAGCATCGCGGCGAGCGCGGTGTTGGTCTCGCGGAACGGATCCGCCTGGCTGGTCTCGAGGTGGATGCTGGGCTGCGGCGACTTGCCCAGGGAGGCAGCCAGCTTGTCAGCGTAAGCCGGGAGGCGGACCGCGTTGAGCGCGCTCTGGACGCCGCCCCACGCGCAGAACACCTCCGGTCGGCGGAGGAAGACCTCGAGCCCGACGTAGCCGCCGAGGGAGACGCCGTCGATGGCGGTGTGCGCGGCGTCGGGAACCACGGGAGCCTCCTTGCGAGCGCGGGGGATGACCACGTCGGAGATCCAGGCCGCATAGGCGTCGAGCGCCCCGTCGGGGGAGGGCATCTTGCTCACGTTGGGCGTGAACGGGCAGGCCACCGCCATCCCCCGGAACGGCTGCGCCGCCAGCGAGGCGTTGAGCTCGGCGAGGTGGGCGTCCGGAAAGAGACCGAGCTGGCGAGACGTGCGCGCCAGCGGCGGGCGGCGCAGCCGCGCGTACGAGGTGCCGAGGCCGTAGCGCTCCACCCAGGCGTAGGCGCCGATGCCGGGGTCCCAGGTCTCCCCGAGGCCGTGGAGCAGGACCAGGAGCGGCACGCGCTCGTCCCGGGCGAGGTGGTTGGGGATGAAGAGCGTGAAGCGGGTGGCGAGCCTCTTGTCCCCCTCGACCTCCAGGTCGAGCACGGTGAGATCCGGAGGCGCGCGGCTGGCGAGCCCGTCGGCGCCGGCCGCGGTCGGCGGCGCCTCGGCATGCGAGGGGCGGACCGACGAGAGGGCCATCGCGCCGGCGAGGCCGGACAGGAACGAGCGGCGAGTGGGCGCGAGCACCGGGCCATTGTGACACAACGCTGCTACAAGGGACGCATGAGCTCCGCGCGCTCGCTCCTCCTCGTCGCCACCCTCGCCCTGGGCGCCTGCTCGCGCCCCGAGCCCCCCACCGTGAAGCCGCTCTCGGGCCGCGTCACCGCCATCACCGGGACCGGCCTCGACGTGGAGGCCAAGCTGGAGGCGTACAACCCCAACGACTTCGACATCCCCGTCAAGTCGTTCACGGCCACCATCACCCTCGATCACAAGTACGACGCCGGCACCGTCACCTCGGCGCACGCGGTGACCCTGCCGGGGCTGAAGAAGAAGGTCTTCGAGCTGCCCATCTCGGTGAAGTGGACCGACGTGGCCTCCCTCGCGCCGCTGGCGCTGGTGAACCGCGACATCCCCTTCGACGCCGACGTCAAGGTCATCGTCGACGCCAAGGGGGTCGACGTGACCGTGCCGTTCAAGGTGAGCGGCGTGGTCACCCACCAGCAGATCGTCACCGCCGTGGGGCGCTCGCTGCCGAAGATCCCCGGGTTGTTCTAGCCCTGGACGAAGCGTCGCCGTCAGGGCGACGCGTCACCATCGGAGGCGGAGCCGTCGGAGGCGCCGGCATCGGAGGCGCCGCCGTCGGATGCGGCCGCGTTGGTCTCGATCCAGGTGAGCACACAGCTCACGGTGGCGGCGTCGAGCGCCGAGCCGGTGAGGGGCATCCGGCTGCCGTACGGCGGCGGGGCGATGAGCTTCAGATAGAGGATGCTCGAAGGCGGCGCCGAGGGGTCGATGAGCATCCCGCTCCCGCCCGCAGCTGCCTTCCCCGACAGGCGCTCGAAGACGTTCGGCGACGCGAGGTCGAGCCCTGCGGCCGGGGTCGTTGCCGCGTGACAACCGCCGAGCGCGCAGCTCGTGGAGAAGAGGGTGGGCACGTCGACGCACCCCCCGTTCGAGCCGCCGCCCCCGCCCGCGCCTCCGCCACCGAAGCCGAACCGGCCCGGGTCGTCGAGGCTGCCAGGACAGCCGGCGAGCGACGCGGCGAGCAGCGCGGCGAGCGCGACGGCGACCAGTGGACGAGGCGACATGACGGATCCCGGAGGTTCAGAGTCGGAGGTTGGCGGTGAGCTGGGCGCGCACCAGGTTGTCCAGCGCGCCGCCGGCGACGTTCTCGTCACCGGGGTTGGGATGGAAGGAATAGAAGACGCGCGTGTAGGTGGCGGTGGCGCGTAGCTCGAAGAGGCGCGCGAGGGGCACGGCCAGCCCCCCGGAGGCTTCGACGGCGGCAAAGAACGTCTGGCGAAAGCGATCCGCGAGCGGGCCTCCCGCGATGGCGGGGAGGTAGCCGGCGTCGACGAGCAGGGCGATCGGGCCGAGGCTGGCCCGGCCGAAGGCGCCGATGCGCCAGAACAGATAGTCCACGTCGGGCAGCTGCGCGGTCAAGCTGGCGTCGCTGGTGGTGAAGCCGAAGTGCTCCTCGACGACCCCACCGCGGAGCCCGACGAGGTGGCGGCCATCGGGGCCGAGCGCGACGCGCAGGCGGAGGTCCCCCTCGGCGCGCCACCACACGGTGCTCACCGACATGCCGCTCGACGTCTCCGACACGAGGCCGACCGCGCGCTGGTACCCGCCGGCGAGGCCGACCCCGCGGAGGATGGGGATGGAGAGCCGCGCGAACGGGTAGACCTCCGCGGAGGCCACCAGGTTCGGCGCAGCGCCGAGATCGTAGGCGCGCAGCGCGGGGCTGAGCCCGTCGTGGTACTGGAAGAAGCGCGAGGCCGTGCCGCCCCCTGCCGCGAGCTCGAGGATGGTGTGATCGGCGCGCCCAGGCCCGGGCGGCGGGGACAGGCGATCGGCGCCTTCGACGATGGGTGGGGGCGGCGACACGGCGGCGGGCGAGGGCGGGCGAGCGGCGACGTCCGAGCGCGCGTCGCTGGCAACCGACGGCTTCGGCGGGGCGAGGCGCGCGAGGGCGGGTCCCAGGACCTCCAGCAGCGCCGCGCCCTCGTCGGAGGTGGGCGCGTCCACGGTGGTGTCGAGCACGGGATCCACGGCATTGGGCGAGACGAGGAGCAGCGTCACCGCCCGCCGGCCCGGCGTCGCCGTGACGCGCACGAAGAGCACCGCGCTCGCGTCGACCTCGGTGGCGGCGGCGCGCGCCTTGGTCGCCAGCGCGTCGCGCCCCGTCTTGCTGCCGAGCGCGACCCCGGCGGCCGTCCGCTGCCCAGCGGTCGCCAGCGCGCGGCGCAGGGGTGCGTCGTCGCCGAGCCGCCAGGGCTCGGGCAGGATCGCGCCGAGCCCCTTCACCGCGGCCTTCGACGCAGCCGCGTCGGCGACGATCACCAGCGTGGCGCCGGCCGCCCAGGCGACGCCGGGCGCGCAGATCGCGGCGACCAGCACGCACACGGCCGCGAGGGCGCGGATGGCGAGAGCATGAAGGCGGGGCACAGGGAGCACGACTACTGAATCGCCCCGAACGTGACCCATTGCAAGCTGTTGATCCCGCTCTCGACGGGCGCCTGCCAGGTCACCCCGTCCGTGGACCGCTGGACTCCGCTCCCGCTCACCATGACGTAGGTGCCGTGCCCGTAGGCGAGGGCGCCGCCCTGGAGGCCGCTGACCGGCTGATCGACCCAGCTCGTTCCGTTCGCCGACCGGTACACGTGGCCGCTGGCCACCGCGGTGAACTGCCCGGCGGCGTAGACGAGCCCGTCCGCCGCCACCGCCAGCGAGGTCGCCGCGGTCCAGGTGGTACCGCCGTCGCTCGAGGTCACCACCGCGGTGCCGCCCACGCCGAGGAAAATGCCATTGCCGAACGCCAGGTGGGTGGTCAGCGTCGTCGTCACGCCGGTGGAGTAGGTCCAGGTGAGGGCGTCGGAAGAGTAGCTCCGCTGCCCGTTGTCGTTGGCGGAGACGTAGCGACCGCCCATCACGTCGGCGTAGACCAGGCCATCGCCGGCGTGGGTGGCGATGGTGTCGATGGAGTGGTTCACCCAGGTCACGCCATCGGTGCTCACGGCGCGCATGCCGTAGCCGCCCACGGCGACGAACTGGCCATTCGCGTACACGGCGCCGCCGAGCCACTGCCCGATGTTGGCGCCGTGGTCGGTCCAGGCGCTGCCGTCGGGCGAGGTCATCGACCGCCACCCGAGGCCGACGAAGCCGGGCTGGCCCCACACCACCGTGCGCAGCAGATAGTCATCGTCGCCGCCGCCGTCGGGCTCGAGCGAGGTGTCGTCGACCCAGGTCATGCCGTCGTCGATCGACCGCAGCCGGCGCGCCCCGTAGCCCACGGCCACGAAGACGCCGGTCGGATCCGCGCTCGCTCCACCGGTGCCCGCGCCGGCGTCGTGCCCACCGCCGGCGCCGCCCGCGGAGCTGGTGGTCCCCTGCCCGCTGCTGGAGGTCGAGGCGGTGCTGGCGCCGCCGGGGGCGCCGCCGCTCCCCCCGCTCCCACCGGTGGCGAGCGGGACGTCGTCGGTGCCGTGGTAGCAGGCGCCCGGCGAGAACAACGCGACGGTGCCCACGGCGACGAGGGCGACTCCGAGGGGTCGGAGGCTGTCCCTGGGCGTGGTGGCCCTCACGCTTTTTGCAGGAACGGCAGAGGGTTGCTGGCGATCTGGAAGTACGGCGACGAGGTGCTCGCGTAGTGCTTGATCTGCGGCACCCAGCCCGCGGTGCCCACGTAGGGAGTCCCGTAGCCGTGCTGGACGTTGCCCATCCCGTCGTTCCAGAGCTCGAACTCGCTCGGCGTCACCCCCATCGAGAGGAGCTGGGTCGCCAGCCACTGCTCGTAGAGCACCCCGGTGTAGGTGGTGTAGGGCTTGAGCACGGCCGAGGCGGTGCTCATGCCGGCGTCGTTGTAGGGTGAGATCGCCGACGCCGCGTCGCCGTTCTTGCGGTAGTCGCAGAGCAGCCCGGTGTTGAAGTATCCGGCGCCGCTGCCGAAGGTCGCCACCTGGATGCTGTACGACTCGTGCGTCTCCATGCAGCACTCCTGCGACCAGACCAGCAGCGAGTTGTCGAGCACCGTCTGCCCGTTGCCGTCGTCGAGCTGGTCGAGCTTGGCCGCGAGGTAGACCAGCGCCTGCTCGAACACGGTCTGGTACGACTGCGTGAGCCAACCCTGCTGCTGGTCGAGGTACCACTGGTGCGCGACGTCGTGGTGCCAGTCGGTGCCGGTGTAGCCGGGGGCGAACGCCGAGGTGTCGCCCCAGCCGAGCACGCCGAGGCGGCTGGCGCCGCAGGAGAACGCGGCGGCGACCACGTCGAGGAAGAGCTGCCCCCAGGCCGTCGCGTCGGCGACGCTGGTGCGGTTCTGATGGCTCTGGGCATCGCTGGTCGGCGTCGTGGGCAGGGTGCAGGCGAGCTGCGCCGAGATCGACGACTCGAGCTGGGCGAGCATGGCGATGTGGGTGTCGAGCCGCATCTTGTCCGCGGCGGAGAGGCGGGTGTTGCCCTGCCGCAGCGAGTTGTAGTTGGCCAGCACCTTGTCGACGACCGGAGGCCGCGGCGGCTTCGCCATCAGCGCGGCGCCGAAGATGCTGTTGAAGAGCTGGAGCGAGCTCGAGACCCCTTGCACGTTCTGCACGCCGCTGGCGGCGCCCTGCGACGGATCGGAGAAGGCCCAGGAGAGCTGCCGCCCCGGGTTGATCACCATCGACTTGAACGTCGTGGAGGCGAGATCCGCCGAGGAGTAGAAGTTGGGCGAGCTCGCCATGATCTGGTCGATGGTGGGGCGCATGCCCAGCGCCGCGACGGCGAGCCCGTCGCCCCCGTTGCCGTCGTTGCGGGCGAAGTTCCCCAGGTGTTGCCCGGTGTTGTGGGCGATGTACCAGGGCACGTCGAGGCCGCGCAGCACGTTCATCTTGCCGACGAGGCCGGGGGTCAGCGTCGACGCGCTGGCGCTCAGCACCGGCGAGAGCGTGGCCTTGCCGCCGGCGACGGTGGCCGCGAGCGAGCCCGAGGCGACGGTGTGGCCGGGCACCACGGTCGCCTGGTTGGGCGTCGCCGTGCCGGGGAAGTAGTTGGTGTCCCAGCACCCGCCGTGATCGGTGCCCAGATAGAAGAACCGCGGCCTTGCGGTCCCACCGCCGGCGCGGGCCGGCTTCTCGAGCGAGGAGAGGAAGGGAATCGCCAGGGTGAAGCCCCCGACGCCCGCCAGGAAGTGGCGACGCCCGAGCCGGATCGGTTGGTTGGAAGACATCGTGGCTCCTGGTCCCTTCACTGGAACGTACGCTGCTTGAACGCCTGGGTGCTCACGACGGCCCGCACCATGTCCGAGAGGTGCCCCCCGTGGTCGAGCGTGGCGCGGATGCTCTCGAGCGCGCAGGCGTCGGCGCCGAGATCCTCGAAGCGGGCGAAGGCGTAGCGGAAGTAGCTCCGCGCGAGGCAGGCCGCCGGCTTGTCGCTCTTCTCCACCAGGTTCATCAGGTCGGCGGGGCCGGCGGCCGTGTCGGTGCCGTCGGCCATCTCCACATGGGGAGTCACCTCGGTGTCCACCGGCAGCATGTTGGCGACGGTGCCGTCGGGGTTGAAGAGGGTCTGCTCGGTGCGGAACCGCCCGAGCCCGTCGAACCCCTCGGTCGCGAAGCCGAGCGGGTTGAGCCACTGGGGATGGCACCCGCTGCACGGCGACACCGACGTGAGGGCCTCGGTCTCCTGACGGGTCGTCTGCACCGTGCTGGTCGCGACCATGGCGTTGGCAGCCTGGGGCGGCGGGGGCGCGATGGTGTCGCAGAGCAGGTAGCGCCGCAGGTACACGCCTTTGAGGATGGGCGAGGTGTCGACCCCCGCGGAGACCAGCAGCGCCCGGGTGAAGAGCCCGGGCCGCTGACCGGCGGAGAACGAGGGGGGCGCCGAGGTCCCGTCCCAGGTGGGCACTCCGTAGATCTTGGCCACGTCGGGCGTGCGCGCGAACGACAGCGGGCTCGTCAGGACGTCGTGGATCGTCCCCGGGGAGGTCCACGTGTAGTAGTCGAGCATCCCCACTGCGTCGTCGACCATGTTCTGCTCCAGCGCGGGCGAGGGCAGGTCCGAGCCGGCGAAGGCCACGAAGAGCGGGTCGGTGTCGCGCAGGGCGAGGTCATGATAGTTGAGCCCCCCGGTGCCGCGGGGCCCGCCGACGCTCCGGACCTGGAGGTAGTCCTGGAAGAAGTTGTGCAGCGTGGTCTGCGCCCGCGGGTCGGCGAAGAGCCGAGCCACCTCTTTCTGATAGACCGTATCGTCCAGCAGACTGCCGTCCTGGGCCGCGGCGAAGAGCTCGTCGTCGGGCATCGTGTCCCACACCTGATAGGAGAGGCGAGAGGCGAGCTCGTAGGCGCTCAGGGTGTAGACCCCGGGCAGGCCGGCTACCGGCTGGTCGCCGTGCTCGACGGCATAGAGCACCTCCGGCGCGTTGAGGAGGACGGTGATCACGTCGGCGTAGGCGGCCGGGTCGGCGGTCGGATCCGTCCCGTAGACGCCGGTGTAGAACGTGACGTCCGCCGCCGTGAGCGGTCGACCCAGGGCGCGCGTGCCGAACTTCTGGATGAACGTCGCGAGGCAGGCGGCGTCGTTGGTGGGGTCGGCGTCGGTCGCGCAGCTCCCCACCACCGTGCCGAGCCGCGCCGCGGTGGTGAGCGACTTCCCCACCGCGATGCCGATGTTGTAGAACGCTTGGACGCGGACGAACTGCATGTCCTGATCCGCGCGCAGCCACCCCCCGTCGGGGAACGCGGCGGCGAAGGCGACGCTGTTCTGGGGGATCGCCGGGCTGTTGTCGGGCAGCGCCGCGAGGGCGGTCGCGGCCTCGCCGACCACCGCGGTGCCGCCGGACGGGTCTCCGAGTGCCCACGACACCAGGTCGGTGAGCGCGTTCCGGTACTGGGCCGTGGTGCGGGCGCGCAGCACCTCGACGGGAGGCTTCTGGGTGGGGTCACAGGTGAAGCTGGTCGGCGAGTCCAGCGCGGTGGGCCCGGTGGAGGGCCCGCCCGCACCGGCGCTGGAGAGCGGGTCGCCGATGTTTCCTACACAACCCTGCGCAGCCGAGAGGACGAGGACGGCAGGGAGGACGAGGTGCCGGCCCGCCCCTTTTTTGATGTCCATCTCACCAACATACCGCGATGCCGCCGGGGCCGTTCCAGCATTTTGCCCGCGAGATGACCGGTCAGTGCTTGGGAGCCTCCGGGAAGCCGCGCTTGCGCATCAGCGCGCCGATGCCGGCGTCCTTGCCGCGGAACCCGCGGTACGCGTCGGCCGGGTCGATGGTGTTCCCCACCGAGAAGACGTACTTGCGGAGCTTCTCGGCCACCGCCTTGTCGTAGGGGCCCTTGCCCTCCTTGAACGCCTCGAAGGCGTCCGCGGTGAGCGTGTCGGCCCAGAGATAGCTGTAGTAGCCGGCCGAGTAGCCGTCGCCGGCGAAGACGTGGGCGAACTGCGCGGTGCGGTGGCGCATCACGATCTCCTCGGGCATCCCCAGCGCCTTGAGCGTGTCGCGCTCGAAGGCCGCGGGGTCGATGGGCTGCGAGCCCGCCAGGTGCAGCTTCATGTCGATGAGCGCGCTCGACAGGTACTCCACGGTGGCGAACCCCTCGTTGAAGGTGGCCGCCTTGCGGATCTTGGCCACCAGCGCCTCGGGGATGGGGGCGCCGGTCTGGTAGTGGAGCGCGAAGCGGGAGAGCACCTCGGGCGTGTCGAGCCAGTGCTCGAGGAGCTGCGAGGGGAACTCGACGTAGTCGCGCGCCACCGAGGTGCCGGAGACGCTCGGGTAGGTGACGTTGCTGGAGAGCCCGTGGAGGGCGTGGCCGAACTCGTGGAAGAGGGTCCGCGCGTCGTCCCAGCTGATCAGCACCGGCTCGCCGGGCTTGCCCTTCACGAAGTTGGCGTTGTTGCTGACGATGGTGGTCACCTCACCCTTGAAGCGCTCCTGGTTCCGGTAGGCGTTCATCCACGCGCCGGAGTGCTTGCCCGCCCGCGCGTAGGGGTCGAAGTACCAGAGCCCGACGTGCTTGCCGGTGGCGCGGTCCTTGACCTCGAAGACGCTCATGTCCGCCTGGTAGACGGGGACGCCGGGGGCCGGCACGAAGGCGAAGCCGAACAGCTCGCCGGCGACGTAGAAGAGCGCGTCGCGGAGCCGCTCGAGCTGCAGGTAGGGCTTGATCTCGTTCTGATCGAGATCGTACTTCGCCTTGCGGACCTTCTCGGCGTAATAGCGGTAGTCCCAGGGGGCTACCTTGACCTTGGTCGGCTCCTTGTCGGCGATCGCCTGCATGTCGGCGACCTCCTCGCGCACGCGGAGCAGCGCCGCCGGCCACACCGCCTCCATCAGCGCCATGGCCCGCTCGGGGGTCCGGGCCATCGAGTCCTCGAGGCGCCAGTGGGCATGGGTCGGGAAGCCCAGCAGCTTGGCCCGCTCGGCGCGCAGCTTGAGGATCTCGGCGATGCGCGCGTTGTTGTCGTGGGCGTCACCGTTGTCGCCGCGGCGGATGTAGTTCTTCCAGATCTTCTCGCGCAGATCGCGACGCGACGAGAACATCAGGAAGGGCTCCATCGACGAGCGCGTGTTGCTGAAGGCCCACTTGCCCTTCATGCCCTTGGCCTCGGCGGTGGCCGCGGCCCCCTCGCGCACCGAAGTGGGGAGCCCGGCGAGGTCGGCCTCGGAGTCGAGCGTGACGACGTAACCCTCCTCGTCGGCGAGGAGGCTCTGGCTGAAGTCGGTGTACATGGTGGCGAGGCGCTGGTTGACCTCGGCCACCCGCTTCTTGCCGGCGGCGTCGAGCTTGGCGCCCGCGCGGACGAAGGTGGTGTAGTCCAGCCACACCAGCCGCTGCTGCTCGGGGGTGAGCTGCGCCTTGGCGGGGGACGTGTACACGGCCTCGATGCGCTTGAAGAGCGCCGGGTTCTGGGTGAGCTCGTCGGAGAAGGCGGAGAGGATCGGCGCCATCTCGCGCTCCACGGCCTGGAACGCCTGGTCGTTCATCGACGAGCTCCAGATCCCGAAGAGCGTGTTGACCTCGTTGAAGGACCGCCCGGCGTCCTCGAACGCGGCAATGGTGTTGGCGAAGGTCGGTGCCTCGGCGCTCTCGGCGATGGCCTTCACGTCGCGGCGAAAGGCGTCCATCCCCGCCAGCAGCGCGGGCTTGAACTGCTCGGCGCGCACCTTGTCGAGCGGCGGCACGCCGCCGTAGGGACCGGTCCATTTCTGCAGCAGCGGGTTGTCGTTCATGGTCGTTGCCGTGACCTTCTCGCCAGAAGCGGTGACGGGTGGGAGGGGGGCGGCCGCCGGGGCGCAGGCCGCGACCAGCGCCGCGAGCGACAGGGCGCGCAGGGATGCAGGGGTCAGCTTCACGGGGATCTCCGCATGGCGGGGACGTGAGCCGGTCTCCGCGCGGGGGTCAACCCGGTCGGTCATTTCGAAACCTTGGCGCGGCGGCGGGCCCGGGGCGAGCCGTGACGTAGGATGGGCGGGTGCCGTTCGAACCCCGACCCGCGGATCCGCCGAGCGCGTCCGATGCCCTGACCGTCGATCCCCGCGCCCGCACCCTGCTGCGCGAGGGCGTCCCCGGGACCCCGCGGGCGGCGGCCCCGGGCTGGGCCGAGCTGGAGGCCGAGCCCCCGGTCGACGACGCCCGCTTCGAGGAGCCGCGCCCGGGCGCCTTCCGCTACCAGAGGCGCGAGCTGCTCGGCGAGGGCGGGATGGGCCAGGTCCACCTCTGCCAGGACGCGGTCTTCGGGCGCGAGGTGGCCCTCAAGATGATGCTCCCCGAGCTGGAGGGGCAGCCCAGCATCCGCGCCCGCTTCCTCCGCGAGGCGCGCGTCCAGGGGCAGCTCGAGCACCCCGGGATCGTGCCGGTGCACGAGATCGGGGTGTCGCCCGACGGGGCCACCTACTTCACGATGAAGCGGGTCCGCGGGATGACCCTGGCGTCGGTGCTCGAGGCACTCGCCGCGGAGGACGCCGAGACCGAGGCGCGCTTCACCCTGCGCAAGCTCCTCGCGGCGTTCGTGAGCGTCTGCCTCGCCGTCGACTTCGCCCACGGGCGCGGGGTGCTCCACCGCGACCTCAAGCCCGGCAACATCATGCTCGGCGCCTACGGCGAGGTCTCGGTGCTCGACTGGGGGCTGGCCAAGCCCGACAGCGAGCCCGCCAGCATGGGGCCGAGCTCCCTGCCCCGCGTCAGCGACGCCTCGCTGGGGGCCCTCCCCGTCGAGGCGCACACCGAGCTGGGCGCGCTCCTCGGCACGCCCGGGTACATGGCGCCGGAGTACGTGCTCGGGGGCCCGGCCACCGCGCAGGGCGACGTCTTCGCGCTGGGCGCCATCCTCTTCGAGATCCTCGCGCTCCAGTCGCTCTACCCCCGGCTCAGCGTGCGCGGGCTGGTGGCCGCCACGGTGAAGGGCGCCGACGCCCGCCTCTCCACCCGCTGCCCCGCCCGCCAGATCGCCCCCGAGCTCGAGGCCATCTGCCTGCGCGCCACCGCCACCGCGCCGCCCGATCGCTACCCGAGCGCGCGCCGGCTCTCGGAGGCCGTCGAGCGCTTCCTGGAGGGGGACCGCGACGACGTCCGCCGCAAGGAGCTGGCGCAGGAACGCGCCGAGGAGGCCGAGGTCCTGCTCCGCGACGGCGGCCTGGGCGGCGCCGCCTACGAGGAGGCGCGCAGCCGCGCCATGCGCTCGCTGGGCCACGCGCTCGCGCTCGACCCGGACAACGCGGCCGCTCGCACCAGCATGATCCGCATCCTCACCCAGCCCCCCGACGACGTCCCGCCCGAGGTGAGCGAGACCATCGAGGCTGCCGCGCAGAAGCAGCTCCGCATGGGCGCCGGCATGGGCGGCCGGGTGATGCTGGTCTGGTTTCTCTTCCTGCCGCTCTTCTGGTGGATGGGCGTGCGCGATCTGGCGGTCATCGCCTGGGTGCTCGGGCCCATCGGCGTCGCGGCCGCGGTGGGCATCCTCGAGGCGCGGCGCCCCCGGGTGCGGAGCGCGCCCCAGTACCTCACGCTCGGCTGCATGGCCTTCGCCATCGTGGCCACGAGCCGCATCTTCGGCCCCTTCATGCTGGTGCCGACGCTCGCGGCCACCTACGCGGTGAGCATGCAGGTCCACCCCCACCTGGCGCCGCGCCGCGTGGCGCTGATCGTCTGCTGCCTGGCGATGATCATCCCCGTCTTCCTCGAGTACGCCGGCGTGCTGCCGCGCACCGTCACCGTCCAGGAGGGCGCGATCGTGATCCGCACCCTCGGCACCCTGCGCGAGGGCCCGGCGATCGCCTTCCTCACCCTCGCCGGCGTGGTGATGACGCTGTCGGCGTGCCTCTTCATCGCCCGCATCCGCGACGCCCTCAGCGCGGCGGAGCGCCGCCTCCACCTCCACGCCTGGCACGTGCAGCGGATGATGCCGGAGGGCCTCCCCACCCGGACCCAGATGCTGAGGACTCGGGGCAAGATGAAGCGGGTGTGAGTGCTCCTCAGCTCCGGGGTCCGGGGCCAGCGCCCCCATCGAGGACGCCTCGCACCGCGGCCACCGCCGCCTCCACCTCACCGAGGATGGATCGCGCCCGCGGCAGGAACGCGGCCCCCGCCGGCAGCAGCCGCACCCCGCGCGACGTGCGCTCGAAGAGGGGCGCTCCCAGCTCGTCCTCGAGGCTGCGGATCTGCCGGCTGAGCGGCGGCTGCGAGAGGTGGAGTCGGCGGGCCGCGCGCCCGACGTTGCCCTCCTCGGCGACGGCGACGAAATAGCGGATCTGCTGGAGGCTCACCCCGAGAGCGTATCACGCAGCCAGGTGCGGAGGCGCCCGGCGGCGCCATGCCGAAACGGTATTGGACGCGGCGGACGGTGGACAGCCACGCTCCCCGCATGAACGTCGAGATTTTCGGGCCCAGGGATCTGCCGCGACTGCGACGCGCGGGGCAAGTGGCGGCGGAGACGCTGGAGCACGTGGCAGCGCGGATCGCGCCCGGGATCACCACGGCGGACATCGATACCTGGGTGCGCGAGGACACCGCGAGGCGGGGCGGAGCTCCGAGCCAGCTCGGCTACCACGGGTTCCCGGCGGCGGTGTGCACCAGCCGCAACCACGTCGTCTGTCACGGCATCCCCCGCCGGGACGAGCGCCTCGAGGGCGGAGACATCCTCAACGTGGACGTGACCACGCGGCTCGAGGGCTTCCACGGGGACACCTCCGCCACCTTCTTCGTCGGGGAGCCGAGCGCGGAGGCGCGCCACGTGGTGGGGGTGGCGCGCGCCTGCCGCGACGCGGGGATCGCCGCGGTGCGCGGCGGGGGGCGCCTCGGCGACATCGGCGCCGCCGTGGAGGAGCTGGCCCGCCGCGAGGGGTGCAGCGTGGTGCGCGAGCTGGGCGGGCACGGTATCGGTCGGGTCATGCACGCGCCGCCGCACGTCCCCCACCACGGGCACCGCGGGACCGGGGCGCGGCTCCGCCCCGGGATGGTCATCACCATCGAGCCGATGATCAACCTGGGCGGCGCCGCGGTGCGCTTTCTCGACGACGGATGGACGGTGGTCACCGCCGACGGGAGCCTCTCGGCGCAGTTCGAGCACACCGTGCTGGTGACCGGGGACGGGTGCGAGGTGCTGACGGCCCTGCGCGGAGAGCCGGCGATGCAGAGCCCCTTCCCGGGCGCTCAGACCGGGAGCGCCGTCAGCGCCCTCAGGCCTTGACGGCCTCGATCTCGAGGGTGACCTCGACCTTGTCGCCCACGGCCACGCCGCCTGCGTCGAGCACGGCGTTCCAGGTGAGCCCGAAGTCCTTGCGGTCGAGGTGGGTGTGCGCCGAGAAGCCGACCCGCTCGTCCCCGCGGATCGGGGCCTTGGCGCGCCCGCCGTACTCGACGCCGAAGGTCACCGGCCGGGTGACGCCGTGGAGGGTGAGGTCGCCGTGGACGGCGAAGTGCTCGCCCTGCCGCTCGACCGAGGTGCTCTTGAAGGTGAGGTGGGGGTATTTCGCGACGTCGAAGAAGTCGGGCGACTTGAGGTGTCCGTCGCGCTGCGCGTCCCTGGTCTCGATGCTGGCCACGTCGATCTCCGCCTCGACCGTGGAGGCGGCGGGGTTCTGCGCGTCGAACAGGATTTGCCCGCTGAACCGGGTGAAGCTGCCGTGCACCTTCGCGATCATCAGGTGGCGGACCGAGAAGCCCACGAGGGAGTGCGCGACGTCGAAGTTCCAGGTCTCTGCGGCCATGATCATGCTCCGGGCGAACGAGAGTGCGCGGTCGGTTGCGCATTCAGAACTTTTCAGTACGATACTTACGGGCGCGACCGCAATCTATTTAGACCGAATGATTCAAAACTCGACGAGACCGCGAGGAAGGCCGCGAAGCTTCGACGAAAACGACGCGGTCGCGGGAGCCACGCGGGTCTTCTGGGCCAAGGGCTTCGACGGCGTGACCATCGACGATCTGGTGGCCGGGATGGGTGTCGGGCGGCCGAGCCTCTACGCCATCTTCGGCGACAAGAAGACATTGTTCCTGCGGTGCCTCGAGGCGTACGGGCAGCACCACGGGACGCTCGGCGCGAAGGCGCTGCTCGGGCCTGCGCACGTCGCCGACGCGATCCGATCCTTCCTCCGCTACTCGGTCGAGAGCGCCACGGGCGAGGACTCCCCGTGGGGCTGCCTGATGGTCTGCGTCGCGCCGCTGGTGGACGATCCCGCGGTCCGCGCCTTCCTGCTCCGCGTGAACGGGCAGGCCGTGGCCATGGTGGAGCGGCGGCTCCAGGCCGGGGTCGAGGCCTTCGAGCTGCCGGGGGACTATCCCGCCGCCACGCGCGCCCGCCAGGTCATCGATCTGGCGCGGGGGCTGACGGTCCACGCCCGCATCGGCGCCTCGCGCGCGGAGCTGCTCGCCGACGCCGAGGAGGCGGCTGCCCTGGTCCTGCGCTGAGACCTGACGCCCGCCTGGAGCGCCTCGATTCAGTTGAGCTTGGACCGGTCCGGATCGCGCCGCCGGAAGGGGATGACCTTTCCGCCGCTCTCGCGGGCACCACCGCCGCGCTCGCCTCCGTGCTTCTCCGCGAGGGCGTCCAGCTCCCGTTGAATCGAGCGCGCTTGCCCCTGGAGCGAGATCTTCTTCCGCGACGGCAGCAGCCCGCCGATCCGGAAGACGCGCCAGGCCGTCGCGCCGTCGAGCGGCGGGATGGGGAGCAGGTTGAGCACGATCAAGACCACGTTGGTCGCCGTGAACGCCGAGATGAGATCCGCCACGAAGGGGGGTGCCGGCTGCGGGATCCGCGTGCCCCAGATCGGCGTGGTGAGGAGCACGACGATCTGGGCGAGGACGCCACCCCACGCGATGTTGGCGCGCTGTCGCTCCGTCGCGGCGCCCGCCCACTGGCACTCGCCGCCCATGCCGTGGACGTCGATCCCGACGACCTGGAAGCGGTAGGCGCGCACGATCAAGGCGTGGCCGAGCTCGTGCGCCAGGATGAGGAGGGTGAAGCCGAGCCACGCGCCGGGCGCCCAGGTTGCGCCGGTGAGCAGGAAGGCGCCGACCGGGAGCGTCCAGTGGACGCGCACCGGCGCGCGGTGAAACGTGCCGATGCGGAGCCAGCCGGATCGGAAGATCATCGGGTCGAGGCCTCGGGGTAGGCGATCATCGGGGGTCGTCGACGAGTGTACCGGACTCTCGCTCTCGGCGGGCGGTCGCGCCGAGGGCGGGCCGGTGTATAGGGGAGCGATGAGCGGCTGGTCCCTGCCCGCGCCGACGCCATCCGAGCTCGGCGATCACGACGTCTCCCCGGAGGGCACGCGCCTCGCGGGTCGCCGGGTGGCCTTGCTGGTCACCGGCGGCATCGCCGCGATGAAGATCCCGTTCCTCGCCCGCGCGCTCCGCCGTCAGGGCGCGACGGTGGTCGCCTTCACCTCGGAGGAGGCGCTGCGGTTCGTCACCGCCGAGGCGCTCGAGTGGAGCACGGTCAACCCGGTGGTCCAGCGCCTCACCGCCGCGGCCGAGCACCTCAGCGACGGCGCCCCCTTCGACGCGTACCTGCTCGCCCCCGCGACCTACAACTCCATCAACAAGATCGCGACGGGCATCGCGGACGGCGTGGTCACGTCGGCGGCCGCCTCAGCGCTGGGGCGGCTCGAGCAGGGCCGGACGGCGGTGCTGGTCGCCCCCACCATGCACGGCTCGCTGCACAACCGCATCCTCGTCGAGTCGCTGCAGCGGCTCCACGCCCTCGGCGTGCGCGTCATCCCGCCGCGCGACGCCTACGGCAAGCACAACCTCCCCGACGAGGGCGCGCTCGTCGCCGAGGTGTGCCGCGCCGTCTCCCGATCGCCGCTCAAGGGGCGGCGCATCCTGGTCACCGGGGGCACGACGCCGGTGCCCATCGACGGCGTCCGCCGCATCGTCAACCGCTTCCGGGGCCGGCTCGGCATCGCCATCGCGGCGGAGCTCCACCTCCGCGGCGCGGAGGCGTTGCTCATCCACGGCGACGGCGCCTTCCCGGTCCCCGCGGTCGTGCCGCACCGGGTCGCGCGCACCTACGACGACTACCGCGCCATGGTCAGCGAAGAGCTGGGCCACGGCTACGAGGCCGGCGTCTTCGCGGCCGGCGTCGCCGACTACCGCCCTGCCGTCGCCGTCGAGGGCAAGATCCCGAGCGGACAGGAGAGCCTCCAGCTCACCCTGGTGCCCACCGCGAAGGTCATCGAAGAGGTGCGACTGGCGCACCCCGAGCTCCACATGGTCACCTTCAAGTACCAGGAAGGGATCTCGCACGAGGAGCTGATCGCGATCGCGCGCGCCCGCCTCGACCGCTTCCCGTGCGTCGTGGCCAACCGCGGCGAGGAGCAGCAGGCGCGGCGGCAGCGCGCGTGGATGGTCACGCGCGGGGCCGAGCCGGCGCCGCTCGACGGCAAGCGCGCCATCGCCGAGGCGATCGCCGACCACCTGGAGAAGGCGCTCGGACCTCCCTCCGAGCGCGTCGCTACTTCCCCCTGACCGCCTCGATGGCCACCAGGGCCATCGCCCGCGCCTCCGCGTCATCCGCGAAGAGCAGCCGCCTCAGCGCTGGCAGAGCAGGCCGCCCCGCGGTGCCCAGCCGGCCGAGCGCCTGGGCCGCTCCTCGACGCTCCCAGGTCTCGACGCTGGCGAGGAGCGCCGTGAGCGCCGGCGCGGCCTCTGCAGGGACCGGCCCCTGTGCGAGGACGCGGACCGCCTCGCCGACGGCCTGGGAGTCGACCTCCGCGAGCGTCGCCAGCAGCGCCCCTCGAGCCTCGGGATCCGAGGGGAGCGCCTGCGCCAGCAGCGCCGCGGCACGACCACGTTCCCGAGCCCGGCGCGAGCTCCGTGCCACGCGCAGCACCTCCAGGGTCGCGGGCCCTGCCTGGCCGGCTCTCACCAGCGCCTCGGCCGCGGAGAGCCGCAGCTCCGGTGACGCGAGCGCGCTCTCGAGGTGGGCTACCGCGACCGGACTGCCGTCGATCCGCGCCAGCGTGATCGCCCAGGGGAGCGTCTCGGCGGACGGCGCCGGGCTCGCCGTGAGCCTCGCGACCAGCGACGGCGCCGCCGCCGCGGCTCGCGGGCCGAGGTCCCCGAGGGCGGCGAGCGCGGTGAGCCCGGAGTAGCGCTCGTTCTTCTCGGCCAGCGCGAGGAGCGGCGGCACGGCGACGCCCGGGCCCGCGACGGCCGCGAGCGCGCGCGCGGCCTCGATCGCGAGCCGCGCCTCGCCCAGGGCCTTCTGCAGCGCGGGCAGGGCCGACGCCGCCGCGGGCCCGATGCGACCGAGCGCGCTCGCGGACCACGAGCGCACGTTCGCGTCCGGATCGTCCGCGAGCCGCGTCACGAGCGCAGACACCGCGGGAGCGGCCGCCGGGCCGATGGCGCCGAGAGCCTGGGCCGCTGCGTTGCGCACGCTGGCCTCCGGGTCGTGGAGCGCCCTGGCGAGCTCTCGCACGGCGGGCGCCGCGTCGGTCCCCAGGTAGCTCAGCGCCCGTGCCGCGGCGTGCCGCACGCGGGGGTCGGCATGCCCGAGCGCAGCCACCAGCGTCGGGATCGCCGCCGGGCCGAGTCGACCGAGCGCGTGCGCGACGGCCTCGGGATCCTCGCCGAGGCGCGCGCGAAGCGCTGGCAGCGCGTCCTTGGCGGCGGGCCCCATGCCGCCGAGCGCGGTGAGCAGGTCGACGCTCGACGGCTTGGTCTGGCGAGCGATCGTCAGCAACGCCGGGAGCGCCGCTTGCGCCTCCGGGCCCAGCCGCGCCAGCGCCAGGGCGACCGCCTGGACCACCTCGGGGCTGGGGTCGCGGAGCGCCTTTTCCAGTGCGGCGGCGGCGTCGTGGCGCCCGATCCCCGCGAGCCCGACCGCGCCGGCGGCTTGCCGGCGCACGCGCGGGTCCGGATCGGCGAGGTCGGCGATGGCCATCGGCAGCAGTCGGGCGAGCAGCGGTCGGCGCCGCCACGCCGCAGCGAAGGCGTGCCCCTTGACGCGCGGACCACCGATCGCGACCGCATCGAGCAGCGCCGCGACCCCCGTGGGGCCGATTCGATCGAGCGCCTCGGCCGCGCTGTCTCCGCGGGTTTCTTCGGGGCTCGGGTCCGCGAGGATCCGGGCCAGACCAGGGACCGCCGAGGCGGCCGAGGGACCCAGCCGCCCGAGCCCCTCGACGGCGCCGTGCGCCAGGTCGACGCGCTCGCTGGTCAGACCGAAGACCAGGGCCGCGACGATCTCCGGCGACCCGTCGACTGCATCCAGCCGCACCAGCGCGTGCGCGGCGTAGCTGCGCACGAGCGGGGATGGGTCGGAGAGGGCCCCGCGCAGCAGCTCGACCACCGGCGCCGGCACGTCCCCGCCGAGCGACGCGAAGCCGAGCGCGTCGGCGGCCCACCCGCGGACCTCGGGGAGGCTCGCGCCCAGCGCCGCCCGAAGGACGGAGACCACCCACGACCGGTCAGGCGCGGTGAGCTCGATCCGCAGCGCGGCGACGGCGGCGAGCGCCAGCTCCGTGCTCGCTCCCGTCACCGCCTTGCGCAAGCCGGGAGCGGCCGCCTCGTCGAGCGCGACGATCTCGGCGAGCGCCGTGCTGTGACGCAGGTCGTCGCGGTCTGCGACCAGCCTCGCGAGCAGCGGCGCGATCACGTCCGGCTGCTCCTCGCCGGCCAGCCTCGCGTCCGCCGCAGCGACCACGGAGCTCGGCGCCGGCGCCTGGCGAGCCACCGGCGGGCTACCGCGGCACCCGAGGACCTCGAGCAGCGCGACGGCCGCGAGGGCCGCGGCGCGCCGCGGTCCACGCCGAGGTCCGGGGCAATCGGCGGGGTGAGCACCGCAATGGCGGCCAGTGAGCATGGATTTCGTGTGTGCTTTCTCGAGGGGCGGACCGAGGTCGGAGGCCGGGCTCCCCGGGCAACGCTACCACACTCGCCCTTGTTCCCTGCCGAGTCGGAGAACGTGAGCGTGCGTGGGTGCGGGTGCCGTCAATACGACCACCGCGGAGCAAAACGGTTGACAGTCAGCGCCCCACCCGCCCCGTATGCTCACGGACAACACCATTGCTCGGCCATGAATCGGGGCACCCTTCGCGCAACGATTGCTGGCTCCGAGCGTCTTGACAGGAGCGTCGAATGAAGGTCATCCCCTGGGTACTCGGATGCTGCCTGCTCGCTGCGAGCGCTTGCGGGAGCTCGACCGGCGGCGGCACCGGGGGCACCTCCCCGACGAGTGGAACCGCGTCGACCAGCAGCAGCAGTAGCACCACCAGCGGCAGCAGCAGCGGCGCGACCTGCAGCACGTGCGAGTCGCTACTCACGGAGAGCATCGCGGGGAATTGTCAGAACCCCCTGCCTTGCGCGGGGACCTCGGCGACCACGTACAGCGCCTTCGACGTTTGCGCGCTGGGCACCTGCTCCGCTTCGTGCTCGAGCTGCCCGCCGTCGACGGCCTGCCTCACCTGCATGATGACGCCCGATACGATGGGTGGGTGTGACACCGAGTACACCGCCTGCATGGCCGACAAGTAGCCTGTTGCGCGGGCCCGCGCCCGGCTCAGGGGGCGGGCTCGAGAGGGGCGGTGGGAGGCGAGCCCGTCGTCCGGCGCCAGGCCGAAGTACCGTCGGACCGCGGCCCCCTGCACCGAGGGGGTCGATCCGCCGCCAAGGCTGCGTTAGACACGCTCCGGAAATGACGCTCGCCGGCCCGCCCTCTTCGCCCGCATTGCGCGGGAAGCCGCTCCTTCGGGGCGTATCGCATCAGGTCGCGTTCTTCGCGGCGCTCGTCGCCACGGCCGCGCTGGTCGCGCGTTCGAGGTCGGCCGCCGCAGGCGTCGCCGCCACGGTGTTCGGTGCGAGCCTGGTGCTGCTCTTCGGCACCAGCGCGCTCTATCACCGCGTGCACTGGGCCCCCGCCGCGCGCCAGCGCATGCGACGGCTCGACCACGCAGCCATCTTCGTGCTCATCGCGGGGGGCTACACGCCTCTTTTCCTGCTGTTTCCTTCGAGCAGCGGCGGGCACGGCGCGCTCTGGGCCGTGTGGGTGGGCGCCGGGCTCGGCGTGCTCAAATCGCTGGTCTGGGTGCAAGCGCCGAAGTGGATCATGGCGCTGCTCGGTGTGGGCCTCGGCTGGACGG
>Ga0302283_1000574_pt1 | contig 30588 bp, 22 predicted proteins | sample III_Fen_E1_4_FD_198770 | JGI IMG/M metagenome (GOLD analysis project Ga0302283, IMG submission 198770) | Peat permafrost microbial communities from Stordalen Mire near Abisko, Sweden - III_Fen_E1_4 | ecosystem: Environmental > Terrestrial > Soil > Wetlands > Permafrost | place: Sweden: Abisko... | reverse complement strand
GCGGGTCTCGGCCCAGCAGCCGCTCATGGTGGTCGCCGTGGTCGCCGTGGTGTTCCTCGGGATCGGACTGCGCCAGGCCTGGGTCGACGCGCCGACCTACGACGAACCGGTCTACGTCTCGGCCGGAGTGACGGCGCTCGTCCACCACGACCTCCGTCTGAACCCCGAGCACCCACCCCTGGCCAAGGTCGTCGCCGCCCTCCCGGTCCTCCTGGCCCACCCCGTGGTCCCCGAGGGGGCGGCCTGGCGCCATGCCGACGAGTACACCTACGCCGTGGTGTTCACCCAGGCCCAGTGGCGGGACGGGTCCCTCCGGCGCATCATGTTCCTGGCCCGGCTGGCCCCACTCCTCGAGTCGGTGGCCACGGCGCTGGTCCTGGCCGTCCTGGCCACCCGGCTGTTCGGCCGGGCCGCCGGGGCCCTGGCCGGGGCCCTCTGGCTGGCCGACCCCTTCGTGCTGGGCATGGGGCACCTCGACGGGGTCGACATCCCCCTGGCCCTGGCCACGGCCCTCACCTCCTGGGCCCTCCTCGAGGCCGTCCGGTCCCCCACCCGGCGCCGGCTCGTGGCCCTGGGCGCGGCCTGCGCCGGGGCCGTGCTGGTGAAGGACACCGGCATCGTGGTGGCCGTCACCGCCGGCGCCGTCGTGGTGTGGTCGGGCCGTGGCCGGGGGGCCGGACGGGCCCTGGCCCGACTGGTCCCGGTGGCCGTGACCGCCTGGTTGGCCGTCCTCCTCTGCTACGCCGCCATCGACCCGGCCTCGCTGTGGCCCTACCTGGTGGTGCCCGAGCCCTTCCTCACCGGGCTGCGCTACCTGGTGTCGCACGACACCGCCGGCTCGCCGGCCTACCTGGTCGGGAACTACTGGTCCGGCGGGCAGTGGTGGTACTGGCCGGTCAGCCTGGTGGTCAAGGTCCCCCTGGTCACCGTGGCCGTCCTGGTCGCCGGTCCCGTGGGCCTGGCCGGGGTGGGCCGGGTCGTGCGCCGCGAGGCCGTGGCCACCGTGGTGGTCCCGGCCGCCGTGCTGGCCGCCTTCACCCTGGTGTCGCCCAAGGACGTCGGCGCCCGGTACCTCCTGCCGGTGGTGGCCCTGTGGCTGGTGGTGGCGGCCCCCGGCGTCGTCCGGGTCCTCCGCGGCCTGGCCCACCTGCTCCACCTGCCCCCGAGGCCGGCCCTGGCCGGGATGCTGGCCCTCCTCGTGGTGCTGGCCGGCGCCGGACTGGCCTCGGGGATCACCGGGCCCTCCGCCATCGCCTGGGTCAACCCCCCGTTCACCCCGGGCTACCAGGCCGCTTCGAACGCCAACCTCGACTGGGGCCAGGCCTTCTACGACCTGCGGACCTGGTCCGCCGGGAAGCACCCGCTGGTGGCCTACTTCGGCCAGGGACTGGGTGTGGCCGACATCCCCGGGGCCCGGCCCCTCCTCACCCCCGACGGGTCGGGTCTCGCCGTGGCCCCGGCGGACGTCCGGGGCTGGGTGGCCGTGTCGGCCACCGACCTCACCTCGGACGACGAGGGGCCGCTCTCCTGGCTCCGGGCCTACTGCCCGGTGGGCACCCTGGGCGGCTCCATCCTCCTCTACCGCTTCGCGTCGCCGCCGAGCGGGGCCCCCGGCCCGGTGGTCCCGGCCGCGCCCTGCGACACCCCGGTCAGCACCCGTTCCGGAGCGGTGGACCGGTGACCGCCGCCGTGGCCACCGGGGCCGACGGCGACCTCGAGGGGGACCCCCCCCATCCCGCCGTGGCCGGGGCCGGGGACGGGGACGGGGCCCCCGGGAGGACCCGCCACCGGGCCGTCCGGGCGGCCTGCGACGTGCTCGCCGTCCTCCCCTTCGTGGTCGCCGCCGTGATCGAGTCGGCCAAAGGGTGGGAGCCGACGTCCGACAACGCCATCATCACCACCCGGGCGTGGGACGCGCTCGGTCCCGTCGGCCCGCTGGTGGGCCAGACCTCGTCGGCGTCGGGCGCCCGTCACCCGGTCTACGACCTCGGGCCCCTGCTGTACTGGTTCCTCACCCTCCCGGTCCACCTGGACCACCGCCAGGGCTCGCTCTGGGGCGCCGCCGCGCTGTGCGCCGCCGCCGCGCTGCTCACCGTGGAGGCGGCCTGGGCCGCCCGGGGATGGGTCGCCGCCGCGGTGGCCACGGCCGCCGTCCTGGTCGTGGTGGTCACCCAGACCTCGGTCGCCGTGGACCCGGTGTGGAACCCCGACATCGGTGCCCTGTGGTGCCTGGCCACCGTGGCCTGTGCCTGGGCCGTGGCCCTCGGCCGGTTCCGGTGGTTCCCCGTCCTGGTGCTGGCCGGTTCGTTCGCCGCCCAGGCCCACCTCATGTTCGCGGCCATCGGCCTGTCGGCCGTGGTGGTGGCCCCCGTGGTGGGGATCGTCCGGCGCCGGGGGATCGCCGGTCGCTGGTGGCTCCCGGCGGGTGCGGCCGTCGCCATCGCCTGCTGGACGGCCCCGGTCGTCCAGCAGCTCACCGGCTCGCCGGGCAACCTGTCCTCCGTCCTCGACTGGCAGGCCGGCGCCTCCCCGCTGGGCTACCGCTTCGGCCTCCAGGCCCTCGGAACCACCATCGGCGCCCACCCCATCTGGCTGACCCGGCCGTCGGGCAACGCCTTCGCCGTCTACGGGGACATGGACTACCACCCGGCGTGGATGGGCGTGGCGGCCCTGGTCGGGCTGGCCGCCGTGGTGCTGGCCGCCGCGCTGGCCCGTCGATTCGACCTGGCCACACTGGCCGGGCTCACCCTGCTCTTCGCCGGCGAGACGGTGGTCACGATCGCCCGCATCCCCTACGGCTCGTTGCTGACCCTGGTCTACCTGTGCCTGGTCGTCTGGGTGGTAGGCCTGACCATCGCCGCGGTGGCCGGTTGGTCGCTGGCCGTCGTGGTCACGGCCGTGGTGCGTTCCCTCCGCCGCCGTGACCCCGTGCCACCCGGACCCGGCGGGGCGGAGCCGTCCCGCCGCTGGCCGGCGACCCTGGTCGGCGCCCTCCTCGCCGGGCTGGCCGCCGTGGCCGTGGCCACGACGGTGGTGGACACCTCGGGGGACACCATGCAACCCGGGGGCTGGCCGGCCGTCGACCAGGTGGACCGGGTCGCCCCGGCCATCGAGTCCCTGGTCCCCCGGGGGCCGGTCGTGGTGTCGATGGACCGCAACGGGGGGATCGTCGCCTACGACGTCTACATGGGGTTGGTGTGGCGCCTGCGCTCCGACGGCTGGACCCCGGAGATCGATCCGGCCTACGCGCCCGAAGTGGACCCGACGGCCACCATCACCTCGGGGCACCCCGTGGTCGACCTGACCACCGACAGCGCCGGTGCGGTGGTCGCCGTCCACCTCCGACCGGGACGCCCGACCCGCCGGGGGCGCCCGGCGGCCGGCCCGTCCGCCCGCCGGTTGGTGCCCGACCCGACGACCCCGTAACCTCTGGACGATGGATCCGGCCGTGATCACCGACCAGGGCGGGGCACCTCCCCGGGAGGCACCGGACCACGTCTCGGGCCCCGACCGCGTCATGCGGACGCTCCTGCGCATCCCCGACGGCCGCAACCGGGTCGACGAAGCGGCCATGCACCGGATCTTCGGGACCTCCCTACTGCTGTCGGCCGGCCGCTGCCTCCTCAGCTACATCCTCCTGCCCATCGTCCTGCCCGTCATCGGCGTGGCCAGCGGCGTGGGTCCGGTGATCGGGATCGCCATCGGATCCCTGGCCCTGGTCTTCGACGTGATGGGCGTCCGGCGTTTCTGGCTGGCCGACCACCGGCGCAAGTGGGCGTTCACCGCGCTCTACCTGGTGGTGGGCTGCATGGTGGCCTCGCTGGTCGTCATCGACATCATCCACCTGGCCACCTGAGCTCCGGCGGGCGCCGGCACCGCCGGACCGCTTCAGGAGGTGGGCACCCACGCCGTCCCGTCCCAACGGACGCGTCCGGTCCAATTGTTGCCGTCCCAGTAGGCCCGGACGTCCCCGGGGCCGTCGACCACGTGCCAGCCGGGGGGGATGCCCGAGCCGGGGAAGGCCGCCGATGGGGCCGGTCCGTCCAGCGGTGACCCGTCGGGACGGGCCCGGCGGTCGGTCGACACCCGGGGGGTGGAGGTCACCGTGCCCGGCACGGCTGCCATCGGGGCCACCGTGCCGGTCCGGGCCCGGGGCAGGGCCTGCAACGGCGGCAGCCCGCCCAGGGGTGCCGGGGGGTTCCCACCCGCCCCCCGGGGGGCCGGACCGGTGAAGACCGGGGCCTGCCCGAAGGTGGGCGTGGCCACCTTGGCCTCGGGCCGGGACGGGTCCGCCCCGCCGCCCCCGGCCCGGAAGGCCGACGGGACGATGCCCGGGAACTGTTCGAAGAGGACCGCCCGGTCCGCCTCGTTCCGGCGGGTCCGTCCGCTCCGGACCGTCGTCCAGGCGAGGACCAGGGCCAGCACCAGGGTGACCGCCCCGAGGGCGTACATCCCGTGCTGAGGCGTGGCCAGGGTGGTGGACGCGGTGGCCGGGCCGGACGCGGTACCGCCCGGAGCCGCGGCGGCACCGGCCGGATCGGCGGCGAACCTCAACGAGGCGGCACCGGCCGCCGCTACGGCGACCAGGGCGCGGGCACGGATCCGCGGCCACCGCCGGACGCTCGGACCTGATGACCGGCCAGGTCCCGGGTGCCGCGGCCGGTGGCCGTGCCCCACGGGACGGTACGAGGCCATCCCTACCTCGCCGACTCCACCCACGCGGTGCCGTCCCAACGGATCAGCTTCGTCCAGGCCGTGCCGTCCCAGTAGGTCTGGGCCAACGGGTCACCGTCGACGGCGTGCCAGCCGACCGCACCCGACACGGTCTGCTGCTGCGTGGCCACGGCGCCGGCCGGCGGTGCGGCCACCGGTGCCGCGGCCCGCGACGGGGCACCCGGGGGTCGTGGGGCCGACGGCGGACCTCCGGGAGGCGGTGTCCCGAACAGGGTCGGCAGTCCCCCGGCGAACGTCGGTGGGCGGATCCCCGACGGGGCCGCGCCGTCGCCGGCGGACCCCGGGGGCGGCTCCGGGAGGACGTCGAGTCGCTGTGCCGTCGGCGCCGCACCGCCGGCGAACCCGCTGCCCCCGCTGAGGAAGAAGGCGTCCGATGCCGGCGGTGCCCCGACGTCCCGGCCCGACGACGCCGTCTGCTCTGCCGGCGGGCGCCTCCGTGACCGCTGGTGGCGGACCAGCATGCGGACGAGGAGGAAGACCACCACCAGGATGACCAGGCCGAGCACACCGATGAGGACGTCCCGCAGGATGACGTTGGGCAGGGCGTTCTGCTGCTCCACGGCGATGGCCGACACCTGGCTCGTGGTCAACGGGGCCAGGCCGGTCGTATAGACCAGGTACCACGTGGGGCCCTTGGTCCCGATGACCAGGGTGATCAAGGTCGTCTGGTTGTTCCCTATGCCCACCGAGCAGGTGATGGACCCACCGCCCGAGACGCCCGGGACGGGGGTCAGGGGGATGGACGTCCCGCACAGGTCGCCGGCGAGGATCCCCGGGGCGATCGACGAGGAGGACAGTGGGCTCCAGGTGATGATGATGATCCCGAGGGTCCCGTCACCGGAGGGGGACGACCAGTTGCCGATCGCCGCGTTGGCGTCCGTCAGCGTCTCGGTCTGGGACGCCGCCGTCTCGACCGCGTCGAGCATGGCCCGGCTGGCCGGCACGGCGGCCCAGCCCGGCTGGGGGTCCGTCAACATGTAGGACGCCGCCGTCTTGTTGCCCAGAGCGCCCTCGGGCGCCGACGTGCTGGCGGCGGCGGCCGGGCCGGCCACGGCGACGAGGAGCACGGCGGCCACGGCGGCGACGGCGAATACCCGTCGCGGCAGTGCGGATCGGATGCCCTCCCACGGTGAGACTCTCATCCACAACCCCAATCCCCCGGAGTCGTGTCCGAACTCGTACGGGGGCCAAAGTCTACCCAATCGGTCGGCCCGATCAACAGCACCCGGCTCCGGCTCCGGCTCCGGCTCCCCGGCCCCCCGGCCGACCCTTCCGGAGCGACGTCCCGGTCCCCGGGACGGGCGGTCGGCCGGTTACGCTGCCCGGTACGGGCCGTCGACCGCACGGCCCCCGAGGGAGCGTGAGGTGCCGGGCGATTCCCCAGCCGGTCCGCCGGTGACGGCCGGTCGGTCGACACCGGGACGCCCCGGCCCACCGCCGGGCTCCCTGGCCCCCGGAGCCGTGGCCTGGTGCGTCACGGCGGCCCTGGTCGGTGCGGTGATGGCCTACACCCTGCTCCGGAGCCCGACGTGGTGGTCGATCCCCCGGGACCCGACCGACTGGGACGCCGCCCGGTACCTGGTCCACGGCCACCTGGCCTCGGTGTACTCGCCGGGGACGGGGCTGGTGTCGTTCCCCGGCTTCGTCGTGCTGTCGCTCCCCGTCGTGGCCCTGGCCGACCTGCTCCACCTGGGGACGCTCGGATCCGGGGCCGGGCACAGCCTGCGACCGACGGCCTGGCTCCTGTGGGGTCCCTGGGTCTCGCTGGCCGCCGGATCGATCATCCTGTTGGCCGACTCGGTGGCCCGGCACCTGGGCGTCGCCCGGACCCGCCGGGCGGTCCTCTCCCTGGTCGAGGCGGCACTGGTCTGGCAGCTCGCCGCCCTGTGGGGCCACCCGGAGGACGCCCTGGCGGTCAGCGTCGTACTGGTGGCCTGGCTGGCCTCGGAACGGGACCACTGGACGGCCGCCGGCTGGCTGACCGGTGTCGCCGTGTGCCTCCAGCCTCTGGTGCTGCTCGTGGTGCCGCTCCTCGTCGTCACGTGCCCGGCCGGACGACGGGCGTGGTTCTGCGTGCGGACCGTCGTCATCAGCGTGGTCCTCGTGGTGCCGGAACTGGTGGTCTCCTTCCGTCCGACCTGGGACCACCTCGTCCAGCAGCCCAACTACCCGACCCTCGACCACCCCACCCCGCTCCTCGGCCTGGCCCCCCACCTGGCCGACGTGGGCGGGGTCACCGCCGTGGCCGCCGGTCCGGCCCGGCTGGTGTCCCTGGTGCTGTGCTGCGCCGTGGCCGCCGTCGTCTACCGCCACCCGCAGCCCCCGGAACGGATGGTCTGGTGCTTCGCCCTCTGTTTCGCCCTCCGGTCGCTGCTGGAGTCGGTGATGGACCCCTACTACGTGTGGCCGGCCCTGGCCCTGGCCCTGGTGGTGGCGGCACGGAACCGCGGTCTGTACTTCACCCTGGCTGCCCTGACCGGGATCCTGGTGTCCGGGTACGCCCAGGGCGTCGACTCGCCCTGGCGGTGGTGGGGGCCGTTGGTCGTCGGGACGGCGATCGTGCTGGCCGCGGCGTTCCCCGTGGCCCCCCGGCCGTCATCGGCGGACGGGGACGGCGGCGGCGACCGGTCGACGGCCCGGGCGGGAGCGTCACCCGGCGTACCGGCTGGGGACGCTCCCCCGGGCGGGCGGCAGCTGAACCAGCCCACCACGTCGACGATCACCTCGGCCGACCCGGCGTCGTCGGCCGGGTGAGCGGGCGGTCGACCCCCTCACCCCGGGGACGAACCCACGGACGCCGACTGCGGTGGTGCCGACTGCGGTTGCTGCTGTGAGGCCACGAAGTCCCGCGACCGGATGAGGCCGACGGCACAGACCGCCCCGACCAGGGCCAGGCAGGCACTGACCACGAAGAGTACGTCGAGGGTGCTGGCGAAGGCGGCGTGGATGGCGGCGACCAGCTCGCCCCGCACCGGTGCCGGGACCGAGGCGATGGCCTGCCCGCCCCGGCCCTGCTGGATGTCGGTGACCACCGACGGGAGGAGCCGGTGCAGCGCCGGGGTGCCGGACAGGGCCTGGTCCATCTTGTGGTGGAGCGAGGCGGCGAAGATGGACCCGTAGACGGCGATGCCGGTGGCGATGCCGATCTGCCGGAAGGTGGTGTTGACGCCGGAGGCCATCCCCGAGCGCTGGGGAGCCACGACGCCGACGGCGGTCGAGGCCAGGGGCGGGTTGACCATTCCGCTCCCGGCGCCGGCCACGATGAACCCCGGGATGAGGTGCGTCCAGGTGCTGGCGCCGTCGAGTCCGGTCATGAGCAGCAAGCCGATGCCGGTGAGGAAGAGGCCGGGCCCGATGAGCCACCGGACGGGCATGTGGGTGCTGAGCCGGCCGGCCAGGGTCGCCGTGACCAACGTCACACCGCTCATGATCAGGAGGCGGAGCCCTGTGCCCAGGGCCGAGTAGCCCAGATCGTCCTGGAGGTAGAGGACCAGATAGAGGAGCATGGCGTAGAGCGAGCCGTTCATGGCGAACGCCGCGGCCAGGCCTCCGCCGAACGTGGGGATGCGGAACAGCGTGAGATCGAACATCGGGCGTTCGGCCCGAAGCTCCACCACCACGAACGCCCCGAGGAAGACCACGGCCAACCCCAGGCAGACGACCACGCCGGAATTGCCCCAGGCGATCTCCCCGGCCCGGATGAGCCCGTAGACCAGGCTGACCAGGCCGGCCGTGAGGGTGGCGAACCCGGCCCAGTCGGGACGGGCGGCGTTCGGGGTCTTCGACTCCTCCACCTGCCACCGGGTGATCAGCAGGGCCGCCACGCCGATCGGCAGGTTGACCAGGAAGATGCCCCGCCAGCTGATCCCGGTGGTGATCAGGCCGCCCAGGACCGGTCCGAGGGCCACCGCCACTCCGGTGATGGCTCCCCAGATCCCGAAGGCCACCCCCCGCTCGTGCCCGTGGAAGCTGTGGGCCAGCAGGGCCAGCGAGGTGGCGAAGAGGATGGCCCCGCCGATGCCCTGGGCGCTGCGGGACAGGATCAGCATGATCGGCGACTGGGCCACCCCGCAGAGCAAGGAACCGAGCGTAAAGACGACGAGCCCGATGGTGAAGAGGAACCGCCGCCCGTACCGGTCGGCCAGGGACCCCGCGGTGAGCAGCACCGACGCCAGGGTGAGTGCGTAGGCGTCGACGACCCACTGCACCTCGCTGAAACTGGCGTGCAGGCCCGCCTGGATGGCCGGCAGGGCCACGATCACGATCGTCACGTCCAAGAGCAGCATGAAGGTGGCCGCGCACACCACGATCAGGGTCCACCACTTCCGGTCCGTGGCCATCAACCTGCCTCCATCCTCACCCGTGCTCGTGGTCGGCCGCCCGACCTCCCGGGCGGTTCATCCGGGGGCCGATGTCGCCGCGTCGGGGGAGGACCCGTGTCCTCCCTGTCGATCCCCGGCGCCGTCGGACCACCCGTCCGACCTGCTCGGACCCACGGGCGGACCGATGACCGACCCTAACGGGCATGATCCGCCGGTCGGGTCGTGGCGGTCGTCGGCCGACCGGTCCCCCGGTCCCCCGGTCGGTGGCCGGTCAGTGCTCGGCGTGCCCGGCGAGGACGCCGGTGGCCAGCGCGGAGGCATGGGCCGGACTGGCGTAGAAGTGTTGTGCACCGGCGTGCAGGTCGCGGAAGGCCCGCTGGAGCGGTCCGGCCCGCAGCGCCCTGGTCCCCGCCAGCAGGTAGGCCTGGCGGGCGATGTCCGCGCCCTCCTGGTTGACGTGACGACAGGCGGCCCGGAGCAGGGTCCCGTCGTCCGTGGCGGCCGTTCCCTCACGACGGGCCGTGGCCTCGGCACCGGCCAGGACCTCGTACACCCAGGCCCGGCCCGAACGGTATCGGCTCTCCAGCACCCCGAGCTCGTAGAGGAACCGGTCGGAGGTGGCCAGGGAGGACGACGCTCCCATCCGGGTGGTTCCGGCGGCGAGCGAGGCCAGCTCGTCGAGCACTCGCCGCGTGACGCCGAGGGCCCACGCGGCGTGCCCCATCGCGGTGAGGGCTACCGTCCCGAGCGAGTAGACGGCCGAGCCGCGGTGCACCGTCGGGGCCAGAAAGTCGAACGTGTGCGAACGGGGGACCCGGACGTCCTGCACGCGGTAGTCGTAGCTCGCCGTCGCCTGCAGGCCGAGCACGTCCCAGTTCCCCAGGAGCTCCGCCTGGTCCTGCGGGAAGCAGACGCCCAGGTACTCGGGGTTCCCTTCCTCACCGGGCACGGTCATCACACCCCCGCCGGCCCAGGTGGCGTGGACGATGCCACTGCCGAACTGGTAGTCGCCGTCCACGATCAGGGCGTCGCCGTCAGGCCGGGCCGTCCCGTTGGGGAAGAACTGACCGGCCACCGCGGGCACCCCGTCGGCGAACACCTCGGCCACACCCTCGTCGGGGAGATAGGCCCCGAAGTACATGGCGCAGACGTCCGACACGAAGAAGCACCACCCGGTCGACCCGTCGGCCCGGGCGATCTCGGCGTAGAGGTCGGCCACCTCCACCAGTGGCAGCTCCAGGCCCCCGGCGGCCTCCGGCACCAGCAACCCGACCAGCCCGGCGTCCGCCAGGAGGCGGAACGCCTCGGAGGAGACCGGCTCGCCGGGTACCGCCGTCGCCGCCAGTCGGTCGATCGGGTCGAACAGGGACCGGGCCTGGTCCAGGAGGGTCGTGGTCATGGACGCAGAACCTAGCGCCACGGCCGTCCCGCCGACGTCGGACGGCGGAGCCCCGCCACGATGGTCGGCGGGGTGCCGGGCCGGTACGTTCCCGGGGGCCGGCACGTTTCCGGGAGCCGGTACGTCGTCCCCGCAGAGCTCCCGGTACCATGGCCGTCGGGCCGTCCGCCTGCACCGTGGGCCCGGGCCCGGTCGCCGGCGGGTCGCCGGGACGACAGGAGAGGGACACCATGGGCGTCACCCGGTTCGGTCTGCAGATTCCCAGCTTCACCTACCCGGCGGTGGAGGACCGGGACCTCTTCACCCGGGTCTCCGAGATCGCCGTGACGGCCGAGGAGTCCGGCTTCGACTCGGTGTGGGTGATGGACCACTTCTACCAGATCGCCGGGGTCGGCCCCCGTACCGATCCCATGCTCGAGGCCTACACGCTGCTGGGTGCGCTGGCCGCCCGCACCACCCGGGCGTCGCTCGGCACCATGGTCACCGGCGTGACCTACCGCAATCCGGCGATGCTGGCCAAGGAGGTCACCACGCTCGACGTCATCTCGGGCGGTCGGGCCATCCTGGGGATCGGCGCGGCGTGGAACGACGACGAGCACACCGGGTACGGCTTCGATTTCCCCGCGGTGGGTGAGCGGATGGACCGCCTGGACGAGGCGCTCCGAATCTGCCGGGCCATGTTCACCGAGGAGGCCCCCAGCTTCGCCGGCCGCTACTACTCCATCGACGCTGCGCTCAACGCACCCCGGCCGATCCGCCCCTCGGGTGTCCCCATCCTCGTCGGCGGCTCCGGCGAGCGCCGCACCCTCCGGCTGGTGGCCCGGTACGCCGATGCCTGCAACCTCTTCGGAGACGTGGCGACGATCGGGCACAAGCTCGAGGTGCTCGACCGTCACTGTGCGACCGAGGGGCGTGATCCGTCCACCATCACGCGGACCCGTCTGGGCAGCCTGGTGATCGCCGAGACCTCCGCCGAGGCCGAGCGGCGGGGCCGGGCCATGGCCGAGGCCCGGGGCATGGACGACGAGCGCTACCGGGGCTACGTGATCGCCGGCGATCCCGACGCCGTGTGCGAACAGGTGGCCGCCTACTTCGACGCCGGCCTCGACGGCATGGTGTTCAACATGCACGACGCCTTCGATCTCGACTCCGTCCGGCTGGCCGGCGAGACCCTCTCGGGCGCCTTCGGCTGACGTTGCCGTCCCGCCGGGGCCCGTCACTCCCGGAGGTTCAGCCCGGTGGCACCTGCCAGTGGACCAGATCGGTGCTGCGGGCCACGCCGATCCTGGCGTGACCCCAGCCGTCGAATTGGGTGAGCTCGTCACTTCCTGCGTAGAACAGATAGAAGTACCCCCCGGGCTGCGTGCCGGCATCGCACAGGAACGCCGAGTTGGCGTGCTCGAACCCGACACTCGACAGGCCCGGTCCACTGTTGAACGGCTCGGAGGGGACCTGCAGCTGGTACCCGTGGGTCCACCGGAGCCAATCCACGGCGCTGGCCGGGTTGCCGGCAAGCGTGAACAGCCACGGCTGGTCGAGCTCGTTCGAGGTGGCCACGAGACGCCACGTCCCGGCCACCATGACGAACTCGAAGTTCTCGACGGTGCCACCGTTCACCTCGATGTCCGGCGCCCCGACCAGTTGCCAGGGACCACTCGGTGATCCGCTGGTCGATCGGGCCAGCTCGAACACGTCGGGCTGGGTGGGCGACGAGGACTTGAACCCGAGCAGGAGCTGGGTGCCGGTGTAGACGACGGCCCCGTCGATCATCCGGTCCCCGGGCGCCGAGGCCAGGGACTGGGCCAACGGGTGGGGAGCCGACCAGGTGCTCAGGTCCTCGGAGGTGCGGTAGTAGAGCCGGGCCGAGTCGACGGACGGCGGCGATGCCCCCGGATCGGACTGGTAGGTGACCAGGTACTCCCCGTTCGGCTCCCGGACGATGTCCGGTGAGGCCACACCCATGACCCCCGGTTGGGGCGGCCAGGGGTCGAGCGCTGACCAGTTCGTCATGTCCGTGCTGGTGGCCGTGGCGATGGCCCAACGGACGCCACCGGGGAGCGACGGGTCGTCGGTCACGTAGCTGACGAGCAGGTGCCACCGGCCTCCGGCCCAGATGACGGCCTCGTCCTTCACCCCTCCCGACGGCTCCGCGAGGATCGGGTTCTGCAGGTGCGACCAGTTCACGGACGGTTGGGGAACCCCCGGAACGATGCAGTCGTGGTCGGCCCCGTCGGCGAGGGCCTGCACTGTGAGCGGGCGCCCGGTGGGGGCACCGCCGGATGCGGATCGGGCGAAACCCGACGATGAGGTACAGCCGGCGAGTACCACGGCGGCGAGCACGGTGAGCCCCACCCGGACCAGACCTGGACCTCGACGCCGGCCGGGACGGCACCCGCCGATCCCGGATCGCCCACGTTCCGTGCGGCTGCCGGTTCGACCGGTCGTGGCCGCTGCCGGGTCGGCGCAGGTGTCGGTGGCCATCGTCATCGGCCTCTGCCACACGCCGGCCTGAGACGTTGGTGACGCGGGCCCATCGACCTGGGCACCACGACCACTGCGACCTGCATCACGACCGGCATCCGTCACAGTGTTCCCCACGGACCGAGGCTGGCTCGGGCATCGCGTCGGCGAAGGGTGCACGCCCACCTACCGAGAGAGGACTTCCGGCCAGTGCCCGGGCGTTCTCCCAGTTCAGATCTGGTGTCGGAGGGGGGACTTGAACCCCCACGTCCTTGCGGACACCAGCCCCTCAAGCTGGCGCGTCTACCTATTCCGCCACTCCGACAAGTGGCTCCGGTGTCGTCACCGGGGCGACCCGCATCGTAGCCCAGCAGGCGGTAGCCGATGACCGCCCGATCCCCGTCTCCGGTGCCCCGTCAGCCCACCCCGGAATTCGGTGGACGACCCCGGTCTACGACGACGTCGGGCCCGGAACCAGTGGCTTCCAGGTGCCGACGTTCCAGAGAGTGCCGTTGATCGACGGGTTGGGCACCACCCCGGAGATCTGGACGTCGTGAGCCGAGAGGACGGGCTCCTGGACGATCGGCAGCCCGACCATCTGGTCCCACAACTGGTCGTCGATCTGTCCGTAGACGGCCCCCGAGTTCAGCGGGTTGAGCTCCACCTCGGCTTCGGCGAACAATTGGTCGACCTGGGGGTCGTCGAAGCCGCTCCAGTCGGCCGACCCGTTCTTCCCCACCGGTCCCAGGCCCAACGAGTACCAACCCTGGGTCACCGACAGGTACGGGCCTGCTGTCCTGGTGACCAGGGCCATGTCGTAGGCGTGGAGCTCCGCCGCGGCGGCCAGGCCCGACACACCGTCCACGTCCTCCTCGGTCACCCCGATCCCCGCCTGGTGGAGCTGGTCGACGATCTGGTCGGCCACGGCGTGGATCCACGGGTCGCCCGACTCCACGGCCAGACGGAGCACCAGCGGCTTGCCCGTGCCATCGACGAAGGCCCCGTCGGGGCCCCGGTGGTAGCCGGCGCTCACCAGCAGGTGCTCGGTGGCCTCGGGGTCCGGCGCGTCGTACCCCACCGCCGCCGTCGATGCCTGGTACCACATCTGGGAATTCACCGTCAGGTGGTCGTCGGGCACCGGCGGCTCCGTGGTCAGCGTCCCGAACACCGACGTGACGATGGCGTTGCGGTCGACGGCATGGGCCACCGCCTGGCGTACCGTGGCCGACGACACGGCCGGTGACTGTACGGCGAAGTCCAGTTGCAGCATCTGGACCGACGCCCCCACCGCGCTCTGGACGTTCGGCAGCGAGGTGAGCGAACTGAGTGACGCCAGGTCGAACGAGGACCGGGTGACGGCCGCACGTCCCCCTCCGGCCAGATCGCCCGACCAGTCGGCCGACGGCGAGGCGTTGACGACCACCTTCCCGAACGACGGGGGTGTCGACCACCACCGGGGGTTCGGCACCAGCACCGCCGAGTCCCCCGACACCGACTGCACCAGCAGAGGACCCGCCGAGAGGTCCCGGGCCGGGTCGAACGAGTCGAAGCCGTGGTTCCAGCCCACCGCCTCGGCCACGTGGGCCGGCACCATGCCGCTGAAGAGGGTCCGCCAGTCGCCGAACGGGTTGGCGAACACCACCGTGACGGTCTTGCCGTCGGGGCTCCCGGTCACCGAGTTGACGTCCCGATAACCCAGGTTCGAGGCCGCGTCGTACGGCTGGTGGTCGATGTCGGTCCCGTCGCCCCGCTGCGCCTCCCAGGCGTAGATGAAGTCGGCTGCACTGACCGGCACCCCGTCGGACCACACGGCCTTGGGGTTGATGACGTAGACGATGGTCAGCGGGTCGGTGTCCGTCACCTCGACGCTCTGGAGCAGGTCGCTGTTCAGCTCGGGCTGCAGCTGCGGATCGACGATGAAGGCGCTCGGCAGCACCGGCGTGAGGAGGGCCGGCGTCGAGGAGGCCGCCCCGGCCGTGGTGTTGGGATTGAAGCCCGACCACGGTTGGTCCAGGTCCACCGTCACCGATCCACCCGACGTGGCCACCAGCGATGGGGCCGGCGCCTGGTCGACCTCGCTGATCCGGTGGGCCCCGAGGTGGTCGACGATGGCCACGACGACGATCACCAGGATGATCACCAACGGCAGGGTCCAGCTCGATCGACCGTCGTCCCGCCGGCTCCGGCGCCCCGGGGCGCCGCCCACCGTCACTGCAGGCGGAGAATGAGGATCAGATTGGTGAAGCCGAAGATCACGGCCACGGTGATCGTGATGCGGTCGAGGTTCTTCTCCACCACCGTCGAGCCCGAGGCGGCCGAACCGACCGACCCGCCGAACATGTCGGACAGCCCGCCACCCTTGCCACTGTGCATGAGGATCAGGAAGATGAGCGCCAGGCACGCCAATACCTGAAGTACCACGATCACGGCGGTCAGCACTCGGCGCTCCTCCTCGGATTTCGGACCGTGGAAGAGGCTAGTCCATTCACCGGCCGCTCCCGCCGGCGGCCCGCACGATCGCCACGAACGAGGCGGCGTCCAGGCTCGCCCCGCCCACCAGCACGCCGTCGACGTCGGGGCAGGTGACCAGGTCCCCGGTGTTCTCCGGGGTCACGGAACCGCCGTACTGGACCCGGATCCCCCCGGCCGCCTCCTCCCCCGCCACCCGGAGCACCACCTGGCGGATCCACGCCGCGGCCTCCTGGGCGTCCTCGGGGGTCGCCGCCTGTCCCGTTCCGATGGCCCACATCGGTTCGTAGGCCACCACGGCGGCACCCACCTGCTCCGGGGCCAGGTGGACCAGGGCCGCCTCGACCTGGGCCGACAGCCGGTCCCGGGTCAGCCCCACCGCCCGCTCGTCGACCGTCTCCCCCACGCACACGATGGGCACCATGCCGTTGCGGAACACCGACGCGGCCTTGATCGCCACCGACCCGTCGGTCTCGCCGAACAGGCTCCGGCGCTCGGAATGCCCCACGATCACGTAGGCCACGTGCAGCTTGGCCAGCATCAGGGGGCTCACCTCACCGGTGAACGCCCCGGCATCCTCCTCCGCACAGTTCTGCGCACCGAGGGCCACGGGGACCCCCTTCGACTCGATCACGCTCTGCACCGTCCGGAGGTCGGTGAACGGCGGGTGGACCGACACGTCGACCCCGGCGACGTCGGCGGGTGCGAGACGCAGGCCGAGGTCGCCCGCGGTGTGCAGGGCCTCGAAGTGGTCCTTGTGCATCTTCCAGTTCCCGCTGACCAGCGGACGGCGGATGGCAGTGGGCGTCAACGGCCCGGTCCGGCACCCCGGTGCGGTGCATTGGGCGCGCCCCGCAGTGCGGCCAGCGCCGGGAGGTCGCCGTGCTCGATGAGCTTCAGCGAGGCGCCACCCCCGGTGGAGATGAAGTCCATCTTGGCCGCCAGCCCCAGCTGGTCGACGGCGCTGGCACTGTCACCGCCCCCGACGATGGTGAACCCGGCGCACTCGGTCATGGCCACCGCCACCCCGGTCGTCCCGGCGGCGAAGCGGTCGTCCTCGAACACACCCATCGGGCCGTTCCACAGCACCGTGCCGGCCCCGGCGATCTCGTCGCCGAAGGCGGCCACCGTCTCGGGTCCGATGTCCAGCCCGCACCACCCGTCCGGGATGTCGGCCCCGACCACCACCACCGAGCCCTCGGCGCAGCCCCGGCCGAACTCGGCATCCGGCTCGAGGGCGACGAGGTCCGTGGGGAGCAAGATCCGTTTCCCCGAGCCCAGCAGTTCGACACAGTCGGAGAGGTGCTCGTCGTCGACCAGGGAGGAGCCGACACGGTGGCCGGCGGCGGCGAGGAAGGTGAAGGCCATCCCACCCCCCACCACCAGGGAGTCGACCCGGTCGAGCAGGGCCCGCAGCACACCGAGCTTGTCGGCCACCTTGGCGCCGCCCACCACGGCGACGAACGGCCGGTCCGGCGCGGTCAGGATGCGGCCCAGCACCTCCAGCTCCCGCTGGAGGAGGAACCCGGCGGCGCTGGGCAGCCGGGCCGGAGGACCCACGACCGACGCGTGGTTCCGGTGCGACACGCCGAAGGCCTCGTTCACGTAGGCGTCGTGGCCGTTCACCAGCTTCTCCACGAAGGCCGGGTCGTTCCCCGCTTCGCCCGGGTCGAAGCGCAGGTTGTCCAGCAGGCTCACCTGGGGCGCCAGCTCGGCCAGGCGGTCCCGGACCGGCGCCATGTCCCAGCGCTCGTCGGGGGCACCCTTGGGGCGTCCCAGGTGGGTGCAGGCCGTGACGTGGGCACCTTGCTCCACCAGGTGGTTCAGCGTGGGGAGGGCCATACGGATCCGGAAGTCGTCGACGATGGTGGCCGGTCGGCCCTCCTCGTGGTGGAGCGGGACGTTGAAGTCCGTGCGGACCAGCACGCTGGCCCCGTCCAGCGACGGCAGGTCACCGATCAGCGGTACACCGGACAGCAACGGGTTCTCGGATCCGGTCGTCATGCGTGCCCCCAGAGCTCAGGCCCTGGCCGCGGAGCCGACCAGGAGCGAGAGGTCCACCAGTCGGCTGGTGTAGCCCCATTCGTTGTCATACCAGCCTTGCACCTTCACCAGTGTGATGCCCGAAGCCGATGGCATGACCATGGTGAGCTTGGAGTCGAAGGTGCACGAGGCCGGGCTCCCCACGATGTCACTGGAGACGATGGGGTCCTCGGTGTACACCAGGACCTTGGACAGGGGCCCCGATGCCGCGGCAGCGGCGAACGCCCCGTTGACCTGCTCGACCGTCACCGTCCCGGGGACCACCGCGGTGAAATCGGTGATCGACCCGTCGGCCACCGGAACCCGCAGGCCCGTGCCGTCGAGCCGGCCCTGCATGGCCGGCAGCACCAGGCCGGTGGCCCGGGCCGCCCCGGTCGACGCCGGGACGATGTTCACCGGTGCCGAGCGGGCTCGCCGGAGGTCCTTGTGGGGCAGGTCCAGGAGGTTCTGGTCATTGGTGAAGGCGTGCACCGTGGTCATCAGGCCGCTCTCGATCCCGAAGGCGTCGTCGAGGACCTTCACCATGGGGACGAAGCAGTTGGTCGTGCACGAGGCGTTCGACACCACCACGTGGCGTTCGGGGTCGAACTCGTCGTCGTTCACCCCGATCACGAAGGTGGCGTCCACCCCGGTGCCCGGTGCCGAGATGATGACCCGTTCGGCCCCGCCGGCCAAGTGGGCCGAGGCCGCCTCCCGGGTGGTGAACCGGCCGGTCGACTCGATGACCACGTCGGCCCCGAACCGGCCCCACGGGAGCTCCTTCGGGTCCCGCTCGGCCAGGACGGCGATGTGCCGGTCCCCGACCACGATCCCGTCGCCTTCGACCCGGACGTCGGCGCCCAGGCGCCCGTGGGTCGAGTCGTACTTCAGCAGGTAGGCCAGGGTCTCCGGCGAGGTCAGGTCGTTGATGGCCACGATCTCGACGTCGGCCCCTGTCGCCCGCACCGCCCGGACGTAATTCCGGCCGATCCGGCCGAAGCCGTTGATCCCTACCCGTACGGTCATGCCCTCTGCTCCTCGATGTTCGTGCTCACTGGACTCCGCACCTCCCGAGTGCCCGTGGGCCCCCGTCCGCTTCCGACGGCGGCGACCAAAGCTATGCCATCCACGTGCCCACGACGATCATCCGAGCAGACCTGACAGCACGGCCGCCAATCTGGTCGGGTCGTGGGCCAGCCCGTTGGGTCGGGCCAGGGACGCCTCGACCACGGTGACCGGAGGGTGACCGGTGGCCAGCCCCGCCGGGTCGCAGACCACCAGGTCGGGGGTCACCCCGTGGTCCACGAGGGCCCCCACGTGCATGGCCACGTCGAACCCCTCGGTCTCGGGCACCTGGGGGCGCAGGTTGCACACGTAGACCACCGAGGCCGGGGAGCCCTCGATGGCCTCCCGGACCCCGGGGACGGCGATGGCCGCCAGGACGCTGGTGAACAACGAGCCCGGGCCCAGGACGATCTGGTCGGCCCCGAGGAGGGCCTCCACCACGGCGGGGGGCACCGAGGGGTCGTCGGGCACCAGCGAGACCATCCGGATGTGCCCGGTGCCCATGACGGCCACCTGGCCGGCCACCGGTCCGCAGTCGGCGTCGGCCTTCAGCACCACGGGGTCGGTGGTGGCCGGCAGGACGCGGCCCCGCACCCCGAGGAGGCGACAGGCCTCGTCGATGCCGGCGATGGGGTCCCCCGCCGCCTCCATCAGGCCGGCCAGCACCAGGTTGCCCAGGGCGTGGCCGGCCAGCTCCTCCTCGGCGAACCGGTGGGCGAACGCCGCGGCGAGCAGTGAGCCCGGTTCGGCCAGGGCCACCATGCAGGTGCGGAGGTCCCCGGGCGGCATGATGTGCAGCAGCTCCCGCAGCCGACCCGACGATCCCCCGTCGTCGGCCACGGAGACCACCGCCGTGACGTCGTCCGTGTACCGCCGGACGGCCCGGAGGGACGCGGCCAGGCCGTGCCCGCCCCCGACGGCCACCACCTTCGGGGAGGACGACCCTCCGGGGAGGGTGCTCACCGGTCGATGTCCCGGTGGAACACCGCGGCGACGATACCCCGGGCCTCGAGCCGGCGGGCCAGCTCCTCGGCCATGGCCACGGACCGGTGCCGGCCGCCGGTGCATCCCATGGCCACCGTCAGGTACGACTTGCCCTCGTGGACGTACGCCGGGATCAGCATGGCCAGCATGTCCTCGAGCTTCTCCAGGAAGACCCTGGTCTCCTCCCGCTCCAGCACATAGTCACGGACCGGGGCGTCGAGGCCGCTCAGGCTCCGCAGGGACTCCTCCCAGTACGGATTGGGGAGGAACCGGCAGTCGAACAGCGAGTCCACGTCGAGCGGCACCCCGTACTTGAACCCGAACGACATGATCGACGTCTGCATGGAGTCGCCACCGGACGCCGAGCCGAACACCTCGATGAGGCGCGACCGCAGCTGGTTCACGTTGAGCTCGCCGGTGTCGAACACCAGGTCGGCCCGGTCCCGCAGGTCGGCCAGCAGGAGCCGCTCGTCGGCGATGGACTCCTCCACCCCGCGGGCGGCCAGTGGGTGGCGGCGGCGGGTCCCCTCGAACCGACGGACCAGCACGTCGTCGGCGGCGTCCAGGAAGAGCACCCGCACCCGGCTGCGCGACGCCTCCAGCGCCTCGATCGACGGGATGACGTCGTCGATCTCGCCCCCGCCCCGGCCGATCACGAAGGCCACCCGCTCGAGCTCCGAGCCCGACCCGGCCACGAGTTCGGCCACCTTGCCGATGAGCGAGGACGGCATGTTGTCGATGACGAACCAGCCGAGGTCCTCCAGCGTGGCCCCGGCGGTCGACCGGCCGGCCCCGGACATCCCGGTCACCACCAGGTACTCGCTCATGACCCCACCTTTGCACGCACGGCGGCGACGCCGCTGGGAGCGAGGGGGTGGTGGAGCCGGTCGTAGACCGTCCGGGCCACGTCCTCGGGCAGCCAGGACACGGCCAGCAGTTCCTCCTTCGACGCCTTCCGGAGGGACGGCAGGCCGCCGAAGAGGTCGAGCAGACGGGCCCGGCGCTTGGGCCCGAGCCCGGTGATCCCGTCGAGGACCCCCACGGTCATCCGCTTGGCCCGGAGCTTGCGGTGGTAGGAGATGGCGAACCGGTGGGCCTCGTCCCGCAGGCGTTGGAGCAGGTAGAGAGCTTCGGACTGGCGGGACAGGCGCAGGGGCTGGTCCCGACCGGGCACGTAGACCTCCTCGAAGCTCTTGGCCAGGGAGGCGATGGGGATGCGCTCGGTCAGCCCCAGGTCCCGGAGCACCCGGATCCCCACGTTCAGCTGCCCGAGCCCGCCGTCGAGCAGCAGCAGCTGGGGCGGGTAGGCGAAGCGCCGCCGGACCACTCCGGCCGCCCCGTCCGGCCCGGTCGCCCCGTTCCCCCCGTCCGGCCCGTCGGGGGCCGTCCGGAGGCGCTCCTCGTCGGCCAGGAGGGCGGTGAGGCGGCGGGTGAGCACCTCCTCCATCGCCGCATAGTCGTCGTTGCCCGGCACGCCGGCCACCTTGAAGTGCCGGTAGTCGCTCTTCTTCGCCAGTCCGTCCTCGAAGACCACCATCGAGCCCACGTAGTCCGTCCCCTGGAGGTGGCTCATGTCGTAGCACTCGATCCTGAGGGGGGCGGCCGGCAGACCGAGCTCACGTTGCAGGGACTCGAGGGCCCGGGCCCGGCTGTTGTGGTCCGCCGTCCGCTGCATCCGGTGGCGGACGAACGCCTCGTCGGCGTTGCGCTCCACCGTCTGGAGGAGGGCCCGTTTGGCCCCCCGCACCGGCACCCGGAGGGCCACCGGTCCGCCCCGCCGGTCGGCCAGGTAGTCGGTGACCTCCCCGAGGTCGGCCGGCAGCACCGGCACCAGTACCTGGCGGGGCACGCCGGCGGCCGGGTCGTCGTAGGCATCGACCAGGATGCGCCCCATCAGGGCGGCAGGGGTGAGGTCCTCGACCTTGTCCACGAACGACGCCGAGCGCCCGACCACCTTGCCCGACCGCACGTGGAACACCTGGACGGCGGCCTCCAGCTCATCCTCGGCGATGCCCACGATGTCCAGGTCCTCGGGCCGGTCCAGTTCCATCTGCCGCACGGCGTCGGCCGCCCGGACGGCCTCGAGCTTGTCCCGCACCACGGTGGCCCGCTCGAAGGCCAGGGACGCCGCCGCCTCCCGCATCTCCGCCTCGAGCCCCCGCTCCAACGGCCCGGTGTCCCCGCCGAGGAAGGACATCAGGTCGTCGACCATTCCGTCGTACTCCTCCCGGCCGACCTCGCCCACGCACGGCCCCGAGCACCGGTCGATGTGGAAGAGCAGGCACGGGCGGCCCAGCCGCTGATGGCGCTGCAGCTTGGTGTCCGAGCACGTCCGGACGGGGAACGACCGGAGCAGCAGGTTCAACGTCTCGCGGATGGCCCCCACGTTGGGGTAGGGACCGAAGTACCGGACGCCCGAGCGCTTCCGCCCCCGCACCACGGCCGGCCGGGGCCACTCGTCGCCCACGGTGACCGCCAGCCAGGGGTAGCTCTTGTCGTCCTTCAGGCGCACGTTGAACCGCGGCTGGAGCTGTTTGATCAGGTTGTGCTCGAGCAGGAGGGCCTCGGACTCGCTGTCCACCACCATCCACTCCACGTGGTCGGCCTGGGCCACCATCTGGGCCGTCCGGGGAGCCAGGGCCCCCGGGTCCTGAAAGTAGGAATTGAGGCGCTGGCGCAGGGACTTGGCCTTGCCCACGTAGAGCACCCGTCCGTCGGCGTCGAGGAACTGGTAGGAGCCGGGCTGATCGGGGATCGACCCGGTGGACGGTCTGGTCACCACTCCTCCAGTGTGCCTCGCCGGAGACCCCGACCGGACACCTCGGGCGGGCCCGGACCCCGATGGCGGCCCACCCGGGGCGCCGGCACCTAGACTGGCGGCACGCCGGCCTGGATCTACCGGCGACATACACCGCTCCGGGGCCGACAACCCCGCGGATGGGCGACCAGGCTGTCCCCGCCGGCCGATACCGGAGCGCCTCCACGAGGAGGTAGTACCCAGGATGCTTCGACTACAGGGGGCGCTCCCGGAGCGCTACACGACGGCGGACCCCGACACCATCGACCGGTGGATCGGCGACGCCAAGGCCGCCCTCGGCGACCGGGTCATGATCCTCGGCCACCACTACCAGCGCGACGAGGTCATGCGCTGGGCCGACGCCCGGGGGGACTCCTTCGGGCTGTCCCGCCTGGCCGCCGACCGCCACGACGCCGAATTCATCGTCTTCTGCGGCGTCCACTTCATGGCCGAGTCGGCCGACGTCCTCACCGGACCGCACCAGCAGGTCCTACTGCCCGACCTCAACGCCGGGTGCTCCATGGCCGACATGGCCGATGTGGACGCCGTGGAGGAGGCGTGGGAGGACCTGGGGGCCCTGGTGGACATCGACCGGGTGGTGCCGGTGACCTACATGAACTCCTCCGCCGCCCTGAAGGCCTTCGTGGGCCGTCACGGCGGGGTGGTCTGCACCTCGTCCAACGCCCGGGCCGTCCTGGCCTGGGCCCTCGCCCCCGACGCCGACGGACGGAGCCGGGGGGACCAGGTCCTGTTCTTCCCCGATCAGCACCTGGGCCGGAACACCGGGTTCCAGATGGGCTACGGCGCCGGGGACATGGCCGTGTGGAACCCCCGCCTGGACCAGGGCGGGCTGGACGACGCCACGGTCAAGTCCACCACCTTCCTGCTGTGGAAGGGACACTGCTCGGTCCACCAGCGTTTCACCCCGGCCCACGTCGCCGCCTTCCGGAGCGAGTACCCCGGGGGCGTCGTGGTGGCCCATCCCGAGTGCTCCCACGAGGTGGTCGAGCTGGCCGACGCGGTGGGGTCGACGGACTTCATCATCCGGGCCGTGGCCGAGGCGCCACCCGGGTCGGTGATCGGCGTGGGGACGGAGATCCACCTGGTCAACCGGCTGGACGCGGAGACCCCTGACAAGAAGGTGGTGTCCCTCGATCCCCTGGTGTGCCCGTGCTCGACCATGTTCCGCATCGACGGACCCCATCTGGCCTGGGTCCTCGAGGGCCTGGTGGAGGGCGAGGTCCGCAACCGGATCACCGTGGATCCCGACACGGCCGAGTGGGCCCGGGTGGCCTTGGAGCGCATGCTGGCCACCACCTGAGCCCGCCGGTCACCCCGACGGTGCGGCACCGGCGGCCAGGCGACGCCGTAGCCCTTCGGCGAGCCCGGGCCAGTCGTCGGCCACCACGGCGAACATGGCCGAGTCGCGGTAGGCGTCCTCCTCGCCGGGCCTCTGGGACGGCTGCCAGTTGCGCAGCACCCCCTCGAACCGGGCCCCCAGGGCTTCGAGCGCCCGCCGCGAACGGATGTTGCGGGCATCGGACTTGAAGTCGACCCGGACCGCCCCCCAGGTCCCGAAGGCCTGGGACAGCAGGAGGAGCTTCGAGGCCAGGTTGACGCCGGTCCGCTGGTAGGGGGCGCCGAACCAGGTGCCGCCGATCTCCACGGCGTAGGGGGCGGCGGCGCCGGGCCGGGCCCGGACGGTGAGGAACGAGGTGCTCCCGACCACCAGGTCGTCGGACCGGCGGACCACCACGAAGGGAATCAGGTCACCCCGGGCCGCCCGCTCCAGGTGGCTCCCGACGTACGCCGCGGTGTCGTCCCGCCCGTGGGGGACCCGGGTGAAGCCGAACGTGCTCCGGTCGCCCTCGGCGGCGTGGGCCAGGGCGTCGACGTGACCGGTGGACAGCGGGTCGAGGCGGACCAGGTCCCCGACCAGCGGCCCCACGGGGAAGCGATCGGGCACGTGACTCAGGCCGACCGGGTGGCCGGGCGCTTGCCGGCCGGCACGGCACGACCGGCGGTCGTGGCCGTGGCCGTGGCCTTCTCCTTGGCCTTTTCCTTGGCCTTGGCCTTGGTCGTGGCCTTGGCCTTGGCCTTGGGCGTGGTCGTCGTCGCTGGCGTGGCCTTGGGCGTGGTCGTCGTCGCTGGCGTGGCCTTGGGCGTGGTCGTCGTCGCTGCCGTGGCCGTGGTGGTGGCCCGGCGCTTGGGCTTCGCCGAGGACGGAGCCTCGGGCGCGGCTTCCGGTGCCGCCTTCGCCGCCCGTGGGGCCGCAGGCTTCCGTGTGGCCGTCGGCTTCCGTGTGGCCGTCGGCGCGGTCGTCCTCCGGCCCCTGGTCGTCGGTCCTTCCGCCGGCCCCGGGACGACCCCGAGCAGCGGGGCCAGGACCTGGCCCGTGTAGCTACCGGGCACCGCGGCGACCTCCTCGGGCGTCCCGACGGCCACCACCGTCCCGCCCCGGTCCCCACCCTCGGGCCCCAGGTCGATGACCCAGTCCGAGGACTTGATCACGTCGAGGTTGTGCTCGATCACCACCACGGTGTTGCCCTGGTCGGCCAGTCGTCCGAGGACCTCGAGCAGCTTGCGCACGTCCTCGAAGTGCAGCCCCGTGGTCGGCTCGTCCAGGACGTAGAACGCCCGACCGGTCGACCGGCGGCTCAGTTCGGAGGCCAACTTGACCCGCTGGGCCTCGCCCCCCGACAGGGTGGGCGCCGGCTGCCCCAGGCGGATGTACCCGAGGCCCACGTCGACCAGGGTCTGGAGGTGCCGGGCGATGGGGGGCTGGTGGGCGAAGAAGGCCAGGGCCTCCTCACACGACAGGTCCAGCACGTCGGCGATGGACTTCCCCCGGAAGGTCACCTCGAGGGTGTCCCGGTTGTAGCGCGCCCCGTGGCACACCTCGCAGGGCACGTAGACGTCGGGGAGGAAGTGCATCTCGATGCGCAGCGTGCCGTCGCCCGAGCACGACTCGCACCGGCCGCCCTTCACGTTGAACGAGAAGCGGCCGGGCTGGTAGCCCCGGACCTTGGCCTCCGACGTCTGGCTGAACAGCTTGCGGATGTGGTCGAACACCCCCGTGTAGGTGGCCGGGTTGGACCGCGGGGTCCGCCCGATCGGCGCCTGGTCGACGTCGACCACCTTGTCGATCTGCTCCACGCCCCGGACGGCCCGGTGCAGCCCGGGGACGGCCTTGGACCGGTTGACCGTGTGGGACAGGCTCCGCAGCAGGATGTCGTTGACCAGCGTGGACTTGCCCGACCCCGAGACGCCGGTGACCGCCACCATCTTCCCCAGGGGGATGGTCACGGTGACGTCGTGCAGGTTGTGCTCGCGGGCTCCCTCGACGGTGATCACCCCGCCGTTGCCCGGACGCCGGACCTCCGGCACGGGGATGCTCCGGATGCCCGCCACGTACTGACCGGTGAGCGAGTCGGTGTTCGACACCAGCCCGCCGGGCCCGTCCACCGGCCCCGAGTGCACGATCCTCCCGCCGTGCTCCCCCGCGCCGGGTCCCACGTCGACCACATGGTCGGCCACCCGGATGGTCTCCTCGTCGTGCTCCACCACGATCACCGTGTTGCCCAGGTCGCGCAGCCGCAGGAGGGTGCCGATCAGCCGCTTGTTGTCCCGCTGGTGGAGGCCGATCGAGGGTTCGTCCAGCACGTAGAGCACGCCGACCAGGCCGCTGCCGATCTGACTGGCCAGGCGGATCCGCTGGGCCTCCCCGCCCGACAGGGTGGCCGCCGAGCGGGCCAGGGTCAGGTAGTCGAGCCCCACGTCGAGGAGGAACTGCATCCGCTCACGCACCTCACGGAACACCCGGTCGGCGATGAGGTGGTCGCGCTCGGACAGCTCCAGCGACACCACGGCGTCGACGGCCCGGCCGATGGACAGCGAGCACAGCTCGTGGATGGACAGCCCGCCCACCGTCACCGACAGCGACTCGGGCTTCAGCCGGGCCCCGGCGCAGACCGGGCAGGGCACCTCGCGGAGGTACCCCTCCAGGTTGTCCCGGAGGAAGTCCGACTCCGCCTCGGCATGGCGGCGCTGCAGCCACGGGACGATCCCCTCGTAGAGGGTGTGGAAGGACCGTTGACGGCCGTAGCGGTTCCGGTACTTGAGATGGACCTGGCGGGCGCCCGCGCCGTAGAGGACCAACTTCTGGTCGGCCCTTCCGAGGTCCTCCCAGGGCTCGTCCACCGAGAAGCCCCCGAGGTCGGCCACGGCCTCCACGATCCGGGTGAAGTACTCGCTGCGGGCCCCCGACCACGGGGCCAGCGCCCCCTCGGCCAGGGACTTCGACGGGTCGGGCACCACCAGCTCGGGGTCGACCTCGAACCGGGTGCCCAGCCCGGCGCACGAGGGGCAGGCACCGTAGGGCGAGTTGAAGGAGAAATTCCGGGGTGCCGGCTCGTCGAAGCTGAGGCCGCAGTGGGTGCAGGCCAGGTGCTGGCTGAAGGTGATGGCGTCCTCCTCGACGCCGTCCCCGTCGACCACCACGATCTCGGCCACGCCCTCGGCCAGGCCCAGTGCCGTCTCCAGCGACTCGGTGAGACGTCGGCGGATGTCGTCCCGACGGACCAGTCGGTCGACGACCACCTCGATGGTGTGCTGCTCGTAGCGGGCCAGGTCGAGTCCGGACCGGTCGGTCAGCTCGATGGCCTCACCGTCCACCCGCACCCGGGCGAACCCCTGCTTGGCCAGGTCGTCGAGCAGGCCGGCGTACTCGCCCTTGCGTCCCCGCACCACCGGGGCCAGGACCATGAACCGGGTGCCCTCGTCCATGGCCAGTATGCGGTCCACGATCTGCTGCGGGCTCTGGCGGACCACCGGCCGGCCGCAGGTCGGACAGTGGGGCTTGCCGATCCGGGCGTACAGGAGACGGAGGTAGTCGTAGACCTCGGTCACCGTCCCCACCGTGGAACGGGGGTTGCGGGAGGCCGACTTCTGGTCGATGGAGATGGCCGGCGACAGCCCTTCGATGAAGTCGACGTCGGGCTTGTCCATCTGCCCCAGGAACTGACGGGCGTAGGCCGACAGGGACTCCACGTAACGGCGCTGTCCCTCGGCGTAGATGGTGTCGAAGGCCAGGGACGACTTGCCCGAGCCCGAGAGGCCGGTGAAGACGATCAACCGGTCGCGGGGGAGGTCCAGCGAGACGTCCTGGAGGTTGTGCTCGCGCGCGCCGCGCACCACCAGTCGATCGGCCATCAGGTGAGGATACCGGTGCCGCCGCGGGGCCGGATCCGCCGGCCGTCAGACCTCGGCGTCAGCCGTGACGTCGGCCGTGTCCCCGGGCAGGACGGGCGTTCCGTCCACCGGGTCCCGGACCAGGAGGGCCCGCAGTTCGGCCAGTTCGTCGCGCAGCAGGGCCGCTTCCTCGAACTGGAGCTCCTCGGCGGCCCGCAGCATCTCGGCCTCCAGGCGGTGGATCAGGCCCGACAGTTCGTCGGCGTCGGGGCCCAGGGCCCCGGCCAGCTCGGCCGCCACGGCCCGGGGGTCGACGCCACCGGCCCGCCCACCGGCCCGCCCACCCGACCGCCCGCTCGACCGCCCGCTCGACCGTCGGGACCCCGCCGACGCCGGGGCGTCGCCCGCCCCCTCGCCCCGCACCCGGGCCAGGATGTCGGTGACGGCCTTCTTCACCGTGGTGGGGTCGATGCCGTGGGCCTCGTTGTAGGCGATCTGGCGGGCCCGGCGGCGCTGGGTCTCGTTGATGGCCGCGGCCATGGAGTCGGTGACCCGGTCGGCGTACATGACCACCCGGCCGTCCACGTTGCGGGCCGCCCGTCCCATGGTCTGGATCAGGGAGGACGACGAGCGCAGAAAGCCCTCCTTGTCGGCGTCGAGGATGGCCACCAGGGCCACCTCGGGGAGGTCCAGCCCCTCGCGCAGCAGGTTGATGCCCACCAGCACGTCGAACGTCCCCAGCCGGAGCCCCCGCAGGAGCTCGATCCGGGCCATGGTGTCCACGTCGGAGTGCAGGTACTGCACCCGGACCCCGTTCTCCGCCAGGTACTCGGTCAGGTCCTCGGCCATGCGCTTGGTCAGGGTGGTCACCAGCACCCGGTAGCCGGCGGCCACGGTGGCGTCGATCCGTTCCCGCAGGTCGTCGATCTGACCGGTGGTGGGGCGGACGTCCACCTCGGGGTCGACCAGGCCCGTCGGGCGGATGACCTGCTCCACCACCTGGGCGCTGTGCTCGAATTCCCAGGGACCCGGGGTGGCCGAGAGCAGGATGGTCTGCCCGGTGCGCTCCAGGAATTCCTCGAAGCGCAGTGGCCGGTTGTCCAGGGCCGAGGGCAGGCGGAACCCGTGGTCCACCAGCGTCTCCTTGCGCGACCGGTCACCGGCGTACTGGCCCCGGAGCTGCGGCACGGCCACGTGGCTCTCGTCGAGGACGATGAGGAAGTCGTCGGGGAAGAAGTCCAGCAGGGTCGACGGGGCTTCGCCGGCCGAGCGGCCGTCGAGGTGGCGGCTGTAGTTCTCCACCCCGCTGCACACCCCGGTCTCGGCCAGCATCTCCAGGTCGTACTCGGTCCGCATACGGATCCGTTGGGCCTCGAGGAGCTTGCCCGCCCCCTCGAACTCGACCAACCGCTGGCGCAGTTCGGCCTCGATGCCCTCGATGGCCCACCGCAGCTTCTCGTCCCCCGTGCCGTAGTGGGTGGAGGCGAAGACCACCAGCTCCTCCTGCTCGTCGCCGATCTCCCCGGTCAGCACGTCGAAGGGCCGGATCCGCTCGACCGTGTCGCCGAAGAACTCGATGCGCACGGCCTGGGACTCGTAGGCCGGATGGATCTCCAGGGTGTCGCCCCGGGCCCGGAACTGCCCCCTAGCCAGCGTGATGTCGTTGCGGGAGTACTGCAGGTCCACCAGCCGGCGCAGGACGGCCCGCTGGTCGTGGACCTCGCCCGGGCGCAGCACCAGGATGCGGTCGCGGTACTCGTCGGGCGAGCCCAACCCGTAGATGCACGACACCGACGCCACCACGATGGTGTCCCGCCGCAGCAGCAGCGACGAGGTCGAGGCGTGGCGCAGGCGGTCGATCTCGTCGTTGATCGACGAGTCCTTCTCGATGTAGGTGTCCGAGGACGGGACGTAGGCCTCGGGCTGGTAGTAGTCGTAGTACGACACGAAGTACTCCACCCGGTTGTGGGGGAAGAAGTCCTTCAGCTCGGCGGCCAACTGGGCGGCCAGCGACTTGTTGGGCTCGATGATGAGCGTGGGCCGTTGCAGGGCCTCGATGGTCCAGGCGATGGTGGCCGTCTTGCCCGACCCGGTGATGCCCAGCAGGGTCTGGTAGCGGTCGCCCCGGCGCACCCCCTCGACCAGGGCGTTGATGGCCTCGGGCTGGTCGCCCGAGGGCTTGAAGGGCGAGACGACCTCGAAGTCGGGCACGGGAGCGATGGTACCGGCCGCCACCCGGCGGCGGACCGGCCGGTCAGGACCCGGGGTCGGCGGCCCGACCGGTCAGGACCCGGGGTCGGCGGCCCGACCGGCCCGACCGGCCCGGAGCGACACCAGCTCGGCCCACACCCGGTCGACCTCGTCCCCCAGGTGGGCCTGGTCCGACGAGTTGTCGACGACGAAGTCGGCCTCCTCCAGGCGGGCTTCCCGGTCGACCTGGGAGGCGATACGGGCCTCGGCGTCCCCCCGGTCCATCCCCCGGCTCCCCACCAGGCGCGCCAGGGCCACCTCCGTCGGGGTGTCCACCACCACCACGGCGGCCAGCGAGAGCAGCTCCCGGTGGACGGCCCGCAGCAGCGGGATGTCGAGGACGACGATCTCGTCAGACCCGGCGTAGGCGTCCTTCCGCTCGATCATGGCCACCCCGATGGCCGGGTGGGTGATGGCGTTCAGGTCGGCCAGGGCCCCGGGGTCCCCGAAGACCACGGCGGCCAGGGCCGGGCGGTCGATCAGCCCGTCGGCGTCCACGATGGCCGGACCGAAGCGGTCGACGAGGGGTTGGTAGGCCGGACCGCCGGGCTGTGATGCCGGTGAGCCCCCCCGAGTCCCCCCGGGCGATCACCCGGTAGGCCACGGGCAGGATGCGGGTGTACGCCCCGATGTACCAGCTCCTCGGGATGCGGTGCCGGAGGTCGAACACGTCAAGGCGGAGCACCTTCTGGGCCTTCTCCCGCCGGGCCGTGAAGTCGGCCTTCACGTGGGGGACGGCGTCCATCCCCTGGACCGTGACCTCCTCGAAGTACCGCTCGAGCAGGGCCCGGAGCTCGGGTGGCTCGAACAGGTGGATGTGGAAGGGGTTCTCGAAGTCCGCCGGGGCGTTGGGGGTGAGGAAGAAGACCGTGCCCCGGTCGTCGAGGACCCGGGCC
>Ga0302283_1000570_pt1 | contig 30645 bp, 23 predicted proteins | sample III_Fen_E1_4_FD_198770 | JGI IMG/M metagenome (GOLD analysis project Ga0302283, IMG submission 198770) | Peat permafrost microbial communities from Stordalen Mire near Abisko, Sweden - III_Fen_E1_4 | ecosystem: Environmental > Terrestrial > Soil > Wetlands > Permafrost | place: Sweden: Abisko... | reverse complement strand
GCCACGGTGCGCCTGCTGGAGATCGTCACCCGCGAGGGCAAGGGCCTGCGCGAGCTGCTCGCCGACGTCCCGGTGACCTTCCCGACGCCGGAGATCCGCATCGACTGCCCCGACGCCATCAAGCTCGACGTGGTCCGCCGCGTGCTCGCGCGCTACCGGCCGACGCACCGGGTCGCCGACATCGACGGCGCCCGCATCGACTTCGGCGGCGGCGCCTGGGGCCTCTGCCGCGCCTCCAACACCGGGCCCATCCTGGTGCTCCGCTTCGAGGCCCGCACCGAGGCCCGCACCGAGGAGATCCGCCGCGAGGTCGAGGACGCGGTCGCCGACGCGATCCGCCGGGCGAGCGCCGGGAGCTCATGAGCACGGCGGACGACTCCGAGGCCTGGACCATCCGCCGCGTGCTCACCTGGGCCGCCGACGATCTCAAGAAGCGCGGCTCGGGCTCGCCCCGGCTGGACGCGGAGCTCTTGCTGGCGCGGATCCTCCGGATCGACCGCATCGGGCTGATCATCGACGCCGAGCGCCCGCTCGCCAAGCTGGAGCTCGCGCGCTACCGCGAGCTCCACCAGCGACGGCGCGCCGGCGAGCCGGTGGCCTACCTCCTCGGCACGCGCGAGTTCTACGGGCGCCCCTTCCTCGTCGACCGCCGGGTGCTCATCCCGCGCCCCGAGACGGAGCACCTGGTCGAGGTGGGGCTGACCCGCACCCGCCACCTCTCGCTCTCGGCGCGCACGCTCGACCTCTGCACGGGCTCCGGCTGCGTCGCCATCTCCCTGGCGCGGGAGCGGCCGACCACGCGCGTCCTCGCCGCGGACATCTCGGCCGACGCGCTCGCCGTCGCCGCGGAGAACGTGCTCCGCCTCGGCGCCTACAACGTCGGGCTCCTCTGCTCCGATCTCTTCTCCGCCCTCCAGCGCGGCCGCGATCGCTTCGACCTCATCACCGCCAACCCGCCCTACATCGCCGAGGGCGACGTCCCCACGCTCCCCGTCGACATCCGCGCCTACGAGCCGCGCATCGCGCTGACCTCCGGGGCGGAGGGCCTGGACACGATGCGGGCCCTCGTCGCCGAGGCGCCCGCCTTCCTCGCCCGGGGCGGCGTGCTCGCCGTGGAGATCGGCGCCGAACAGGGGCAGGCGGTGCGCGGGCTCTTCGCCGATGCGGGCCTGGAGGAGATCGTCGTGGGTCGCGACTACGCCGGGCAGGATCGCAACGTGTCGGGCTCACGCCCGTGAGTGATCATACCGCTCGGCGGCCGCGACGATCTGCTCGCCCACGCTGAGCGGGTCGACGAAGCGATCGTAGTAGGCGCCGTTGTTGCGCCCGATGCCCTCCGCGAGCGCGCGGTCGGCGAGCCAGCTCTCGATGGCGCCGGGGATGGCGGCGTACTGCGCGTCGGTGGCGAGGGGCTGGTCGACGCCGGTCACGGTGCCGAGCGCCACGTAGTTCTTGCCGTCAGCGAGCGGCTCGGGCCAGCGGGTGAGCGGCGCGCGGTCGAGGACGATGGCCGAGCCGATGGCGAGCGCGCCGGTGACCCGCCAGGGGATGCAGTAGTGCATGCCCAGCCGGATGACGTTGAGGCGCGACGCGGCGGAGACCCGCCACAGCTTCCGCGGCGGCAGCGGATCGGTGCCGCAGGGGATGCCCTGGCGCTCGAGGCGGCGGGTCGCGGCGGGGATGTCGCCGGCGACGAGGTACGCGTAGAGGAACTTGGAGCAGCGCGCGCGGGACACCGCCTCGATGAGGCGGAGGTTGTGCTCCACGCCCTCCACCTCGTCCTTGCCGCCCCACACCCGGACCACCATGGAGAGGTCGTGCTCCTTGGGCAGCGAGCGGTAGGCACGGAAGGTGTCGAGCTGCGGGATCACCAGCGGGTCGGCGTTGACGAAGGGCTGGACCTTGGGCGAGTAGGCCAGCGTCGGCCAGTAGTTGGTCTTCAGATAGACGTCGCTCCACGCGAGCATCCGCGCGTCGATGGAGCCGCCCTCGTCCTCGGCGTCGATGCAGATCCGGACCACGCGGCCGCGCGCGGTCTTGACCACGTAGCAAGACGCCGCCTCGATGAACACCTGCGCGGGGAGCTGGACGGGCCCCTCGACCCACTGCGCGGCGCGGTCGATCGCAGGGAGGAGCCAGGGCAGCCGGGCGAAGAACGGGCGCAGGCTGTAGGCGTCGCGCACGCGCCGGATCGCGCGCAGCATCTCGGGCTGACGGCCCATCGAGATCTCGTCGTACCTCCCGCCGAGGGTCGCCATCCAGAGGCGCAGCCCCGCGCGGTAGTAGGCGCTGTAGCGGTCGTGCACGTAGTCGTACGGTCGGATGTAGGCCGTCGCCAGCGGGACACCCGGCGCTCGCGGCGGATGCGTCTCGGCGACCCGGGCTCCCCAACCTTGGCTCACGTGCGCAGCCTTTCCGGCGATCCACCGCCGATGCGGGCGCGAGCTTGGGCCCAGCGTTCGCCGGCGTCAACGGCCAGGCTTGGTGCGCAAACGCACAGCGCAAGGACGTGGGCAAGACGTGCGCAAAGGCGTGCGCAGGGAGGCTCGCGTGCGCCCGACAAATGCGGTGACATCGTCGGGGAAATGCTCCACCGTGGGAGCCCCCGACGATGATGGAAGCGACCTCTCCGCACGCCCCCATTCTGGTGACCGGTGGCGCCGGCTTCATCGGCTCGAACTTCGTGCTCGCGATGCGCGGCCGGGATCCCGGCCCCGCCGGGGCCGCCACCCGGGAGCCCACCGCGCGGATCATCAACCTCGACAAGCTCACCTACGCCGGCAACCTCGACAACCTGGCGCGGCTCGACGGCGATCCCGACCACGTCTTCGTGCAGGGTGACATCGGCGACCGCGCCTGCGTCGCGCGCCTCCTCGCCGAGCACCGCCCCGCGGCCATCGTCAATTTCGCGGCCGAGTCGCACGTCGACCGCTCCATCGACGGCCCGGGGGACTTCATCCAGACCAACCTGGTGGGCACCTTCACCCTGCTCGAGGCGACGCGCGCGTACCACGCGTCTCTCCCCGCCGCCGAGGCCGAGCGGTTCCGCTTCGTCCACGTCTCCACCGACGAGGTGTACGGCTCCCTCGGCCCCACCGGCCTCTTCACCGAGGAGAGCCAGCACGCCCCCAACTCCCCCTACGCGGCGTCCAAGGCCGGCGCCGATCACCTGGTGCGCGCCTACCACCACACCTACCGGCTCCCCACCGTCACCACCAACTGCTCCAACAACTACGGCCCGCTCCAGTTCCCCGAGAAGCTCATCCCGCTCGTCATCATGAACGCGCTCGAGGGCAAGCCGCTCCCCATCTACGGCGACGGGCTGAACGTGCGCGACTGGCTCTACGTCGGCGATCACTGCGAGGCCCTCCGGGTGGTGCTCGCGCGCGGGCGGCCGGGCGAGACGTACAACGTCGGCGGCCTCAACGAGCGGACCAACCTCCACATCGTCCACACCCTGTGCGACCTGCTCGACGAGCTCTGCCCCTCGCCGCGCGGCTCGTACCGCGCGCAGATCACCTTCGTCCGCGATCGCCCCGGCCACGATCGCCGCTACGCCATCGACGCCGGCAAGATCCGGCGCGAGCTCGACTGGGCCCCGGCCCACACCTTCGAGCAGGGGATCCGCGAGACGGTGCGCTGGTACCTCGATCACCGCGACTGGTGCGCACGCATCTCCGCCGGGTCCTATCGGCGCGAGCGCCTCGGCCTCGGCGCCGCGTCAACTTCGGCTCAGACTGGAGGCTCGCGATGAAGGGGCTCGTCCTCGCCGGCGGCGCCGGCACCCGGCTCCGCCCGCTCACGTACACGGGCGCCAAGCAGCTCGTCCCGGTGGCGAACCGGCCCATCCTGTTCTACGTCATCGACAACCTGGCGAGCGCCGGGATCCTCGACATCGGCATGATCATCTCCCCGGAGACGGGCGAGGAGGTCAAGGCCACGGTGGGCGACGGGTCGCGGTGGGGGGCGCGCATCCACTACGTCCTCCAGACCAAGGCCGCGGGCCTGGCCCACGCGGTGAAGACCGCGCGCGAGTACCTCGGCAACGACGACTTCTGCATGTTCCTCGGGGACAACCTGATCGGAATGCAGATCAAGGACGCCGTCGACACCTTCGCGGCCTCGCGGGATCTCGCCGCCTCGGTGATGCTCAAGGAGGTGCCCAACCCCTCCAGCTTCGGCGTCGCCGAGATCGACGGCGAGGGCAACGTGGTCCGCCTGGTGGAGAAGCCCAAGGAGCCGAAGAGCAACCTGGCGCTGGTGGGCATCTACCTCTTCCGCGCGTCCATCCACGACGCGATCGACCAGATCAAGCCCTCGCCCCGCGGCGAGCTGGAGATCACCGACGCCATCAGCAAGCTCATCGAGCTCGGCGGCCGCGTGCGCTTCGAGCGCGTCACCTCCTGGTGGCTCGACACCGGCAAGAAGGACGATCTCCTCCTCGCCAACGACACCGTGCTCGACTCCTGGCTGATCAACGACATCCAGGGCGAGGTCGACGCCGAGAGCCGCCTCACCGGGCGCGTCCGGATCGAGGCCGGAGCGCAGGTGGTGCGCTCCAGCATCCGCGGGCCGGCCGTCGTCGGCAAGGGCGCCCGGATCATCGACTCGCGCATCGGGCCGTTCACCTCCATCGGCGCCGGCGTCACCATCGAGCGCTCGGGCGTCGATCACTCGGTGCTCCTCGAGGGCTGTCAGGTCACCGACATCGATCGCCTCGAGGACTCCCTGATCGGCCGCCGCGTGCTGGTCCACCCGGGCGACACGCGCCGCGGCGCGATCGCGCTCCTCGTCGGCGACGACTGCCGCATCGAGCTGGCCAAAACGCACTGAGCGCACGCACTGAGCGCACTCGCCGCACGCAGTCATCGCACGCACCCTCTGATCGGAAGAGACGGGATCCATCATGTCGAAGATCGTCGTATTCGGGGCCGGCTTCCTGGGCCAGCGCATGGCGCGGGAGATCCCCGGCGCGGTCCTGTCGCGCGCCGACATCACCGACAAGGCGGCCGTGCTCGCCGCCCTGCGCGAGGCCGGAGCCGACGCCGCGATCAACGCCGCCGGCAAGACCGGCCGCCCCAACGTCGACTGGTGCGAGTCGCACCCGGTGGAGACCTACCGCTCCAACGTGGTCGGCGCGCTCACCATCGCCGAGGCCTGCGCGGAGGCGGGGGCTCACCTGCTCCACCTCGCCTCGGGCTGCATCTTCTACGGCCCCTCACCTTCACCGGGCGGCTGGCTCGAAGACGACTACGCCAACCCCTCCGCGTTCTACTCCCGGACCAAGTACGCGGCCGACCTCGTCCTCTCGCGGCTGCCCGGCGTCGCGGTGGCGCGCCTGCGCATGCCCATCGACGAGATGCCCGGGCAGCGCAACCTCATCACCAAGCTCTCGCGCTACCCCGAGGTCATCGACGTGGAGAACTCGGTGACCATCGTCTCGGATCTGATCGGCGCGGCGGCGCAGCTCGTGGAGAAGCGCGCCACCGGCATCTTCCACGTCGTCAACCCCGGCCCCATGCGCCACCGCGATCTGCTCGCGCTCTACCGGGAGATCGTCGACCCCACCCACCGCTACACGCTCATCGGCGAGGCGGAGCTCGTCGGCCGCGGCCTGGCGGTGAAGGCGCGCTCCAACTGCATCCTCCAGAGCCCCCGCCTCGCCGAGCTGGGGATCACCCTCCGGCCCATCGAGGTCGCGCTGCGCGACACCATGGAGCGCTACGCCCGCGCGGTCCGAGCAGCTTGAGAGCGCTCTAGCGAACGTCGCGGGCGACGTCGAGCGCGCGCGCGATCCAGCCCGCCTCGCCCTCGGCCAGGGGCGGGTTGCGGTCGAGCTGCACCGGCAGAACGCGTGCCGCGAGCCGCCCGTGCGCGCGCAGGTGCGCCGAGGTGATCACCCCCGCCCGCTCCTCCGCGCCGAGGAAGAGCGCGAAGAGATCGGGGCCCACCGCGCGCCGCGGCGCCGGGCGGATCTCCAGGTCGGCGCCCGAGGCCAGGCGTGCCGTGAACCCGGCGACGAGGTGGTCGACCGGATCGAGCCACGGGTCGGGCGCGCCGCGGGCCCCGGCGGCGATCCAGGCGGCCACGGTCATCTCGCCGGGAGCGGCGTCGAGGCCCAGGGTCAGCCCCGCCGCGGCGAGCACCTGCTCGACCTGCGCGAGCGTCGCGTCACCGCGGGCGTGGACGAGCTGCGAGGCGCGGTCGAGGGCGGGCGTGGCGGGCCCGGGGGCGACAGCCCGCCGAGCGGGCGGGTCGCGGGGGAGGAGGTTGCCGGGGTTCATGATCCCCGCGGGATCGAAGGCGCCGCGCAGCGCGTGGATGACGTCCACGCCGAGCCCGAGCTCCGCCCCGAGCTTGGGGGCCTTGCTGCGCCCGACGCCGTGGTGGTGGGAGAGCGTGCCGCCGCAGGCGATGGCGGCGTCGAGCGCGACCCTCCAGGTGGCGTCGTACTTGGCGAGCGCGGCCTCCGGGGTGGCCGCGCTGCCGGCGAAGGTGAAGTAGATGCTGCACCCGTCGGGGTAGGCGTGGGAGAGGTGCGCCATCACGAACACGTGGCGGCCCAGCGCCGCGCGCACGCCCTGGTAGAGAGCGCCGAGGCGCGACCACGGCGCGGCGACCTCCATGGTGTCGCTGAAGGCGCCGGCCATGAAGACGGCCGACTGCCGGTAGCTCACGCCGTAGCGGTGCTCGAGCCAGTGGCGGGCCGGGCCCTCGCCGAGCGAGGAGGCGCCGTGGGAGGCCGTGATCGTGGTGGCGCGGGCGAGGTCGTCGGCGCCCTCGCCGGAAGGCGCCTCGAAGATGAGGACCATGGTCGCGCCGCGGAAGAGGCGGCCGCCGAGGGCGTCGATGGCCTCGTTGAGGAGCCGTGGGGCGCGGAGCAGGCCCCGAAGCGCGACCCCGCCGGCGCCGGGCATGCGGGGCCCGTGCTTCTCGCGCTCGCTGCGCGGCTCGCCCCCCTGACGAGCCCGCCGCACCGAGCCCATGCGAGCGATGAACGAGTCGAACGGGTCGTAGAGGCGCGCCACCGCGGGGCGCAGGCCGGCCTGGAACATGTCGCGCAGCGCCGACCAGCCCGCCTCGACGCCGGGGAACGAGAAGGCGCCGAACGCGCGTGCCGGCGCTGCGGGATGGAGGCGCAGGGTGACGCTGGTGATGACGCCCAGCACGCCCTCGCTGCCGATGAAGAGCGGGGTGAGGTCGGGCCCGTGCGTGCGACGGTGGAACCGCACCACCTCCCCGCGGCCGACGACGCACTCGAGGGAGGCCACCATGTCCTCGATCTTGCCGTAGCGGCCCGAGCACTGCCCCGCACCGCGCGCGGCGACCCAGCCGCCGGCGGTGGAGCAGAGGATCGACGAGGGGAAGTGGCCGGCCGTGAAGCCGCGGGCCTGGAGGTCCTCTTCGAGGCGGATACCGAGCGCGCCCGCCTCGACCTCCAGCGAGGGGGCCTCGGGATCGAGCTTCCGCCACCGCTCCATGCGCTTGAGGTCGACCACGACCGTGCGGGGGTCCGGGAGCACGCCGCCGCACACGCCCGAGCCGGCGCCGAAGGGGACGAGCGGCACGCCCTCGGCGGCGCAGAAGCGCACCACCGCCGCGACCTCGGCGGTGTCGCGAGGCCACACCACCAGCCCGGGGCGATGCTCGGCGATGCGACCGGCGGAGACGTCGAGGTGGTGGCGCGGCCAGAGGTCGCGCGCGTAGGCGATGCGGTCGGGGCCCGAGGCGCTCCGGGCGAGGTCGGGGAGGGCCCTGCCGATCGCCGCGGCGAGATCCATCTCAGCCGCGCTCGGCGAGCACGATGATGCGGGGTGACTCGGAGCCGAAGAAGACGCCGGGGTGGGCGGGGTGGCCGGTGATCTCGACCACCTTGAAGCCGGTGTCGTGGAGCATCTTGCCCAGCTCGTGGAGCCCGTAGAGGCGGATCGAGTAGTCGCACTCGCGGGCGCGGCCGTCCTCGAACATCACCGTGCGCTTGACGCGCAGGCGGCTGGTGAAGAAGTCGACGTGCATCTCATCCATGCACACGCAGCCGTCCCCCTCGAACCACACCAGGCTCGGCTGCCGCGGGCAAACGTAGTCGCGGTTGATGATGTCGAGCAGGAGCATGCCCCCCTGGCGCAGGCCGCGGTGGATGCGGCTCAGCACGTTGAGGTTCTTCTCGTCGTCGAAGTAGCCGAAGCTCGTCGACCAGGAGTAGATGCCGTCGAAGGCCTCCTCGAAGGCCATCTCGCGCATGTCGCCCTGGAGGAAGTTGATCTTCTGGCCCCGCTCCTGCGCCTCGTCCTGCGCGCGGGCGAGCATGGCCAGCGACAGGTCGTAGCCGACCACGTTGTAGCCGCGGCTGGCGAGCTCGACCGCATGGGTGCCCGCGCCGCAGGCGAGGTCCAGCATGATCGCGCCCTTCTCGAGGCCGAGGCGATCCTCGATGAAGTCGCACTCCTTGCGGATCGCCTTGTGCTCGACCTTCTCCAGCGTGCGGATGTAGTCGTCGCTGAAGATCTCCTCCCACCACGGCTTCTGCCGCTTGCGGCCGGAGAGCTCGAGCGTCGGCACGCTCGCGGGGGCGGCGCTCGCCGGGGCCGCCGCGACCGGCGGGGGCGCGCTGCCCTCGGTCGTCGGTGCGCTCGACGCCGCGACGGCGACCACCGGCGGGGTGCCCGGGGTGCCGTCCCCGGGACGCAGGGAGGGCGCCGGGGGGGTCAGCGGCGGAGGCTCGATGGAGATCTGGCGCTTGGTCGTCGGCGGGGGCGGCGGGGGCGGCGGCTTCTTGGGCTTCGGCTCTTCGAGGTCGACGTCGATGGGCACGTCGACCGCGACCATCTCGCCGGTGGTGGCGTCGTCGAAGTCGGAGATGCGATCTTCGATCTCGTCCTCGGCGGGGAGAGGCTCGATCTCGTCGGTCGTGGCGCCGCGCGGCGCCGTGGCGGCGGCGTGCTCCTCGACCTCTTCGATGGCCTCGACCTCTTCGACGACGGGCGGCTTGGGGGCCTTCGGCACCGGGGGCGGGGGGGGCACCACGGGCATCTCGACCGCGGCCTGCGCGGGCGACCCCGCAGCGTCGGCCGGAGGCAGCGTCCGGGAGACGCTCGCGCTCCGATCGTGGACGGCCCGCTTGCTCGAAGCCTCGTCCCACCCGGAATCATCGGCGGCCGGAGGCGGGGCGACGGCGGCGACGCCAACGACGCTGGCCGCGACAGGTGGAGGCGCCGAAGGGGGCACGGTGCCGATGCTGATGATCCGCATCGGGCGGATCACCTCGTACGTCTCCTCCGGCGCTGGCGGCGGCGGCTCGGGGGCGGCGGCCGCCTTTGGCGCTTCGTCCGCAGAAGCCGCGGGCACCGAGGCAGGCGCCTTGGGTCCGGGGCGGGGGATGGAGGGCTTGCCCGCGGCACCAGCGCCGTCGGGAGCGGACGCTCGAGGACCGGTCAGCGTGGGGATGGGCGGTGACGGCGGGATCGCTTGCAGCGGCGGGGGCACCGAACCGCGCGGCGGCGCGCCGGAGTTCACGCTCCGGGCACCCGCCTCGACGACGGAAGCTGCCGGCGAAGCTGCTGGCACCGGAGCGGCCGCGGGGGCTGCGGTCTGGGGGGCCGGCGCGGTCTTCGGAGGGACGGCGTCGTTGGGGATCTTCACCGTTCGGCGCGATCGCCGGCGCGTCGCGCTGCCGGACTCGGGCGCGCTGTTGGGCGACGCGTCCGCCCCCAGTGCCGGCGGGGGCGGCGAGAGGAAGCGATTGATCTCGGGCGGCCCATCGGTGAGCTGCTCCGCGAGGGCAGGCCGCCGCTCGGTGGGCGCGCCGTCGTCGGCGAGGTCGGGCAGCTTCGCCGAGGCGGAGAGATTGCCGGGCCGCGGCACCATGCGGATGGTGCGCGGGGCGCCTTCGGCCTCGCCGCTGCGGCGCGAGGAGCCGCCCTCGTCGACGACGGTGGAGCTCGCCAGGGTGGGGACGGCAGGAGGGAACGCGCCCTCGGGAGGCTCACCGCTCATCGTGGCTCTCCTGCCCCCAGAGGCTCACCCATGAGGATGCGCGGTCCGGGGACGCTGGAATCGCCGCTGGGCCGAGCGCGGCGGAAGGGGGTCGCCCGGTCCTTCTCGACGAAGACGACCGCCGTCGAGCCCAGGTGAAACATGCCGATCTCGTCGCCGGCGGCGACCGGGAGGCCGGGAGCGACCACGTGCGTGCCGAGGGGGACGTCGCGCGCATCGATCGCGCTCACGGTGATCCGGCCCACGATCATCGCCCCCACCATCACGACGGTCACCCGCCCTTTCGTCGGCGTGTCTATCACGATCGCCACGCGGCGGTTGGTGGAGAACAGCGAGTCGACGTGCCGCTCGCCGATGGAGTTGACCGGGAAGTAATCGCCCGGGAGCGAGCGCACCAGCGTCACCTGCCCGGTGATCGGCGCGTGCACCCGATGGTAGTCGCGGGGGGACAGGTAGACGATGGCGAACTGGCCGCCCTCGTAGCGGGCGACTTCGGCCGGATCGCCCACCAGATCGGCCACGGCGTAGTCGCGGCCCTTGATCCGGAGCTTGCCCCCCGCGTGGACCGGCCCGGTGTCCTCGAGCCGCCCGTCCGCGGGGCTGACCAGGGCGTCCGGAGCGGCGGAGATCGGGCGCGCCCCGTCCCGCAGGGGCCGCGTGAAAAAGGCGTCGAAGCTCGCGAACGAGCCGACCGGCGGCACCGTCTCCCCGAGGTCGACCCGGTAAGCTCGCACGTAGAGGCCGACGACGGCGTCCGCCACCGGCGGGGGCAGCTGGAGGTCCGCCAGACGCCCCATGACGCGAGTGATTCCCTCGCGCGGGAGGACGCGAAGAAGCTGAGCAGCGGCGTAGGTGGCGACGGTCATCCGGGAGAGCCCCACACAATTCGGGCTGGATGCTAGGCTGCGCGCAGGACCCGGGTCAACGTCGCCGACCACCAGGCCCAGGCTTTGCGCAGTGCGCCGAGCGCGTCGCGGGCCAGCGTACCGCCGACGAGCCGCCAGCAGAGGGGCTCGGCCGCTGCTCCGCTTTGGCGCACGGGGCCCCGCCACCCGATCGATTCCGGAGCGGGCCAGGGACGCGGGGCGCGAAACCGCGGCCGCTTCCCCGCCGATCGCCCCGGCACGGCCTTCGCAAAGGGACCGGCAGGCCGCCGGAGTGCGCGGTCATCCTGCGGAGCGCCCGAGAGCGCTCCGCGACGGGCAAGCGCGAAGGAAGAAGGAGCAGGGGAGATGCGAATCAAGTTCTGGGGCGTTCGCGGCAGCATCGCTTCGCCGGGGCCGGACACCGCCGAGGTGGGGGGGAACACGAGCTGCGTCGAGCTCCGCTGCGGCGAGACCCGCCTGGTGCTCGACGCGGGTACGGGAGTGCGCCGCCTGGGCGACGCCCTCCTCGCGGAGGGGGGCCCGGTCGACGCCACCATCCTCCTCTCGCACCTGCACTGGGACCACATCCAGGGGCTGCCGTTCTTCGTGCCGGCCTACCTCCCGTCGACGCGCCTCCAGATCGTCGGCAGCGGCGGTGCCTCGTCGCTCGCGGCGGTGCTCGCCGGCCAGATGACCGCCCCGGTGTTCCCGGTCCGCCTCGACGAGCTGGGAGCCGACCTCCGCCTGCGCGAGGTGAGGAACGGGGAGAGCTTCGTCGTCGGGGAGGCGCGGGTGCGGGCGGTGCGGCTCAATCACCCGGGTGGGGTGCTCGCCTACCGCATCGACCACGGGGGCCAGAGCGTGGTCTACGCGACCGACACCGAGCACTATGCCTGCGTGGATCCCGCGTTGCGCGCCCTCGCCGAGGGCGCCGACGTCCTCATCTACGACTCGCAGTACACGCCCGAGGAGTACCGCGGCGACGGCGGCCGCTCGCGCGTCGGCTGGGGCCACTCCACCTACGTCGCCGGGGCCGAGCTGGCCCGAGCCGCCGGCGTGGGCCGCTACGTGCTCTTCCACCACGACCCGCAGCGCAGCGACGCGGCCGTGGTCGACCTGGAGCGGCGGGCGAGGGAGATCTTCCCCTCGTCGGTGGCGGCGCGCGAGGGGATGGAGATCGGTGACACGGCGCTGGCCGAGGCGGCCTGAAGGCGGCGGCGATGAGCGCGGCGTGGGGTGCCCCCCTCCCGGTCCAGGTGACGCACGTGCTCCCCGTGCCTATCCTGACCGACCGGGACCCCCTGTCGATGTCACGCCTCTCCCTCCTCGTCGATCTCGCCAGCCTGCTCGCGCGGGAGGTCGACTTCGATCAGCTCCTCGGGACGGCCTGCGAGCGCCTGGCGCAGACCCTCCGCGCCGATCGCGCCACGATCTGGCTCTGTGACGCCGAGCGCGGCGATCTGGTCACGCGCGTCGCGCTCTTGCCGGAGCTGCCCACGCTGCGCCAGCCGCTGGAGCGGGGGCTGGCGGGCTACGTGGCGCGCACCGGGGAGGTGGTGCGCGTCGAGGACGCCTCGCGCGACGAGCGCTTCGATCCCTCGGCCGATCGCGCCACCGGCTACAGCACGCACTCGATGCTGGTGGCGCCCATCCGCGAGGACGCGCGCGCTCCGGTGCGCGGCGTGGTGCAGCTGCTCAACCGTCACGACGGGCCCTTCGACGACGAGGACGAGCGGTACCTGGTGGCGCTGGCCACCCAGCTCGCGCGCGCCTTCACCCTCACCACGCTGCGAGCGGCCGAGGACGGCGGCCCGGGGCTGGTGCTCCAGGGCCCCTTCAACCGGATCGTGGGGCGGAGCCCGGAGCTGCGCGCGGTCTACGAGCGGGTCCAGCTCGCCGCGCAGACCGACGCCACCGTGCTGCTCCGCGGCGAGACGGGCACCGGGAAGGGCCTGTTCGCGCGGGCCATCCACGTCAACTCGCGGCGCCAGGCGCGGCCGTTCGTCACCGTCGACTGCACCACGCTGCCGGCCCAGCTCGTCGAGAGCGAGCTCTTCGGCCACGAGCGCGGTGCCTTCACCAGCGCCGATCGGCGCGTGCCCGGCAAGGTCGAGCTGGCCGAGGGCGGCACGCTGTTCCTCGACGAGCTCGGGGATCTGCCGCCCGACATCCAGGGCAAGCTCCTCCGCTTCCTCCAGGACAAGTCGTTCGAGCGCGTCGGCGGCCGGCAGACGCTGGCGGCGGACGTGCGGGTGGTCTGTGCCACCCACCGCGATCTGGAGCGAGCCGTCGCCGAGGGGCGCTTCCGCGAGGACCTCTATTACCGGGTCCGGGTCGTGGAGATCGACCTCCCGCCGCTGCGCGCCCGCGGGCCCGACGACATCGAGACCCTCGCCCGCCACTTCGCCGAGGTGTACGCCCAGCGCTACCAGCGCCCACCCCCGCGCTTCGCCCCCGAGGCCCTCGCGGCGCTCCGCTCCCACCCCTGGCCGGGCAACGTGCGCGAGCTGGAGCACTGGATCGAGAGCGCCATCGTGCTCTCGGCCGAGGGATGGGTGACCGGCTCACCGTGGCGCCGCGGAGACCCGAGCTCGTTCCTCGCCCCCCGGAGAGGCGCGAGCCCCGACCCGCAGCCCAGCGCCGACGTGGGCGTCCGCTTGCCCCTCGGGCTCTCGATGGACGAAGCGAGCGCGCGCTACGCCGCGGCCACCGTCGAGGCCTGCGAGGGCAACAAGAGCGAGGCCGCGAAGAAGCTCGGCATCGGGCGGAACACGCTGGCGCGACACCTGCGGCGGTAGCTCGCCAACCGCGAGGGTTCAGCGGTGCCGGGCGCGGCCGACGAGGTCGGCGAGGGCGTGCGCGAGCATGAGCACCACGCCGGAGACGACCAGCATCCAGCCCACGGTCAGGTGCTGCCCACCGGCCAGCAACCACGCGCCTGAAGCGACGAACGCCGCCACCACCACCGCGCGAAAGAGGCTGCGCCCGAGGCGGTCGATGGCCGCGGGGAGCGCCGGGTTGGCGGTCTGGAGGGTGAGCCGGCCGAGCCGGAGATCGTCGAGGATCTCCCGCATCTGCTGCGGCATGTCGTAGACGGCGCCCGAGAGGCGCCCCACGCCGCGCAAGAGCTCGTTGCCCACGCGCTCGGGGGAGTAGCGCTTGCGCAGGAGCTCGAAGAAATAGGGGCGCATCTCGGTGAAGACGTCGAGGTCCGGGTCGATCTCCTTGCCCACCCCCTCCATCGTCATCAGCGCCTTTCCCACCATCAGGAAATCGGGCGGCACCTCGATGCCGTACTTCCCGGCGCCGTAGACGAGGTCCTGGATCATCGCGGCGAGGTCGATCTCCTTGAGGGGGCGCCCCAGGTATTTCTCGGCCAGCTCGGAGACCTCGGCGCGGTAGGCGCGCATGTCGACCTTCTTGGTCGGCGTGCCGATCGCGTAGAGCGCGTCGGCGACGGCGATGGCGTCCTGCCGCACGGCGGCGATCATCAGGTCGACGGTGCGATCGCGCATCTCGGGAGAGAGCCTGCCGACCATGCCCAGATCGACGAGGCCGAACACCGGGCTCGCCGGCGTGCCCGAGATGAGGATGTTGCCGGGGTGGGGATCGGCGTGGAAGAAGCCGTCCTCGAAGATCATCTTGATGATGACGCCGACGCTCGTCCTGGCGATGTTCGAGCCGTCGTGGCCGTGCTCGCGGATGGCCTCGTAGACCTTGGTGCCGGGGAGGAACTCCAGCGTCAGCACCTGCTTCGACGAGGCCTCCTTGTAGACGCCGGGGAAGCGAACGGCGGCGTGCCCCTCGAAGTTCTTGGCGAAGCGGAGCGCGTGCTCGGCCTCGAGCTGGAAATCGAGCTCGCTGGTGATGGCGCGGTCGAACTGATCGACGAGCCGGATCGGCGAGTAGAGGCGCGACTCGGGGATGGTGCGCTCGACCAGCGCGGCGAGCGCGTGGAGGATCTCCACGTCGCGGGCGACGGTGCTGCGCGCCCCCGGACGCTGCACCTTCACGACCACGTCCCGCGCTCCGCCTTCGTGCCGCAGCACGGCGCGGTGCACCTGGCCGACCGAGGCCGCCGCGAGGGGCCTCTCCTCGAAGCGCTCGTAGACCTCGTCGAGGGGACGGCCCAGGGACTCCTCGACGGCTTCCTTGATCGCGGCGAAGGGGACGGGGCTCACCTCGTCCTGGAGCTTCTTCAGCTCGGTGATCCACGCGGGCGGGAACACGTCCGGGCGGGTGGAGGCGATCTGGCCGAGCTTGACGAACGAGGGCCCGAGATCCATCGCGACCAGGCGCACGCGCTCGGGGAGGGAGATCTTCTTCCGCTCCTCCTCGCCGCGCGCCGCCTCGGCGGCGGCCACGGGCCCCCCGATGGCCCCCAGCGCGTCGGCCGCCGTCGCCTCCGGGAGCGCCCGTGCCTTGCCGTCTCCGCCGAAGCCGAGGCGCTGGGCGAGCTCTCCGAATCCGTGGCGGACCAGGACGACGTAGATCTGCCGCAGCCGATCGAGGTCACGAACGGCGCGGAGGAGGGAGGCCACCGCCTACCGACGGAGGAAGATCACCGCATACGCGGCGGCCAGGATCGCCAGACCGACGCCGACGCCGACGATCACCATCCACGCGCGACCGCCCGAAGACGTCGCCGAGGAGGCGCGCACCGGGGAGGCGCTCACCACGCCGCCGAGGTCGGCGAAGGTGACCTGCATGTTCATGGCTCGGAAGAAGGTGGCCAGCCCCTGGCCCAGCTCGTAGTAGCGGGTCACGTCTACGGGGATCGGCGCGCCCCGGAAGCGCTGCGCGTAGAGCGAGGCGACGTGCTCGTAGGTGCGGACCTCGGCGACCCCGCGCGTGGTGTCGGCGGATCCAATGACCACCGCCATCCCGCCGCCGTCGGGGATGAGCTTCATGTGCTGCAACGCTTGCTTGCCGCCAGCGGTGGACGGACCGTCCGGCGCCGAGAGCTCGACGCGGAAGTGGACCGGGCCGTCGAGGCCCTTCTCGAAGTGCGCAGCGAACAGCTCGGCCAAGCTGACAGCCTTGGCCGCGACGATGGTGTACTTTTGGGTGGCCACTCGGAATGCAGGCTACCACCATGAGCCGATCGCGCGAAGCCATCCTGCGGGACGCCCGGGAGCGTCCCGCGACCGGCGTCAGCGCACGCGGATCACGGTCCCCTGCTCGTGGGCGGTGGGAAACGCCGCGGTCCAGCCCGCAGGCACGTGGGGCGCGGTCCACCAGAAGAGCCGCTCGGCGTCGAGCGGTGACAGGTTCACGCAGCCGTGGCTGCGCACCTGCCCGAACGATCGGTGCCAGAAGGCTCCGTGGAGGCCGACGCCCTTGGAGAAGTACTGAACCCACGGAACATCCTCGATCCGGTAGTAGCGCGCGGCGTTCTCGTCCTCGAGGTTGTCCATGTCCGAGGTCAGCAGCTTGATCCAGAGGCGATGCGTGCCCCGGGGGGTGCCGAGCGGCGTGCCGGGCTTGCCCTTGCCGGTGGAGACGACGGTCGCGAAGACGGGGCGGGTCCCCTCGTAGGCGACGAGGGTCTGGGTCTCGAGATCGACGTCGATCCAGCGCTCGCCGCTGCTCGCGTCCACCTCGGGCGGCGGGTCCGCGAGAACGGGGTGGCGCACGTCCTTGGCGGCGACCCAGGCCCCCTCCCCGATGCGCAGGAAGCGCCCCGCGGGACCGTCGCTCTGTTCCAGCACCGGCACCACCTCGAGGCGAAGCTTGGTCGCGGAGGTGAGCGCGCCGGCGCCGGGTCGGCCGAGCACCGGAGTCCGCGCCGCGACGACCCAGGCCAGGGGCATCAGGGGACCGTGAAACGCAGGGATCTCCTCGCCATGGAAGACGAACGGGCGGACCGGTCCGAGATCGCGCATCGGCACCCAGAGGCCGTGCTCGGTGCGCCCGTAGTGCGCTCCATCGAGGTTGCGCTCGGCCACGATCGCCACCGCGAAGCCGGGCTGGAGCGTCATGTCGGGCTCGCCCAGATCGACCGACTCGATCCGCTTGTAGGCGGCCGATCCCTCCGGTCCCACGAAGAAGTAGCGGTAGGGCAGCCCGTCGCTGGACTCTTCGACGAGGCGCCGGCCGGGGTCGATCGGCGACGACGAGGTGAGATCGACGCCGTCTCCGCACACCCATGCCGACGGCCCGACCTCGAGCCAGGCGGCCTTGCAACCCGCCCCGCGGCGGAGCGCGAAGATGGGCAGATGGACGTCGCGCGCAGCCGAGCCCCGCCGGGCCGCGCTCGCCCAGGGGCCGCTGAGCACCGGCTCGTCCGCCAGCAGGACCCGCGCACTCTGGAGGTTCGGGGCGAGATCCAGACCCGCGTCCAACCAGGGCGAGGAATACCCGCCCGCGGCAGCGCTGCTGGCCCAGAGTAGTCCCGCCAGGGCCGCCACCTGGAGGCAAGGAGAAGCGCGGCTCACAGCACCCCTCCAGGAGGCGACGTCAGCGGTAGGTGAAGCGGACCTCGTGGTCGCAGATGCGGTAGAGGTCGCCCTCGGCGATCGCCTTCCGGGCGATGCGCTGGCCGTTGTACTCGACGCCGTTGGTCGAGCCCATGTCGACCATGTAGTACTGGCCGTTGAGGAACTCGACCATCGCGTGCTGGCGGGAGACGTTGGGGTCCTTGATGGTCAGATCGCTGGACTGCTTGCCCCGGCCGATGATGAATCGGTCCTTGTTCACCACGTGACGCTGGCCGCCATAGAAGGCGGCGAGCACCGGCGCACCGGGAGGCGGAGCGTTGCCGCCCGACGGGGGCGGCGAGTTGGGAGCCGGTCCGTTGCTCATCGGACCCGCGGAAGGTGCGGGTCCTTGCATACCGTACGGCGGAGGCGGCGGCGGCTGCTGCATCGGCAGCGGAGGAGGCGGGGGCGCATAGCCCCCGGGCGCGCTCATCGCTCCGGGCGGCGGCGGTGGCACCGAACGCGCTCCCTGGCCGGGCATCGTCGGGGGACGCAAGCCGCCCGTGCTCGGGACAGGAGGCGGCGGGACGGGACCGCCCTGCATGGGAGGCGGCGGCCCAGCGCCTGGAATGGGCGGAGGGGGAGCCATCCGCGCCATGGACGGCGGAGGAGGAGGTCCAGCCCCGGGTGGGGGCGGAGGCGGCCCGGCAAGGGGACCGGGAGGACGCCCGACCACGGGAGGAGGCGCGGGGAGACTCGGGCGCTTGGCACCACCCGTCCCAGGAGGAGGGGGAGGCGCACCTGCTCCCGGACGGGCGGTGACAGGCGACGAGGGGCCACCGGGCGCCGAGGGGTTCGCGGGGGGAGGGGCCGCCGGAAACGCGGGCGGAGGCTGTGGAGCCCCGTAGCCCTGGGGAATCATCGGGGGGGGCTGCGGCGCTCCGGAGTACATCGCGGGGGGAGCCATCGGGGGCGGAGCCATCGGAGGCGGAGCCGCAGGGCCGGCGTTGCCAGGCCCCTGGGGTCGGGCACCCACCTCGTACGGGGGAGGCTGGGTTCGGGCGCCGCCCTCGTACCCGGGAATCGGGGGCATCGGAGGCATCGCGGGCATCGCCGCAATGGGCAGAGGCCCCGCCGGGCTGGCAAACCCCGGAGGAGGTGGGGGCGCCATGCCCGGAGGCGGAGGCGGAGGCCCCATGGGCATCGGCATCGCGGGCATCGGGGGCGGGGTCGCGTTGGTGGCCGGCCCCTGACCGGTGGGCATGGGGAGCGGGGGCTGCGCCGGGCCACCGCCCGCGCCATCGACGCGGGCCTGGCCGGGGAACGGCGTGCGCGGGCTGTAGCTGCGCTGCCGGGCGTACTGCTTCATCGACTCGTTGATGAGGTAGTCGATGGAGCACTCGAGCTCGCGCGCCATCTGCTCGAACGTCTCCCAGAGGACGTCGCGGCACTGAAAGGTGCGCGCGCTTTTCTTGTTCGGATCCGCGCTCATTTTACCCTGATACTAGCGGAGAGTTGATCCAACGGGGAAGTAACGTGCCTCTCGCGGAGCGCTCGGGCGTTCCGCAGGATGACGGGAGTCACTTCTTCGGAGGCTCCGGCTGCCGCTCTTTCATGGCCGGCTCGACGCAGTACTTCACGAATTCGCCCACGGTCCGGATGTCCTTGGACTCGCGGTCCTTGGCCGGATCCTTGGTGCCCTCCTTCGGGATCTCGCAGCTCCACTTGCAGTCCGGATCGGTGTCGCAGACGGGGACCTTGGTGCCGTCGCCCTCGGCGGGCTGGACCTGTCCCAGGTCGGCCGTGGTGCCGAAGGTGTACCAGTAGGAGAGCGCCGTCACGCGCTCGGTGGCGCCGCCGCTGGTGAAGTACTTGCGGATGGCGTCGACGGGCTTTCCCTCCTTGAGGTCGCCGAGGCTGGCGCCATAAGCGAGCGCCTCGGGCATGGCGAAGCCCTTGGCCGCGTTGCCCTCGGGCAGCTTGGCCATGAACTCGTCGATGTTCTTCACGGTCGACATCTTGAGGACGGTCATGGCGGCGGCGCGGCGCACCTTCCACTTGTCCGTCTTGTAGAGGTCGTAGAGCTTCTCGATGACCTGCTCGCGGGGCAGCTCACCGAGGCGCTTGAAGGCCTGGTCGAGCACGATGTCGGGCGCGTCCGAGGCGGCGATGGCGAGGACGCGCTTGATGTCGTCGGGGTTGTTGCGGTCGACGCGGGCCTCGATCGCCGCGAGCGCCGCCTGGCGACGCTTCTCGCTCTGATCCTTCTTGGCGGCGAATTCGAGGCAGAAGTCGATGACCGGGCGCTGGCCGACCTTGCGCATCGAGCCGAAGACGCGGATCAGCTGCTCGTCCTGGTACTGGGCGAGCTGGGCCTGGAACTGCTTCTCCGTCGGCTCGAGCTTGGAGGCGACGTTGGCGGCCTGCAGCTCCGGCTTCCTCGCCTTGGTCCACTCGTCGGAGAGCGTGTACTGGGCGATCGCCACCAGCGCGGCGGAAGCGGCAGCCTTGCTCTTGTCGTCGCCGAGCTCGGCCACCAGGGTCGACATCTGGTCGAGCCGCTTGGCGTCCCGCGTCATCAGCTTGGGGACGCCGGCGACCGCCGTGGGGCCGATGAACCGGAGCAGCTGCTCCATCCCGTAGGCCTGGGTGCGGTTCTCCAGCCGGTGCTCGAAGTCGGCGATGGCCCACTCGACCAGCGCCGTCTTGAGGCTCTGCTTCAGGCCCTCGTCGGCGATGATCACGGTGCCGTCGTGGGTGAGCATGGCGAAGGCGGCGTCCTTGTAGGCGAAGGAGGCGTCGGGGGGGGACGGCTGACCCGCCTGGCCGACCGGCGGCGGCTTCTTCAGCTCGGTGATGATCGCCGGGACCAGCCCGGCCACGATCACCTGGCGGGTCTCGGGGGCGATGCTCGCCAGGGTGTCCACCATGATGGTGATGCCGATGCGCCGCCCCGCCCGCGGCTTCATCCGCACCAGGGACAGCGCCGCTTCGACGCGCAGGTTGCCGTCGTACTTGTCGTGGTAGAGCACCGCCCGGAGCTTGTCGGGCCCGTGCGCCGTGCTCTCCCAGCGGTGGACGTCGTCCTCGTTGACGCGGCAGCCGGCCGTGGACAGCCCACCCAGCGTGGTCGCCAGGCACAGCGCGAGGACGCGCAGATCGGGGGAGAGCCTTCGCGAAACCCTCATCGTGACTCGATCAACCCTTGCCATGCGTGTCCTTGGTAGCGGGGGTGCGATGGTAACGCCGTGGAACGGCGTAACTCAAAGATCTTTGGTGGAGTTTCGCGCAACCGTGATCGGTCCGCGATCCTGCACACCTCCGCCGTCTGGCGCCAGCGTGAAGGAGCAACCTGCTCCGTACCCCCGAGACTTGCCCGGCACAACCAAGTAAGCGTAAGTAGGACAAGGTAGACAATGCCCGTCCCGCTCTTTGCACCGCGACGCGTCCAGCCAGCCGGCGGCCCTGGGGACGGGCGCGTGCTCGCGCCCCCGGCTCAGGCGCGTACGGTGCCGAGCCAGCCCCGGCTCGCGCACGGCTATGCGCGCGAGGCGGCGGCGCTGGTGTTGCTGGCGACGGCGCTCTTCAGCGCGCTCGCGCTGGCCTCGTTCGGCGGCGATCCCCTGCGGCCGGAGGTCACCGGCGCCGACTGGGTCGGCCCGGTCGGCGCCATGGTCGCGCGCGGCGGCGTCGAGGCCATCGGGCTGGCCGCGTGGCTCTTCCCCGTCGAGCTCGCCTTGCTGGCGGCGCCTCTGCTGAACGGCAAACCCTCGGCCGCGGGGGTCACCCGGATCGCCGGCGACATCGTCGTGGTCTTCATCCTCGCCGCCCTCGCGGAGGTGGCCTTCCCTCGGGTCACCGCCTTCGGCGCGATGCCGCTGGGTGGGGCCGTCGGCGAGCTCTTCGGCGAGGTGCTCCGCACGCTCTTCTCCTCGATCGGCTCCTACATCATCGGCCTCACAATCGTGGCGCTGATCCTCATCGGGCGCGCCACCTTCTCGTTCATCGAGTGGGTGAAGCGGATCGAGCGCGCCGTGGTCTCGGGGAGCGAGCGCGCCGCGGCGTGGATGCGGGCGCTCCTCGGGGCCTGGGCGGCCGCGCGCGAGATCGACAAGAAGCGCGACGAGGACGTGCGGACGGTGACGGCGCTGCGGATCGGCAACACCTCGAGCGACGACGCCATCATCGCCGCCCTCACCGACGACGACCCGGGCGAGCCCGAGCGGCGCAGCATGGAGATCTCGGTCTCTGCAGGCGAGGGGCTCCAGCCCGCGCTCTTCGAGCGGGCCCCCCTCGTCCTCTCGACCGAGCCCGCGCTCCCGCCCGCGCCCGACGCGGACGAAGCCCCCGAGCCCGCGGAGGTGGCCCCCAAGCCCCGCCGGGGCCGCAAGCAAGCGGCGGACGAGCCTGCCAAGGCGGGGCCGAGGATCGTCGCCTCCCAGCCGGCGGAGGCCCTCCCCGCCTCGGAGCGCTTGCCCGAGATCGCAGAGCCCGTCACTCCCACGCCCGAGGTCGCGCCCGCGGAGATCGCGCCGCCTTCGCGGATCGCACGGATCGCGGCCCCGGACGAGCGCCGCGCCGTGGAGCCCTCCGTGGCCTCGCCCCCGCCTCTGGCGCCGGAGCCCACCATCGTCGACACCAGCTCGGCCCAGCGCACCGTCAAGGTCGCGCCGGTGCGGGTCGTGCCGGCGATCGGCGCGGGCTTCCGCATCCCCACCACCGACATGCTCGAGCTGCCCACCAGCGATCGCGTGCCGGTCGACGAGGAGCAGCTCAAGGCCATGGCCCTCCTGCTCGAGAAGACGCTCAGCGACTACGGGGTGAGCGGCAAGGTCGAGGAGATTCATCCCGGGCCCACGGTCACCACCTTCGAGGTGTCACCCGCCTCGGGCACCAAGGTCTCCAAGGTGGCCGGGCTGGCCGACGACCTGGCGCTGGGCCTCTCGCGCAAGGTCCGCATCATCGCCCCCATCCCCGGCAAGAGCCGCATCGGCTTCGAGATCCCCAACGAGGTGCGGGTCCCGGTCAACCTCCGGGAGCTCATCGAGGACCGCCGCTTCCAGGAGATGAAGGCGCCCCTCCCCTGCGTGCTGGGGCGCGACATCATCGGCGCCCCCTACTTCGCAGACCTGGCGTCGATGCCGCACGTGATCGTCGCCGGCGCGACCGGTGCCGGCAAGAGCGTCGGGCTCAACGTGATGCTGGTGAGCCTCCTGTTCCGCAAGTCGCCGGCGGAGCTGCGCCTCCTGATGATCGACCCCAAGGTCGTCGAGCTGGCTCCCTTCGATCGCATCCCCCACATGCTCCTGCCGGTGGTGACCGACATGAAGCAGGCCGCCAACGCGCTCAAGTGGGCCGTCGACGAGATGGAGCGCCGCTACCAGCTCTTCGCCAACGCGGGGACCAAGAACATCACCACCTACAACGCGTGGGTGGAGAGGGTGGGCCGCGGAGAGGCGAGGCCACCGCGTCCGCCCGCCAAGGTGGCGGCCATCACCTACGATGGGCTCGAGGTCGAGGTCGGCGCGGCGGCCGACGGCACCGACGCCGCGCTGCCCGAGAAGATCCCGTTCATCGTGATCGTGGTCGACGAGTTCGCCGACCTGATGATGCAGCAGGGCAAGGACGTGGAGGCGAGCGTGGCGCGCCTGGCACAGAAGGCGCGCGCCGCGGGCATGCACGTGATCCTGGCGACGCAGCGGCCCAGCGTCGACGTCATCACCGGGATGATCAAGGCGAACTTCCCCACGCGCATCGCCTTCCGGGTGGCGCAGAAGGTCGACAGCCGCACCATCCTCGACGAGCAGGGGGCGGAGCACCTGCTCGGCCGCGGTGACATGCTCATCAAGATGAACGGAGCCAACGACACCCGCCGCGTGCAGTGCCCGTTCTGCTCGGAGGAGGAGGTCCAGCGCATCACCGACTTCCTCCGCCTCCAGGGCGAGCCGGTCTACGACGAGGCGATCCTGAGGCCGCGCGACGAAGACGGCGACGAGGCCGAGGCCGAAGCCGAGGAGAACGACCCCATGTACGACGCGGCGGTGCGGATCGTCGCCGACACCCGGCGCTGCTCGACCTCCTGGATCCAGCGCAAGCTCGGCGTCGGTTACAACCGGGCTGCCAAGATCGTCGAGGCGATGGAGAAGCGCGGCGTGGTCGGGCCCGCCAACGGTGCCAAGGACCGCGAGGTCCTGGTCGGTCCGCTCTGATCCGACGAAAAACGAATGCCCCAGGGCGCCGGATGCGCAACGCTTTTGACTTTCGCGCGGGGATGTTTCATGGAGCCTCAACGATGACAGCCGAGGAGGAGCGCACTCGTCTCATCGGTGAAATCGCCCGCGTCCTCAACGACGGAGCGGTGCCCGAGGATGCACGGGCCGGTGCGCTGACCTTCATCGGCTGGTTGGCGCGGCGTATGCCTGGCGAGCCGGTCTCCCACTGCGACATCCGCCGGTGCAAGAGCCTGGGCGTCGTCCTCGGCCAGGACTACCTGGAGTCGAACGGCCGCCCCCATCCTGGGCGCTGAACGTCGGTCATCCTGCGGTGACCTGCCTCGCCGGCGCCTACTGAGCGCCCGCGCCGTTGCAGGGAGGCCGGCGGCGCCGCGGTGAGGATCACGCACCTGTGGACGATACGCCTGTGATACGGGGATCGGGATGGTCGAGGTAGCCGTCACCCTGCCTGAGTCTCGTCCGGACGACGACGAGGACGTGGTCTGGGGCCTGTCGACCGCCGCAGCCCTCTGGGGCCGAGGCGAGCGGGGCGACGCTATCGTCTGGCTGCGCCGGGCTGCGGAAGCCGCCGCCACCGCCGGTCAACCGGCGCGCGCCGCCGAGCTCGGGCTCAGCGCGGTCCACCACGAGCGGATCGTCGAGCAGCTGCAAAATCAGCCGGCGAAGATCGAGCTCCCCGGCGAAGCGCCGCCTGACGCGGGGGACCGGCCGGTCGACGTCGGGTTGGTCGCCACCCACCCAGGAAGCCACGACGAACCGTTGCCCGGGGTCCACGCGCCGCTCCGCACCCCCACCGCCCGCCCCCCTCGCGAGGAGGCCGCGAGCGGCTCCAGACCCCGGGCTCCGTCGGTGCCCCCTGCGGGTCCGGCGGCGCCGCTCCCTTCGGCCCTCCCGGCCCCAGCGCCCGTCCTCAAGCCGCCGGTAGCGGCCTCCACCAGCCCCCACGACGGGGCCGTGGCCCCTAGAGCCTCGATTCGCCCTCCCGCCCTGCCGGCGGTGCATGCCCCGACGGCTGCCCAGCCGCCGGCTTCGCTCGCTCGCGCGACCTCGCCGTCGTCCTACCCCGGCGCCCGGAAGACCGCGGGCCCGCGGGTGCCGATCCTCGATCCCTGGGCGGACGAGCTGACCCTGCCGAACCTGCGCGTCGATCCGGTGCTGCGCCCCGTCCAGATGGACGGCGACGAGGTGATGGTGCACATGCGGCGCAGCCTGCCTCGGGTGCTGGAACAGGAGGACGGCGTGATCACCTCCGCCGCGCCGCTGGAGCATACCCTGGGACGCGTCGCCCGCCCGGCCTCGCAGCCGACGCGCCGGTGGACGGCCACGGGGGAACAGCCCCCCGGGCACATCGCGGACGCGAGCACGGCGGTGGTCCCGAAGGTGGCTGGCTCCGGAAGGCCCGCCCCCCAAGCCCCTGCTCCGCCGCTGGTGCCCGCGGTACCGCCTGCTCCTCCGGCCGAGCGCCCGAAAGCGGTCCCCGACCCCGGCATCGCTCCTGTCACCACGGTGGCCAAGCCGCGCCCCGTCACCGTACCCCCGCCGTCACCTCTTGCAGGCTCCGCGGCGCCGCTCCGGATCTCCGCGCCGTCGCGACCGCTGGTGGCGTCCCCCTCCCGTGCCCCTGTGGTCCCACCGCCCGCGGGGTCGACGCGCCTGCTACCGCGCCCGGCCCTGGCGCGACCAGCCGAGGGAGTCGAAGGAGCCTCGCGACTTCCGTCCGCCCCCCAGGGGGGCATGGCGACGCCCGGCAGCGCGGCGCTGGCCACCACGGCGCTCGACGGCGTCGAGGCGTTTGCGGACGTGCCGCCCGAGACCCGTGTTCGGCTGGCGGCGCTCGCCAAGGTGGAAGTGCTCGGGGCGGAGGACGAGGTCTCTGCCTTCGGAGCCGCCCTGGTGGTGGATGGAGCTGCGTCGGTCTGCGCCACCATCGTCGACGAGCCCATCTCGCGCGCCGGCCCCGGCACGCTGGTTCCCACGGGCGGCACGCTCAGCGGGGCGGTGGCCCTCCGCGTCGTCGCCGGCGGGGGAGGCGCGCTGGTGGCGGTCTGGGATCAAGCCGCCATCGACGAGACGCTCCACGCCTGTCCCTGGGTCCTCGCGGAGCTGGTGGCCCGCGCGGACCGGCTCCAGGCGCTGGCCGGAGCAACGATGGGCCCGCTGGGCGAGCTGGACGAGCCCACGAGGGACGGCCTCTTGAACAGGCTCATCGTCTGGGTCGCCCGGCCGGACGAGGCGGTCGCCACCGAGGACGCGGTGGTGGCGCTGGTCTGTGTTGGCGCGGTGGAGGTGCAGCTGCGCGAGGAGACCGTCGTGGTCCGCGCGGGCGAGGTGCTCTTCCCTCGACCAGGGGCTTCGGGCGCCAGGGCCGGGGCGCAGGGCGCCATCCTGCTCGTCGGCGACGATCAGCTCGCCAGCGATCTCGCGGCCGGGTCGTCACCCCTGGCGACCCTCTTCGCTTCACGGTGACCGACGTGATCCGCGGTCATCACGGCGCCGCGGACGCCACCTGCTTGCCGGCGGCGGTGTCCTCGAGCTGCCACACCAGCTCGCTGTTTCCCTGCGCGCCCGCAAAGCGGAGGCCAAACCACTTGGCCTGAGGGGAGATGGTGGGTCGTCCGTCGGCGGCCACGCGCGGGAAGCGAATGCGAAAGGCCTGGCGGAGGGGCGTGTTGTACGGGAAGTAGCTGCGCTCGAGGGCGTTGGGCTTGCGGATGGCGACGATCTCCTGCGGGGCCGTCTCGTTGCCCGTGTCGTCGATGAGCCGCACGATCCAGGCGCTGTTCTCCTTGGTCAGGTCGTTGTACTTGCGCTCCCCGCCGTAGAGCGCGACGAAGAACTGGTGCTTGGCGCGCGTCTCGTCGAGCGCCTTTTCCAGGAGCTTCTTCCGCTGATCGATGGTGAGCCGGTAGTCCTGGACGTAGCGGACGACGTACGCCCAGCGAAAGTCCCACGACTCGAAGGTCGCGGTCGCCGTGAGGTAGGTCTCCAGCTCGGAGAGGGCGAAGAGCCGCTCGGTGCGCGTCCAGCGGCCGAGGACGGCGTCGTAGTCGGTGGCGACGTACTCGCGCGGACCTTCCGCGACGTTGACGGTCTGCGTCGCGCAGCCGCCCATGGCGAGCGCGGCGACCATGAGGCTCCGCTGCAAGAGAGGATGGACGGCGACCAAGGATCTCACCGGGCCAGCCTACTCCGGGCGCGCCGCCGTTCAACGTCCACGGCGATCCCCCTGGCGAGAGGAGCGGCGCCAGGGCGGTCATGCTGCGGAGCGCCCCAGGCGAAGTGGGCTCGGACGGAGCAGAGCTCCCTGGCACGTGCGGTGCACACGCATCCGCAAAACACCCCGCCTGGAGGTAATTCATGCTCGACAAGCTCGACTTCATGATGAGGTTCTGGGACCTCAAAGCGCGTCACGAGTACCTCGGCGTGCCCCTGTCGCCGGTCGAACGCATCGAGCTGCTCTCCCTGCTCAGCCTGATGGCCACCGACGATCCCCTCCCCGACGCGGGCGCGCCGCCTCGGTCGGAGCACGCGCTCGGGGCGCAGATCACCGCCCGGGGGAGCTTCGTCGCGGTGGAGGTGCGGATGGTGTGTGCGCGTGGCCTGGTGGTGGCCTGCGTGACGCCCCTCCCCGCCGGACAGAGCACGGTCGTGCGGCTCGCCGACGACGCGACCGGCGTCGAGTACAGCGTGCCTTGCGTGGTGGAGTGGGGCACCGTGGGCTCGCCCTCGGCGATGGCGCTCCGCGTCGACGGCGCGCCGGCACGGATGAGCCTCGGGGCTTCGGCAGCGCAGCCGTGGGGCTCGGCCATCGGCTGGGCCGCGGAGCCCACCGTCGCCACCGAGTGAGACGTCACGGGGCGCCGGCGCGGGTATCGAAATCGAAGCCCACGCCGAAGCGCACCCCCCAGTACGAGGCGGCCTCGCCACGGAGCGGGGTGGTGACCGGGAAGAGGAACGACACCGCCGGCTCGATCCGCCCGAGGAGCAGCCGCACGCTCGGCGACACCGAGAACGCCGCGCGCTTGTTGTCGTCCAGGCAGGGGACGGTGGCCTGGCACAGGTCGGCGGAGATCTGGTAGACCTCCCACAGCTCGACCCCGACCCCGATCGGCTTGGCGAGACGGACGCCGGCGTAGAACGCGGTCCGGGCCACGTACTCGGCGCGGTGCTCGTAGGGCTGGAGAGGGCGGACGGCGATGCCGATGTCCAGCCCCTGACGGAGCTGGAAGATCACGCGCCCGACGATGTGGCGGATGTCGATCCACGGGCGGATGGTGAGCACGCGGTCGGTGAAGTACGCCGCGTCCCAGGGGCGCACCACCCGGACCGCCTCGAAGACCGTCTCGGCGCTGGCGGACTGGCTGTGCGGCACCGGGAGCACCACCCCGAGGCCGCCGCCGGAGGAGAGCCCGACGAGGCTCGACCAGAGCCCGCGGGTCCACAGCTCGGGCGCGCCGAGGAAGAAGTCGTGCCCGGTGCCGGGCACCGCTCCCGCCGCCACGTCGTGGGCCGCGCCCAGGTACCACTTGCGCGGGATGAGCGGGTACTCGAGCTCGTCGTGGAGGAACCAGGCCGCCGCTTCGCCCTTCCCGCCTCCGGGATCGATCCCCGCCACGGTGATCTCGAAGGTGTCGGTCAGGGTCGGGTGGGCGAGCGCGGGGAGCGTCGGCGGAGCCGGTGCGTCGAGCGCCGCGCTGCGCTCCTCCGCGCGCAGCGCGCGGGTCGCGGCGAAGGCGAGGGCAGCGGCGCCGAGAGCGGCGGCCCTCATGAGACGCCATCGTACGCGAGGACGCCGAGCTCCAGGGCCCGCGCCGCGACGGCGTGCGTGGCGGTGTGGCCGGGCGCGAACGCGTCGATGACGCCCCGCGGGGGCCCGCCGTAGAGCGCGAGATCACCGGCGAGGTCGAGGAGCTTGTGGCGCGCCGGCTCGTCCGCGAGGCGAGCCTCGCACCCGGCGATCGGGCCGCGCGCGTCGAAGACGAGCACGCTCGCGAGATCCACCGCGGCGGCTCGCCCGGCCGCGCGCAACCCGGCGAGCTCGTGCTCCCAGCCGAAGGTGCGCGCCGGCGCGATCCGGGCGACGAAATCGGCGACGTCGCCCTCCCACGCGGCGCGCTGCTGGCCGACCGGTGGGGGGAAATCGATACGGACCCGGAGGCACGGCGCCGCGCCCGGCGCGAAGCGGTACACCGAGCGCTCGTGCTCGAGCACCACCTCCCGGGTCACCCGGAGGGCGCGGGCGCGCGGGAGCTCGAGCTGCTCCAGCGCCTCCACGAAGCGACGAGCGCCGCCGTCGAGGAGCGGGACCTCCTCGCCGTCGACCGCGACGAGGAGCCCACTCGAGACCCCCAGACCACCGATGGCCGCGAGGAGGTGCTCGACGAGATCGACGCGGACGCGTCCGTCGGCGGTGGCAACCGTGACGCCGCGGTCGGTGCGCACCGGGCGGAGCTCGTCGAGCCGCGCGGTGGCACCGCGCTGCTCGACGAGGACCGGGCCCGGCACGCGCGAGAGGGAGACCCCCGCGGGGCCGCCGCGATGTAGTGCGGCCCCCCGCAGCAGGACGCTACTTGCCACCTTGCAGAGCAGGCGTGGAGGCCGGCGCCCCCGTGGCGGCGGGCTTGGTGGAGACCGCGGCCGGCGCCCCCTTCTCGAAGTCGGGCGGCGGGCGCCCGGTGAGGCGCAGATCGTTGACGACCGTCACGTAGAGAACGAGCCCGATCATCATGGCGAAGCCGATGACGTGGATGTTCGCCTCGATGCGGGCGTTGGCGCGGCGGCGGGTGGCCGCTTCGTACCCGAGGAAGATCAGCCGCCCGCCGTCGAGCGCCGGGAACGGGACGAGATTGAAGGCGCCGAGGAGCGCCGACAGCATCCCCAGGAACTGGAGCAGCATCGTCCAACCGAGCTGCGCCGCCTTGGCCGTCGCCTTGACCATGCCCGCGGGCCCGGAGAGCTCGCCCTCGGCCTTGCCCATGATGAACTGGCTGAGCCCGATGACCTGGTCCCGGACCACGATGGCCGGCATGGTGAGCGCGAGCTGGCCGGCCTCCTTGGCGCTGACAGGGACCTTGTGGATCGGGCCGATCGACGCGACCCCGATCTTGCCCTTGCCGTGATCGCCGGTCGGCGTGACGTGCAGCGTAAGGCGCTCCCCGGCGCGCTCGACCACGATCGGGAGGGCCTCGTTGGGGTGCTGGGAGATGATGTCGGCCATCTGATCCCACTCGTGCACCGGTACGCCGTTGATCTCGACGATGCGATCGCCCGTCTTGATGCTCGCGACGGCGGCCGGGCGGTTCTCCAGCACGCTCACGTCAGTCGCCCGGACGTCCCGCCCACCGAAGAAGAAGCTGCCGAAGAAGAGGACCGACGCGAACAGGTAGTTGGCGAGCGGCCCCGCGAAGATGGTGGCGATCCGGCCGACGACGCTGGCGTTGGCGTAGCTGCCCTTGTCGTCGACCTCGACGTCCTCGAGCGGGTTCATCCCGGCGATCTGCACGTACGCCAGGAAGGGGATCATCGCGACCTGGTAGATGGTCGACCCCTGTCGCTGCGGATCGTGCTTCCACAGCCGGACCCGGATCCGGTCGGCCGCCGCGGTGAACCAGTAGTAGCCGTCCTCGGGAACGATCTTGAAGAACGTGGGCCCGAAGCCGATCGAGAAGCGGGTCACCCGCATCCCGAACGCGCGAGCGACGAAGAAGTGGCCGCTCTCGTGGACGACCATCAGCAGGGCCAGGCCCAGCGCGCCGACTACGTACCAGTACCAGCTCATCTGGCCGAGAGTCTAACCAAGCCCCGGCGACTTCGCACGCGCGGACCCAAAGTCTCCCTGTTCCGCCGAGCGGGAGGGCGCAGGGCGGTCCGACGGAGGGGCCGGCGAGGCCCGGCAAAAAAGGCCGACAGCGCGTGAACCAGGGGAACGTCGGCCCGAACCGCCCAGGTCTCTCCAGAAAATCGAGAAAGCTCAGGGAAAGTCCCCAGGTCTCTCCGGAAAATCGAGAAAGCTCAGGCGAACCTCCCGGGTCTCTCCGGAAAATCGGGAAGGCTCAGGCGAACCGACCAGGTCTCTCCAGAAAATCGGCAACACTTGGCCGAACCGACCAGGTCTCCAGAAAATAGGCAACGCTA
>Ga0302283_1000566_pt1 | contig 30766 bp, 26 predicted proteins | sample III_Fen_E1_4_FD_198770 | JGI IMG/M metagenome (GOLD analysis project Ga0302283, IMG submission 198770) | Peat permafrost microbial communities from Stordalen Mire near Abisko, Sweden - III_Fen_E1_4 | ecosystem: Environmental > Terrestrial > Soil > Wetlands > Permafrost | place: Sweden: Abisko... | reverse complement strand
AGTTCTGATCGACCAGCGCGGTCAGCACCGGGGCGACCCGTTCGGCCGTTGCGGCACTGGCGAATTCGTCAGCCATGCCGACTTCGGTCATCTGGGTCGTGGCGTAGGGGAGTAGGAGATTGGTGAGTACGCCACGACGCTCTCCTTCGGCGGCCAGTGAGCGACCGAGCGCGATCATCCCCCCTTTGCTCGCCGCGTACGCCGACAGACCGACGTCACCGTAGAGACCTCCGGTCGAGGCGACGAGCACGATGCGTCCGTAGCCCGCGGGCCTCATCACGATCATCGCTGCCCGGGCGAGTCGCGCGGCGCCGAGAAGGTTGATGGCGAGCAGCGCTTCGAACTCCTCGTCCGTTTCCTTATGAAACATCCCGCCGGTGCCGATACCGGCGTTCACGACGCAGATGTCCACACGTCCCCACTGGTCGATAGCGGCTTGGACTAACGCTGCACCACTGGAAGGGTCGGCGACGTCGTGGTAGTCGGCGATTGCGTCGCCGCCGGCGTCTCTGATTTCACTGACGACGTGGTCCGCGGGCCCTCGACCTTCGTCATCGACCACGCGGTTGCGATTGTTGACGACCACCTTCGCGCCGTGGGCCGCCAAGTCGAGCGAGAAACTGCGCCCCAAGCCCTTACCACCGCCCGAGACGATCGCGACTCGTCCAGCGAGGTCCGGTCGACTCACGAGCGCCCCTCCTTTGGCGAGGTCTCGGCACCGGCACCACGCCGCGAAGTCGTCGCTCGTGGTGGCCGACACGTTTCCAGAAATCCGGCGTCTGACACGACACTCCTTTGTGGTGGTGGTACTTGCTCTCTTAGTTGTAGTGCGAGAATACCCCGTTGTCTTCGTTCGCGCTGAACCGGTCGGCGTTTTCCACGAAGGGCGGGAACCGTTACGACGTGACGATCACCTCTCCGGCTAGGTAAATAGACTCTCCGTTTATTGTAGTATTCGATCGATTAGAGCAGCGGGGCCGGGGGAGGTGCTCGATGAGCGCAGTAGCAACGACGGAGTATTGGGCGCTGCACGCCGACGGGACACCGGTGCGCACGATCGCGGACATCATTCGCCGCAGAGCCCGATCTACCCCTGAGGCCATCGCCATTCAAGAGCCGGGGCGTTTGACGACGTTTCGCGAACTTGATGATCGTTCGAATCAAGTCGCGACGGGACTCGTCGACCACGGCGTCGTCGCGGGCGACCGGGTTGCCTACATCGGAGCCAACGGGCCCTCCTTCCTCGAGGTGTTCTACGGCGCCGCGAAGGCTGGGGCGATCGCCACGGCGATCAATAATCGACTTGCTCCCCGCGAGATCGACCAACTCCTCAACGACTGCGAACCCCGCGTGGTGGTGGTCGATCGAGATGCCTTGGCGCTCCTCGAGGGTGTCGCGCTGCCCACCACAGCCACGCTGCGCTTAGTAGTCGAAGGTGACGGTGAGGGGAGCTACGAACGCTGGCGAGCCGAATTCTCCGCCACGGACCCGCAGGTCCCCGTCGACACCGAGGACACCGCGCTCATCCTCTACACGTCGGGCACATCGGGTCTTCCCAAGGGGATCATGTTGAGCGGGAAGAACTTCGGTTGCGCGCTGTACTCGCTCAACCAGGACATCGAACTTCACGAAGACTCGGTCTGTGCGGCGCCGATCCCCTTCTTCCACATCGCCGGACTCGGTCTGGCGCTCGCGGCGAACCTCAATGGCGGGCGGCTCCTCTTAGAGACGGCCGTCGATCCGCCGGCGGTGCTGCGACTGCTCGTCGACCGTCGGGTCTCGCACGCCGCCGTCGTCCCCACGGTGCTCCAACGGCTCTTGGCACTCGACGGCGTCGCCGATGAGGACTTCTCGGCTCTTCGATACATCGTCTACGGTGCGTCACCCATACCGCTTCCGGTGCTGAAGGAGGCGACGGAAGTCTTTGGTTGTAAGTTCCTCCAGTCCTACGGGTTGACCGAGTCGACGGGTGGCTTCACAATGCTCACCGCGAAGGATCACCTCGTCGACGCGGCCTTCGCGCGTCGTCTCACCTCGGCGGGAAAGGCGATGCTCGGTACGGAGGTCCGGGTCGTGGATCCACTCACGTTGGAAGACGTGCCGGTCGGTACCAGGGGTGAAGTCCTCACTCGAGGAGCCCGCATCATGCAGGGCTACTGGCGCAAGCCCGAGATGACGGCGTCGGTCATGCTCGAAGGAGGTTGGCTGCGTACGGGTGACGGGGGATCGTTCGACGAAGACGGTTACCTCTACCTGCACGACCGCATCAAGGACATGATTATCTCGGGTGGGGAGAACATCTATCCTGCCGAGGTCGAAAGCGCCTTGACCGCGCACCCCGACATCCTCGAGGTCGCCGTCATCGGGGTCCCCTCCGCGGAGTGGGGCGAATCACCACACGCCGTGGTGGTGCTTCGCCCTGGCTCGACGTTGGACGAGACGACGCTCATCGAGTGGTCACGCGGTCAGTTAGCCCACTTCAAGTGTCCAGCCAGCGTCACCTTCACCGACTCGCTGCCGCGCACGGCCAGTGGGAAGTTGCAGAAGGTCAAACTGCGCGCGCAACACTGATCGACGAGCGCTACGTCGGGCGGGGATCGCTCGCGCCGACGCGGTGGCCGACTCCAGAAGCGCTGGAGTGTCGTTACGAAATCATGTCGTCCAGGGTCGATCGGGTCTCGCGGTGCCACCGAACGATGGGCTCAGAGTGACGAACTCCTCGGATTCCCGCTGTTCGTTGCACGCCGTGACGGTATTGGTGCGGAAGAATTCGACTTAAAGTCGAAAATTGTTTGTGAGTAGGTCCTTCGTTGAGTCGCGTTACCGAAAATAGAAACTTCGGATCGAGATTGAAACGAGGCAGTGGAATGTGTGCGGACCTGGCGAACAACAGACCCGGTGAGTCCATCAAGAAATTGATCGACGAACTTGGACCGACTCCTCTTGATCGAGGTGGAGCGACGCAACGATGCCCGGAAGTGTTTGATGAACGAGCGCTGAGAAAGGGACTGGAGGGCGAGGAGAAAGTAGCTCATCGACTCGCCTTTTTAGGGAGTGAGTGGCTCTCGATTCATTCGATCCCCGTCAACGCATCGGGCACCGACGTCGACCATCTCCTCATCGCGCCCGCGGGGGTCTTTACGTTGAATGCCAAGAACCATGGAGGTCAAAGCGTGTGGGTCGCGGGTGACGTGTTCATGGTGAATGGGTTCAAACAGGATTACGTCGCGTGCTCACGCGCCGAGGGAGCGAGAGTATCGAGAACGCTGACGAGAGAATGCGGGTTCGACGTCGAGGCCGAACCGGTGATCGTCGTACTGGCGGAGAACTTCTGTGTCAAGGAAGACCCCCGCGGCGTCCACGTCATCGAGCTCGAGTTGCTCCGCTTCTGGCTCAAGCGACGCCCGGTGATCTACACGCCGTCTGAGGTCACAACGATCTTCGAGACCGCGCGGGACAGTGCGGTGTGGCTGAAGAGTCCGGAACAAGTTGGCGTCGAGGCCGCCAGGTAGTCCTACCGAAGGGTTTAGCGCATCGCCGATAGGAGGGCGTCGATCGGCACCGTGCAGTAACTGATGGACTGATCAGAGACGCCGTAGGGAAGGTACAACGTCCCGGCGTGAACGAGCGACCCGCAGGAGTACACGACGTTGGGCACGTAGCCGTCCTGCTCGTCGACGTCGGGCACCAGCAGTGGTTTCGAAAGCTGCGCGAGCACCCTAGAGGGATCGTCGAGGTCTAAGAGCAGCGCGCTGATGCTGTAGGTGCGCATCGGGCCGACGCCGTGAGTGATGACGAGCCAGCCCTCGGGCAGCTCGATGGGCGATCCGCAGTTGCCCAGCTGCAACATCTCCCACGATTCGCTCGGCATCTGGAGCGTCGACACTTCGTTCCAGTGGTGGAGGTCAGAAGAGAAGGCGATGGCGTTCGACTCGCGGTCGTAGCGAGAGAGTGCGACGAAGCGTCCATTGATTCGGCGGGGAAAGACGGCGAGTCCCTTGTTTTCGCCACCGCGGCCCGCGAGTGGTGAGGAGTCGAAGGTCACGAAATCGTCAGTCTCTAGTAGTTGCTGGGTCACGTTTCGCCCGTCGAAGGCGGTGTAGGTCGCGACGTAGCGAGCGACGTCGTCTTCTCTGATCTCGACGAATCGGGCGTCTTCCATTCCCGAACTCTCACAGGGCGTCGACGGCCACAGGACGCGTCGTGAGAGGTTGACGCCCTCGTCGAAGGTCGCGACGTAGAAGCATTCACTCAGCGCGCGAAGCACGTTCGCCGCTTCGGTGACGTGCTCTCGGGTGTCGGTGTGGGTCACGAGTCGCGCGATGGCGGCGTCGAGTTGGTTGGTGGAAAAACTCTCGGGAAGGCTCATCAAGATGAGGCCGGCGGCCTCGTCGTCGAGACGGCGGTCACGAAGTTTCGCGCGGAACACCTCTCGCAGCAGTGGCCCCTGGGCAGTGTTGCCAGCGACGGGGAAGGGGAGGGGCTCGTCGAAACGCAACTCGCCACCCGCGTCGATCTCGCCGGTGCGAAAACAGATGCAGGAGCGGTGACCCTCGCCGATGGAGCGGTAACTCATGACGACGCGAAGTCCACCCGCGGGCACGCCCGCTTGATCGGGATGGGCCACCAGCGATGGATTGCATACCGAGGCGCCTTCGAGCGAGTACTCGTGGGTGAACGCCGCACCGAGGAGTTGGCGGCGATTCATGGATATTGGCTCGTTGAGGTAGTCCGATACCCGCTGCGCGTTCTGTTCAAAGTCGGCCGTGATGTCCTCGTGCCGCTTGGCGAAACGATCCGTTAGGTCGCTCAACTCGACGTCGACCTCGGCTTCGTCGAGGGCGAGCACTCTCGCGATCGTCTCTGACGTGCGCGACTCGCTGCCGCCGACGAGCTCCTTCCCGGGAATGAAGAGTCTCGTGATCACTCGCGTCGCGTCGGGTCGCATCCGAAAGCTCGATCGCACGGCGATCCCCGCGTCGCGCACTAGCGAGCCAACTCCAACTGGCGGGCCTGCTGGAAGGTCGTCAACAACGCGATCGTCGACTCCGCGCCCTGATTGAGGTTCGGTCCCTTGGCCGTCAATCCGTCGTAGCCACCACCCGTTTCGGCGTTGAACATCGGTGCGCCGAGATCGTTCTGACCGAGAAACCAGCCCACGCAGAGGTCGTGGCCCTTGATCCAGTCCTCGTCACCGGTCAGGGCGTGCGCGCGAAGACACGCCTCGGACATGGCCGCTACTTCGATGGGCTGTTGGTCGAACTTGGGAGCGGCCCGATGCTCGCTTCGTCCTTCGGCGGGGGTCACCGAGAGGTGTCCGTCGCCAGAGGACAGGTCGAGCAACCACTCCAGTTGACGCAGCGCGTTCTCGACCATTCGATCGTTGCCGACGATGGCCCCCGCGGTCATCATGGCTTCGGGGAGTGCCGGATTGGCGTAAGCCAGTCGGTCCTCGCTCCAGCGCCAGCTCGAACTGCGTTCGGGACGGTCCAAAATTTCAGCCGCGGCCGTGACCAACGTCATCGCACCCTCGTGGGATGGATCGCGGTCGAGGACCTCGGCGGCACCAAACGTCGCAAAGGCCATGGCCCGGGGCCAGGGAGAGACGACCGTGAGACTTCGTTCCAGCATCGGCGTCGCAAGGGCAAGCAGTTCGTCGTCACCCCATCGAGCCACGAGGGTGCCGAGCGACCAGACGGTCCGACCCCAGCAGTCCTCGTCCGTCGCGACCCCGAGCCAGGTTCCCAGAGCCGCGCGGCGATTGACGACTCGTCCGTCGGGGCCCTGGGCGCCGCGGAGGAACTCCAACGATGAAGACGCGAGCTCGCGCACCTCTGGGGAGGGCTGCGTCTCTCGCGCCGTCACCAGCAATACCCGCGCGACGTCGTCGGTGCAGTAACCGTGTTCGATGCGCGCGCGAGCGTGATCGGCGTGTTCGAACGTGCCGAGTGGCCCGCTCAGTGAGAGTAGGTGGGCGAAGTCGGGCGGGGGAGCGTGACTCACGCGGGCACGTCGGCGTAGGTAATGAGCCGGCGCGCCACGCCCTGGAACTGGGCGGCGACTGCTCGCCAGCTCAGCTCCCCCGCGAGGACACGGGCTTCATCCGCCATGGCTGCGGCCAGCGTTGGTTCGCTCAGCACTCGTCGTAGCGCGATGGCGAGTGCCACCGAGTCGCGGTGCGGCACGGTGATACCGGCACCACTCGCGAGTAGTTCTTCGGCGTGAGGAAAGTTCGTTGCGACGACGGGACGTCCCGCGGCGATCGCGTCGACGAGGACTCCCGAGGTGGCCTGGTCCTTCGAGTCGTAGGGCAGCACGACGACGTCGGCGCGGCTGATCAATCGGTTCAACGACGCCAGGTCTCGATAGGAGTTGTCGAACTTGACGAGGTGGTTCACGTGGTTGGTCGCCGCGCGTCGCATCAGTGAGTTGCGGTACGTGTCACCGTCCAGCGCCAGCACCTTCGGGTGGGTCTGGCCCGCGATGACGTACTGCGGTGCGGGCACCAAGTCGCCCAGGTGGACCATCGCGTCGATGACCCACTCGATTCCCTTGCCCGGACCGATGAGGCCCCAGGTCAGAATCGTCGGTCGGTCGTTTGGAGTGCGAGTGATGACGCCCGCACTCACGGTGGCGCCGTGAGGGATTACTTCTACCGCCGTGGTGCCGACCTCGTGTAGACGCGACAGCGTCGTCGCAGCGGCTTCGGTCATCACGACCGCGACGTCGACGCCAGCGATCACGGCGTTGAGGACCTCCACCTGGTGGGGCGTCGGTCGCTGCAGCACGGTGTGCAAGATGGCGATGCTCGGCACGAAGAGTCCGTCGAGCACTTTGACGATATCGTCGCCGTCACGTCCGCCGTAGATCCCGTACTCGTGCTGGATGATGGCGACGTCACAGCGGTTGAGTGCAGTAATGGTCCGAGCGATCGAACTGGGGTCCGTCGCTACGAGTTCGCCGATGGAGCGAAGCTTCGACGTCGAGGCTTCACCGGGAGCATCGAGCACTCGAACGAGCGAGACGTCGGCGCCGAGGTCCTCCAGCGTCGCGCCGAGGGCGGCGGTAAAGGTGGCCAGCCCGCACCGCGTGGGCGGGGCGCTGCTCAGGAATCCGTAGGAGATCTTTGTGTCACGCACGTGAGTTCCCCCGACCAGTGGTCTGGGGCGAGGGCGATGAATCGAAACGAGATACGGGCGAATACGGCAACGTGAGCTCTCCTTCACAGAAATGAAGGCGTCGAGCCCGAACGGGCGACAATCTTCTAGATCGTCCGGCCCAAACTTGGCGTCCTATGCGAGAGGAACGTTCCTTTCACCACCTCAGCCTACGGGTCATCGCGCAACCTCAAACTGGGGCAAACGCTCGCCGTGACGCCCACGATTGTCCGTTGCGGTAAGGCGGGAGCGCTACGCGCCCAGGGTCGCCAGGTGCGGAATGACGGGTCCCCACACCTCCTCGAGCCACCTCGCGGGCTCGGGGGTGGAGGAACTAGCGATCACCGTGTCGACGCCGACGTCGGCGAGCGACTGCGCCGCCGCCACAATCATCTCGGTGGTCATCTGTTCATCCACGTTGAGCAGGGCCGTCACTTCGATCTCGGCGTAGTCACGACCCTGCTCGTCACAGTGACGACGGAGCACGTCCAATTTGTGGGCGATCACCCTCGCGTCACCAAAGATGTTGCAGGCGTCGGCGTACTGAGCGACCAGACGCAGCGTCTTTCGCTCGCCACTGCCACCAATGAGGATTCGAGGTCGGGGCTGACTGACGGGTCGAGGTGAGCACAACGTCTCGGTGAGGTGGTAGTACTTCCCGTCGTAGGCACCGTTGTTCTCGCTCCACATCTGCTCACAGATCTGCAGGGTCTCCTCGAGCCGCTCGAAACGTTCGGCGAGCGGCGGAAAGGGAACGCCTAAACCGAGGTGTTCTCGCTCGTACCACGCGGCCCCGAGGCCAAGCTCAGCCCGTCCCTCCGAGAGCACGTCGAGGGTGGTGACGGTCTTGGCGAGCAGGCCGGGGTGACGGTAGGTGACCCCTCCGACGAGGAGACGAAGTCGCAGGCGTTCGGTCTGAGCCGCGACGAAGCCGAGCGTGGTGTAGCCCTCGAGCATGGGCTCCTCGGCGGGCCACATCATCTCCATCTGGAACCAGTGGTCCATCACCGAGAGCGTGCGGACACCGATTGCTTCGGCGGTCTTGGCCAACGTCGTCAACGTGGGAGCCATCGCGACGGGGCCGCCGGGCCAGGTGAATCGCGGCACGTGGAGGTCGAGGTTCATGGTGGTCCTTTCATTCGGAGCGTCCTCTCCAATAGGTGCAACGTACCCGGAGGGCGAGAGGATCGAGTCGCACTTTCGTGATCGACCTTTATATTGCTCCTTAAGAACGGGCGCGAGTTCCCCAAGGGCCCGCGTTCGCCATATGGATACCACGGCGACTTTGACGTATCGGGGCGATCAAATGATCCAAGGAATTCGACGGAGTTCACGAGGAGCCACATCCTCCGCGGTCGCCAGGTCGACGCCCGAACTCTCTCGCGCCGTCACCTACGTCGTGCGCGGAGAGGTCCTGTTCCTCTTTTTCACCGCCGTCAGCGTCGCGCTCCATCCGGGTTTCGTACTAGCTCGCGACGAGGGTGGGATGAGCAACTACGGACTGCACCTGAAGACCGCCGTTCCCTACACCCTCGCGTTGGCGCTCCTGGTGCTCTACAGCGCACGCGCGGCGTCGATTTACGAAGGTGGCAACCAGCGGACGCGACGACTTCGTCAGTTGATCCTCGCCTACAGCGCAGTCGTCTTTTCGATTCTGTTGAGTACCTACTTCTACTCACTCAACGAGGCCCTGACGGATATTCACTTCAGCCTCGGCACCGCGCTCATCGCGGTGGTGGGCGTGGGTTCGATCTGGATGTACCAGTTGTGGCCGGCAACGTCGGCCACTCGCACGCTGCTCGCGCTGCAGCTCAGTGGTGACGTCCTCGCCCTCTTGACGGTCGTCGGGACGCTGCATCTGCTGTTTCTTACGGAGATTCTCTCCAACGTCGCGTTCGCGACGCTGCTGATTCAGACCTGTCGCCGAGTCGCCGCGGAAGACGGGGACGGCGCGTTCTCGTCCCACCAGGACAACTAGTCCGGCGCCGCTCTCTGCGGCGGCCCCACGAGACGTGCGATCGGGGCCGGCATAAGGCGACGACGGCGATTGGAGCACACCGCCGTACACCTTCGGCTCCCGCGTGGGGCCGCCGCTTCCTCAACTCGACGGGCTAACTCGCCGCGCCTGCCTTGGTCGCTGCGGGCACTTCGATCAACGCACCCGTTCGCACGTCGTAGACGTAGCCGTAGATCGGGGTGTTCCGAGGGACGAACGGGTGATGACCCAGGGGGGCGCGCGTCGCTTGGCTGCTTGAATAGAGGCCCGTGGATCCTCTCGACAACATGATGTGGCACGCGCTCAGTGGTCCCCAGCACTATCTCGCCGAAGGTGATGACCGGGCGCGACGTTTCCCGATCGACGTGGGGCCGTTCTGTGCGGTGCCCGACGAACCGACGGCGGAGCACTTCGACGCACTGCGAGACCTCACCGGCCCCGGCACCGAAGTGGTGCTCCTGCGCGGGGAGGTCGCGGTGCCCGAGGGTTGGGAGGTGGTGGCGCCCATCAACGCCGTCCAGATGATTGGACCGAAGGCGCCCGTGTTGGCGTCCGACGACCCGCGGATAGCGCCACTCGGGCCTGCCGACGTGGAGGAGATGATGTCTCTGACGTCTCGAACGAAGCCCGGTCCCTTTGCCCGACGCACCTGGGAGTTGGGCACGTACCTCGGCATCCACCTGGACGGACGCCTGGTCGCCATGGCCGGACAGCGGGCAAAGACCAGCGAGCACATTGAAGTCAGTGCGGTCTGCACCGACGAGGAGTTCGTCGGCCGAGGACTCGGACGAGCCCTGGTCCTCGCTCAGATCAACGCGGTCCTTGGCGAGGGCAAGGTGCCGATGTTGCACGCCGCGGCCAACAACGTTCGAGCGATCGCCCTCTACGAACGCCTCGGATTTCATCTCCGACGGAGCCTCGCCGGCGTCGTCGTGCGCGCACCCTTCTAGTCGCCCGTCTCGTTGTTGACCCTGCGTCAGCGAACGTCGTCAATCTCGAACGAGGAGTACTAACTGCTCGCGGTGACCCATCGGAGCCGTGGCTGGCGTTAGACGGTCGAATTCACCCCAAAATGAAACCTCGAATATGTTCTGAACCTCAAGAGCGCGCAAGTTACGATCAACTTCTGTCGGTGGCCCGCGCTAGCGAAGAGGATGGGTTTGACGCTTCCTTTCGCCCCGAATCAATACCGTTTACGTGCTCACCAACGCGGCGACGTGAAGTTCGCACCACGAGCAACGCCGAAGTCCGTTGGCGCCCGCGTGGTCGTGATGATTGTCCGTGATTTCTTGCCCGTAGGGACATGAAGTGCTGTCGTGAAAGACCGGCTCTTCGAGACCAGTTCGAACTTCGGTGTGAAACGGTGCCACGTGTGCGTGGTCCTCGCACCACGAGCAACGCCGACGCTCATCGGCTCCCCACACGACGTGGTGTTCGTGCATAATTTCTTTGGCGTATTGACATGAGGAACTATCATGAAAGACAGAATCTTGCGAATCAACTTCAAGTCCGGTGTGAAATGGTGCCACACTCGCCGCCATGAGACCGAGATCTGCGAATGTGCGACCACTTCGAGAATCCCTCACCGATGATTGGCTTGAAGGATCGAGTATTCGATACGCCCAAATCTTCACTCGGTCGGTGAAGAGGAACCACACGAGTGCGTAACCCCAAACGAGAGCGGCGTAGCCAAAGCCGAGGGGTGTCATAAAGATTCCAAACACGGCAATGCAGGTTGCGAGAATTTGAGTGCCCAATACCGCTACCCAGAGAATTCGCGCTGGACGTATGGACCAGAAACTTCCCCGAGTACGAGCTTGGAAGATGGTGAGGTGTCCCGCGACTGAAAGCGTGAGGTACATCATGGTTTGCAATTCGGGCCTTCCGAGATGAAATACCCGATCTCCCAAAAAGAAAACACCAAATGCGGCAACAGGCCCCACGATTCCTAAGACGGTGGCCATGCCGAGAACGACGCGCATATTCCAGGCTTCGGGCTGATTACGGTAGCGCACCTTGTCGTACGCGATGGAAAGAATGGCCCCATCATTAAGGAGGGCCAGCATGACTATTTGAATTGCGGTCACGGGAAAGAAATTGAAAAGCAGTATTACCGCGGTTACAAAGAGCAAAACTCGCAGTGTCTCCGCAATTCGGTAGATAGCGTAGCTATTCATTCGCTGAAAGATTTTACGACTTTCCTTGATGGCGTCAATAATCACCGAGAGACCGGGAGTGGTCAACACAATGGACGCCGACGCACGTGCGGCGTCAGTCGCACCCGAAACAGCAATACCGCAATCAGCCTTCTTTAGGGCCGGAGCGTCATTGACACCGTCGCCCGTCATGCCCACGATGTGACCACGATGCTGCAGTACGTCAATGATGTGTGATTTATCTTCGGGGAAAACCTGGGCGTAGCCGTCCGCCGACTCGATGTCTTTCGTTGACTGGTTAGATTGCGAATTCTTTGTAGCTCGCAAACTCGCGGCGTCGAGAATGTCGGTTCCCATTGCGAGGTTTCTTGCTGTTTCTTGAGCGATGGCGAGGGCGTCGCCGGTGACCATTTTGACCTTTACGCCCATCTGGCGCGCGGTGGCGATCGTCGCCTTTGCGTCAATGCGAGGAGGGTCAAAAAGCGCCAACACCCCTATGAACTTCCAATCACCGTTTACGTTCGCTCGAGCGACGCCGAGGGCGCGAAATCCGCGAGTCGCGAAACCACTCACGGCCTGGTCGACGTCTTCTTTCGCGCTCTGAGCGTTGGACGACATGGCAAGGATGACCTGTGGGGCGCCCTTAGTAACTCGAAAGGAAGTCCCACCCTTGTGTTTGACGGTGGCTTCGGTGCGTTTGGAAACTGGATCAAATGGTACGAAGTGTTCGATGGAAAAATCTTGAAGTTGATGAGGATTCTTCACGCCCCCGAGAACTGCGAGGTCAATGGTGTCGTTGTCGTCAGCGCGCGAGGCGAGGGCGGCGTCGAGAATCAATTCATCCACGCCAACGCCGTCGATCGTGAAGGGTTCGCCCAGGGTCAACTTATTTTGTGTCAAGGTACCGGTCTTGTCAGTGCAGAGAATATCCACGCCCGCTAGCTCTTCGATGGCGACCAGCCGACTCACGATGGCCTTCTTCTTAGCGAGCAATCGAGCGCCCACCGCCATGGTTACAGAGAGCACGGTGGGCATGGCCACGGGTATCGCGGCCACCGTGAGAACAAGTGCGAATTGCAAGGTCGTTAGGAACGAATCCCCGCGAAGGGCCGAAACAATAATGATGACCGAGACCATACCTAGAGCGAGATAAATCAGATAGGTACCAATACGCAACACGGCCTTTTGAAAATGACTCTTGGTGGTCGCCCCTTGGACGAGGTCCGCAGTCTTGCCAAAGTACGTGTTCGCACCGGTTCCATAGACGAGGGCTCCGATCTCTCCTTGACGAACAACCGACGCCGAGTAGACCGAATCGCCTGGTCCCCTCGTCGCGGGAAGCGATTCACCGGTAAGAGCCGATTCGTCGACTTCAATCGGGTCGCCCTCAAGCAACCGAGAGTCTGCGGGCACGATGTCCCCGAGGCGAAGTCGAATGACGTCGCCCGGTACTAATTCTTTTGCTACGGGGTTAATCCATGAACCATCTCGTAACACCCGTGCCTTGATGGCGAGTGAAGCCTTTAGGGCGTCAATAGCCTTACCCGCCTGGTGCTCTTCAAAGAAACCAATGAGCGCATTTGCAAAGAGCAAAATTAAGATAATAGAAAAATCTGGCCAATGGCGAAGTACGCCCGACAACACGACTGCGATTTCAATCATCCAAGGTATTGGACTCCAGAAATATGTAAGAAACTTGATGAATTGATTCTGCTTTTTGGCAATGATCTCATTGGCGCCGTACGTAACAAGCCGTTTGCTCGCCTCTGCACCAGTGAGTCCATCATTTGATGTCGTCAGTTTGTTCATCAACTCATCCATCGGCAATGTCGACAAATCAGAAGATCTCGCGTGGGTCGTGACCGAAGGCTTCAACTTGGCGGCGCGTTTGGTCGTTGAGCCACGTGCCATGGTCGACCTTTCGATGCGTTACGCACCAAACCTCGAGTGCTTATGCCAAGGTACCTGTTCGTGCCGATCCTCAAACAGTGATTTCGCGTCCATCGTTCTTGCGACGCGTCGAGTCACTACGTTTCCTCGCTATCGGCACGGCGAGTGACTCCGCCAGATCGGTGGTAGGTTCAAATTGTCGCTCCGGACCATTGGTGACCAGAAATGGTTACGAGGATAAATGTGAGCGATTACCACTTTGGAGGCGCCGATGCGCCGCGCGGGTACGCGCAACGTAACGGCTCGCTCCGCTTGCTCTCGTCCGGTTCACGATTTCCCACTCTCAATCTTCAAGGACGTTTCGTCCCAGAGACTGAGCACGTTGAGACCTGCGGGCTTCATCATGAACACCCAAATAAGCAGTGGACGTCCCTCCTTAATGGAAAAGATGAACCCCACAATTTATCTGGGACTCTCGAGTGGCGAGGTTGTTCTCGTGAAGTATCTGAGGAGTCGTCATGACCGTCACCAATTCACGCGCAGCGGCGAAGTCCGAGCCGAGCGCACCGAGAAGCGGAAGAGAGCAACAAAAGGCTCACGCCATGGGCCTCACGTCGTCGAGCGCTCTCGTCGTGGGCAGCATTGTTGGCACCGGGGTGTTCACGATGCCCGCAGTCCTGGCGGGAGCGGGCACTATGGGCATTGTCGTTTTGGGCGTGATTGCCGTAGGCGCAATGCTGCTGGCGGTGCTGTTCGGCCAACTCACTCGGCGTATTCCGAACAGCGATGGTGGCGTCTACGCCTATGCCCGTCACGAGTTTGGCGACTTCGCCGGTTACCTCGTGGGGTGGTGTTACTGGATCCAGTCGTGGGCCGGTAACGCCGCAATCGTGTCATCGTGGGTCTTTTACGTAGATGCCTTGTTTAACTTCACGCACCCATCGGGGATGCAGAACTGGGGCATTGCGATGTTTGGTCTGTGGATTCCTGCCCTCATCAATTTGGCCGGTCTTCGTCAAATGGTGTGGTTCCAAAACATCAGTGTCGTCATAAAGTTCCTGCCACTGTTGTTCGTCGGCGTGATTGGATGGTTCTTCGTCTCCAGGGCCAATTTCGGCCCCTTTAATGCTTCGGGTGGAAGTCTCTATTCGGGAATTGGTATTGCCGCCGGGGTCGCTCTCTTTTCTTTCATTGGTGTCGAGGCCGCGGCAATTACCGCGAAACGCGTTGTCGATCCTCGGCGCAACGTCATGCGAGCCTCATTGATTGGCACTGTCGCCAGCGCCGGTCTTTACGTCTTAGTGACCGCCGTGGTCATGGGTCTCGTGGCGCACCATACCTTGGTCGGCACCGGTTCACCATTCGTCAACGCCTTTCAAGCAATGTTTCCACACAGTGCGTGGGCGGGACGTTTCATCGCGGGCGTTGCCGTGGTGTCCGGCCTCGGAGCTCTCATTGCGTGGACCCTCATCGTGACCGAAACCTCTCGCGCGATTGCCCAAGACGATCTTTTCCCACGACCTTTTGCGTGGTCGGACAAGAAAGGCACCGCGTGGTTCGGCATCCTCGTAGGGACTGCGTTACCTTCTCTGCTCATGTTGTGGCGCTACACCACTAGTTCGGGCTTGACAGTCTTTATATATCTCGTTGACCTGACCGTTGTCACGGTTGCCATTCCTTACTTCTTTTCGGCAATTGCGCAATTGACGTATCTGGTGTCGCGTCGCCGTCGCGTTGAAGGCTGGCGACTCGCTCGAGACCTCAGCATTGCGGGGGCGAGCGTGTTGTTTTCTATGTGGGTAACGTTCGCCTCGGGTTACCAAGTGGTGTACCAGGCACTCGTTGTTTTGTTGGCCGGGCTGGTTCTCTACACATTCTTGAATGCGCGTCGTCAGCGCCTTGGTGAGGCCGTTGAACCAATTGAGTTGCCCGACGAGATTGTTGTTCCTACGAAGTCATAAATGCATCGCTGAAAGCGGCGATAGAAAGTGCAGGGCAGTGCCATGACACTCCGTGTTGATTCAGAAGTTGGCCAACTCAAGCAGGCAATTATTCATCGTCCTGGTCTCGAACTAGCGCGTCTTACGCCGTCAAACGTGCAAAGTCTCCTCTTTGATGACGTCCTGTGGGCCAAGAAAGCCCGTGAGGAACACGACGCATTTGCTCAGGCCCTCCGCGATAAGGGTGTGCAGGTCCATCTGTTCGCGGACCTCTTCGCCGACGTCCTAAATCTTCCCGAAGGACGAGCCTTCGTACTGGATGATCTTTGTACCAACGATCAAATTGGCCCCTCGCTCGTTACTCCGGTTCGTTCCTTGCTCGATGACTTTGACGGAGCGAAGTTGGCCGAGTTTCTGATAGGTGGAGTCTTGAAGGCGGATTTGGCCCCACTCCGCGCAAAAAGTCTGTCGTGGGATCAATTGCGAGCAGACGATTTCGTCTTACCCCCGCTACCGAACACGCTGTTCCAACGAGACAACTCTTGTTGGATTTACGCGGGTGTGACCGTGAATCCAATGGCCAAGGCCGCGCGCAAGCGTGAATCTCTTCATACCAGGGCGATCTATCGTTACCACCCTTTGTTCAAGGATGAGAAATTCGACGTGCTCCTCGATTCTGAGACAGTCAATCATCAAGCAACGATGGAAGGCGGCGACGTGCATATTCTCGGTCACGGCACGGTGATGATTGGCATGGGAGAGCGAACGACGCCGATTGCTGTTGAAATTCTTAGTCGTCGACTTTTTGAGACTGGACTGGCGACACGGGTAATTGCCATAGAGTTGCCACACAGTCATGCGTTTATGCACCTTGACACGGTGATGACCATGATTGATCGAGCCACTTTCGTGCTCTATCCATACTTCGACCGCAATCTTCGTAGCTGGACCATCGTGCCCGGAACGAAGCCCGATACCGTGGCACTGAGCCAGAACGAAGATCTCTGGGAAACCTTGGCTCAGGTGCTAAAGGTCGACCGCGTCACGGTGCTCACGACGAATGAGGACGAACGAGCAGCTCAGCGCGAACAGTGGGACGACGGGACAAACTTTCTTGCCGTGTCACCGGGCGTCATCGTGGGCTACGACCGAAACGTGGCGACCAACACGATGCTTCGTCGCGCGGGAATTGAAGTTGTCACCATCGAGGGCAGCGAACTTGGTCGAGGGCGAGGGGGCCCGCGTTGCATGACGTGTCCCATTGAGCGAGAAGCGGTCCAATGAAGAATTCCAAAATCATTGGAGGCTTAAAGGGTCGAAGTCTTTTGCGTGACATTGACCTCACCAAAGATCAATTTATGGCACTCCTTGATCTTGCGGAGATATTGCGTACGGAGAAGAAATCTGACACGGAAAAGAAACGACTAAAGGGAAAGAATATTGCAATCATTTTCGAGAAGTCGTCAACGCGCACAAGGTCGTCGTTCGAAGTAGGGGGACACGACCAAGGTGCCCATGTGACCTACATGGGACCCGGTGACACTCATATGGGTCGCCAGGAGACCATAAAGGACACGGCGCGGGTACTTGGTCGCATGTTCGACGGCATTGAATTTCGTGGATTCGCTCATCACGACGTCGAGTTGTTGGCCGAGTTCTCGGGCGTGCCCGTGTGGAATGGGCTCACTGATGAGTGGCATCCTACGCAGTTATTGGCCGACATTCTCACCATCCGCGACCATTCCTCGAAGCCACTCGAGCGTATCGCTCTTACCTACGTCGGCGACGCTCGAAATAACACCGCCAATTCACTGCTGTGTGTTGGAGCACTCTTGGGTATGGATATCCGTATCGCGGCGCCACTCTCGTTGCAACCAAACGAGGATGTCCAACTCATTGCAAAACGATTGGCGCAGCATTCCGATGCGAAACTATCTATTACCGAGAACCCTCACGACGCGGTCGCGGAGACGGACTTTATTTACACCGACGTCTGGGTCTCCATGGGTGAACCCACTGATTCTTGGGCTGAACGAATCAAACTGTTACTGCCCTATCAAGTCAACGAGCAACTCGTGCACGCATCAAAGAATCCTGATGTGCGATTCCTCCACTGCTTGCCAGCACTTCATAATACGGACACCGAAATTGGTAAGGAACTGAACAAGAAGTATGGCGTAAGCGCGCTGGAAGTCACTGAAGAGGTCTTCGAGTCCGCCACGTCAATCGTCTTTGATCAGGCCGAGAACCGACTTCACACAATTAAGGCGGTCATGGTGGCGACGCTGGCCGGAGCTTGAAATCCTCATCGTTGCCGCACTAGGCGGTAATGCCTTGTTGCAACGAGGCGAAAAGCCCGCTGCCGAAATTGAATTGGGTCACGTCACCGACGCAGCTCGGCAACTCGCCAAGGTTTGTGACGGGAACGACGTCATCATCACACACGGCAACGGGCCTCAGGTAGGAATGCTGGCGCTTGAGAGCGCGAATGATCCTGCGCTAGAGCATCCGTTCCCCCTCGATGTTCTCGTTGCCCAAACGCAAGGAATGATTGGATACTGGATTGCGCAAGCGCTAGGTAACCTGCTCGACCGTCGCGTCGTGACGGTCGTGACCCAGACGGTAGTTGACGCACACGATCCCGCATGGTCAAAACCCACGAAGTTCGTCGGTCGCGGGTATTCCAAGGCTCAGGTGGACAAATTGAGTGAACGGCATTGGATCTTTAAGCAAGATGGCGATTCGTGGCGCCGCGTCGTCCCCTCGCCCGAACCTATTGAAGTGGTCGAGATGTCCTCAGTGACTGATTTGTTGGCGAAGGGATTGATAGTCGTTTGTGGTGGTGGTGGGGGAATACCAGTGACGAGAGATCGAGAGAACCGTCTTAAGGGTGTCGAAGCTGTCGTTGATAAGGACCTCGCCAGCGCCCTCATTGCTCGTCAAGTACATGCCGATGTCCTACTCTTCTTAACCGATGTACCGGCGGTGTACGTAGATTATGGGACAGCAACGCAACGCCCGCTTGCCAAGGTCACCGTTGAGCAACTTCGTGCCCTCAGTTTCGCGCCTGGCTCAATGGGGCCAAAGGTGGAAGCGGCGTGTCGATTCGTACAAGCGACCGGCAAACGAGCCAGCATTGGCACGATTGATGACTCGTTTGCACTGTTAGAGGGAAGTGTCGGGACTTCAATTCTTCCCTGATTGAAACGTACTCACGTGAATCAGTGGAGTTTCGTTGCCTGGCGTGGAGCACTCCTTAGAGAATCTCAAGGATTAAAGCGGAATTACTTGGCGCCGCTTCTTAGATGTGCAATAGAGAGTTGCATGTCGTCCGCTGACATGCTACTGTCGGTTGCACATTGCAGTTTGACGTAAAGGAGGGCTGAACACTGATGGCCGAGCTAGTGATTGAGCGTGAAATCCTGATCGAAGCACCGGTGGAGGTGGTCTGGCGGACCATCACCGAGCCCGATCAGATGGCCCTCTGGTTCGCCGACCGAGTGGAACTGACCGTCGAGCCGGGCGCTCGGGGTTTCATGTACTTCGGCGACCAGGGTGGCCCGGTCGTCGTGGTGAGCGTCGAAGCGCCCACGCGCTTTTCGTTTCGCTGGAACCATCCCCTCGAGGAGGACCCGGTCGTAGGTAACTCGATGTTCGTGGAGTTCACGCTGAGCGCCGAGGGCGACGAGCGCACCCGTCTGCGGGTGACCGAGCGTGACCACGAACTGCGCGACTGGCCCGACACGGAGAAGCAGCGCTACGCGGAGGATCATCGAGGTGGATGGTCCACGCATCTGGCGCGCCTCGCCACCTTGCTCGAGGGCCAATCGTGACGGTGATGACGTTGACGGAAGAAGAACTGGTGTCGGCCGTTGCCGAACCCTCTCGTCGACGGGTCCTCGATCTACTCATTCGCAATGGTGAAGCCAGCGCGTGGAGCTTGGCCGACCACGTACCGTTCTCCCGCCAGGCCGTGTCCAAGCATCTCGTCGTGTTGGAAGGAGCGGGGTTGGTGAGGCGCCGCAAGCAGCGTCGAGAGGTGCTCTACCAGGTGCAACCCGAGCGTCTCCACCAAGCCACCCGGGCGATGGCCGACCTCGCCGCGCAGTGGGACCGTCGCCTCGACGCCATCAAACGCCTCGCCGAAGCGGCTCACGCCGAAGCCAAGCCACGCGCAACCAAGGAGAGCACCTGATGCAGAACCAGAACTTCACGACGTCCTTCTCGGTCAAAGCGAGCCCGACGGAGGTGTTCGAGGTGATCAACAACGTCCGCGGATGGTGGACGGGCGAGGTTGAGGGCGACGCCAAGAAGGTGGGCGACGAGTTCACCTACGTCTATCCCGGGTACCACTACTCCAAGCAGAAAGTTGTGGAGCTCGTCCCGGGCGAGCGAGTTATGTGGCACGTCGTCGATTCGCGCCTCGAAGGACCGTCGGACCCGAGCGAGTGGACCGGTACCGACATCGTCTTTGACATCAGCGCGAGTGATGGTGGGACCGAGGTTCGTTTTTCCCACCGTGGCCTGGTTCCCGCGTTCGAGTGTTTTGAGAGATGTTCGGGTGGCTGGGGTTTCTTCGTCAACGCCAGCCTCCAGCGCCTGATCGCCACCGGTGAGGGCCCACTGTCACCCCCGTGGGAGTGAGAACGGCCCCACGGTGACCAGCGGGTAACTCGCGAGACGGGTTGGGACCGTGGCTCGCGATCCAGCGAGTTAGCGGACCGTCGTTGAGCGAGCGGCGAGCACCTTGTCGAGGCGCGCGGGGCTCAAGGCTCGGTGGGGGAGGTCCGAGTCGGCGGGTCGCATGCCGGCGATCAGCACGTCGAGGTGGCGTCGCCACGCGTCGGGGGCAATGGGCAAGGTCGCTTCGAGGACGCCGTTGAGTGAGAACATCGCCAACGTCAAGTCCGTACTCGTGAGGTCGTGGCGGACGCGACCGTGCTCTTTCGCGTCGAGCAGCAGGGTCGCAATGAGGTGGCGAGCGAGTTTCACCATCTCGTGATCCGTGTTCCACAGTCGCGGCAGGCAGCCGGCGTGTTCCGCCTGAAAGGCGCCGGTGGCCTCCAGGAACCTCTCGAGCCCGGTGCCCTCGGGTGACCTTGCGGCGTCGCGGGCCATCTGGATGATGGCGCCGAGGACCTCGTGTACGAGCGTGTCGATCAGTGCCTGTTTTGTGGGAAAGCGTCGATAGAGCGTGCCGATACCCACGCCGGCCACCCGAGCGATCTCGGTGACACTCGCGTCGAGTCCCTGTTCGTCAAAGACGCGAACGGCCGCGGCCAAGAGCTGTTCTCGGTGTCGCGCGGCGTCTTTGCGCAACGGCCGCGTGGTGGTGCTCATCGGCGCCTCACTCCGACTCGTCGCCGACGAGGGTACCGCCGGCGACGAGACCCAACTCGGCGTGGGGCAGCGTGGCTTCGGTGACGACGGCTGGCGGTCGTAGTCGCCCCGGCACGAAGAGGGCCGCGATCGCCGCGGCGATGGCGGCGACGGTCAACAACGCGAAGCCGTGGGTGTAACCGGACTCGCGGGGTATCGCCCCCGAGCGCACCCCCGAAGTCACGATGCTGCTCATGACCGCGGCGCCAATGGAGCCGCCGATGGTGCGGATGTTCGCGTTCATGCCACTCGCGACGCCGGTCTGTTCGGGTGGGACCGCCACCACCACGATGGCCGACATCGAGGAGAAAGCCAGACCGAAACCGACACCCTCGACGACCATCGCGACGAGAATCTCCCACTCCGCGGCGTGGGCGAAGGTGAGGAGCGCGAAGGTCACGATGCCCACGAGCAGCCCCGTGACGAGGACTGATTTACTCCCGAAGCGCTTCGACAGTGGACCAGAGAGCATGCCGAAGGCGAACATGAAGACGCTCGCCGGGAGAAGGATCAACCCCGAGACGGTGATGCTCACCCCGAAGCCGTAGCCCGCGGACTTGGGGGTCTGGAGGAACTCGGGGAGGAACGCGAACACCGCGTACATGCCCACACCGAGCAGTAACGCCACCAGATTCGTCGTCCACACGGCGGGGATCCTCATCATCTGCATGTCGATGAGTGGGTGCTCGGAGCGGGCTTCGACCACCACCCAGACCACGGCGAGGATGACGGTGCCGAGTAGGAGCCCGATAACGCTCGTCGAACCCCAGCCCCAGGTGGGCGCCTCGCTTATCGCGAGGATTCCGGCGACGAGCCAGGCCGAGAGCAGGAAAATACCGGCCCAACTGAGTGTGCCGGGCGTGCGAACACGCGACTCGGGGACGACGACGTGCGCGGCGATCGTGCCCGCCGCCATGACGATCATGGGGATCCAGAACAGCCAGTGGTAGTCGAGCGCGTTGACGATCGGACCCGCGAGCACGATGCCGAGGCCCGCGCCCGCCGCGGCCAACGCCGCGATGACGCCGATGGCGCCCATCACCTTTTCTTTGGGGAACTCGTCTCGGATCAGACCGAAGGCCAGGGGAACGACACCGCCACCGACACCTTGAATGACGCGGGCCACGATCATCAAGGTGATCGAACTCGCGATCGCCGCCAGCAGCGAGCCGAGCGTCAGAGCCACCAGCGTGAGCACCAGCATGCGCTCTTTGCCGTACATGTCGCCCAGTCGACCCATGATCGGGGTGAAGATCGCTGCCGACAGTAAGTAGGCGGTCAACACCCACGTGACGGTGTTCTGCGAGGTATGCAGTCCCGCTTCGATAGTCGGCAAGACCGGAATGACGAGTGACTGCAGTAGCGCGTAGCCCCCAACGGCGAGGGCCAAGACGGCGTACGTCGCCTGGTACGGCCTTCGAGCTTCGTCTAGCGCCATCGCTCGTCTCCATTTCGTAACCGGAGTGCTCTCTCCGTATAGTCAGCGTAGGCGATACGACGCTGTCGAGACTGGTGGCACCGCGTCGCCGCAACGAGGTGGCGACGTCCTAGTCGTCGGTGTGCAGGATTGTCGGTGACGCCGCCGTCACCCGGGCCGAGTCGACGAGTGTCGCTTCGAGACGGCGTGTGGCGTCGAGGTAGTCCTTCGTCCAGATGAGTCGTACCGCGCTCGATGCGGCACCGCCGTCGCTTCGGAGGTCCTCTCGCACCGCGGCGAGAAGTTGCCGCTCGGTTTCGGGACTCTCCGTGGCGGGGTCGGGGATCGATCCTTGGCCAGTCAGACTCGCCCCGAGTGCCTCGTACCACTGCTGAAGTTCGCTGACGTCGCGACCGAGTTCGCCGCTCGCGGCGCGGCGATCGCCGGCGGAGTCCGAGATGTCTGACCAGAGGCTCACGACGGCGTCGGCGGTCTGTCGGAGGTTCGCGACGCCGCGCACCAGCGCGGTCACTTCGGCGAGGGGGAGTGGTTTGGACCCTCGCTCGCCGAGGTAGGAACGAAACGCGTCATCGAGGCGCCGTCCGGCCGCCGCCGCCTCGGCGCGCTCACTCTCGGGTGAGGTCGCGGGCCGCGAGGGGCCGTCAGAGGCCGCCGTGGCGAAAGAGACCGCCGCCACGAGGTAGGCGACGGCGTCACTGAAGGCTTGGCGAAACGTCGCGCCGAGCGCCTTGGCGGCACCGCTCGGCCAGAAGATGAGACCAACGCCCACGCTGACCGCGCAGCCGATCGCGACGTCTTCGATCCGGTAGAGCCCCACTCGCCAGCCCACGGGCTCGAGCACGTTGTAGAGGATGACGAGGGTCAACGTGAACCCGGCCTGTCCAGCCGCGAAGGAGATCGCGGTCGGCGCGAAGCCCGCCACAAGAATCGCGGGCGGCAACAAGAACCATAAGACGGTGACGTTCTTGCCCACCAGCGCCAAGATCAGTGCGCCCAGCACGAAGCCGATTGCCGTGCCGCGTATTGCTCGAAGTGCGTTCTGCCCGGTATTGACGGCACTTGACCTCAGTACCGACAACGTGCCCAGGATCACCCAGAACGAGTGCTGCAGACCAGACTCCTGCGCAATGAGCACCGCGATCGCGAGCCCGACGGCGCCGCGCACGCTGTTGTGGAGCCACACCGAGCGCCAATCGAGGTGCGTGGCGGCTCGCTCGCGGGCTGACGCGAATCGTCCGGACGTGACGCCGGGCTGGTTCCCCACGAGCGTGTCGAGCCATCCCCGTCGATCGGCCGCGGTCGCGAGGTCGATGTTGGTACCAACCAGTGACACCCCGAACCCCAACTCCTGGGCTCGGAACCCTGGTTCCAGAGCGCGCACGAACTCATCGATCTCCTCGTCGCTCGCTCGCTCACTCAGGGCCGTTCCGCGGGTCTCCCCCGCTGACGGCACCTTCTGGGTTGCCGTACGTTCCATCTGGTCGATCGCGGCGCGCAGGTCGACCTGGGCTTTCTGCAGTGCGGCAGCGGACGTCGTCGTCCCTTCGAGTAACGCCGCGCCCTCCTCTAAGACACTCGCCGAAGCGGCCCTGGTGCCACAGGCGTCGCGGTGTCCCGCGGTGACGACGGACGTGTCCGAGCTCGACGTGATCAGCGTGTCGATCCACAGAAGTTCGTCGACGAGGCGCACGGTCGCTCGCGACGCGACGCTGAGTCCGGTGGGGCGCCACGGTGCCGATAGGAAGCTTCGGTGGAGGTCGCTCGTCGCTTCGTGAGCGGCGTCCGTGATGCGACCTCGTTCCACGGAGGAGAACGCGCACGTGCCCATCCAGTTGTCCACGTCGACTCGTAGCGACGCCGCGAGCGCCCGCGACGCGCGAGCGGCAGAGGATCGAAGTGGATTCTGGTTCCGGGCTGGCCACAGCAGCCACACCGCGAAGAGGGCGACCACCGAGGCCATCAGCCACCCCGCGAGGCGATCGGGAATCGTGGACGGCGGTCCGCCGACGGCGATGGAGAGGGTGAGAACAAGGAGCATCGAGGTGGTCGCACTGGCGAGGACCGAGCTCAACACGCCGATGAAGAGAATGACGAACGCGACCACGAGCATGGTGACGACCGACAGCCAGGTGGTTTGTGAGACCAGAGTGCCGAGGCTGATGAGGACCACGCCAGCAGCGGAGAGCGACGCCTGGGCCTGGAGGCGGGCGCGCATCGGTCCCGCGAAGTCGACGAGCATCAACAAGGCGAGCGAGCCGAACGCGGCGTACGTCGCGATCTGCAGATTCGCGATGATTTCGTCACAGAGTGCGAAGAGAGCGGGCATCACAATCGCGGTGCGCGCAGCACGACGAAGGGCGGCATAGTTCGGGTCGTGTCGTCGCACCCACGCCGGGAGTGGATGCACGAATTTCATCACCGCCGCGGGTCCGGGCTTCTCCATGGTGTCCTGAGCATATGTTCTTAACTCGTCGTACCCTCGGGCGGCTCACTCATTCGACGACACCTCGCGACGTCGTTGAGCGGCTGCCTCACGTCACGGCTCGCTTTCGTATCGCCTCGGTCGCTCTTGGGGAAGACGCGGTGGTGCTCCCCGCAGACGCTGACTTCGAGGTCCGCTCGCGGCACCGACCGCGTGTTAACTCGGCCCGCTGAGTGACGCGTTCCGGACTCGAAGCGCCTAGACCCCGAGGGTTGAGGCCGACGCGGCTTCGAATACCCGAGCGGGTAGCAGTCGCTTGGCCCACGGTCCGACGCGTTCACCCATCGCCCCCACGGTCACGCGACGGGGCGCACGTTTGGCAGTCAGCACAACCTCCACGAGACTGGCCACGGACGATGGATCGGCGGCGTTGAGTTCGTCGCGCTCCATGACCCCGATCGCCTTTTCGCGGGCACGGGCGTAAGGGTCATCACCCGTCACGCTCACCGTTCGACGGCTCGACGTGAAGTCCGTTTGGAAGTTTCCCGGTTCGACGAGCGTCACCTGCACGCCGAAGGGCTTGACCTCCAAGGCCAGCGCCTCACCCCATCCCTCGAGCGCGAACTTGCTCGCCGAGTAGTACGGCGAAAAAGGGAGTCCGATCACGCCACCGATGGAGCTCATGAGGACGATCCGACCCTGACGCGCGCGAAGGGAGGGGAGTGCCGCTCGCACCACACTCACGGTGCCGAAGAAGTTGGTCTGCAGTTGCCGCCTGGCTTCATCCATCGACGTCTGTTCGACGGCCCCGGCGAGACCCCATCCCGCACACGTCACCACTGCGTCAATCCCGCCAAACTCCGAGACCACGCTCTCGACGCCACTCGTCACCGAGGCGTCATCGTCCACGTCCATGCGCAGCGTGGACCAACCAACGGCGGTGACCGACCGCCGACTTGCGCCGATGACCCGGTAGCCCTTTGAGGAGAGGCGTTCCGCGGACGCTCTGCCGATACCGCTCGAGGCACCAGTGATGAGAACGACCTTGCCCGGCATCGATGCCCCCTCTCCGGTTCGCGTGACACAACGTCGGCGTCACACGAGAGCCCGAGATGAAAAGAGGAAGACTATCTCAGGCCCGCCCCCGACGACGGAGGCGCGAGAGCGGTTCTCAACTCACCGCGTGATTGCTCGGGACGACCACGACCGGCACCGAGGCGTGTTGAGCAACCTCGAGACTGGTGCTCCCCAGCAGGTAACCATCGCGGCGGCCGAGCCCACGAGATCCAACCACCAAAAGGTCCGCGCTGATTGGCGGCGCCACGGCGCGCAGTAACACCGAACACGCGTCGCCGTCATCGACCACCCAGCGCAGGCGCCGCTCGTCGAAATCACAGCGGCGCGCGAGCTCGATGAGTCGCGCCGGGGTGACGTTGCGCGGTAGCGGGCTGCCGAGATGTTCCAACATGCCCGCCGCGTGCACGACCACCACGACGTCGTGCGGCGATCGCGCCTCGTGAAGCGCCCAGCGGAGGGCGGACTCCGCGTCACTCGAACCATCAAAACCAACAGCCAGCGTGCGTGACGTCGTCACGACGCCCCCTCGCCGGCTTCGGTGGCGAGAAGTGACTCGATCGCCACTCGACGCTCACGCCCCACCAGGGCGACCTGGTCGACCCCGGGACCTCCGTTCGAACGTGGTTCGGCGTCGACGACGCCGTCGAGCGCTGCGGCGAGTGTCGCGTGCACGGAAGCCCGCAGCGCGCCGAGGTCGTAGCCGCCCTCTAAGAACATGGCGACGCGTCCCGGACGTGGGGCGAAGGAGAGGGCGAGGCGGGCCAGTTCCGCGAAGTCGCCGCTGGTGAGTTGGAGTTCCGCCATCGGGTCCGCACGGTGTGCGTCAAAGCCCGCCGAGACGAGCACCCACGTCGGCGCGAAATCGTCGATCACCGGTGACGCGAGGTCCTCGAGCGCGCGTTGCACGACGTCGCCCGTCGCGCCACTGGGCAGGGGAATGTTCAACGTCCGATTGATCGCGCGCCACCCGCCGACTTCCCCGGCGTAGCCGCTACCCGGGAACAGTGGCGACTGGTGCGTCGAAACGTAGAGGACGTTGGGGTCGTTCCAGAAGATCTGCTGGGTCCCGTTACCGTGGTGCACATCCCAGTCGAGGATGAGGACGCGCTCGCCTTGGCTCAGAAGTGCCGCGCCCGCGATCGCGACGTTGTTGAGTAAACAGAATCCCATCGCCCGATCGGCCAACGCGTGGTGACCGGGTGGTCGCGTCACCACGAAGCCGACGGCGTCGTCGCGGGCTTGCATCGCTTCGATCACCGAAAGGCCGGCCCCGGCCGCGTTCTTCGCGATCTCCCACGAGTCGTAGGTGGCGTAAGTGTCCTGGTCGAGATCGCCGCCGCCGCCGTAACAGTACGCCCCGAGTTCGTCGAGGTAACTGCCGTGGTGCACGAGCAACAGTTCGGCCCGCGATGCCGTGCGAGACGGTGCGACGAGGAGATCACCGCCGAGATGCAGATCGGCCACGGCCGCTCGTGCGGCACCGGTGCGACTCGGTCGCTCCGGGTGGCCCGGGTCCTCGTGGCCGGCGTCGTCGTAGGCCTCGTTGACGATCAGGACCACGGATGGACCAGGTACGTGGGGGACGGGGTCGGTAGCGCCGTCTCGTCGTTCGGTGTCTCGAGCGAGAGGCGCACACTGATCTCACCCGCCGAGATCGACGAGGTCATGGGCAGTCCGCTGTGGTGAAAGACCGACATCATGTCGACGTTACGACAGAGCGTCTCGGCCCGAAAGACGGTGATCCCCCGGGGTCGCGCGGCCGCGGCGAGGCTCGCGAAGAGTCGACCGCCGAGCCCCCGTCGCTGGTAGTCGTCGCGCACCACGAAGGCCACCTCCGCTTCACTCGTCCCGGGATAGCGCTCGTAACGGGCCACCGCGACCAGTTCATCACCGTCTTCGATGACGAGCGCGAGGCGGTCGTGGTAGTCGACGTGGGTGAGGTGTTCGACCTCGACGGGGGAGAGTTCGGGGTGGAAGGAGAAGTAGCGGGTGTAGATGGATTCGGGCGAAAGGTGCCCGTGGAACCGCAACAGTTTCCTCTCGTCTTCCGAGCGAATCGGTCGAAGGAATAGGGTCGCACCGCTGTGAGTTTCAACGTCTGTCTCTAATTCGGTGGGGTAGTTCGCAAGAGCGCCACTCGTACGAGTGTCGCGTACGCGCCCGGACGCCGGCACCTTCACCCTCACGACATCAACCCGGAAGATGGCGGCCCGACGCCTCCCGGGCCGCTCGACGCGCGTCGAAGGCTCGCTGCGCCGGGTGATCGGCTCGAGAGCGCTGCCGCAATCGATCACCGCGCTGACACGCCGATGGTCGCAGGCTCCTGGTGTTCACGCTCCTGTTCATACCGATAGTTTCCCGCACGTCGAGGACCCTCACCTAGGGCCAAAAGTAACTTTTTTCGTCTTGTGAGACGTGGGGATATAGAGCGAAGCGCGGGTCGCCGTCACGACGACGCGTCACTCGGGGGTGTTGTGAACATTGGTCAGGGTGAGAGGGCACCCCGTTAAGGTCGGCTTTGATACGAGTGGAACATTCGTGCGAAATTTAAAGAAGGCGAAATGACCACAGGGGTTGCGGGTACGTCATCGAGTGCGTTGAAGGGACGTCGTATCGTCGCGGGAACTGACGGCTCTCACGCGTCGCTACTTGCGTTGGAGTGGGCGGCTCGTCAAGCGGAGTTAACGGACGCGTCGCTCGAGGTGATCGCGGTGTGGGAGTGGCCCAATACCTTCGGGTGGGGCTCGATACCCGATGGGTTCAATCCGGCGAACGATGCGCGCGAGATCCTCGAACCCACGATTGCCTCATTACAAAAAGGGCACCCGGACGTATCGGTCGAGTACTCGATTGTGGAGGGTCATGCGGCACCCACCCTCGTGACGCTGTCAAAGGGCGCGGAGTTGCTCGTGGTCGGAAGTCGCGGACACGGGGAGTTCACCGGCATGCTGATCGGTTCGACCAGTCAGTACTGCGTCGCAAACGCCGCGTGCCCGGTGGTCGTTATTCGAGGCGACTACTCCTAGACACCTCGCCGGGCGAACGCGAACTCAGCGTTCCAGCGCGTCATCGAGGCGACGCCAGAAAGCCCTCGGTAGCTGGCGGATCGCGAATGCCACGTAGCGCAGAATCGGGGGACTCCAGATGATGAGGTCATCGGTCGCGAGGGCCCGCATCACGTACTCGGCGACGTCGCCGGCGTCCGTGGTGAAGGGGCGCTCCGGGAGACCCCGGCTCATTCGCGTTCTCACCACGCCCGGACGAAGGATCTGTAGCGTGACGCCCGTCCCCCGCAGGGAGTCGGCGAGTCCGAGGCACATGTTGTCGAGCCCCGCCTTGGCGCTCGCGTAGAGGTATCCGCTGCGGCGCGTTCGAACGGCCGCGATCGAGGAGATCACGAGAACTCGTCCGGAACCTTGGGCCACGAGGAGACGGCGGACTTCGGCGAGCGCGGCGCCGGGCCAGGTGAAGTTCACCGTGATCAGGCGCTCAACCGCGTCACCATCGTCTTCGTCGCGCCGCTGCTCTCCGAGAGCACCGATGGCCACGATGACGAGGTCGACGTGGCCGTGCATCTTCTCGAAGGCCTCGCGCACCGTCGCGGCGGCGTTGTGAGGCTCCTCGGCGTTGAAGAGCACGGATGTGACGCTCGTCGCACCGTGGGCAGTGGCGTCTGCGCCCGCGTCGAGAAGACGTGTCGCGTCGCGACCACAGAGCACCACGCTGCGCGTCCTCGCTGCACAGAGTCGCTGCAGGATCGCTCGAGCGATGTCGGACGTACCGCCCAGGACGACGACATTCTGGGGCTCACCGAAGGCGTTCTCCACGATTAGCGCCCCGCGAGTGCGAGGCGGAGGGCCAAGTCGCTGGTGAACTGATTCTTCGGGTCGACGCGCGCTTTTGCCTTCAGAAACTCGTCGAGTCGTGGGTACATCTCGGCCACGTGCTCGGGGGCGAGTCGCGAGTCCTTGGCGAGGTAGACCCGGCCCTTCGCCGCGATGACCACGGCGTCGAGTTCGTCGAGCAGCCGAGGAAGCCTCGCTGCACCCAGGGGAAGATCGAGCGCCAAGGTCCAGCCCTTCAGTGGGAATGAGAGCGGCGCGGGGTTCGCCGGTCCGAAACGCTTCAACACCCCAAGAAAGCTCGTCACCTTCGCGCGCGTCAGGCGCTCGACGACCTCGGCGACCGCGGCGCCGTGTTCGTCGGGCACGCAGAACTGGTACTGCACGAATCCGCGCTTGCCGTAAAGGAGGTTCCAGTCGCTCACGCCGTCGAGGGGATGAAAGAAGGTGCCGAGGGGGACGAGTGCGGCGGACTCGCGTCGTGGCGCGCGGCGATACCAGAGTTCGTTAAAGGCCCGAACCGACCAGGTGTTCAAGAGGTGCGAGGGGGCGCGAAAGGGAATCGCGACACGCGCCGACGTCGGCGGATCGAGCCGGGCGTCGTTCACGTCGAGACTGGTCGCGTGGCGCGCTCGCGTCAGGACCGAACGGCCCTTCGCCCTACCGGTCGTCATGCAGTCCACCCACGCGACCGAGTAGCGATAGTCGCCGTCGCGCAGTCGCATCTCGGTCATGACGCTCTCGAGGCCGTTGTGGCGCTCGGTGTCAACGACCATCTGGTTGGTCTCGACGCGGGTCAAGTTGAGTTCGACCGAGCTCACCACCCCCGTCAGTCCCATGGCGCCCATCGTCGCCCAAAAGAGTTCCGGCTCGTTACTCGGTGAGAGCTGCAGCGTTCCTTCGGGCGTGACCAGGCGCATCGAGCGCACGTGGGTCGCGAAGGAACCGTCGACGTGGTGGTTCTTGCCGTGGACGTCGGCCGCCACCGCCCCGCCGATTGTCACCTGGCGCGTACCCGGCGTCACGGGCACGAACCACCCCTGGGGCAGCGTGCTCTTTACGAGCTCATCGATCGACGTCCCCGCCCCCACGGTGACGACGCCGTCAACGACTGGCCCAATGGAGGAAAGTCCACGGTTCGAGAGGACCACCCCAGCGCTCAACTGCGCCGCGTCACCGTAACTACGCCCTAATCCGCGGGCAATCATCGCGTCACCACTCGCCACGGCGCGCGCAACGTCGTCCTCACTCTGCGGGACGCACACTGAAGACCGTGCGGGCGATCGTCCACCCCAACCGACCAGCACCTCTCTCACAGGTAGACGCTGAAGAGAATGAGCACGACCCAGACCGCGAGAAGAATCTGGACGGTGCGGTTGTGCAGCAGCAGTTCCTCGGGGGCTGCGCCGTGACCGGCTTCGACCGAACGCATGATGAAGAGCACCGCAAAGACCACCGGCACGACGCTC
>Ga0302283_1000554_pt1 | contig 31025 bp, 37 predicted proteins | sample III_Fen_E1_4_FD_198770 | JGI IMG/M metagenome (GOLD analysis project Ga0302283, IMG submission 198770) | Peat permafrost microbial communities from Stordalen Mire near Abisko, Sweden - III_Fen_E1_4 | ecosystem: Environmental > Terrestrial > Soil > Wetlands > Permafrost | place: Sweden: Abisko... | reverse complement strand
ATGGCCGAAGGCCACCGCGAAGCGGCGCAACGCGTCCTTGAACATGCCGAGCACGCCGCTACCATCGAAAAATACGGGAACCGGCCACTTCAGGCTTGCAGCCCAAGACGGTATCTACCAAGCTGGCCGCAGGCCCAATCAGCTCCCGGGCACCGGCGTCCGGGGCGATATCCCGGGACCGGAAAACCGGGTCTTTGGCCGCAGCGCATCAGCCACCGGGGGCGGCGCCTCCGGCCAGCCCCACGCTCTGCAAGTACAGCAGGATTCCAGCTTCCAGCAGATCCTCCGGGGGCATCGGAAGCTTTCGCCGCGCCGGATCGGGGCGGGCGAACAGCGAGGCGATGCCGTGGGACAGCGCCCAGATATGCAGCGCCACCATCAGCGAGGGCGGGCGGCTGCCCTTGGGCAGGCTTGCGCTCACCGTCTCCGCGGCTTCGCGAAAGGTGGCGAAGGCGCGGTCCCCGGCGGCGAGCAGGGCCGGATGCGCCTCCAGCGGAATGTGTGTCTCGAACATCGCCGCGTAGTAGGCGGGCTGGCTCCGCGCGAACGCGAGATAAGCCCGGCCAAGCGCCTCGAACGCACGGATCGGGTCAGGTCTGCCCTTGTTCCAGGCGGCGGCGAGCGCGGCTTCGAACCGCTCGAACCCACGCAGCGCGACTTCTGCCAGCAGAGCGTCCGCATCGCGAAAGTGGCGATACGGCGCGGCCGGGCTGACCCCGGCGGCCCTCGCCGCCTCGGCGATGGTGAAGCCGGCCGGCCCCTTCTGCGCGATCAGGTCAAGCGCAGCCTCGATCAGCGCCTCGCGCAGGTTGCCGTGATGGTAACCGCGCCGCCTGGGGCCATCGTCCTGTCTCGACCACGTCATGTAAACGGGTTTTACATCACCCGGCGGCCCGATCCAGCGCCGACTGCCGGGCGGGCCCGCGGGTTTGCCTAACTGCCCAACAGTGTGAGCATGGAACTGCCGAGCGCAGCGGGACTGTCGGCCACCAGGATGCCGGCCGCCCGCATCGCCTCGATTTTCGCCGCGGCGGTGTCACGTCCGCCACTGATCACCGCGCCGGCATGACCCATGCGACGCCCGGGCGGCGCAGTCGTTCCGGCGATGAACCCGACGGTGGGCTTCTTCACCTTGTTGGCTGCCAGGAACTCGGCGGCTCTGATCTCGCTCTCCCCGCCGATCTCGCCGATCATGACGATCTGCTTGGTCTCGGGGTCGGCCAGGAATAACTCCAGCACCTCGATGAAGTCGGTGCCCTTCACCGGGTCGCCGCCGATGCCGACGCAGGTGCTCTGGCCCAGCCCGGCCGCAGTGGTCTGCGCCACCGCCTCATAGGTCAGCGTCCCGGAGCGGGAGACGATGCCCACCGTACCACGGCGATGAATGTGGCCCGGCATGATGCCGATCTTGCACGCATCGGGGGTGATCACGCCCGGGCAATTTGGCCCGACCAGGCGCGACTTCGACCCTTCCAGCACCCGCCTCACCCGCACCATGTCGAGCACCGGGATGCCCTCGGTAATGCAGACGATCAGCGGGAACTCGGCGTCGATCGCCTCCAGGATCGCGTCCGCGGCGTAGGGCGGCGGCACGTAAATGCCGGTTGCCGTCGCGCCCGTCTTCTCCCGCGCCTCCCGGACGGTATCGAACACCGGCAGGTCGAGATGCCTGGTGCCGCCCTTCCCCGGCGTGACGCCGCCCACGACCTTGGTGCCGTAGGCAATGGCCTGCTCGGTGTGGAACGTGCCCTGGGCGCCGGTGAAGCCCTGGGTGATCACGCGGGTTTCCGCGTTGACCAGAATTGCCATGTCAGGCGGCCTCCCGCACGGCTTTCACCACTTTTTCCGCCGCATCCGCGAGATTCTGCGCCGAGATGATCGGCAGTTTCGATTTTGTCAGGATCTCCTTGCCGAGCGCGACATTGGTGCCCTCCAGCCGGACCACCAGCGGCACCGAGAGCTGAACCTCCCGCGCGGCGGACACCACGCCCTCCGCGATCACGTCACAGCGCATGATGCCGCCGAAAATGTTCACCAGGATGCCTTCGACGTTAGGGTCAGAGAGGATGATCTTGAATGCGGCGGTGACACGTTCCTTGGTGGCCCCGCCGCCGACATCCAGGAAGTTCGCCGGCGATGCGCCGTACAATTTGATGATGTCCATCGTCGCCATGGCCAGGCCGGCGCCGTTCACCATGCACCCGATATTCCCATCCAGCGCTACATAGCTGAGGCCATGCCGGGCGGCTTCCAGCTCCCTGGGGTCCTCCTCTGCGTCGTCGTGCAGCTTTTCCAGCTCGGGGTGGCGAAACAGGGCGTTGTCGTCGAAGGACACCTTGGCATCCAGCGCGATCACGGTATCGCCGGCAGTCACGACCAGCGGATTGATCTCGATGATCGAGCAATCGAGGCTGGTGAAGGCTTCGTACAGCCCGAGCACAAGCTTGGTGAACGCGGCAACGTGCTTACCGGTGAGACCGATGCCGTACGCCAGCCGCCTGGCGTGGAAGCCGGAGATGCCTGATGCGGGGTCCACCGTAACCCGCAGGATCCGGTCGGGATGTTTCTCCGCGACCTCCTCGATGTCCATGCCGCCTTCGCTGGAGGCGACCAGCGTTATGCGCGAGGTGGCCCGGTCCACCAGCAGCGACAGGTACAGTTCGCGAACGATTTCGCAGCCGGCCTCGACGTAGAGACGGCGCACCAGGCGGCCGGCGGGTCCGGTCTGCTTGGTGACCAGGGTGTGGCCGATGATCGCATCGGCCGCCGCCCGCACCTCGTCGAGCGAACGCGCCAGGCGCACGCCGCCCTTGCCGTTGGGGTCGTCGGTGAAGTGGCCGGCGCCGCGGCCGCCGGCATGGACCTGCGCTTTCACCACATAGACGGGCCCCGGCAGCGACTCCGCCGCCGCGACCGCCTCCTCCGGCGTCCAGGCCACACGGCCGTCGAGCACCGCCACGCCGTAGCGCTTCAGCAGCTCCTTGGCCTGGTACTCATGGATGTTCATCGGCCGGCCTCAGCCGACCAGCTTTTTCGACGCATCGATCAGCTCCTGCACCGAGGCGCATGACTTCGCGAAGGCCGCCTGCTCGGTCTCGTTCAATTCGATCTGGACAATCCGCTCCACGCCGCCGGCACCGATCACCACCGGGACGCCGACATAAAGCCCCTTGATGCCGTATTCGCCGTTCAGATACGCGGCGCAAGGCAGCACGCGCTTCTTGTCCTTGAGATAGCTCTCGGCCATCGCGATCGCCGCGGCGGCGGGGGCGTAGAAGGCGCTGCCCTTCTCCAGCAGCTTGACGATCTCGCCGCCGCCATTGGCGGTGCGGGTGACGATGGCGTCGATCTTCTCCTGAGTCGTCCAGCCCATCTTGATCAGATCGGGGACCGGGATGCCGGCGACGGTGGAGTAGCGGGTCAGCGGCACCATGGTGTCGCCATGGCCGCCGAGCACGAAGGCGGTGACGTCCTCGACCGAGACGCCGAACTCTTGCGCCAGGAACAGGCGGAACCGCGCGCCGTCCAGCACGCCCGCCATGCCCACCACGCGGTTGGCAGGCAAGCCGGACTTCTGCTGCATCACCCACACCATCGCGTCCAGCGGGTTGGTGATGACGATCACGAACGCGTCCGGTGCATAGGTCTTGATGCCCTCGGCGACGGTGGCGATCACGCCGGCATTCTTGCCGATCAGATCGTCGCGCGACATCCCGGGTGTGCGCGGGAAGCCTGCGGTCACGATGACCACGTCGGCGCCCTTGATGGCGGCATAGTCGGCGCCGCCGGTCATGAGCGAGTCGAAGCCATCGACCGGGCTGGACTGCATGAGGTCGAGCGCCTTGCCGGCGGCGACGCCGCCGAACACGTCGAACAGCACGACGTCGCCGAGCTCCTTCAGGCCGACGAGGTGAGCAAGCGTGCCGCCGATATTGCCGGCGCCGATCAGGGCGATCTTGTTGCGGGCCATGTAGAGAATGTCCTTACCGCGGGCGAAGCCAGTCATACGACGAGCGAAAAAACTGCCCGCCGAGTGCCCGGCGGCCCCGGAAGGCCAGCGTTGCTAGCCCATAAGGCTCCCCCCGGCAAGGCGCCCGGCGGCGTTCGCCGCGCCGTCGGCAATTTCCCGGCAAGGCTTAGGTCAGATGCGGCAGGCCGAGCCAATCCTGGCTCTGCATCTCGTCCAGGCGCGAAGCGGTTCTCCGGAACATCGCGGCCCCCTCGCCGCGCATATAGAGCTGGTCCGGCGCGGCGTCGGCCGAGGCAACGAGCTTGACCCGGTGATCATAGAGCGCGTCGATCAGCGTGATGAAACGGCGGGCCTCGTCGAAATTGTCCGGTGACAGGCGCGGGATGCCGTCCAGGATCAGCGTGTGGAAATGGGTCGCCAGCGCCAGGTAGTCGCCGGGGCCGAGCGCCGTCCCGCACAGGGCATGAAAATCGAACCGGGCCACCCCGTCCGCGGCCAGCGGCACGGTCAGCGCGCGGCCCATGACGCTAAGCCGCGCGGGTTTCGGCTCGGCCCCGCCGGTCAGCTCGGCAAAGGCCTGGTCAAGCGCGCGGTCGGCGCGGGCATCGGCCGGAACATGCCAAGTACGCAATCCCCGCATCCGGTCGCGGCGGAAGTCGCGCCCCGAATCCATCGCCAGCACGTCCAGCCGGCGCTGCAGCAGGGCGATGAAGGGCAGGAACGCGTCGCGGCCGGGCTGGTCCTTGAACAGGTCGTGAGGCACGATGTTGGAGGTAGCGACGACCACGACGTTGCGATCGAACAGGGCCTGAAACAGCCGCCCGAGGATCATCGCGTCGGCGATGTCGTTGACCTGGAACTCGTCGAAGCACAGCAGGGCGGCATCGGTGGCGATGCTGTCGGCCAGCGGAGGGATCGGGTCTTCCACGTCCGGATGCGCGCGTTTGTAGGCGTGAATCCGGGCGTGCGCGTTCTGCATGAAGCGGTGGAAGTGGATTCGCTTCTTGCGCGGCACATCGGCCGCGACGAAGAACAGGTCCATCAGCATGGATTTGCCGCGCCCGACCTCGCCGACCAGATACAGGCCGTTCGCCCGGAGCTCGCCCGCTTCGTCGGTCGGCTTGCGGCGCAGCAGCCGTGACAGCAGGCCGGGATTTGCCGCCGGGCGAGGCGCCAGATCATAGCCGCGCAGCCTGCCCCACAATTCCTGCAAACGCTCGACCGCCAGTTCCTGGGACTGATCAGGCTGCAGTTCTCCGGCCGCCACCATCGCCCGATAGGCTGGCAGAGGTCCTCGCTGGGTTGGGCTCTCGGGGCTTGACCTGTCCATGCCTGTCCATTGCGCCTGTCCATTGCGGCACCTGGCCACGGCGGCACGGCTGGCTGATACCGCGTCGGCCGCCGGGGTTCAACGCGTGGCGTTCCCTATGCTACAGCCAGGACTATGGAGGGTCCGATGGTCGAACTCGATTATCCGGCGCTGTGGCGCGCTCCCATGGAAACGGATCCGTTCCCCTACGTCGTCGTGCCGCACTTCGTGCCCCCGGACTCGCTCCGCGCGGTGCTGGCCGACCTGCCACCGCTCGGCAAACGCGGCTCGTTTCCGCCGGACGCGGTCAAACTGGGACCGGCGGCACAGGCGCTGATGCGGGAAATGGAGGGAACACGGCTGCGCGAGGTCATCGCCGAGCGGTTTGGGCTCGATATCGCCGACGCCCCCACGATGGTCACCCTGCGGGCATGGACCGGCGAGCGCGACGGCCAAATCCATTGTGACTCGACCGCCAAACGGGTGACGGTGCTGCTGTATCTGAACGCCGAGCCGCAGGCGTTCCTCGGACACGAAGGCTGCCTCCGGCTTCTCCGCGGCCCGCACGACCTGGAGACCTATGCGGTTGAAATACCGCCGGTGAACGGAACGCTGCTGGTTTTCCCCAACACCCCGCAAGCCTGGCACGGGCACAAGCCCTTCGTCGGCCAGCGCTACAGCGTGCAGCTCAATTACATGACGACGGACGAGAAGGCGCGCAGCGAACTGCGCCGGCACCGGATCTCCGCCTTCGTGAAGCGGCTGACCCGGGCGGCGCGGCCCCAAGGGGTCACTGCCGGGTCTACTGCTGCCGCTCCACGATCATCTTCTTGATCTCGCCGATCGCCTTGGCCGGGTTGAGGCCTTTCGGGCAGGTATCCGTGCAGTTCATGATTGTATGGCAGCGATACAGCATGAACGGATCTTCCAGCGAATCGAGGCGCTCCCCCGTGTACTCATCGCGCGAGTCGGCGATCCAGCGATACGCTTGCAGCAGCACTGCCGGTCCCAGGTAGCGATCGCCGTTCCACCAGTAGCTTGGACACGCCGTCGAGCAGCAGAAGCACAGGATGCATTCCCACAGGCCGTCGAGCTTGGACCGCTCCTCGCGGCTCTGCAGCCGCTCGGCATCCGGCGGGGCTGGCGTATCGGCCTTCAGCCAGGGCTCGATGCTGCGAAGCTGCGCATAGATCTGCGTCAGGTCCGGCACCAAATCCTTCACCACCGGCATATGCGGCAGCGGCATGATGCGGACCGGCCCCTTCACCTCCTCGATCGGCTTCAGGCAGGCCAGCGTGTTGCCGCCATCGATGTTCATCGAGCAGCTTCCGCAAATGCCCTCGCGGCAGGAGCGGCGGAACGTCAGGGTCGGATCGATCTCGTTCTTGATCTTGATCAGCGCGTCCAGGACCATCGGGCCGCATTGGTCGAGATCGATCTCATAGGTATCCAGGTGCGGGTTCTCGCCGTCGTCGGGGTTCCAGCGATAGATGCGGAACTCGCGCACACGCTTCGCACCTTCCGGGGCCTTGAAGGTCTTGCCCCGGCGCACGCGGCTGTTGGCGGGCAGGATGAACTCAGCCATCTTGTTGCTCTTTCCGTCTCGTCAGTAGACGCGCTTTTTCGGCGGGAACACAGAGACCTCGTTGGTCAGCGTCTGCATCTTCACCGGGCGATAATCCAGCCTGACATTGCCCTCGTCCGTGCACCAGGCGAGCGTATGTTTCATCCAGTGCTCGTCGTCGCGATCGGGGTAGTCGTCATGGGCGTGGGCGCCGCGGCTTTCGGTCCGCGCATTCGCGCCGGCCATCGTGGTCATGGCGTTGCCCATCAGGTTCTGCAGTTCCAGCGCCTCCATCAGGTCGCTGTTCCAGATCAGGCTGGAATCGGCCACCGACATGTCGGCAAGGCCGTCCGACACCCGCTTGATCTTCGCGACCCCCTCCGACAGGCTCTTGGAGGTGCGGAACACAGCGGCATGGGATTGCATGGTCCGCTGCATCTCCAGCCGGAGCTCCGCGACCTTCGTGTTGCCATGGGCGAACCGCGTGCGGTCGAAGCGATCGAGCGACGCCTCACCCGCCTTGGGCGGCAGCGGCGCGTGGCTGGCGCCCGGGCGGACGGTCTCGGCGGCACGGTGGGCGGCCGCGCGGCCGAACACGACCAGGTCGAGCAGCGAATTCGTGCCAAGCCGGTTGGCGCCGTGAACAGAAACGCAAGCAGCCTCACCTACCGCCATCAGGCCGGGGATGATCGCGTCGGGGTTGTCCTTGGTCGGGCGCAGGACCTCGGTGTGGACGTTCGTCGGCACGCCGCCCATGTTGTAATGCACGGTCGGCAGAACCGGGATCGGCTGCTTCGTCACCTCGACGCCGGCAAACACCCGTGCGGTCTCGGAAATACCCGGCAGCCGCTCATGCAGCAGGTCGGCGCCCAGGTGCTCCAGGTGCAGCATGATGTGGTCCTTGTTCGGACCGCAGCCGCGCCCTGCATTGATTTCCATCGTCATGGAGCGCGACACCACGTCGCGGCTGGCCAAATCCTTGGCCGTCGGGGCGTAGCGCTCCATGAAGCGCTCGCCTTCGGAATTGGTGAGGTAGCCGCCCTCTCCCCGCGCGCCCTCGGTGATCAGGCAGCCGGCGGGGAAGATGCCGGTCGGGTGGAACTGCACAAATTCCATGTCCTGGCAGGGCAGGCCGGCGCGCAGGACCATGGCGCTGCCGTCGCCAGTACAGGTGTGGGCTGACGTGCACGACAGATAGGCGCGGCCATAGCCGCCGGTGGCGAGCACAACCAGATGCGCCCGGAAGCGATGGATGGTGCCGTCCTCCAGACACCACGCGATGACGCCCCGACAGACTCCCTCCTGGTCGATGATCAGGTCGAGCGCGAAATACTCGACGAAGAACTCGACCTCGTGCTTGAGGCTCTGCTGGTACAGCGTGTGCAGGATGGCGTGGCCGGTGCGGTCGGCGGCGGCGCAGGCGCGCATCGCCGGCGACTTGCCGTATTCCTTCATGTGGCCGCCGAACGGCCGCTGGTAGATCTTGCCGTCCTCGGTCCGGCTGAACGGGACGCCGTAATGTTCCAGTTCGTAGACTGCCGGGATCGCCTCGCGGCACATGTACTCGATGGCGTCCTGGTCGCCGAGCCAGTCCGATCCCTTCACGGTATCGTACATGTGCCAGCGCCAGTCGTCCTCGCCCATATTGCCAAGCGCGGCGCCGATACCGCCCTGTGCCGCCACGGTATGGCTGCGCGTCGGGAAGACCTTGGTGATGCAGGCCGTCTTGAGACCGGTGGCGCCCATCCCCAGCGTGGCGCGCAGCCCAGACCCGCCGGCGCCCACCACGACCACATCATAGGTGTGGTCGATCACGGTGTAGGCGCGCGACGTTGGCAGCGTGATCGCGTTCATCAAACCATTCCTTTGCAGCTTGCCAGACCGTCTCGGCTACCGGCCAAGCTTCAGGATCGAAACAACACAGACGAGTGCCAGCAGAACGGACGTCGTCTTGGTAATCACCAAGACAAGCATCCGGCGCCCTTCACCCTTGACGTAGTCCTCAGCCACAATCTGCAGCCCGAGCTGCATGTGATAGAATGTGCCGATCACGAAGGAGATCATGAGTATGATCGACAGCGGCTCCGATAACCACGCTGCGACCTGATCGCGTGTCGCACCTTCCAGGCGGAAGACGCTGCCGATGAACCAGAAGCTCAGGGGGACCAGAGCCGCGGCCGACATCCGCTGCGCCCACCAGTAGCGCGAGCCCGACCGGGCGGGGCCAAAGCCACGGGCCCGGCCCAGGGGTGAGCGCATGATGTCGATATGAACGGGCTTTTTCGTGCCAGACATGACGTGCCTCACCAGATCGCCAGGCCGACCAGCCAGGATGCCGCCGTCGCCGCCACCGTTGCGACGACCACGACCCAGCCGGACAGGTTGTACCACGGCCGGTCGAAGGCGAAGCCCGCGTCCCAGACCAGATGACGAATGCCGGAGAACAGGTGGAAGAACAGCGCCAGGGTCCAGCCGACCAACACCACCAGTCCGACAGGGGATGCGATGAACGATTGCACCGTGGCGAACGCGGCCTCCGACATCGCCGCGGCGACCAGCCACCATGCGAGCAGAACCGTGCCGGCGGATAGCGCGACGCCGGATACGCGATGGCTGATCGACAGAACCATGCTGAGCGGCCAGCGGTAGATCTGCATATGCGGCGACAAGGGCCGGCTGACCAGCTTGCCGTCCGTGGTGCGCGCCACCATCAGCGCGTCTCTGACGTCTCTCACGGAGTGCTCCTCGGAGTCCTTCGGCGGCGATTGTGCGATGCCGTCCCAGGCTGCTTAGCCCCGGATATAGAAGGGGTCAACGCGAGGCTCCGCCGACCGGGCGCACCGGGGAGTTGTGGCCCCCGCGTGTGCTCCAGATCACCGCCGCCGGGCGGCGGGTGCCCGCCGCGCATTGTCCAGGTCAGGCTCGGACCTCGCCCTGGCCGCCCTATACAACCCAGACCCGGAGCCGGCGGCTCGTCAGGCGGCCTGCGAGGCGAGCATCCGGCGGGCGATCAGCTCCTCCGCGATCTGCACGGCGTTCAGTGCGGCGCCCTTGCGAAGATTGTCCGAGACGCACCAGAACGACAGGCCGTGCTCGACGGTCGGATCCTTGCGGATGCGGCTGACATAGACCGCGTCCTCGCCGACGCAATCGAGCTGGGTGATGTAGCCGCCATCCTCCCGCTGGTCGACCACCTCGACGCCCGGAGCGTCCCGCAGGGCGGTCCTTGCCTCACTGACCGAAACCGGCTTGGCGAATTCGACGCTGATCGCCTCGCCATGGCCGATGAACACAGGCACCCGAACGCAGGTCGCGTGGACCAGGATGTCCGGATCGAGGATCTTGCGGGTCTCGACCGCCATCTTCCACTCCTCCTTGGTCGACCCGTCCTCCAGGAATTTGTCGATATGGGGAATGCAGTTGAAGGCGATCTCCTTGGTGAACTGCTCGGGCTTGGTGTGGTCGTGGACGAAGACGGCCTTGGTATGGCTGAACAGCTCGTCCATTCCCTCCTTCCCGGCACCCGAGACGGACTGATAGGTGGAGACCACCACCCGCTTCACCGTGAAACGGTCGTGCAGCGGCTTCAATGCCACGACCATCTGGATGGTGCTGCAGTTCGGATTGGCGATGATGTTGCGGCGGGACGCTTTCGCCAGGTGGTGCGGGTTCACCTCCGGCACGACCAGCGGGACGTCCGGCTCCATCCGGAAATGGCTGGTGTTGTCGATCACCATGCAGCCCGCGGCGGCGGCGCGCGGACCATGCACGGCGGAAACCGCGGCACCCGGGCTGAACAGGCCGATGTCCCAGCCAGCGAACTCGAAGCTGTCCAGGCTCTGAACCTTCAGGACCCGCTTGTCGCCGAACGAGAGCTCGGCGCCAACCGACCGGCCAGACGCGAGCGCCGCCACTTCCGACACAGGGAAGTTGCGCTCGGCCAGGGTTTTCAGCATCTCGCGTCCGACCGCCCCGGTGGCGCCGACAACCGCGACCCTGTAGCCCATCTGCCTAACTCCCGCCTGCGTGCGACCCGCTGTCGCGCGACCCGGGAGCGTTACCGGCGGTGGCCGCCAGAGGCAAGCGTTTCGAGCTTTTCGGAGGCGCTGGGCTGCGCTGCACCAGTCTGGGACGATCCGGATGGCCACACCGGCATCACCCGCCGGCAAGCCGCCCGGCGCGAAGAAGAAAGTTGACCATTTGGCCGATACCGCCGACCTCGGCGCATTTGGTCACCGCTGTCAGCTCCCAAAGTTCCTCCACGGCGTCCGCGGCGCCCTCGATCACCGGGTCGCCGCCGGTGAGCAGCAGGACCGGGAGGCTCCGGTCGTAATCCGCGACCGTCATCAACACGTGGCAGCCGTCCTGGCCACGGCGATCGAACTCGGCAATCAAGGCCATCGGCCGAAAATCCCTCAAGACGCAGGCCAGGTCCAGGTCGCTCCCGACACGCTCGGCCGAGATGTCCAGGAACTCGCAGACCTCTTCCAGGGCGGAAGACACGAGCGATCCGTCCTCCAGAACGAGAACGAGCGCCTGGCTGGGCCGTGCAGCCGCATGGCCGTCGCTCATCACGGCGATCGGTGCCGCGATCTCGTTTTCCATGAAGCTCATCGCTTTTCCCTCCCACACGAAGCTTTTTGGCCCGGGCATGGCGCAAGTCAGTGCGCAGGCTGGTTACGGCCGCGTTAAGACAGGCAGGGCCGGTAGGTTTGGAATCCCGCCTGACGTTCGGTGCACGCCAGTGCATGCTGGGAAAAACGGTGCCCGATAGGAAAAAAGGCTTGCCCACCTGCCCCAAAAAATCGTATGAATTACGGCATGATGGCGGGATGCATACGAGGCGGGACGGTTCTCCCCGCTTTCCTCCCCCGATGACACAGCAATCCCCTTTGACGCCTCTCGCGATCCTGCTCCAAGTGATGCGGGACAAGTGGGACGCTGGCGACCATGAGGGCGCGGTGGCCATCGCGAAGGTCGCCGCGCCCTACATGCATTCGCGTCAACGTCCCGCTTCGGCCGCCAACCCGACTTCCCTGGAAGTGGACCGTCTGAGTGATGCCGAGCTCTCTCTCCAATTGGCAGAGGCTCGAAGGCGAGAGCGCCCAACGTCAGACGATCCGCAGCAGCCTGACTGAGTGGGCGGCTGTTGCACTTGCTGCCGCCGGCCAGGCACCGGCGGCACACCATCGGCTGCTGATCAAGGAGCTGGAAAGCCTCAGCCACGGCGAGACCGATCGCCTGATGGTCCTGATGCCGCCTGGATCGGCAAAATCGACCTACGCCTCGGTGCTGTTCCCGGCCTGGTGGTTCACACAGCATCCTCGTTCATCGATCATCGCGGCGTCGCACACGGCCGACCTGGCGGAGCACTTCGGCCGTCAGGTGCGGAACCTGGTCCTGGAGCACGGCCCACGCCTGGGGTACGAGCTGGTGCCCGACAAGCGGTCCGCGGGACGTTGGCAGACTTCGTGTCGCGGCGTGTATCTCGCGGCCGGCATCCGCGGCCCCATCATCGGGCATCGCGCGGACCTTGCGATCATCGACGACCCGATCAAGTCCCAGGCCGAGGCTGACAATCCCGGCTTCCGGGATCACGTCTGGGGCTGGTACCGGTCCGATCTCAGCACCCGGCTGAAACCGGGCGCCAGGGTCCTGCTGATCATGACGCGCTGGCACGAGGACGATCTGGGCGGGCGCCTCCTCGCCCAACAGCGCGACCAGTGGCGCGTATTGCGGCTGCCGGCGCTTGCCGAAGCCGACGATCCGCTTGGACGCGCCCCAGGAGCACCGCTCTGGCCTGATTGGGAGAGCGCCGCCGAGCTAAACCGCAAGCGCGGCTCGATCGGCGAACGCGCGTGGTCCGCGTTGTTCCAGCAGGCGCCAAAGCCGCTGGAAGGCGGCCTGTTCAAGGTGCCGCGGCTGGAATTTGTGGACGCTCCGCCCCCGCCTGCCAGCGGGGTCGTTGTGCGCGCCTGGGACCTTGCGGCCACGCAGGCGTCCGGCGGCAACGACCCGGACTGGACGGCCGGGGTCAAGCTGCTGCGAGACGCCTCCGGACGATACACGGTACTCGACGTGTCCCGTCTGCGCGGCACACCACGCGAGGTGGAGGCTGCCATCGTGGCGGCCGCACGCGCCGACGGCACGAACGTGACGATCGGGCTACCGGAAGATCCCGGCCAGGCGGGAAAAAGCCAGGTGTCCTATCTGGCGACTTTGCTCACCGGCTATCGGATCACCGCATCGCGCGAGACCGGCGCCAAGCTGACGCGCGCCATGCCGGTGGCCTCGCAGATCGAGGCGGGAAACGTTGCACTGGTCCGGTCCGCCTGGACCGACGCGTTTCTGGAAGAACTTCGCGACTTCCCTTACGGCCGCAAGGACGATCAGGTCGATGCGTTGTCGCGCGCCTTCGCGATGGTGACCGAGCTTGGCCGTCCCGCGCGGCGTCTTAACGTGCCGCTGCTCGCCCGATAGCAACGCCGACCAAAAAGGCACAAGATGTTCGAAACGATACTCGACCTGACGCCGCGCGACCCTGACTATGCGCCGCGCACGCGAACGCTGGACATCCTGCGGCGTGTCCTGGACGGGCGCTTCTACGACGTGCTGCCCTACCAGTTTCATGAGGAACGAGGCGCGGGCGGCGAGTACATCCCGCTGCGCAACCGTCGTCCGAGCGTGCGGTACGCCCTGTCTCGCGTCGTCGTCGAGGACAGTGTGTCGCTGCTGTTCAGCGAGGGTCACTTTCCGACCATAGACTGCGCCGACCACACGGTGCGCGATGTCTTCGCCGATCTGGTGAAGGAGAGCCGGCTCAACCTGATCATGACGGATGCGGCGATTCGCGGCTCGATCGGCTCGGTGGCGGTGCTGATGCGGGTTCTGCGCGGGCGGGTGTTCTTCAATGTCCTAGACACGCTGTTCCTGCAGCCATCCTGGAACCCGAACGAGCCGGATACCCTCGCCGGCGTCACCGAACGCTACAAGGTTCCAGGCAGTCTCCTGGCCACGAACGGTTACGACATCGATGATCCCGCCGCGGACTATTGGTTCACGCGGACATGGGACCAGCAGGCAGAGACCTGGTTCCTCCCGACTGCCACCGACAGCGACGAGTCGCCACTGATCGACGAGGCGCGGTCAGTTAGGCACGGGCTGGGCTTTGTCCCGATCGTCTGGATCAAGAACCTGCCCGGACCGTCGGCAACCGGCGACGAGAGCGACGGCGCCTGCACCTTCCGCGCCGCCATCGAGACGCAGATCGAAATCGACTACCAGCTCAGCCAGGCCGGGCGCGGACTGAAATACAGCAGCGATCCCACCCTGCTTATCAAGGAACCTGCGACGACCGACAGCGAAGTCGTGAAGGGCGCGGGCAATGCTCTGGTCGTCAGTGAAAAGGGGGACGCAAAGCTGCTGGAGATCGGTGGCACCGCATCCGCAGCCGTGATCGACTATGTGCGCACCTTGCGGGAGCTGGCGCTGGAGAGCGTTCACGGCAACCGTGCCAGCGCTGACCGGCTGACCGCGGCGCAATCCGGCCGCGCGCTGGAATTGATGAACCAAGGACTCATCTGGCTCGCCGACAATCTTCGGACGAGTTACGGCGAGGGCGCGCTGCTGGCACTCGCGCATATGGTTCTGCGCGCCTCTCAGGTCTTCCGGCTCCGGGTCATGGGACGCGACGTCCCGCGGCTCGATCCCCACTCTCGGCTGTCCCTGAAATGGCCGCGATGGTACCCGCCGACCGCGGAAGATCGCCAGCGCGATGCGCAAACGCTGAGTACGCTCGCCAACGCCGGCCAGATCAGCCGGGAGTCGGCGGTGAAGGCCATCGCCGACACGTACGACATCGAGGACGTGTCGCAAGAGCTGGCGCGCATCGCCGCCAATCGCAAGACCACCAGGAAGAACTGATGTCAGACACTGCCCAATCGACCGACCAGTCCACGGACCCCATCGCCGAGCTGCGCGAGCACGCGGAGGCGCTCGAACGCCGGCTGAGCGAGGTGACGCAGCAGGCGGACGCACGCCTCATTCGCGCCGAGCTGAAAGCCGAGGCGTTGCATGCCGGCATGGTCGACCTCGATGGCCTGAAGCTGATCGACGCAGCGGACTTGAAGCTGCTGCCCAGCGGCGAGGTCGAAGGCGCGGCGGAGCTGATGACCAGGTTGAAACGCGCCAAGCCCTGGCTGTTCGGCGGCAAATCGTCTTCCAGCCACGCCACGCCGCCTCCAGCGCAACCGCCGCGTCAAAAGCTGGCCACGGAAATGACCGACGACGAATACCGCACCGCCCGAGCCGCCTTGCTCAAACACCGACCCTGAACGCCGCACGTTCGAACAATCACACGCCATATCAAGGAATCGTTGAATGGGCATCCAGAATTTTCCCGCAGCCTTGCAGCCGATCATCCAGCAAGGATTCCTGCAGCGGGAGTTCCAGCAGGCGCTACGCTCGCGGATCGGCTATCGCGCCTGCGCCGATCGCGAACAAATTCCGGCAGGCATCGGCGAGACCCTCACCAAGACCCGTGCCGGGTTGAAGCCCACAGTCACGACGCCACTGCCGCCTAACACCAACACGAACCTCGATAACGGCCTTACCCCGGCGGGCTGGGGCGTCGAGCAGTATACGCTGACGATCAACCATTACGCCGCGACCACCGACCTGAACATGGTCACCAATCTCGTCGGCATCGCTTCGCAATTTCTACAGAATGCCTATGTCAACGGCGAGCAGGCTTCACGGAGCCTCGACGAGCTGGCGCGCAACGCTCTGTTCAACTCTTACTTCGGCGGTAATACCCGGGTTCGCGTTACGCTCACAGCCGCAGGACCGGCTATCTCGGTCGATGACATTCGCGGGTTCCAGACGGCGTTCGTTAACGGCGTGCAGCAGGCGGTGAGCAGCTCCAACCCACTGACCGTGACTGTTGGATCGAACGCCTACTCCCTGGTGGGCGCGGCGGCCGATACGACCAACGTCTCGACCGCGCCGAATGGTGTTTCCGGCGTCCTCACCTTCGCGACCAATGTTGCCGTCGCCGACGGCACGTTGGGAAATACCGTGCTGGCGGCGAACGCGTCGGTGATCGTCAGGCCGTCCGCTCGTGGTAATACCTTGCAGCTTGCGGCAGGCGATACGCTCACCATGTCGTGCCTCCTGGATGCCGTCGCCAAGCTCCGGCTGAATGCCGTCCCTGATATCGGGGGACTTTACAACTGCTATCTCGACCCGGTTTCAGCGCGACAGCTTTTCGCAGACCCGGACTTCAAGCAGTTGTTCCAGGGCGCAAGCTCGGCGAACCAGGTGTTCCGCCAGGGCATGACAAATGATTTCCTCGGACTTCGGTTCGTTCCGACGACGGAGGCCTTTGTCCTGCCTCACCCGACGCTGAACAACCTGTGCGTCCGGCGGCCGATCATTTGTGGCCAGGGCGCGCTGATCGAGGGCGACTTCGCCGGCATGGCGCACGAAGACGTGGCGCCGAAGGACTCGATCGTCACAATGGTCGATGGCATCGCCATGGTGACCCGCGAGCCGATCGACCGGCTGCAACAGATCATCGCCCAGTCCTGGTATTGGATCGGCGGGTTCTGCACGCCGTCCGACACGACGACCAATCCCACCACCATACCAACAGCAACGAACGCCGCCTTCAAGCGGGCGGTGATGGTCGAGCACATCGGCTGACGAAGGGGGACGGAACAGACATGGCCATTGGTTCCATCACGCCGTTCCGTCCCACCGGAACGGCTTCTCTCAGCGCCGGCACGACGTCATCGAACGTCGCGCTGGCGGGCGGCGGCGAATCGGTGGTGGTGACGAACACCGCCACTTCGCTCGCCTACGTCCGTTTCGGAGCAGACCAGACGGTCGCCGCCACCAACGCCGACATGCCGGTGCTGCCGAACACCCGCGTGATGCTATCGGTGAACAGTCTCATCGCCTACGCCGCAGCAATTCTTACCACTGGCAGCGGCACGGTCCTGTTCAGCCGCGGCGACGGGTCGTTCCTGTGAACCCGCTGACCGACGCTGAAAAGACCGATATCCGGCGCTTCTGCGGGTACCCGGCCTATGGTGCGGCCGGGGTCTCGCTGCAGAGCTGGCGCTTCTACCAGGCTTACGGGCTGCTGGAGTTCCGCATGACCAACCTATCGGACTCCGAGTTGGCGATCGCGCGGCGCTATCTCGGGTCGTTGACGTTGCTTGAGTTTGCCGTTCCCCGGTCGGGCGAGAACCTCGACACCGACCAGGCGGCGGTCTGGACCCGCAACGCCAATGAACCGCGCGACCGGCTGCGGCTGTTCACCGAGTGGTGCCGCCGCCTGTGCGGGTTCCTGGGCGTGCCGCCAGGCCCCGCTTTGGCCGACAATGGTCTGGTCCTGGTGGTCTGACATGCAACCGGCAGCTTTGCAGGACCGAATCCGCTGGGGGATGAACACGGCGGCCCGCAAGATCGGCGCGTCGACCGACGCGTATCGGCCATCGGGCGCGAGCACGCCGCTCGACCCGGTGAACCGTTTTCTTCGCCTTCCGGCAGCCTTCAGCGGGATCGACGGGAATTTCGGACGCCCCGTCGGCTACGGCTCTTCACTGTGGCACGGCTTTTTCGATGCAGCCTATACGCGACCGGGCGACTATCTGGTCCAGGGTCGCGACGTATGGTTCGTCGTGGCGCAACAGCGGCTGCTTCCGGTGCTCTGTGTCCAGACGAACCGGGTCATATCCTTCAGCCGGCCCCCCGCACCAACCAGCGCCGGCGTGAACAGCTATGGGGGCATGGTTCCAAGTGCGAACGTTCCGCTGCTGACGAACTGGCCGGCGAGCGTGCTCGGCGCGTCGGGCGCGGGTCATCCCGAAGCCGACCTGCCGGGAGACTCGACCGTTCCCTACTGGACGATTCTGCTTCCCGCCTGGCCCGGCGTCGTATTGCAGCCCGCAGATCTGCTGACGGACGATCTGGGCAGGAACGCCACGGTCTCCGCTGCCGAACTGACGGACCTCGGCTGGCGCGTGACCGCCAAGCAGGCCGCCAACTGATGGCGGATCAATCCGATGTCGAGAACGCGCTCGTCACGATCATCGCGGGCGCACTCTATCCGAACGGAACCGGTAGCCCGAGCGTTCCGGGACCTGACTGCCGGGTCTATCGCGGCTGGCCGCTGCCGGCGGCGCTCGATGCCGATTTGGCCGCTGGCCGCATCAACGTGACCGTGTTTCCTTCAGGCGGCGCGGGACGAAACACAACACGCTATGCAGAACAATGGACGGCAACGCCGCAGCAGCCGACGCTGACGGCGAGCGTCGCAGGCAACACGATCGACTTCGGCGGAACCGCCGACCCAGGCCAGCTAGCCGGCGTGCTGGCGGATCAGCATAGCTACGTGTATCGGACACAGGCTGGCGACACGCCGGCGCTCGTCGCAGCGAACCTCGCCGTACTGGTCCGTGCGGACTTCATTGTCCAGCAATCAGCGTCGAGCCTGACCATACCCGGTGCGGGCGATTTGCTGGCACGCGTGGTGGCCGACGCCTCGGCAACGCAGGAAGTCCGGCGCCAGCGCCAAATCTTCCGGGTCACCTGCTGGTGTCCCACACCGCCTGCGCGCGACGCGACTGCTTCCGCAATCGACCAGGCGATGGCCGGGATGCGGTTCATGCCGCTGGCGGATGGCACCAACGCCTGGGTCCGCTATGCCGGGACCACCGTGTTCGACCAATCGCAGGACGCCCTGCTCTATCGCCGCGATCTGTTGTACTCGGCTGAATACGCAACCACGCTCACCGAGATGCAAACAAGCATGCTGTTCGGCAACCTTCTGGTCAACGCCGCAAGCTTCATCGCCTGAACATCGGAGCCCACCATGGATATTCATCTGGTTGTCGTGCGGCCGTTCGCCGGCTTCGCGCGTGGCGATCTCGTGAGCGATCCCGCTCGCGTTGCCGAGATCCTGAAGGGCGAGCACGCCCACGCTGTCGTCCGCGTCGTATCGCCCGCCAAGCAGGGGGCCTGAGCAGCATGCCGATCGTTCAGCAGGGCAGCATCAACACCACGTCCCTTGTGGTCCCTGACCTCTACGTCCAGATCGTTCCGCCGCAGAGCCTGGTTCTGAACGGCGTTCCGACCAACGTTGTCGGGGTGGTCGGAACGGCAAGCTGGGGACCCATCGGCCAGCCTGTGATCGTCGCGACCATGGCCGACTACGCGCAGAGCTTCGGGCCGGTCGTGGCTCGCAAATACGACATGGGAACACAGGTCGCAACCGCCGTGCAGCAAGGGGCGCAGGATTTTCGCTGCGTCCGCGTGACCGATGGCACGGACACTGCAGCGCAGACCGTGTTTCCCGGCACGACCGTCACCTTCACCGCACTGTACACCGGTTCCCTCGGCAACCAGGTGACGCTGTCGCTCGCCATCGGTTCGAAGGCGAACACCTGGCGGCTCACCATCTCGCTGCCGGGGCTGCAGCCGGAGGTGTACGACAATATCGGCGGCACCGGCGCGACGTTCTGGATTGCGCTTGCGGCCGCGGTCAACCAAGGCCAGGGGCCGCAACGCGGTCCCTCGCAGCTCGTGGCGGCAAGCGCCGGCGGGGCGACGGCAACCCCGGGCGCATGCTCGTTTTCCCTCGGCGGCGGCAATGCCGGCAGCGATGGGGCAAACGGGGCGACCGTCACGCTTCTGGTGGGCAACGACGTGCTGCCGCGGACGGGCATGTACGCGCTGCGTGGCCAGGGATGCGGCATCGCGCTGCTGGCCGACGCGGACGATCCGCAACACTGGACGGACCAGGCAGGTTTCGGGTTGCAGGAGGGTATCTACGTGATCCTGACTGGCCCGGCCGGTGACACAATACAGAACGCCGTCGCCGTGAAGCAGCAGGCCGGCCTGGATAGTTACGCCGCGAAGCTGATGTTCGGCGACTGGCTATGGTGGTCGGACCAGGTCAATGCGACAGTACGACTGGTTTCGCCGCAGGGCTTTGCGGCGGGCAGGCTGGCGAATCTGTCTCCCGAGCAATCCAGCCTCAACAAGCCGTTGTATGGCATTATCGGCAGCCAAAAGTCCGGAACGCCCGGATCGGGGCAGAACAATTCCTATTCCAGCGCCGACCTTGCGGTACTGCTCGGGGTCGGCATCGACGTGATCGCGAACCCCCAGCCGGGCGGATATTACTGGGGTGTCCGCGGGGGGCACAACTCCTCCTCGGACGCGGCGACAAACGGCGACAACTACACAAGGCTGACGAACTACATTGCCGCGACATTGGCCGCCGGCATGGGAAGCTACGTTGGCCAGGTCATCAACGCCGATCTGTTCCGCCAGATCCGGGCCACGCAGATGGCGTTCCTGCAGAACATGCTGTCACAAGGGCTGCTGGGCAGCACGGACGGGACCCTGCCGTTCAACGTCATCTGCGATATCTCCAACAACCCATCGAGCCGCACCGGACTGGGCTACGTCCAGTCCGACGCCCAGGTCCAGTATCAGTCGATCAACGAAAAATTCATCGTCAATATCGAGGGCGGCCAGACCGTCCAGGTATCCCGCCAGACGCTGCCCGGCGGCCAGACTTCTTAAGGAGCAATCGGCATGTCACTCACGACGTTTTCCGTCGGCCGCGACACGCAGTTGGTCGTCATGGGGCCTTCCGGCCGTGTCGATCTGAACCATGTCACGGGATTCGAGAGCCGCCAGCTCACGCATTCGATTCGCGTGAGCCGGCTCGACGGCACGCAGGTCGGCACCGAGCTGCCCCGAGGATGGGAGGGCAGCTTCGAGATCGAGCGCGGCAATTCCGCCGCGGACGACTTCATCGCCAGCATGGAGCAGCAGTTCTTCACTGGCGGGCCGGCGACACCGGGCACGATGTACCAATACGTCAGCGAGACCGACGGCTCGACGTCCACCTACCAGTACGATAACGTCACGTTCCGGCTGGCCAGCGCCGGACTTTGGAAAGGCGACGCCAGCGTCAAGCAGAAGCTGGAGTACTTCGCGACCAGGCGGCGCCGCGTATGATCACTTTGTCGGAGATCGCGCTGACATCCGCGGCTGACGGCCTGACGCTGACCACGAGCGATGGACGCAGGCTGACGTTGCGCCGCCTGACCGCGCTCGACAAGCTGCGCCTGTTCAAGGCGGCTGGACCTGCGTTGTCCCAGAACCAGCCCTGGCTGGGGATGGCGATGTTGGCAAGTTCCGTGACGGCTATAGACGACGTGCCGATCCCGCCGCCAACGAACGAGCCGCAGATCGAGGCGATGGTCGCCCGGCTCGGCGACAGCGGGATTACCGCGGTCGCCGAAGCCTTCCAGCATTTGGGCGAGGCCGCCGGCGCGGCCCTCGTTGTCAACGCGGGAAACTCGCGCGGCACCCCGACCTGATCGACTGTCTGTATCTGGTCAGGAACGGGGTGCCGTTCGACATCGCCTTCAGTCTTCCCGGGGACGAACGCCTCGCCTTCGTGGTGGTGATGGGCACCCTCGATGGCCGCACGTTCGACTGGGACCGCCTCGCATGGAAGGATGATCCGTGATCTCGATATCCGGTTTGCGAGACCTCACGCAACGCCTTTCCGCCCTGGATCTCGTCGGCGCGCGAGCCGGCGCGCTGGCAGAGGCCGCCGAAGTCATCGAACAGTCGCTGACGTCAGAAGGGACGGGCAAACACTCGCTTGGCATAACGATCGAAGCAGACCGTGCTGTGATCGGGACCGCCGACCCGGCCGCTGCGGACGTGGAGTTGGGGTCTCGGGCCACGCTCCCTCGTCCGTTCTGGAGCCAGGCGGCACAGGTCGCCTGTGACGATGCCGCGGACATTGTGGCTGCGCACTTCGTCGCTGCACTGAGAGGCGAATGACATGATCGACGCCTACACCATCGGCATTACGCTCGCACTTGATGACGGTGTCTCGTCCGGCATCGCGGCCATCCGCAAGGAGCTGATGCTGCTGGATGGCGCCGTCAAGAGTGCCGCCAGCGCCATGTCCGGCATGCATGCCCTCGCCGGGGTCGCTGACTGGACAAGGTTCGGCGACATCCCGGCCAAGAGTCTTGCCCGCCCGGTTTCAACAGCCGTGCCTGTCGCGGCCGACACGCTTCAGGCGTTAGAGCCGGCGGTTCCGCCAGTCCAGTCATCTTCAGCCGCACCGACGCCGGAATGGCCAGCGGATTGTGTGCGCCCGTTCACCCCGATGTCGATGCCCGCGACCGCCGAGGTCACTGTCCGGCCTGCACCAGTGTTCGTCGGGATCACGCCTCCGCCCGCCACCGTTCGGCCTGACGCACCGCCGTCACGCAAGACGGCGCAAGTGGTTTCGGCACTGCCTGTGGCTGCGGCGCCGACGGTGCCTCCGCCACCGCCGCGGGCAGAAGCGCCGTCCGCTCCGGCAGCCGTTCTGCCAGAAAAGTTGGCCGTACTGGCGAGTCGCATACTGCCCGAGCGCCTTGCAGGCACGAGCGTCCCGCCACTGCAGGCACCAGCCACGACAGCGCCGCAACGCGCTCCGCTACCGCCGCGGCCGGAGTTGCCTTTGGCCAGCATTCCAACCGTGTACCCTCAAGATCCACCGAGCGCGCCGTTCGCTGTTATCCAAACATCCGCTGCGATCGAGACGGGGATAGCAGCTCAGCAAGCCGCACCGTCGCCCACGCCAAAGTCCCGGGCAGCGCCGCCGCAGGACGCTCAGGATGACCGTCGTTCAGTCGAGCCGCCGCCCCTTCCCGATGCCGCACCACAGCTCGCCCAAGCCGACCTGTACATTGATGGCGCCGTGCTCGGACGCTGGGTGACCCGCCATCTTGAGCGGCAGTTGATCCGGCCGCCGTCCGGCATCGCGGCTGTCGATCCGCGGCTCACCCCTGGCTGGGCGGGGCCGGCGACGGGATTCTGAGTCAGGTCTGCACTCACGCTGCTGCGGTTGTGTCCGCCGAAAGCCGGGTACGCCGGTGCGAAAGGTCGCAATGTCAGACACCACGCTCGTTCTCGGCCCCGTTATCTTCCAGGATTTCGAGGTGCCCTCCGGCGTCGGCTTCGGCGGCCGGCAGCTTCTTGCCGTCCACCGCCTGGTTGGCGGCGCGCGCGTCATCGATTCGCTTGGCCGCGACGATGCCGCGATAACGTTCTGCGGCATCTTTTCCGGCACCGATGCCATGGCGCGGGCATGCGCAATCGACGCGTTGCGCGCGAGCGGTCTGCCCATACCGCTGACCTGGGATGTCGCCTTTTACACTGTCGTGGTCAGCCGTTTCCTGGCCGACTATCAGAATAGCTGGTGGATTCCGTTCCAGCTCTCCTGCACGGTCGTACGAGACGAAACCGCCGCATTGATCGATGCCGTGGCATCGCTGGCCATCCTCGCCGTTGCGGACGTCGTTAACGCAGTAGCGCTTGCATCGACCGCTGGCCTGGATCTGTCCGGCGCCGAAGCTGCGATCAGCGCTCCGCAAGCGACGGTGCAGCAAACCGGCGCCTACACCGCGGCCCAATCCGGCCTTGCCGGCGCACAGACAACCCTCGCCGGCGCAGTGCAGTCCTCGGAGACGACGATGAGCGGCCTCACCTTCAGCGGAAGCGGATCGGCCGAAGCTGGGATTGCGGCCCTGACGACCGCGACCGGGACGGCGCAGCGGCTCGCCAGCCTGGCGGCCGCTCAAGCCTATCTCGGCCGTGCCTCCGCCAATCTGGCTAGTGCGAGCACCTGAATCATGAAGACGATCACAGTGGCGGGTGGAAACCTGTTCAAGATTGCCGCGAGGGAGCTTGGCGATGCGACGCAGTGGTTACGGATCGCGCAGTTGAACGGCCTGGCAGACCCCATGCTGTCCGGCGTCATGACCCTCCGCATCCCGGACGTCAACACGAACGCAGGCGGCGGAATTGCTGCTCAGTGAGTCCCGCGCGCCACGGCTTCTGGCTTTGGTGAACGGCGCCGTGCTGAGTTCCGTTACGGACGCCGAAGTGATCGCCAACAACCACTACGCGGCGGACCGCTTCAGGGCGACCGCGGCGCTGGCCGGCGATCCGGCGTTCGGCAGCGCCTTCTGGTCGTCAACGGACACGATCGCGGTCGATATCCGGTTCAGCCTGGATGGCGGTGCCAGTTTCACGAGTCTCATTCGAGGGAATGTGGACAAGGTTTCGCTCGACCCCGCCACGGGGCTGGTGCACCTGGAGGGCCGCGATCTCGGCGCGGCGATGATCGAGGCCCGGACGCAGGAGGCATTTGCCAATCGCACGGCAAGCGAGATCGCCACAATCCTTGCCCAACGCCATGGGCTGACTCCGAACGTCCGCGCCACCACAACACCGGTTGGCCGCTACTACCAGAACGAGCACGATCAGATCACGCTGGACCAGTTCAGCTTCATGACGACCGAATGGGACCTGCTCTGCAATCTCGCGAGACTGGAGGGGTTCGATGTCTTTGTCAGCGGCAGCACGTTGAACTTCCAACCCGCCTTCGTGACGCCCGATGTCGTCCTGTCCGTGGCGCCGACCGACCTGGTGGATCTGCGCATGGAACGCTGCCTGACGCTGGCGCGGGGTATTCAGGTGACGGTGAAAAGCTGGAATGCGCGGCAGCAGACGATGTTCGCCGAAACGGCAACTTTGGCTGGCACGTCCGACTGTGGCGGCCCGCCCCAGACCTACGTGTTCGTCCAGCCTAATCTTACGCCGGACCAGGCGCTCAATCTCGCCCAGCGCAAGCTCGCGGAGCTGGCACAGCACGAGCGGGTCATCGAACTGACGATGCCCGGCGAACTCACGCTGACGCCGCGTAGCCTGATCACGCTGACCGCAACCGGGACGGCATTCGATCAAAGCTATTTCGTCGACACCATCGAGCGCCGGATCGGCGTCGGATGCGGATTTGTCCAGCGCGTCCGCGCAAAGAACATGTCTTCCGGCGGCGCTGCCGGCTTGTCAAACCTCAGCAACGGAAGCGGAGCCTGAACCGATGGACCGCGTTGTCAACGCCCTCAAACGCCATGCGGGCATCCTGGACCAGGGACATGCGCAGCCCCGGTTCGGTCTGGTCACGTCGTACGATCCGGCCACCGCCGCGGCTCGCGTCACGTTGCAGCCGGAAGGCGTTCTGAGCGGCTGGCTGCCGGTGCTATCGGCCTGGACAGGCGCCGGCTGGGGGTTGATCTGTCCTCCTTCACCGGGAAACCAGGTCGTGGTGCTGTCCCAGGAAGGCGACGCCCAGCACGGCGTCATCATCGGCGGGACTTATTCAAACAGCCAGCCGCCGCCAGCGACGCCGGCCGGCGAAATTTGGCTGGTGCACCAGACCGGGACTTTCCTGAAACTTTGCAACGACGGCACGGTGCAGGTCCAGGGTGACCTGCACGTCAGCGGAGACATCTACGACTCGAAGGGCTCCTTGTCGCGCATGCGCAGTCATTATGACTCGCACACGCACATTGATTCTCGCGGCGGAACGACCACCACGCCCAATCAGCAGGACTAGGCCGCGATGAGCGATCTGTCGCAGCAATGGGGCTCCGACCTGCTGGCCGGACCGACCGGCGATCTCGCCCTCGCCTCGGGCGCCACGCTCGCCCAGCAGCGCGTCCTGCGGCGGCTGCTGACCAACCCTGGCGACTATATCTGGCAACTTGATTACGGCGCCGGTTTGGGCCGCTTCGTCGGCCAGCCCGCCAATGCGTCGCAGATCCGGGCCGTCATTCGCAGCCAGATCTTCAAGGAGTCGGCGGTGGCACGCACGCCGGAGCCCGTCATCGACGTGCAGGGTCCGCCGAACGCCGCTGCCGGGACAATTTACGTCCACATCCGCTACGTCGACGCGCCCACTGGCGAGACCCAGCTTCTTTCCTTTTCGATCGGCGGGTGAATCATGCAGCTTTCGCTTCAGACCTTCACGACACTGGTACAGAACATGGCTGCAGCGGTGCAGTCGGCGGCATCGCAGCTTGTCGATCTCACCGTCGGCTCGGCGCTGCGCGCAATCCTCGAAGCGAACGCGTCAGTCGCGCTTTGGATGCAGTGGCTGATCCTGCAGGTTCTGCAGATGACGCGGGCCGCAACCAGCAGCGGTCCGGATCTGGACAGTTGGATGGCCGACTTCTCGCTGCAGCGACTGCCGGCCTGTGCGGCGACGGGTATCGCGGCCTTCTCGCGCTACACGGCTACGGGCCAGGCGCTGATTCCCGCGGCCTCCCTGGTGCGCACGGCAGACGGGTCACAAACGTTCGCGGTTACCATCGACCCAACCAATCCAGCGTGGTCCCCGTCACAGAACGGCTACGCCCTGGCCACTGGCGTTGCCACGCTGAACGTTCCGATTGCCGCTCAGATTGCCGGTACCGTCGGCAATGTTCAGGCCGGAGCGATTACAATGCTTGCCTCGGCGCTGCCTGGCATCGACACCGTGACGAACCCCGCTCCGCTGCAGAATGGGCTCGACGCGGAGACAGACGATGCCCTTCGGTCGCGGTTCCGCAACTTCATCGCCAGCCGCTCACGGGCCACACCTGACGCCGTCGGCTACGCGGTCGTGAGCGTTCAGCAAGGCCTGGCCTACGCGATCGCGGAGAATCTAAACCCCGCCGGAATTCCGCAGATGGGGAGCTTCGTCGTCACTGTTGACGACGGCTCCGGATCGCCGCCGGCATCGTTGCTCAGCACCATCAGCACCGCCGTCGAAGCTGTGCGCCCGGTGGGGTCGATCTTTACCGTTCAGCCTCCCAGCGTCTTGCAGGCAAACGTGAGCGTGACTCTGGGACGATCTGCCGGTGCTTCACCCGCCGTTACGGCGGCGGTTGCGAACGCGATCTCCCGCTATGTCGATGCCCTGCCGATCGGCGCGCCCCTCGCGCTCACCCGGATCGCTCAGATCGCCTACGCCACGTCGCCGACAGTCACAAACGTCAGCCAGATGCAAATCAATGGCTGCACCGCGGACCTCGTGCCCCCGGCCTCGGGAGTGCTCAAGGCCGGAACGATTGCGGTAGCCTGACATGACGGGTGACCAGAGCGACATCGTAGCGCGGCTCAAGGTCGTGCTGCCCGGCGGATGGTTTGCCGATGAAACCCCTCTCCTCGATTGCGTGCTCGCCGGTCTTGGCTGCGCATGGGCGTGGGTCTATCAGACGCTGCAGTATGTAACTGCGCAAACCCGCATCGCCACCGCCACCGACGTCTGGCTTGACGTCATCGCCCGCGACTATTTTGGCCGGCGACTCGTCCGCCGGGCAGGTCAGGCGGATGATCCGTTTCGGCGGCGCATTATGGCGGAACTGCTCCGCGAACGCGGGACCCGGGCCGCCGTCATAGGCGTGCTGAAGGACCTCACCGGCCGGTCCCCCATCGTGTTCGAGCCTTCCCGCGCGACCGACACCGGAGCGTACGGGGCGGCTGGCGGCGGCTGGTCCGGGTTGGCTTATGGCGCGGCGGGCGGCTGGGGCAGTCTTAATCTCCCGTTCCAGTTCTTCGTGACGGCCTATCGGCCGGCCGGCTCCGGCATCGCCTTCGTCGCCGGCTGGGGCAGTGGCTGCGGCGGATACAACAAAGGCGCTGTTGAATACGGCAATCTGGCGATGCTGCAAGGCCAGGTGACCGACGTGGACATCAACGCGGCAGCCGCCAGCGTGCTTCCCATCGCCACGACCGGCTGGCTACGCATCGCCAATTGAGCGCGCCCGCTGCAGCGCAAAGAGGACGCAATGGACAGGAATTTGGTCTATCCCGGAAGCATTCCGCTCGACACCGACCTGCTGACGACCAACCGGAACGCGATGGTCGCGCTGGGCTATCTGGCACAGGCAACACTCGGCACAGGCACTGTCGCCGACGGGCTTGCCTGCAGTCCCACCGCACCCGCCTCGATGACGATCAACATCGGGCCTGGCAGCATCGCGCAATTCTCGGTCCTCGATCCGCTGCCTTTCGGCTCGCTGGCCGCTGACAATGCCAGCCCATTGGTCAAGATGGGCGTCAATCTCGCGCCCACCCCGTTTACGCTGAGCCCGCCCACCACGTCCGGCCAATCGATCAACTATCTGGTTGAGGCCGCGCTGCTGGAGTCCGATACCAATCCGGTCGTTCTGCCATACTACAATGCAGCCAACCCGGCGTTGCCATATAGCGGCCCGGCCAACTCGGGCGCTGCCCAGAACACACTGAGGTCCCAACGCGTTCAGTTGCAGTTGAAACCGGGGGCACCCGCAACCACCGGGTCGCAGACGACTCCGCCCGTGGACAGCGGCTGGGCCGGGCTGTACGTTGTCACGGTCGGATACGCTCAGACCACAATCACCGCCGCCAACATCGTGCTGCATCCGCAGGCGCCCCTGCTCGCCTGGAAGCTCCCCGCCTTGCGCCCGGGCTTCGGCAGTGGCGTGCAGACTTTCCTGGCATCCGGTGCGTTCACCGTGCCGCAAGGTGTCACCCAGGTTGAAGTCGAGCTTTGGGGCGGCGGTGCTGGCAGCTACGCCTCTACATCAACCTACCCAAGCGGCGGCGGCTCCGGTGGCGGCTATGCGCGCGGCCGAATAACCGGCCTGTCGCCAGGCCAGGTTGTTCCCGTAACGGTGGGCTCGGGTGGCGTTGCAGGAACGACCTCGGGCACGGCGGCGACCGCCGGCGGCACGTCGAGCTTCGGGGCATTCGTCAGCGCGACAGGTGGCAGCTTGAACTATCTCGCGACAGCCGCCTATCCGCTGTTCGGCGCCAAGCCTGGCGGCTACGGCGTCGGCGGCGACGTCAGCATCAGCGGCTCGGCCGGCCAGGGGGCGTTGTTGAACCAGGGCGGCATGGGCGGAGCGGCGCCGATGGGGGGAATGCAGAACAGCGGCACCACAGGCGTCGCCGGCTTGTTCCCCGGGGGTGGCGCGGCGGGTGCCGGAACGGGAGCGAACGGCGCAACGCCATACAACGGGGCGCCGGGAGCCGCAGGTTATGTGGTGGTGAGATGGTAGCGATGAAAACGTATGCGCGGATCGAGGACGGTGTGGTGGCGGAATTGCTGACCACAGCCGGTGATATTGCCGAAATGTTCCATCCCGAGCTGACCTGGCTGGACGTGACCGCCGTCGCCGGCATTGCGGAAGGTTGGACCTTGGCCGGCACGACATTCAGCCGTCCGCAAACTTCCGCACCGGAAGCTGCCATTCCGAGCCTCGCCGATTTACAGGCGCGCATGGCCGCATTGAGCACGGAGCTACAAGCACTGGCCTCGTCCGGTCAGGCCGCATCGGCGCAGTGAGATGATATCAAACGACCCGTCAACCGTTCCGGGGACCTTGCTTATGCCGACGCCAGCATCCCATGTCTGGAAGCCGAGCACCGCTCGTACGGTCGTCCTGGATGCGTTCATTCCGGTACCGCGCGGATCTACGGCAGCCGCGCCTCCGCCATTGAACTGGCCGACCAAGGATCCTCAGGATATTCTTGACTACCAGTTCGATATTACGCCAGCGCTGGTCGGCAACAAAGGCGACTCGATCGCAACGCTCGACGTAACGACAGCGCCAGGCAACCCCGGCGATCTGGTTGTAAACCAGGTCACTGCCGATGGGGCAGTGGTCGTGCTTTGGCTTGCGGGCGGACAGGCCGGCACGGTTTATACCGTAACGATTCTGATCACCACGGTGAACGGCCGCAGCATACAGCGCAGCATTCTGCTCCCAGTATTGGAGCTGTCGATCCCGATTGCGCCGGCGACGGCTATTCTGACCAACACCGGCGCCGTGCTGACCGATCAGAACGGAAACCCCGTTCTCGCCGCCTCCTGAGCAGTGGGCGGCATCCCTCGCCGCCCTGCACCAAAATTCTGCCCAGGCATCACCGGACCCGCCAGCGACCGCTGCGCGGGGCTTCCTGTTTGGAGTTCCGTCAGGCATGCCGACGATCGATCAGCTCGCGCCCGCCACCGCAGCCTCGGACAACGACGAGCTTATGGTGAGCCAGGCAGGCACCGCCCGAAAGATCACGCGCGCGCAAGTTCTGGCCGGCGTGCAACCGGAGCTCGCCATCGCCGCCGGCACGCTGATGGGCCGCTGCAGCGCTGGCACCGGCGCGCCGGAAACGCTCGCCGTTGGCGCCAACCTTGTGCTTGCCAACGGGACACTGTCGGCGCAGGCCGCTCCCTACACCGTGTCGCAGCTTCCGGCCGGAACCGTGCCAGCGTCCGGAGACAGCGTGCCGCTCGGCCAGTCCGGCGAGAACACCGCCGTGACGTATGGCCAGTTCATGAGCGGCTTGCCTGGGGTTGCCAATGTGGACGCCTCGCAAACGCTGGTTACACCGACCGGCGCATCTGGCGCGGTCAGGCTCGCCGACTATGCGGCGTCCACGCTCAGCAGCAGCGGCGGCACCATGGCGGGCGCCCTGACCCTGGCCTCCGACCCCGCGGCGCCGCTGCAAGCCGCCACGAAGAACTACGTGGACAATCAGGTCGCAACGCTGGTCCCGACGACGGGGGGAACGCTGGCCGGGGCGCTGACGCTTGCCGGCGACCCCACGAGTGCCCTGCAGGCCACGACCAAGCAATACACCGACGCGCAGGTTGCCACGGCCGTCCCAAAGACGGGGGGAACGCTGTCTGGGGCGCTGACGCTTGCTGGCGACCCCACGAGTGCCCTGCAGGCCGCGACAAAGCAATACACCGACGCGCAGGTTGCCACGGCCGTCCCGAAGTCCGGCGGAACCATGACGGGCCCGCTGATGCTTGCCGCCGACCCGGCGTCGCAACTGCAAGCGGCAACCAAGCAATACGCGGATGCGCGCGTGCTGCGCAGTGGCGATGCCCTGACCGGACCGCTGATGCTCGCGGCGGATCCGACCGCGGCGTCGCAGGCCGCCACCAAAAATTATGTCGATACCCAGCTCGGCACTGCGCTACCCAAGAGCGGCGGCGCGCTGACCGGCGTCCTGACCCTCGCGAGCGATCCGACCGCCTCCACCCAAGCGGCCACGAAGCGCTATGTGGATACGCAGGTGGCCACCGCCTTGCCGCTGAACGGCGGCACGCTGGCGGGCGCCTTGATGCTTGCCAGCGACCCTGCCGCGGCAAGCCAGGCCGCCACCAAGCACTATGTCGATGGTCAGGTTGCGACCGCATTGCCGCTCGGCGGCGGCACGCTGACAGGTGCTTTGTCGCTGGCCAGCGACCCAACCGCAGCGAGCCAGGCCGCCAC
>Ga0302283_1000552_pt1 | contig 31097 bp, 29 predicted proteins | sample III_Fen_E1_4_FD_198770 | JGI IMG/M metagenome (GOLD analysis project Ga0302283, IMG submission 198770) | Peat permafrost microbial communities from Stordalen Mire near Abisko, Sweden - III_Fen_E1_4 | ecosystem: Environmental > Terrestrial > Soil > Wetlands > Permafrost | place: Sweden: Abisko... | reverse complement strand
CTCCTGCTGCCCGACGTCGCAAAGGCACGCGGGTTTGGCACCAGCCACCTAGCCGCACCGTCCACGCTTGCGGACTCGCGGGTCGTCGCGTTACCTCGCGCTCCATGGGCTCTCTCCCGGCCGACTTCGTGAGCGCGCTGGCGCGCGACTTCCCTTCCGACTTCGTCTCGCGCGAGCCGGGCGATCTCGCCGAATACGGCAAGGACTGGACGAAGGTGACGCCCCCGGCGCCGAGCGCCATCACGTTCCCGCGCACGACCGACGAGGTCGCACGCATCCTCGCGCTCTGCAGCGCCCACGGTGTCGGAGTGGTCCCGTCCGGAGGGCGCACAGGCCTCGCCGGCGGCGCGCTGGCGGCGAACGGCGAGGTCGTCGTATCGCTTTCGAAGATGCGGCGCATGGACGACGTGGACCTACTGGGGTCGACGGTGCGCGTTCAGGCGGGAGCGGTGACCGAGGCCGTACATCGTCACGTCGCGCCGCACGGGCTCACGTGGCCGGTCGACTTCGCCTCGAAGGGGTCGAGCCAGGTTGGCGGAAACATCGCGACGAACGCGGGCGGCGTGAAGGTCATCCGCTACGGCCTCACGCGAAACTGGGTGCTGGGGCTACAGGTCGTGCTCGCGAGCGGCGAGGTGCTCGAGCTGAACGGTGCGCTCGAGAAGAACAACACCGGGCTCGATCTCCGTCAGCTCTTCATCGGCAGTGAAGGGACGCTCGGCATCATCACCGAGGCCACGCTGAAGCTCACGCGCCTCCCGCACGCGCTCCGCGTGTTCCTCTTCGGCGTTCGCGATCTCCCCGCGGTGCTCGCTCTCTTCCGCGAGGCGAGGCGCGCACCTTTCACGATCAGCGCCTACGAGTTCTTCACCGACAAGTGCCTCGCACGTCTGGTGCGCCACCGCGCATTGCGTGCACCGCTCGCGCAGCCGTCGTCCCACTACGTGCTACTCGAGCTCGAAGAGCCCGCCCACGCCGCCGACGACGCCTTCGAGTCGTGGACCACTTCGCTCTTCGAGCGGGGCCTCATCGAAGACGGCACGATGGCCCAGCACGGCGCGCAGGCCGCCGAGCTGTGGGCGCTGCGCGAGGGGATCAGCGAATCGTTGAGCGCGACGGGGCTCCCGCACAAGAACGACGTGTCACTCCCCGTGGCGGCGCTGGAGGCGTTCTGTGCCGAGCTCGATCGCGTCTTCGTCGCGCGCTACCCCGGATGGGAGATCTGCGTGTTCGGCCACATCGGCGACGGCAACCTGCACATCAACGTGATGAAGCCCGACGCGATGGACAAGGCGTCCTTCCTCGCGAAGACGAAGGAGGCCGACCGCGACCTGTTCGCGCTCGTGAAGGCGCACGCCGGGAGCATCAGCGCCGAGCACGGCATCGGGCTCCTGAAGAAGCCGTACCTGAGCTACTCGCGGGCGCCGGCGGAGATTGCGCTCATGAAGGCGATCAAGAAGACGATGGACCCGAAGGGGATCCTGAACCCCGGCAAGGTGCTCGACGACTGAGCGTCGCTCACGCGGTCGCAGGCGGGAAGCTCGCGCTCGAAGGCGAAACGCGCGTGAAGGCGTCGGCGTCGCCGAAGAAGCCCTGGCCGAGGCTCGTTCGAATCCCTTCGTTGATGAAGTCGAGCGCGCGCACGACCAGCGCGCCCGTCTGCTCGTCGTACGTCGCGGACGAGCGCTCGTCGTTCGCTGGCGCCATGACGCGCACTTCGATGGGCTCCTCCACGAGGTCCGGGGGGAGCGGGGTCTTGCCGTGCGTGATCTCGAAGTGCACCAGGTCGCCGGCGCGCTCGACGAGGATCGCGCAAAAGCGCGTCCGGTGCCGCGCCTCGAACCACGTCTCCAGGTACTCGCACGCGACCTCGACCTCGACGTCGCCGAAGCTGGGCTCCCGTTCGGTCGTCGCTCGATACTCTACGCCTGGGCGAACGGACGTCATCGCGGGGGGGAGGGAGCGTAGCCTCGCCGGCGTCAGCGCACGAAGTAACTCGCGCCGATCGTGACCGGGTCCCCCTCGAATCGAGTCGCCGTCACGCTCGCCAGCTCCGCGCGCAGGCACTCCACGGCGGCGTCGGGTAGCCCGACCGCCGACTCCACGACCACGGTGGAGACCTCGCCGGTCGGCTCGAAGGTCATGCGCGCGTGCCCCCAACCGATCAGCGCACCGGACGAGAGGCAGCGCGAGAGGTCGAGCCTGTCGATCGCGTTGAGCACCGGCACGGGGTCGAACGCGGCGTGCGACGGGTCGATGGCGCCGGGCGGCGGAGGATCGGGCGGCGCCTGCAGATAGCCGGGGACGTCGAGGTCGGCGCCTGAAGCCGACTTGGGCTGGTTGGCGGCACTTGCGACCTCGAGCGCCGTGGCCGCGGCGACCGTGGCCACCGCCCCCACCGGGAACGAGCCGCCGTGCGCGCCGCACCCCGAGAGAGCGGCGCACGCGATTCCAAAAGCTCCGCAAGCGAAGACGCTCTTCATGGGCCCCTCTCCGCCCAGTTTAGGCCCACGCATTTCCGTGCGCCACCGCATCGGCCGCGCGGGTGGAACGCTCGCGGATCGTCGAGTAAAGGCATGTGGGTCAGGGAGCATCCCCCCATGAAGCCGATCTCGCCGCACCTCACCGGGCTACTCACGGAGCCGTTCGAGAGCGATCTCGCTCGCGCACACACGCTCTCGGCGCGCTGGTACACCGACCCCGAGCTCCACGCGCTGGAGCACGATCGCATCTTCGCGGCCACGTGGCAGCCCGTCGGGCGCGCGGCGCAGGTGGCGCAGGCGGGCGACTTCTTCACCGCCGAGATCGCGGGGCGACCGGTCGTGGTCGTGCGCGACGAAGCGGGCGAGCTGCGCGCGTTCCACAACGTCTGCCGCCACCGCGCCGGGCCGGTCGCCGTCGGGTGCGGCCGCAGGAAGTCGCTCCAGTGCGCGTACCACGGCTGGACGTACAAGCTCGACGGCGCGCTCGCGACGATGCCCGAGTTCGAAGGGGTCGCCTGCTTCGAGCGCGCGGAGAACGGCCTGCGCCCGGTGAAGGTCGCGTCGTGGGGCCCGTTCGTCTTCGTGAACCTCGACGGCAGCGCGGGCCCGCTGGAGGATCTCCTCGGCGGCATCCCTGCGGCCACCCGCAAGTACGCGCTCGACGCGATGACCTACCGCGATCGTCGCGAGTGGACCTTCGACTGCAACTGGAAGGTCTACATGGACAACTACCACGAGGGGTACCACCTCCCGATGGTGCACCCGGGCCTGTTCCGCGAGGTGGACTACACGCGCTACGAGACGCGCCTCTTCCCCATGTACGAGCAGCAGGACGCGCCGATCCGCCCCGCAAAGGCCGACGCGCCCGAAGGCTCGCGCATGTACGACGGCAACGGCGAGGCGCTCTACTACGGCGTCTTCCCCAACTGGATGCTCAACATCTACCCCGACAACATCTCGATCAACATCGTGATGCCGGTGGGCCTGGGGCGAACGCACACGCTGTTCGAGTGGTACTTCCGCGAGGACGCTCCGAGCGAAGCGGTGGCGCGCACGATCGCGTTCAGCGAGGAGATCCAGGACGAGGACATCCGCATCTGCCTCGCGGTGCAGAAGGGGTTGATGTCGGGGGCATACGACCGGGGGCGGTTCTGCGTGAAACGGGAAGCGGCGGTGCATCAGTTCCAGGGGCTGGTGCACGGGTACATGACGCGCGGGTAGCGGGCGCGACGAGCGGCCGCGGCCACTCTCTGGAATGGCCCGGCCATGTCGCGTCGAACGGAAACTCCCCGAGATCGCTGCCGCCCCGCGTCTGGCCCACGCACTGCAGTGCGCGTCCGCGTGGGTTATCCTTCCGGCATGACGTCGCACTCCGCTGGCGCCGCGAGCGGCCAGTACACCTGGGACGACTTCATCGCCCTCGAAGAGGACGACCTGCGTGAGCTCATCGACGGTGAGCTCGTGGAGGTCGAGGTGCCGACGTTCAGTCACGAATCAGTGGTCGGGCGCATCGTTCAGGCGCTGGCGAACTGGGGCGACGTGCACGGAGGGAGAGCGGTCCCCTCCGGCTACAAGGTCCGTGTCTCCGATCGCCGAGGCGTCATGCCCGACGTGCAGTTCTATCGGAGGGGCAACGAAGTACCGGCCGATCAAGAGCAAGGGCTCGTGCATGGACGCGCGGATCTCGTCGTCGAGGTGGTCTCGCCGTCCAGCCGCCGGTACGACCGCGTGAAGAAGCTCAACTGGTACGCGCAGCTCGAGGTGCCCGAGTACTGGATCGTCGACCCCGAGGCGCGAACCGTCGAGCGCCTCGTGCTGCGCGAGGGGACGTACTGCATCGCGGCGTCGTTCGACGGCGAAGAGACGTTTCGGCCGGCGAGCTTCGAGGGGATGGAGATACCGCTCGCGAAGCTGTGGGCATAGCCGACGAAGCTGCCTAGCTGTGGTTGAAGGGGCGGCGCGCGTACCCTGCCTGGAGTCCGGTGCGCCGTTTGCCGGCTCTCGCGGTAGTCCGGCAAGGGGTGGCGGATCGCCGGCTGGACCTGGAGCCAGTAGCCGTCACGCGCCGGCTCGCAATGCGCGCGCGGGATCGCGATTCATCCGCGCGCGCGCGCGATTTCGAGTGACGCTGGAGACGTGTCGCCGCTCAAACGCATCATCGGTGTGCGCGCGCTCGCGCTGACCATGGTCAACGTGACGGTGGGAGCCGGCATCTTCGGGTTGCCAGCGTTCGCCGCGCACGATCTCGGGACCGGCGCGCCGTTCGCATACCTCGTGTGCATCGTCCTGGTCGGACTGGTCGGGCTCTGCCTGGCCGAGGCCGGGAGCCGTGTCTCGCGAGACGGCGGGCTCTATGCCTACGCGGCCGCGGCGTACGGGCCCTTCACGGGGGCGGTCACCGGGCAGATGCTCTGGTTCGCGAATGGCGCCGTGGGGAACGCTGCGGTCGCGGTGCTCTTCGCCAATACCCTGGGCATGCTCGTGCCGGCCCTCGCGGGGACGTGGCCGCGCGCGGCGGTGCTGCTCGTCTATTACGCGACGCTCGTGGTCATCAACGTGCGCGGGGCGCGGTACGGCGTCCGCTTCTCGCAGCTGACCACCGTCATCAAGCTCGCGCCGCTCGTGGGGCTGGTCGTGTTCGGCCTGCCGCACGTTCAAGCCGCGAACCTGCACATCGGTGGCGTCCCCGAGGTGGGCACGCTCGGCAAGACCTCGGTGCTCCTGTTCTTCGCGTTCTTGGGCTTCGAGAATGGGCTCAACACCAGCGGCGAAGTGGCCACCCCCGCGCGCACCGTCCCGCGCGCGGTTCTCGTGGCCCTGTCGCTGATCGCGGCGCTCTACCTCGGGCTTCAGTTCGTCGCCCAGGGGATCCTCGGCCCCACGCTCGCCACCGCCGGCGACGCTCCGCTCGGCGCGGCGGCGCTCGTCGCGTTCGGCCCCATCGGCGCGACCATCATTCTGATCGCCACGATTCTGTCGACGTCGGGCTCGCTCGCCGGAGACGCGCTGAACACACCGCGCGTGATCTTCGCGCTCGGCCGGGATGGCGTCTTGCCGCGCGTGCTCGGAGAGGTCCACGCGGAGTACTCGACCCCCTCGGTCGCCATCGTTGGATACGCCGTCGTCTGCGCCGCGCTCGCGCTCTCCGGGACCTTCCGCGCGCTCGCGACCCTTGGCTCATCGGGCACGCTCTGCATCTATCTGATCTGCTGCACCGGGGTCTTGCGCCTGCGAAAGCGCGGCGTTCGCGAGGAGCACGCGCCGTTCGTCGTTCCCGGCGGACCGATCGTCCCCATCCTCGCGACGATCACGGTGCTCCTCCTCCTCACCGCGCTCGAGCGATGGGACTTCGTCATGCTTGGCGGGCTGCTCGTGGTCTCCGGGGTGGCGGCCAGCCTGCGGCGAGACCGATCAGGGGAAGCGGGCGCCCCCGCGGCTCCTCTCTGACTCACGTCGGGGTCGAGAGCGAGCGTCCGTCTCGCATCGTCAGATCGTCGGTCACGGCCGTCTCGTCAGGCGTACTCCGCGTGTCCGTTCATCGGAGATGACGACGCCCGTCACCTTGCCGCGCTTATCGCGCTCGAACGAGAAGCCCGCGCCGTCGGCCAGGAAGTAGTCGCGAGCCACGGGCTTCAAATGCGTGTCCTCGTCCGGGCTCCCCCAGCTCCGCATGACGAGCGCACCGCCCCTCGCGACGACCTCGCTGTCGCGAAACACCTCTTCGCTGCCGTAACGCCCTGCGTACTCCTCGAGCGCGGCCGCGGAGAGCGGCGCGACTGACTCGACGCGCACGAGCGTCGTCGCCGGACCGTCGCTCGTCTTCCGGACGACCCTCGCCGGCTCCTTCCCCTTGTCACGCTTGCCGGGAGAGAACGTGTAGCTCGTCCCCCCCTCGGCGACGAACACGTTCGGTGTCGTCGCAGTGAGCGCCAGTCCGCCCGTCCCTTCGGCCGAGCGACGGACGCGAAGCGTGCCCCCTTCGATCGCGAGGAAGCGCACCATGGCCGCGTCGCGGTCGACGTAGAGCCCCGCGATCGCCGGATCGATCGGGGACGAGGGTGCCGGCGCTTTCACCGCGGCGTCCGTCGGTGGGTTGGCGGTCTTGTCGGGCGCGCCCGGGAGCAGCACCTTGCTTACGTCGGCCGCGAGCTCGTCGGGATCGACGTCGCCCGTGTTGCACAGGATCGCGACCGTCGTCCGCGCAGTGGGATAGCGGACCATCGTCGTGCGGTACCCGTTGACCCCCCCGTTGTGCTGCTCGCGCGGGAGACCGTTGGACGGGTCCACGTCCTCCTCGAGCCCCCCCGCGTACCCGAGCTTCGTGCCGTCCGTGAGCACCCCGCGGACGCGCATCGCGTCGATGAGCGCCTGCCCACCGATCTTGGGCTCGTAGAAGTTCGCGTCCCACTTCGCGAGATCCCGGATCGTCGAGAGGATGTTCCCCTGCCCCACGATCTGGGAGTGACCCATGGCAAAGTGAACGGTCTTGTCCTTCCCCATCGCGTAGCCGGCCGCTCGCCCGGGGACGACGCGCGTGTAGTCGTCCTTCACGAACGTGGAGGTCATCGCGAGCGGGGCGAAGATCCGCTCCTTCTCGAACTCGGCGAGCGTCATTCCGCTGACGCGCGCGACGATCTCGCCCAGGAGCACGTAGCCCGAGTTCGTGTAGCTGAACTCGGTCCCAGGCGCGAAGTTGAGCCGCTTCTGCCTCGACAGGAGAGAGAGGACGTCCTTCGTCGTCGCGAGATCGTCCTCCTCGCGGCCGGAGAGCCCGAGGAGGAGCCCGTAGTCGCGCACTCCGCCCGTGTGGTGCAGCAGGTTCTCGACGGTGATCACCTTCCCGTAGTCGGGGAGCTCCGGGATGTATTTCCGGACGTCGTCGGTCCGCGCGAGCTTCCCGTCGCCGACGAGCAGGAGCGTCGACGCGGCGGTGAACTGCTTCGACATCGACGCGAGATAGATGGGGGTCGTCGGGGTGTTCTTCCCGCCCCACTCGAGGTTCGCGTAGCCGTACCCCTTCTCGAAGACGATCTCGCCGGCGTGATAGACGCCCACGCTGCACCCGGGCGCCTGGTCCGCATCGAGCTTCGCGAAGAGGGGATCGATCTTCGAAGCGAGCGACGGTTCGCCGGCGGGCGCGGACGCGGGCGGCGCGCTCACCGTGGCGGCCGACGAGGGGGGTGCGGCGGGGGGAGCTGCGGGCGGAGATGCGGGCGACGCTCCGCAAGCGGAGACGCCGGTGGCGAGGAGAGTGACGAGGAGGAGGGCGCGCATGGGGGCGGACGTTAGCCGAGACGGGCGCGCCGTGGCATCGCCTGGTCGATCGGCTTGTCTTGCGCCCAGGGCTGGTTGAATGAGACGTTCGGCAGCAACGTCGATCGGACCAACGTCCGGCCGTCACTGGACCTTCTACGTGGGGAGAGAGAGTCACCATGAAGCGCACTCTGTCGGGCATCGCACTCGTCGCCCTCGCCTTCGCGGCTTGCACGAGCAACTCGGCCTCTCCCTCGAACAATGACGGAGGCACCACCGGCGACGGAGGCAACACCTGCCAGGCGCCCGGCGTCTCCGCGGCCTGTACGAGCTGCCTCGACACGAACTGCACCGCGGCTTCCGCGGCCGCGCAGAGCGACTGCTCCGCCGCCATCGGGTGCTACTGCGCGTGCAACCTCGGCGACAGCTGCTGCGTCGAAGCGTGCGGCGCGAGCGTGACGTCCACGTGCGTGAACGACGCGAAGAGCCTCGCCACGTGCGCGACGACGAGCTGCGCGAGCGTGTGCACGGTCACGGTCCCTGGTGTCTGTACGTCGAGCGACGGCGGCGGGGCGACCGACGCCTCCGACGCGCAAGTCGACTCCGGCCCGGTGTGCATCCTGCACGCGCCTTCGGGGTTCTCGCAGGTGGTGGCCGACCCCACCATCGACGCCGTGCTGACCGGCGCGGCCACCGGTCGCGCGCAGTCCATGGTCCTCGACGAGAACGACGACCCGATGTTCGCGTACGCGACGTACGAGGGCACGGCCGACACCTATACGATCCACTTCGTGCGCTGGGACGCCTGCGCCGGACAGTTCACGACGCCCATCACCGTCGATGGGATGCACAGCGGCGCCCAGCCCGACGTGTCGATCGCGTACGACCCGACCACGAAGGAGATCGGGATCGCGTACGAGAAGTCGGCGACGGACAACAACTGGGCGGACTCGTTCGGCGAGATCTACCTCGCCACGATGAAGGCGCCGGCGACGACCTTCACCACGCAAGAGCTCAGCTACGGAACCACCGACTACTGGGGCGCAGGGGGCCCGTCGATCGCGATGGGAGGGGGCCACATCTACGTCGCGTACTGGCAAAACCCGTACACCACGGTGGTCGACAACAACGGCTACGCGAACCTGGTCTGGTTCCTCTCGAGCTCGTCGACCCCGAGCGTGCCGCCGGAGACGCCCCCCGGGTCGGCCCCGGACGGCAGCGTCGGTGATGCGTCACCCGAGCCGTTCGACGCGTCCGGCGAAGACGCGGGCCCCACGCCGCCGCACTACTTCTCGTACGAGGCCGTGCCGTACGTGAACGGCACCAGCAGCGCTGCGAACGGGTTCGTCGGCCCGGACGACAACTCCGGCACCGTCAGCGTCGCCATCGATTCGAACGGCGTCCCGGCGGTCGCGACGTACCAGGTCAGCCAGAACTACGAGAAAGAGGTCGTATTCTGGCGCGCGAACACGGCGAGCGCCGTGCACGTCTACTCGTTCACCCTCGACGGCTCGGATGATCTGTCGCTGGTGTTCGAGGGGACCAAGCCGCGGATCGCCGGGCACATGGACACCCCGGTCGAGGCCGACGCGAACACCGAGGCGCCCGATGCGCTCAAGTTCTTCGAGTCGCCCGACGGCGTGACCTGGAGCGGCGGCGTCAACCTGCCGAACAACGACGGTTCGCAGGGCACGGCCTTCACGAGCGCTCTCGCCGTCGATGGGCTCGGGAACGCCGCGGTCGTATCGGACATCAACGGCGGCCTCGGCAACGGGATGAACTGCGGCACGAACCCGTACGTCGCGACGTCGAGCGACGAGGACGACGGCGGCGCCGTGTGGGCGGCGTGCGGGGTCGACTCGTTGACCAACGGCCACGCGTACTCACCGGACTCGGTGAGCGCGTCGTACGGATCGTCGCGCCTCAAGGGGACGCTCACGCTGTCGTTCGTGACGGGCGCGGGCGACGTACCCGACGCGAGCGCGGATCAGTCGGGGCTGATCTTCTGGCAGCACCCCTGACGGGCTCCGAGCCGAGAGGCGAATACGGGATCGGATGTGCAGTCGAAAAAGCGTGAGCCCCTAGCGCGCGGCGCGTGTCATTTCGCTGAGTGAGAACGCAGACGCTCATCGATCGGAGCCGCGTCCGCCGCTCACTGCCTTTTCACCCAGGGGAATTTCCGCATGAAGCGCACCGCGTTGTCGAGCATCGCCCTCGTCGCCCTCGTCTTCGCCGCGTGTACCAGCAACTCCGGGGCCCCCTCGGGAAATGACGGCGGCGCGGCCAACGACGGCGGGAAGGCCTGCCAGGCGCCCGGCGTCTCCGCGGCCTGTACGCGCTGTCTGGCCACGCAGTGCAGAGGCCTCCGTGAAGACCAAGACGAACATCAAAGCCGGCTGCCACCAGTTCCACTGACTCGATCTCACGGCGGCGTGGCCGGAACGACCGTGACGGGCGTACCGCGCAGCGCCGTGAGGAACGCGACGAGGTTCGTCTCGTCGTCGGTCGTGAGGCCGAGCGGGGTGTCGAACACCGGATCGTGGTTGGGATCGGCCGTGACCGCGGACGAGTTGAGGAAGTCGAGGACGCTGAAGAAGCCGGCCTCGCTCCCGTCGTGAAAATAGGGCGCCGTGTCGTAGGCGCCGCGCAGCGTCGGCGTGAGGAACGAGCCCTCGTCGGCCGCGACTCCGGTCACATCGTAACGCCCTTCGTCCGCGCGCCCGCCGTCGGACTCCGGAGGCGACGACGAGATGTTGTGGAAGGAGAAGTCGGTGAAGAACGGGCCGCTGTGGCACGCGATGCAGCGCCCTTTCCCCTGGAAGACGGCGAGCCCCGCGACGGCAGCGGAGGACATCGCCGTGTCGTCGCCTGCGTTCCAGCGGTCGAAGGGGGCGTCGCGCGAGACGGCCTGCCGGACGAACGCGGCGAGAGCGCGGCCGGCGAGCGTCCACACAGCGTCCGGAGTGAGCGTGCGGATGTCTTGGCCGTACGCTTGCTGAAAGAGTGGGACGTAGTTCGGCGCGGTGACCGTGAGGCGCTGCTGCAACACGGGCTGCGCGGACGGGAGGTCCGTCCCCAGGTTCATGTTGGCCTCGCTCCACGGGAACGCCATGGCCGAGGCCAGGTTGGTCTGTGAGCCGTCCCACCTCATGACAGGCGCATAGACGATGTTGAAGAACGACAGCGTGTTGCGCGTGAGCGCGGGGCGGTCGTTCGGGTATGAGCGATCCGGGATGGGAGTGATGAGGTTGTCCTGGAACGCAGTCTGGTAGCCGTGGCAGCTCGCGCAAGCCGTGTGTCCGCTGCCGGAGAGGCGGGCGTCGATGTAGAGCATCGAGCCAAGCGCGATCTTGGCGTCCGTCGGCGGATCGCCGGCGGAGACGGGGAGATCAGGGACGGGCCCGAGCGCCGGAACGCGCAACGCAACGCCGCCCGCATCGGGAGCGCCCGCATCGGCAGCGCCCGTATCGGGAGCGCCCGCATCGGTGGCGCCCGCATGGGTGGCGCCCGCATCGGTGGCGGCGGGAGCTTCCCCGGACGGGGACGACGGCGACGACGACGTGCAGCCTGCGAGAGACGCCCCCCCAAAGAGGAACGCCGCGAGGAGATCCGTACGGAGCAATGCGCGCATGACGGCCTCTCAGAAGCGGATGAATTCGCTGTTGTCGAGGTTCACCGTGGCGTCCGCGTCGTCGATCGTGACGCGGATGGAGACCCCTGTGAGCGGGGGCTGGCAGGCGGTGGGCGGCGTCAGATTGAAGGCCGCGAGGTCACCGGGCTGGGGACCCTTGGTGAGGTCACCGCCCGTCACGGAGACGAACACCGCCAGCTCCCACGGGCCGTTGGTGTACTGCGCGCTCGTCGTGAAGTGCGCGGTCAAGTCGGGCCCGATCGTGGCCATGCCGAACTCGGTCGGAATGGGGAGGTTTGCGATCTGCTCGCCCCCCGGCGCCGTCGCCCACACGACGGTCTTTCCGATGATGCTCGCCGCCGTGAGGTCCACGACCGATCCGTTCTGCGTACCAAAGGGGACGCCCGCGTCGCCATCGGCCGTGAGTGTGATGTTGCCGGTGATGGAGTGAGGAGAGCCTGCGGGGACGACCGGGCACGCGTCGACGCCGGGCGATGCATCCGCGGACGACGATGCATCCACGGACGACGATGCATCCACGGACGACGACGCATCCGCGCCCGGAGAAGCTCCGCCCGCGTCGTTGCCGGTGGAACGGGGAGGAGGAGAGGAGCCGCTCGAGCCCGAAGAGCTGCAAGCGACGGCGACCAGTGCCGCGAGAGCCGTGACGGTCGTGAGAGTGGTGATCCGCATGACGGCGATCCGTAGTCGCAGTCGAATGCGTGAGGGAAGTATATTCGACCGATCGGTAGGTTTAATGCGCGGAGGCTGAAATTTGCCTGCGCGAGAGCGAAGAACGTCGCTCGAGCTCGTCGAGCCGGGGCGGATTCCATCCCATCGCGACGCATCTCCCGGGGTGCGGTGCGCGCTCTCCCGGTGAGTCCACATCGCCGGTCACGTCTTCGGTTTCTTGGGACTCGCCACTCGACCCCGTGTCTCTCCGGGGAGCGCCACGGAAGGCGTTCGCAACAAAGGACTGCTCACGATGCGTTCCACGCACCTGTTCGCCATGCCTGCATTGGTCTCTTTGCTCGCCGCCGCGTCCGCGGGGTGTGGCGGGCCTTCCAACTCGGGCTCGAGCGAGGACATCGGCACCGCTTCCGCGGAGCTGTCGGTCCTGCCTTTCGGCGTTCTCTGCGTCTCGGTGACCATCGGTGCGTCGACGCAGACGGCCTCGTACCCTTTCGCGACGCCGCTGGCGCTCTCTTTCCCCGCGATGCAAGGGGGCTACGCTGTCTCGGCGAGCGCCTGGAACGTCGCGTGCGGCGCGACCATGCCGACGCCGTCGTACGCCGCGGCGCCGACGAGCGTCTACCTGGTGCCGGGGCAGCGCACGAGCGTCCCCATCACGCTGTACCCAAACACGCCCCCGTCGGCGACCGTCACGTTCGTGAACCCGCCCGTCGCGATCGCCGCTGCCATGAATGGGAACTATGCCGTGTACGCCGACGGCTCGGTCCGCGCCTGGGGCGCGGTCGTCGCCGGCAGTCGATACTTCCAGCCGACGATCATCTCGCTGCCGGGCACGTTTCCGGGCGCCGTCGGCATCGCCGGGGACCTGAACTACTTCTGTGTGCTCGAGACCACCGGCGTGAAGTGTCTGGGGTTGAACACCGGCGGGCAGCTCGGCACGACGTCGACCACGTACGCGCTCCTCACCGGCGCACCGGTCTCGCCGACGCTCCCCGCGCTCGGAACGTCCTGGAAGTCGCTGTCGATCTCCGACGACGAGACGACGTGTGCGTACAACGCCAACGCGGCCGCCTACTGCTGGGGCCTCAATTCCAACCATCAGATCGCGGGCTCGACGGCGGCGAGCGTGAGCGCTCCCGTCGCCGAGTGGTCGGGGAGCGAGGTCGGCGGCGTGACCGCGTCCTACGCCGCGACCTGTTACTCGGACTCCACGGGCTCGGTGATCTGCGACGGTCAACTCGACAGCATGAGCGGCACCGGCATGCGCCCGCTCGCCGGCTCCAACCGCCCGTTCTCCTCCTGGGCCAACGGCCTCGCCGGCATCTGCGGCATCGCCGACGACGGCACCACGTGGTGCTACAGCGAAGACGCGAACGGCGAGCTGGGGAACGGCACGGTCAACCCTTCCGGCTTCGCGCTCGCGCAGGTGACCGGGCTCACGAACGCGACCGCCCTCGCCGCCGCGGCGAGCAGCTACTGCGCGATCCGGGCGGACAGCTCGGTCGTGTGCTGGGGGAAGAACGACGTCGGCGAGCTCGGGAACGGAACGGAGGTGAACAGCTCCACGCCGGTCCAGGTGCCGGGCCTCACGGGGGTCGTGCAGCTGGTCGCGGGCTACGACCACTTCTGCGCGATGAAGAGCGATGGAACCGTGTGGTGCTGGGGCGGGAACAACAACGGGCAGATCGGGACGGGGCTCTACCTGACGCAGTACGTACCGGCGCAGGTGCTCTGAGCGGTCGCGTCGGTCTAACGCCGCACCCAGCGAATCCCGTCCGGAGAGTCCACCCCGTACACGAACCCGTGGACCTTCCCGCGCGCGTCGCGCTCGAAGTGGAAGAACTCGTGGGAGTCCGTGACGAACATGTCGCGCGCGATCGGCAGCAGAGGGTGCTCATGCAGCGGGCGCCCCCATTTGGCGGCCATCAGGTGCCCATCCGTGACGCCGAGCCACCAGTCGATGCGGATCTCGTCGCTGCCGTAGCGCCCCGCATAGGCGGCGAGCGCGGAGGGCGAGAGCGCCGTCGGATCGACCCGCTCGAACGTCGTCGCCTTCTCGTCGTGCGGCGCGCGGACCAGACGCGCGCCGTGCGCCCCTTCGGCCGGCAGGAACGTGTAGCGCGTCATGATGGGCCAGCTGTCTCCGGGCTGCGACGGCTTCACGAGAAGCGTGCGCGCGTCGCTCGCGACCATCGGGCGACGGGGTCCCTCCGGGTCCAACCCGTAGCCGAGGAAGATCGCGCCGTCCTTCACCGAGATCGAGCGCATCTCGTAGGTGGCCGGGGCGTAGTAGACGCCGAGGATCGGCGCGAGCTCGGCGAGTGAAGCCGCGTAAAGATGGGGCGCAGTCCCGGAGGACGGCGGCTCGGACGCAGGCCCCGACGGCTTCAGCTTCGGGAGGAACACCTCGGCGACGGACTGCGCGAGCGCCTCCGGCTCCGCGGAGCCGACGTTGCAGAAGCAGGCGATCGTGAGCCGCTCGGCCGGATACCGGGCGAGCTCCGTCCGGAAGCCGGCGCCGCCGCCGCTGTGCTCTTCGAACGCGACCCCGTTCTTGACTCCCATCCAGAGGCCGAACGCGTACGTGGTCGCCTTGCCGTCATCGAGCTTCCCCGGCGTCCGCATCGTTTGCAGGAACGCGGCGCCTCCGACCTTGGGGTCGTAGAAGTTCGCGTCCCAGAGGGCCAGGTCCTCGATCGTCGTCTGCACGCCGCGCGCGCCGACGACCTCGCTCTTCATCATGTCGACCCCGAAGGCGTCGCCTTTCGGCGCATAGCCGAGCGCGCGGCGCGGGATCACGACGCTCGGGTCCTCGAGATAGAACGTGTGCTTCATCCCCAGCGGGTCGAAGAGCCGCTCCTTGGCGAAGGCACCGAGGCTCTTGCCCGTCACGCGCTTCACGACGACCGACAGGAGGAAGTACCCCGAGTTCGAGTAGCTCTCCTTCGTGCCGGTCGGGAAGTTCAGCGCCTTCTGGTGCGTGAGCAGGAACGTCACGTCGTCGTCGGTCGTGTAGTCCCCCTGCGCGAACCCCGCGACGTCGAGCAGGAACGCGTAGTCGCGAAGGCCGCTCGTGTGATGGACGAGATCGCGAAGTGTGATGGGCCGCTTGCCGTAGACGGGGAGCTCCGGCACGTACTTGCGCACGTCGTCGTCGAGCGCGACCTTTCCGTCACCGACGAGGAGCGCGATCGCCGCGGCCGTGAACTGCTTGGACACGGAGTACGCCTCGAACACCGTGTCCTTCTCGATCGGCACGCCGTAGTCGAGGTTCGCGAGGCCGTAGCCGTGCGCGAAGAGGAGCTCGCCGGCGCGGTAGACGCCGACCGCGCAACCGGGGACGCCCGGCTTCGCGTAGGGGGCGAAGATGGGGTCGATCTTCGAGGCGAGATCGCGGGCGGGATCCGCAGGGGGCTGTGAGGGGGCCGGCGCGACGGCGACGGGAGGAGGCGAGGACGGAGGGGGCGCCGGTGAAGGAGCGACGGGAGCCGGGGCGCAGGAGGCGGAGAGGAAGGCGGCGAGGAGGGAAACGCGGAGGGGCGTCATCGCGGACGCGAGTGTAAGTGACCGCCCAAGAAAATGCCCCTCGGCTCCTTTCGAAGCCGAGGGGCCGGTCCGCGACCAGGCGCGCGTGAGCGCCGGCTGCGACCGCAGGGACGCGAGATCCAAATCAGCGATCGCGATTCTCGAACACTTCACTCGCGACCCTCACCCCCCACGCGTTTCCCACGATGCTCACGTGCCCCCTCTCCCACGAGGGGAGAGGGGGTCGATCGCCGTGTTTTCTTCCCCTCTCCCCTCGTGGGAGAGGGGGCGCGCGTGCCCCGCTCGTGAAGCTGGCGGGGGTGAGGGTCGCGCAGAACGGCGTGAGCCTTGGTCGAGCATCAAGCTCCCTGATTTAGAACAGATCCACCGGGCTCGGCTCCGGCCAGAACGTGACCCAGCCCGTGGTCGGGCTCGTGGTGGTCGAGTAGATCGGGTAGCTCGTGTTGTACGCGGGGTTGGGCGAGCTCGCGCCCGGCTTGTCCGAGATGACCTGCACGGTACCGTCGCCGTGCGCCAGGATGGTCGGAAGCCCCATCTCCCAATCATAGTTCCCCTGCTCGTTGATGATGTCCGACGACGACCACGCCGTCCCGGGGCGAGCCTCGTAGACGACCCCCTCGGCGTTGTTGTCGTTCGCCGCGACATACGCGATCCCCGAGCTCGGATCGACGGTGAGCGACGGAGCCGATCCGACGATGGCGTTGCCGATCACCCCTCCCTGCCAGGCCGAACTGGGAATCGCGTAGTAGTAGGCGAGCCCGTACCAACCGAGCGCCACGCTCTGCGTCGCGCAGACGATGTCGATCTCGCCGGGTCCGAACGGGCCTCCGTTGGTGTTGCGGCGGAAGGCCATCGACGGGGCCGAGTTCGCGAGGTTCGAGACGAGCGCCGGCGTGCTGAACGAGACGCCGCTGTTCCCCTTGTGAATGTAATAGAGGCTCGAGCCGGACCCCTGAAACGCGATGTCGACCTCGCCGTACGTGCCGGCGATGTTGCCGACGAGGGGGTCGTTCGAGAACGGACGGACGATGATCGCCGGCTGCGAGCTGCCGATGTACTGGCTCACGAACGGCTGCGTGGCCCAGCCGAACTGCGCCGAGCTGGGCGCCCACGTCTTGCCGTTCGCTGCGGTCACGGCGGAGAGAGGGAACTGGTAGTACTCGAGGCCGTCGTTGGTCATGGCGGCGAGGTAGACGATGCCCGTCGAATCCATCGCGACCGCCGGCGCCGCGACGAGAGGCGCGGCGCTGATCTGGACGGTGCGGAACGGAACTCCAGGCGCGGTCGCCCACGAGAGCCAAAGGCCGCCGTTCGTCCCCTGCCACGCCACGACCACGGACTGGTTCGTGTTGCCGGTCGCGATCGAAGGGGCGGAGGCGGCGAGCGCGCTGGCGCCGCCGATCTGCGTGAGGTTCGTGCTCGCGGCCCAGCCGCCACCCCAATCGGTGGAGGCCGTCCCCGCCTGGTGCCAGAAGTAGAGGACGTTCTGGTAATCGGCGATCGTCGGTCCGGTGAGGTTCACGTACGCGAGGTCCGTCTCGCCCCACAGGACCTTGTTCGTGTTGGGGTAGGAATACCGCATGTCGATCGCGGTCTCCTTGACCCCTTGCGGCAGGACGTTCGACGCCGAAGCGGTCGATGCGAGCGTGGCCGTGAGCGAGCAGAGGGCGGCGGCGGCGAGCAGGTGATGACGTGTCCGTTTCATGATCGTGTCCCTTCGAGTTTGGTTGGTTTGAGGGTGTGCGTCGGCTCCACGCGCAGACCGCTGCATGCCGGTGTGGGCATGCGCGGCGAGCGCGTCGATGAGGGCTTCCTCGCACCACCTTCGGGGTGAGCGCGCGCAGCCCGACTTCGCTCCGCGGTGGGCGCCGTTCGCGCCCGATCCCGCAGAGGGATTCGCGCCTACTACGCAGGGCGCGCCGGTTCTTCCCGACCTCCGTTCCTTTTTTTCGTTTTCGAGGGACCGCGCCTCGAGAGGGGCGAAATGAACGAAGGGCGCGATCGCGAAAACGATCACGCCCTCCTGCGAACCGCCGCCCGAGCGGGCGCGCGCGTTCGTTGCGTACGTCGAAGGTCAGTACCCCGACGTCTGCCAGGCCTGACTGGGCCACGTGTAGTCGTACTTCGGGGCGTGATTCGCCCCTTCGGTGACCACGTCGGCCTCGGCCGTCGGGCGCACGAAGACCGATGCGGGCGAGAAGGTGGTGCCGGGACCCGCGATGGTCGCGCTCGACCACGTCGTCCACGAAGGGAAGGTCCAGTACCAGAGGAGCGAGTCGCCCGCTCCTTGGGCGACCACGTCCGCTTCGGCCGTGGAGCGGACGTAGATCGCGGGGGCCGAGACGATGGTGCCCGCAGGGGCGATCGTTTCGGGCGTCCACGTGCCGCCCGGCATCGCCCAGAAGTAGAGGAGCGAGCCCCCGATGCCCGCGGCCACTACGTCCGCTTCGCCCGTGGTGCGCACGAAGATCGATGGGGCGGACTGAATGAACTGATTCGTGGACGTGAGGGTCGAAGGACCGCCCAGGCTCTTTCCGTATCCCCAGTAGTAGAGGAGAGAGCCGCCGGCCCCCATCGCGACGATGTCTTCTTCGCCGTCGGCTCGCACGAAGATGCGCGGAGCCGAGAACGTCGTCCCCGTCGCCGCGACGGTCGTGGGAGACCAACCGCTGCCGGTGTTCGCCCAGAAGAGGAGAGTCCCTCCCGGCCCCTGGGCGACGACGTCCACTTCACCGTCGGTGCGCACGAAGAGCGACGGCGCCGAGACGATCGTGCCCTCACGGGCGATCGTGCTGGTCGAAAAGGGGCCGCCGGACGTGGTCGACGCGTAGAAGAGGAGCGATCCGTATGGCCCCATCGCGACGACGTCGGCCCCGCCGCCGGGAAGGACGGAGATCGAGGAGGCGGACATCGTCGTCCCGGCGCCGGCGATCGTCGTGTCGGTCCAGCTCCCTCCGGGGAAAGCGGACGAGTATTCGAGCGAGCCGTTGGGCTGGTGCGTGACGACGTCGGCCTCGCCGGTCGACCGCACGTTGATGCTCGGCGTGAAGGCCGCGACGCAGCTGGTCGCCGCGAGCCAGAGCGCGTCGTTGGGAATCGTGCTGCCGTTCGACTCCAGCGTGCACACGATCGGCTTGCAGGTCACGTGGCTGCCGGCGCCCGGCATCGCCGTCGAGGGGTCGTAGCCGAGCGGAGGGACCTCGGGGGGATTGAGCGAGCAAGCGCCGCCCGGGGACGCGGCGAGCACCTGCGCGAACGCCGACGCGGACCCGGACGGCACGTCGAGGATCTCGGTCAGCGTCTCGTTCGACACCGACATGTCGAAGACCGCGTAGTACTCGCCGTCCGGCGACCCCTCCCACGCCACCGGCACGAGCTGACTCGGCAAGGTCTGGCCCGGCTTCCAGGTGATCGGAGTGAGGTTGCACAGGTTGTTGTGGCAGCCGGTCTCCTGCACGATCTCGCTGGCGATCGCCGGAGCCGGCTCGCGCGCGGCCCCCACGTCGTCCGTACCCGTCCCCGACGCGCTCGCGCTGCACGCGGCGACCGCTCCGAGGAGCACGCAGATTCCCAACTGTCGAGTCGACATGACGTTCTCTCTTTCGTTCAAGTCACAAAGGCCGTGATCGCCTCACGGAGCTCAGTCAAAGACCAAAACGGTACGAACCCACTCGTGGCCGCTCTCGCGTAGCCACGCGACGCGCACGTCGCGGAGCGCGACGGAGGGCTCGGCGCCCGCGCGTATCTTCTGAAGGACCGCGTCGAAGAAGCGCCTCGCTTCGGCGTCGGGGATGGGCGCGCTCGCCGCGAGCACCACGCGCGCTCCGGCGCGAAGGAGCGCGCTCGGCAGGCTCCACGTCTCGTGAAAGTACGGTGCCACTCGTCCGCCGCGGCACGCCGCGAGGACGACGACGGGGTGGTTCTCGAAGTGTCTCGCCTCGATCGCTGCGGCGGTGAGCGCGTAGCGACCGTCGGGCTCGGGCGAGAGCGCGAGGAGCGGGGCGTCGGAGACCCCCGGATCGGTCAAGCCGTGCGCGTCGATCTCCGCCTCGGACGCGGTCGCGAGCTCGTCGAGAACGCGGCGCGGGGTTGCATCGGCGCCGTGAAGCCACGTCACCGTCGCGTCGCTCCCGGGCGGCGCGCTCCACGGATCGAGCCTGGCGAGGCCCAGCGCGGCGGGGGGCTCGACGTCGCTCACGAGGAGCCGGCGCAGGGTCGCGGCGTCGCTCTTCGGCAACGCGCGGCGACCGCTGGCGTGGAAGCTCCAGGCCACGTCGGCCGGCAGGAGCTCCGGGTTGCCGTGGACGGGCGGCGGCGCGAAGACGCGAACCGACGGGCAGCCGGCCAGATGCGCGCGGATCGCGCCCGGGACGAGCTGGTCCGGCGACGGCATGGCCGTCTCGATCCGATCGTCGAACGTCGCGAGCGTCGCGCCGGCCGCGTCCCTGGCCGCGGCGAAGGCGAGCTCGTAGTCGAGCCCCACCGCGAGCGAGCACGCTTCGTCCCCTGCCCCGCCCACGTCGGTCGCCATGCGAGCGAGCGCGCCGGCGGCGTCTCCTTCTCGCGCCGCCGAGAGCGCGAGATTGAGATCGCCCCAGGCGAGCGCCGCTTGCGCCGTACCGTCTTCCCTCCGCGCCCGTGTCGCGTCGAGCCCGCGCTGCACGAGAGCCTTGCCGGCCGACGGGTCCTCACGCAACGAAAGCACCCCGAGCAGCACGTCCGCGAACGACCGCTCCCCCGGGGAGAAGTCGGCGCGCGCGGCCGCGAGATCGGTGCGCGCGCGACGTACGTCGATCCGCGGGTCGCCCATCCGCGCGAGCACGGTGGTGACCACGGCGCGGTCGAGCGTCATCGGCTCCTCGCACGTCTCGTCCGCCGCGAGCTCGCGCGCGACGCCGTCCCGGTCCATCGCGAGGAGCCGCTCTTTGGCCATCGCCTCGTGCGCGTGCCGGCGCGTCGCGCACGTCGGCTGGTGCAAGAGGAGATCGCGGAAGTACGCGCGCATCAGCGGATACGCCCCGCGAAGCTCCGCGAGCTCGGCGGCGTCGCCTGCCAGGGCTCGCCACACGCCCGGCGCCTGTACTTCGCTCTGACGAAGGCCGTCGCCGACGACCACCGCCGCTTCCAGCGCGTGCAGGTTCTGGATGAGCATGTCGGCGAGCTGCAGGCGGGTACCGGCGCAGAGGTAGTCGAAGTGACTCGCGTCGCACGACGCGAGAGCCGCGCGGAGCGTGCTCTCGGCGCGCGTGAACTCTCCCTGATCGGCCGCCGCGTAGGCGCTCGCGCGTGCGTCGAGGATGCGGAGCCAGGGGTCGTCGTGCGCGGTCGCGACGCGGTGGATCGGCGCGGCGAAGCGGGCCCACGCGTGTGCGAGAGCGACCGCCTCGAACGCGAGATCGTCCTCGCCGGCCGCACCGAGCTCGGCGACGAGCGCCGCGAGCCCATCGGGCGGAAGCGGAGTGGCGTTCAGGGCCGCGACCCGCGCGACGAACCGCGCGCGGCGAGCGAGATCACCGTCCGCCAGGCTCCTCACGTAGCGAACGAGCGGCGCGTGCTCGTCGCCCCCCTCGAGGCGAATCGCCAGCGGGAGGAACGACAGGATGCGGTCGCGCGACGCCGTCGTCCGAACGGCGTCGTACAGCGAGAAGCGCGCGTACGACGGGTACGCGCGGACCACCGCGTCGGCGGGCACGGCCCCGTCTTCGACCATCGCATCGAGCGCCGCGCGCGCCGCGGTCCACTGCGCGGCGCGATCGGCCCCCTCGGCCTTCAGCGCGTCGGCGCGCCGCTTCGCCTCGTCGCTCCACCCCGGCTCGTGAAGAGAGGCCACCTTCTCGAAGCTCTCCGCCGCGGCGAGGGGCAAGTGCAGCTCCCGCATCGCGAGCGCCTGGTTCCAGAGCGCCTGCGGATGATTCGGGTTCTTCTCGAGCGCGCCGTCGAGGCGATCGAGCGCCTCTTCGTACTGCCCCTGCACGATCGCCACCGCGGCGAGATCGACCTCGGCGTCGAGCGAAGCGGGCGCGCGCGTCAGGTAGTCGTGGGCGCGCGCGGGCTCCGCGGACAGGAGCATTCCGGCGGCGACGCCCCGGTACTCGTGCGCCTTCTCCAGCTTCGCGAGGAGCTCGAGCGGCACGTGACCGTGCGCTTGATCCGCACCGCGCGCGACGCCGTACGGGCGATACGCGTCGGCGGGGGGATAGGAGAGTCGCACCTCGACGGGGCGCGTCGCTTCCTCGAGGAACGCGAGCTCGGGCAGGCTCACCGGCGCCGGGTCCTTCACGGTCTTCCAGGTCGCCACGAACGCGACGCACGCGGCGAGGGCGAGCGTGCTCACGAGAGGAACGGCGCGCAGCCAGCGGCGCGAGGGCGCAGCGCTCGCCTTCGGCAACGGCACCGACGCTTCGGCGAGGTCGTCGCGAAGCGCCTGCAGCATCACGCGATCGTGCAGCGCTTCGGCGCAGCCCCGGCACGCTCCCAGGTGCAGCTGGAACGCATCCGCGTCCACCGGCCGGAGCTCGCCGTCGAAGAAGGCGTCGAGTTGGTCGCAAGCGTGGGTCATACGGCCACCTCGGGCTCGGAGGTCATCTCGACGAGGATCCGCCGGAGCTTCTCGCGTGCGCGCGCCAGCCGCGTCCCCACCGTGTTCTCGGGAATCCCGAGCTCGAGGGAGATGTCGCGGTACGAGCGCCCGTCGATGGCGTGCTTGCGGTAGACCTCGCGAAAATCGGGGGCGAGCGCGTCGACGGCCACGCGGAGCTGCTCGGTGGTGATCCGCGACCACGCCGGCGGCGCCGCCTCGTCTTCCTCACGCGGCGCCGGAGGATCGAACACCTCGGTCGACACCGTCTTCACGCGACGCCGGCAGCGGTCGATGAACGCGTTGTGCAGGATCGAATAGAGCCACGCGCGCGCGCTCAGCGTCGGGTCGTACGTCTCGTACCGGCGCAGCGCGCGCTCGAAGGTGTCCTGAACGAGGTCCTTGGCCTCGACGGGCTCACGACAGAGCCGCGTCGCCAGCCGCAGGAGCGGCTCGTAGTGCAGCCGCGCGAGCTCTTCCACGGGATGCGGAGACGCGGGGCTCGCGCACGACGAACGATCGACGAGCCTCACCGGCATCCCGACTCCGAGCCGACAGCCGCCGATGGCCGCGAAGCCACGAGCAGTGACGGGCGAGGAGCAGGACGTGTTGGCCACGGGCTCCCCACGTACGCAGCGCGCCGCGAATCTTCCCGACCTGCGCGGCGGCGGGCGTCGTTTTCTGTTCGTGCGCGCATTTTCTGGATGGAAGGGGGGCGAGCGCGCGGGTGCGGGGGATCCCACGAACGCGAGACGGGTACGGTGTGTAGCTGGCGCTCGCGTCGAAGCGTAGGGGTGCGCGTGTCCCCCAAACGACGTACACGCGGCGGGGGCCGGAGCGGCAGCGCGCGACGATGGCCGGCGCGCTTGATAGGGTCGCGCACATGAAAGCGAAGACCATCGGCTACTGGGTGAGCACCGGCATCGTCGCCTTCCTCCTGATCTCCGGCGGGCTCATGCAGGTGACCGTGCAGCAGGGGAACGCCGAGGGCTTCGCGAAGCTCGGCTACCCCGTCTACTTCATGGTGATGCTGGGGGTGTGGAAGCTCCTCGGCGGCCTCACGCTGCTCGTCCCGCGTTTTCCGCGCGTGAAGGAGTGGGCGTACGCGGGGATCTTCATCGACTTCTCGAGCGCCGCGGTGGCGAGCGCCGCGTGCGGCGGCGCGGCGTGGCACATCGTGATGCCGATCGTGTGCAGCGGGATCCTGTTCGCGTCGTGGGCGCTGCGGCCGGAGAGTCGGAAGTTGGGGGAGTTGTTTCCGGGGAAGGGGTGAGGACGGAGCTCACGCACGAGTGAGCCGGAGCCCGTGGAAGTCCTCGCCGAGGAGCGAAACGCGGACGAGCGTCCTCGGCGCGATGTGTAGGTGGTGAGCGGCCCCAAAAACGAAACCCTCGGCTCCTTGCGAGGCCGAGGGTTCGATCCGTGACTTCATCGCTCGAGCGCGCGCGAACCCGCGAGTCACGAGGGGGCGCGATGGGGAGCGCGGGCACGGACGGAGGCCGCGCGCGAGGCGACGGCGTCTAAACCTGCATTTCGCGCGGCCCAGCGATCGTCTGCGTAGGCGAGATCGTGACCCGGCGCGCGAAGAGTCGGGAATTTAGCGCTCGTCGCGTTCGTTGCCGCGTTTGATGAGAACAGGAACCACGCACGCGACGAGCATCCATAAGGTGCGACGGGAGGTGCGCGGCGGCAAGCGCGGCGACGGGCACCGTCGAAACCAGCGCATCCGCCGTGCAGATCCGACGCGCATCCACGCAGGACGAGGCGACCCGACGCTCACCGGAGCCGCGGGGCTCGCGAGCTTCGGCGTCTTCTGCCGAGAGAAGGGAGTCGACGGCGAGCTTCGGCGACGCTTCCGTCGGCTCAAGAGCGGCCCCGCCGTCGTGTATCCGATGGAGGCGCAACTTCGGATGCTGCTCGACTCGAACGTGGCCGGCGAAGCGCGCGTCTTCGGGCTCGAATCGCTCGCGGCCGATCCACTCTTCGTCCGTCTCGCTGGTGGCGTCGTTCCCAGCCTCGATACCGTCTACCGCGACCTTTGCCGATTCGATGACGAGGCCGTCGGCGCCTTGGAAGAATTGATGGTCGAGCACGGCCTCGCGCTCGTGCGAGGCCTCGACTCGAAGCACGTTCATCTCGACGTCGACACGACCGTCGAGTGCCTGTTCGGAGCGCAAGAGGGTGCGCTCTGCGGCCCCAATCCCCGCTACCACGCGCGTGCCAGCTATCACCCCATCCTCGTCTGCTGCGCCGAGGTAGGCGCGTGCGTTGGCGCGCTTCTGCGCCCCGGTGACACCGGGCTGGGAGACGCGGACGCGCCGACGATCGGACGGTGGCTTCGTCGTTTCCGCATCGCCGTCGGCGGGGACGTGCAGGTCACGATGCGGATCGACGCGGGAGGAGATTGCGCCGCGATCTACGCCGCGGCCCAGAGGGCGGGCGCACGCTTCATCGGCAAGGCGAAGCTGAGCGCCGACTTGTGCGGCGCCATCCAGAGCACCACGAAGTGGAGGACGGTCGAGAGAGACGCTTTCGGACGACCCGCGACGCAGGTCGCCGAGATCGCCTTCGCCCGGGAGGCGTGGATGGAGCTTGGATATCCCTTCCGCGTGGTCGCGATGCGTACGCGCGAGCGCGACAACGGCAAACAGATCCAGCTCTGGTCTGCGCTCGACTACACCGTGCAGGCTTTCGTCACGAACGATTGGACCGGGGCTGCCGAAGACATCGCGTACGAGTACGACGGTCGCGCCGAGGTCGAGCCGACCATCGGCGAGTTCAAGTCTGGCTGGGGGATCGGGAAGATTCCCAGCCGGGACTTCCACGCCAATCACGCCGTCTTCCTGCTCAAGCTGCTCGCGCACAACCTGATGCGACGCTTCGTCCGGTGGACCGCGCCGCAGCTCTCCTCGTGGCGCGTTCCATGGCTACGCCGCGCGCTCATCAACATTCCAGGGCGCCTCCTGCGCTCGGGACGACGCTGGACTCTCCGCGTACTCCCCAAGTCGAGCCTTCGTCTCAAGTGAGGTCACGACCAGTCGATCCTGACGTGCCCTCGCGTCCTGGGGGAAAGGGGGAAGTGTGACTTCCGCGCGATGAAAACCCAAAGCCGAACCCGACCGAGGTCCTTCGATGTGTCAATCGCTGCTCGAACGTCGCGTTTCTCCGATCGGCGCGAAATGCAGGTTTAGTGGCAGGGGTCCCCGGCGACCTTGCCCATGGTCTTGGCCCCATCACACTTGATCCCTACCGAGGCCCCGGCCTTGACGTTCGTCTTGATCTTCATGGGAGTTTCCTTGCTCTAGCGAGTGGTTGAGCGGCGTCGTGCCGCCACTGCACGCCACGAGAGCAACGCGAGTGCCACGCGCGTATTTCCGCAGGCAGCGCCGCGCGCGCACGCAAACGGAAGTGCACGCGTGATGCGCCGAGTGCACTCGGTGATCGTGGGTCGTGCACGCGCCGCACAAAGAAAAAGCCCCTCGGCTCCTTTCGAAGCCGAGGGGCTGACCCGTGACTGCGCACGCCTACGGCGCGTGCGGAGTCACGACGTTCGACGGCGCGACCGGCGCGCTCGTCGATGCGGTGGCAGCAGGAGGAGTCGTCGGCGTTGCCGAGACCGAGGCGCCAGCCGTCGCTTGCGCGGCGGCCAGCTTCTCGGCCGCGAGCGCGGCCTTCTTCCCCCTCTGCTTCGGATGGGCTTTCTTCGCCGCCGGCGTGCGGTAGGCGAAGAACTCCTTCACGGGGGCGAGCTGCGACTTCAACTGCGAGTCGCGGTGCGCCACCTTCTGAAGCATCCCGTACAGCGTGCTCGCGGTATTGAACGAGCTGCTGCCAGCCGAATCCATGGTGTCCTGAACGAGCGTCAGGAGCGCCGTGAGCTTCGACTGAACGGGATCGAGCTGCTTGGACAGCTCGAGATTCGACGTCATCTGAGACGTCGGCTGCTTCGGTACGGAGACCCCGTGCTCCGTGCTCAGGGTGGCGAGGGTCGGGATGACCTTCTCCATTCCTTTGCGGGTGCGCGTGGCAGCCTTCCGTTGCTTGGCCGTGAGCGTCTGGGTGGGGAGCGCCAAGGCGGCAGTCACCTTGTCCAGGAGCTCGAGGACCGTCGTCGCGTCCACGGTGGACCCGACGTCTGTTTCTGATTTCTTGCTATGAGACATTTTAGATTTTCCTTTCTCCCGACCTCCCGCGCGCGCCGCTCCGAGGATCATCCCCGGCGCGTCGACTCGTTTCGTTCAGGTGAGTGAACAATGCCGGACCAGGAGGCGTTCGTCCGTTCCGTCCACCGTTCCTTTGCGGGCGCGAAATCGGGGTCCGCAGGAACGATCGAGGAACGCAAAGCGCCGATCGCTCGATTTTCGCCGAGCGAGTCGCGTTCTCGAAGATCCGCTCGGCGTTCCGATCGAAACGAGCGTGCGGACCACTCGACCGCGATGGTTTCTTCAAGAAACGCGGTGACGGGGGAGCGAAGAGCGGTGAGATTTCAGCGACGCGCGATGAAGGACGGGGCGGCCTACGGCTGTGGCGCCGCTCAGCGCCGCCAACACTCACGGCCAGTCAGCGAGAGGCTCTCGCACTCCTCGCGCCTGCGCTCGAGAAGGGGACGTACCTGGCAGACGGCGTCGCTGCTGCACTGTCACTGCACCATCGCACGTCGCTGGACCTCGATCTGTTCGTCCCAGCCACAGGAAGGCGCTCGACGACCTGGGGTTGAAGGCGCTCGCGCTCTGCACGAGGGTGCAGTGGCCGGAGGACACCAAGAAGCTGCGCGTCGTGCACGAGGGCAACAGCACGCAGTGGCCAGAGCTGCGACGCGCGCGGCATTCGCGCGACCCGCTCCCGGCCAGCGTTTCCCCTCGGACGTCGTACGCGTCGTACGCCGAGCGGATGCACTTCCGACTCTGCCGGCGAGTGACCCCGCCTTCCGCACTCCGCTGACCCACGTCCCGCCTGTGGCACTCCGTACCCCTGTGACATTTTGAATCACGCGCGCCCCCTCCCCTCGCGCGCCTCCCCCACGCGCTCCCCACGCACGTAACCGCCGACGCGCCGCGTCCCCCGCGCGCGCTCCTTGCTCAGCCGAACGCGCGACGCGCAGCCGAGCTCGCAGGCATCACGCTTGCTCACGGGGGCCCAGCAGCGAACCCGGCACGAAGGAGGTCCCATGCTCTGCGAACAGGTCATGAAGCGGCACGTCAGGAGCGTGAACGAAGAAGACAGCGCGGGCTCCGCCGCGAAGCTGATGCGCGACGCGAACGTCGGCTTTCTCCCCGTCTGCTCGATGGATGGGACGGTCGTCGGAACCATCACGGATCGCGACATCGTGGTGCGCCTCGCGGCCGACGACGGCGACCTCGAGACGCGCGTGAGTGAGCTGATGACGCGCGAGGTGGTGTCGTGCCGACCGAAGGACGACCTCAGCCGGGCCGAGAAGCTCATGGAGCAGCGGCAGAAGGCACGCATCGTGTGCACAGACGACAAGGGGCGCCCGCTCGGGATCATCAGCCTCTCGGACATCGTGCAGCACGAGGACGCGGCGCGCGTCGGGACGATGCTCCGCAACATCACGCGGCGCGAAGTTCACTGAGCGGAGCTCATCGCAGCTGAACGCAGGAGAGCGCGATGAAGCAGCCGAGCATCCTCGATGTCGTGCGCGCCGTGAAACAGACCTCACCGGCGTACGCGACCGTGAACGCGTGGTGGTATGCGCCGCCGGAGCGGATGCGCCTCGCCGGCGCGAGCGAGCTCGGGACGTCGTCGGAGCTCGAAGTGGTCGTCGAGGCCGCGCCCGCGTCCGAAGTGGACTGCGCGCGCATCGCCTCGGCGATCGCAGCGGCGCTCCGCGTCCCGTCCGTGCGCGTCCGCGCGCATCGGGGCCTGGAGGAAGCACGTGCACTCTTTCGTTTGTTGAGCACCGGCGAGCGCCGCGGCGTGTCGCCCGGAGGAGGAGTCGACTCATGAGCGCTGAAACGATGGCGACCTTGTTCCTTGCTTCCGAGCGCGCCCACGAGCGCGACGCCGTTCTCCAGCAACGCGAGCAAAGCGTGGAAGGGGGGTGGAAGGCGATGCCGGACTGGCGGTTCGATCGACATGTGCTCCGCGTCGCGCTGTACCTGCGTGAGCGCATCGGGATGCGTCAAGGCGACCGCCTGGCGATCGTGGCACCGATCGGCGTCGAGCCGCTGACGGCCGAGTGGGCGGGGTTCGTGCTCGGGCTGACGGTCGGGGCGGTCGATCCGCGCCTGGGAGAGGACGGCGTGCGGACCGCGCTCCACGCCTTCGCGCCTCGCGCCGTGCTCGCAGTGGATGCACGCATGGCGGAGGCGACGCACGGGCTCGTGGGGGTGGAGCGCGTCATCCTGGCGCGCGGCGTCGTGCAGAGGGACTCGTGGGTCACGTACGCGGACGTCCTCGACCTCGGAGGGACGCTCGACACCGCGGAGCGGGCACACTCGCTCCGCGCCAACGCGCGGACGATCGACGTGCATTGCGACGCAATGGCGTGGCGCAGGGGGACCAGCGGACAGGCCGAGTGGGCGACGCTGTCGCAGGGCGAAGCCGCCGCGAGCATCCGGCGGATATGGGCGGAGATCCCGTCGCACGCCCACGCCGTCCGCTACTTCGCCGACGCCGGCCCGCAGCTCGAGACTCGTCTCGCGCTGCACGCCTGCGTCGCCGATGGACTGACGCGGATCGCCTTCGGTGCACCGGATGTCGTGGACAGAACGAAGCCCAGGGCGCGGCCGGGCTGGCTGACGCGCGTGACCTCGCTCTTCTGAAGCGCTGCAAGCCCCGAGACCCGTCGGCTCACGCTTCAGCGACGCTCTCCGGGCGTTCCGCACGGGGGTCGACGCCTTCGGTTCGCGACGCACGCTGGCGCTGGCGCTCGTCATCGCGCCGCTCCCATGGCTCTGGGAGTCGGGCGCGCTCCTCGCCATCAGTCAGTCGTTCGGCGTGCATCTCACGTACACGAGAGCCTTCTGCGTGCTCGTTGGCTTCAACATCGCGATGCTGATCCCGTCACCGGGCGCTCTCGGCTCGCTGGAGACCGGTGGTACCGCAGCGCTGGTGTTCTTCGGCGTCGATCAGTCGAACGCGCTCGCGTTCATGCTCGTGTACCACATGACGCAGCTCCTCCCCGCCATCGGGGCCGGAGCGGCCGTGCTCCTGCTGACGACGATGGCGCCCACGGTGAGCCTCGCGCACGAGGCGACGGCGACGAACGGTGACGCGCAGGTCACGCCCCCCCCGTGCGCTTGAGCTCAACTGTCGACGCCCGTCCACAATTTCTCCACAGCTCCGCCATTGGCCCATGTCATGCTCTCCCGACACCTTTTTCCAGACGATGGGGGGACTCGATGGAACAGGCTCGCACGCAGTGGATAACGGAACTGTGCAGAATCGCGGAGTTCGCCGAGGATACGAAGCAGTCCTATTTGGCTGACGCGGTGGAGGGAAATGCCACAGCCGAGGCAATCGTGCTCAACGCCACGAGCGTGAGTCAGCTGGCTCGGCTCCTGAGCCGCGTGCCGCTCATGAGCGACGGCGACCAGAGGATCATGCTTCGAAAGGTCGGAGCGCTGCGGGACAAGATCGAACGACGGGCGAGCTGAGGACGTCTTCGGGGGACGCGAGACGATCAGTCGCTCGCGTCCCCCGCGTCGTTCGGTGCGCCGTCGTCTGCGCCAGCGTCACGCGGCCCCCCGCGTCAGCGCATCCCGCCGCTCCGCCCGCGCCGCTGAAGGCGATGGGGCCGGGGATGTTGATGTCGAGGTTCGCGAAGCACGCCATGGGAATCGCGACGTCGGCGTTCCCACCGACGCAGCTCACTTCGGCCTCGTCGCCGATGGCGAAGACCGCCGCGAGCATCCCCGCGTCGGCGGCATAGAGAAAGACGAACGCTCCGTCCGTGCCCGTCCCCTCCGGAAGCCCCGCGTACCCACCGCAGGCTCCCAGGATCGCCCCGGCACGCGGATTCGACGCGCACCACGGCCCGGGAAGCGCGCTCTCCAAGGAGGGAGGGCAGAGATCCGGCGCGCCCGCGCTCTCACACACGCTCGCAAGCGACGCGCTGCACCGCAAGAGCGTGCCCGCGTCCGCCGCACCCGAGTCGTCGAAGGTCGACAGCGTGCCCGCGTCCGCCGCACCCGAGTCGTCGAAGGTCGACGCTGTGCTCTCGTTACTCGACGAGCACGCCGGGACGAAAAAGACCGCCAGTGCCAGCGCCGCGTGTCGAAGCGTCGTCATGGAAGACGACGGCGATGCAGCCCACGTGCGCTACGTGATCGCGGTCTTTTCGGCTTCATTCGGAGGGAGAGCTGCGCCTCCTGTGCCGTGGGCGCGACATTCGGATCGCGCCAAGCTCAGCTCACGCCGCCCATCCGCAGCGCTTGCACGCTGACGTCCACGCTCCCCCCCGCCAGCTTCACCACGAACCCGCACCGCAGGAACCCTCGCTCGCCCCGCTCCCCGAGCTTGGTCGCGAGATACGCCACCTCGGCCGGGCAGCTCGAACGCATCCTCTCGGCGACCATGCCGCGCTCGCCCACGACCAGGTGACCGACCCCTTTGGCGCTCCCCCAGATGATCGCCGCGAGGTCGACGAGCGGCAGCCGCTTCGCGCACTCGTCCACGGAACGGCCGAGAGCATCATTGGCTTCCGCGATGAGGGCTGCGATCAGCCGCCTGCGCTCTTCGTCGTAATCGTGGTCGGTCTTCATGGCGTCATGGGCTTCCGCGCGTTTCCGGGGAGCCTAGCGTCGACCGCTCTTTCGTAGACTCAGAACTTCGCGAGCCCGCGCCTTCCGCGACCTAAAGCGGCTCTCATGAACATGGAACGCGGAACCCGCAGTGCGAGAACCAGCCTTGCGAGTCGCTGGGTGTGATGGCGAGGAGCGCGGCACCGAGCGCG
>Ga0302283_1000551_pt1 | contig 31121 bp, 26 predicted proteins | sample III_Fen_E1_4_FD_198770 | JGI IMG/M metagenome (GOLD analysis project Ga0302283, IMG submission 198770) | Peat permafrost microbial communities from Stordalen Mire near Abisko, Sweden - III_Fen_E1_4 | ecosystem: Environmental > Terrestrial > Soil > Wetlands > Permafrost | place: Sweden: Abisko... | reverse complement strand
TCGGGGCTGCTGCCGGAGCTCGAGGCCGTCGTGGACGAGCTGCTCGAGCTGGTCGTGGAAGCTCCGCCGGTGCCGCCCGAGCTGCTCGAGGCAGCGTGCGACGAAGAGGAGGTGGTGCTGCTGCTGGCAGCGGTGCTGCTGCTGGTGGTCCCGGCCCCGCCGCCGCCGGTGTTCTGCGGCGCGAAGAACGCGAGGGTCACCGCGGTGGTACCGAGCATGGGCGTGACGTCGATCCCCACGATCCCCATCGGCACGGTGACGCCCTTGTCGTCGAGCAGCGTGCCCTCGAGGTAGGGCGTCCCGAGATCCTGCACGAGGAGCATGGGGAAGCTCGTCGTCCCCGTCGCGCAGTCGACGGTCACGCTCTGGTGCAGCGTCGGGTCCAGGGTCCCGCTGAGATTGACGAAGACCTGGGCGGCGCCCTGCGCCATGCACGTGGCGGAGCTCGCCGCGCTCCCGGCGAGCGTCCACGACACGACCAGGTTCGTCGGGCCCTCCACGCCGGCATCGCCGGTGCTCCCCGTCGTCGAGCCGCCGGTGCCCTTGCCGCAGCTCACGATCGCCGCAGTGGCGAGCAGCATTGCCCGAGCCATTCTGATCTTCATCCGTTGCTCCTTTCAAGGAATTCAGGGGGGCCCACCGACGGCGCGGTGTCGGAGAGTCCGGCCACCAAGCCCCCGTCATGATGAGGGAATCGCTCGATGACAACGCCAGGTGTCGTCCGAGTCGATAGCAGCATGTCGCCGCGGGGTGCGCAATCTTCACAGACCGTCGGGGTACGCTCTCGGGCGTGACCAGTCGCCAAGGTGACGCGATGTAGGTGGAAGGTATCCATCATGGCCGGGACCGTGCGAACGTTGACACTGCCGTTATCGACATGATAACCGAGATCGACACGCAGTTTTGTGTGCTGCGCCGCACTGCACCAGAAGAAGGAGACGCCCATGCACGGACCCCGTAGCAATACGTCCGTTTCACGCTCCCAGGTTCCCAGGGGTAGGCGGGCGCGTCGTCTCGCCGGTCGAGCGGGTCCCTTGATGCTCGCCGCCGTGGCGGTTGCCTTCGGTGCGTCGAGCACCTCGTGCTCGAGCAGCAGCAGCGAGTGCCAGTCCACGCGTACCTACTTCGAGCAGGAAGTGTGGAGCGGGTTCATGGGCACCGTGTGCACCAAGTGCCACACTCCCGACGGAACCGCAGTGCTCGACAGCAACGCGAAGTTCGTCCTCCAGCCGTCGACCTATCCGGGCTTCATCGACGCCAACCTGGCGAATCTCACGATGGTGTCCCAGATCCAGTTCCAGGGCACCTCGGAGCTACTTCTCAAGCCCCTCGGCCAGATGAATCACGGCGGTGGCGTCGTCCTCCAGGCTGACAGCACGGAGTACAAATCCCTCCAGGAGCTGGTCACCAGGCTGGGCACCGGGGACACCTGCACCGAGGCTCCCAATACCACCCTTCAGGCCATCAACCTCGCCGACGGCCCGACCACGCTGCGGCGGGCCACGCTCGACCTCGCCGGGCGCCTCCCGACCGCGACCGAGATCGGCGCCATCACCGCTGCGGTGCCGGCCACTCCCGCGACGACTCCGACGGCTGCGGCCGCGGCGCAGACGGCCTCCGACGCTGCGCTGGACACCGCGCTCGATGCGATCATGACGGAGGACGCCTTCTACACGCGCCTCCGCGAGATCTTCAACGACACGCTGCTGACCGACGAGTTCCTCGAGTACGGCGGTCGCGCCATCGACAACACCAGCAGCACCATGTACCCGGGCATCGCCCCGTACCAGGACTCGAAGAACGCGCTGTATCATGACCCCAACGTCAACATGGCGCTGGCGCGGGAGCCTCTCGATCTGATCGCCTACGTGGTCAAGAACGAGAAGCCGTTCACTGATATCGTCGGCGGCACCTACACGGTGGTGAACCCGTTCTCGGCCAAGGTCTACACCCTCGCCCAGCCGATCACCTTCCAGGACCCCACCAACTACAACGAGTTCCACGAGGCGCAGGTCACCCTCGGGACCGGGGTCGCCCTGCCGCATGCCGGCGTGCTCTCGATGGGGACCTTCCTCAACCGCTGGACCACGACGCCCACCAACGTCGATCGCGGCCGGGCCCGCCGGGTGTTCGCGTTCTTCCTCGCGACCGACGTGCTCAAGATCGCGACGCGCCCCGTCGACGCCACCACGGTGACCGCGCAGGAGGACCCGACCCGGAACTCCAACCTCTGTACGGTCTGCCACAAGGTCATCGACCCGGTCGCCGGTGGCTTCCGCGGCTACGACGACAACAACTACGAAGACTTCAACCCGGCCACCCCCTGGCACGACGCCATGTTCGAGCCCGGCTTCGGCGCGACCCCCATGGACCCGAACTTCTACGGCAAGGCGTTGCAGTGGATGGGCCCTCAGGTCGCGTCCGACCCGCGCTTTGCCATCTCGGCCGTGCGCACCGTGTACACCGCGATGACCGGGCACCAGCCCATCCTGTACCCGGGCAACCCCGCCGACCCCAACTTCGCCACCGAGCTCGCCGCGTGGGCCGCGCAGGATGCCTTCTTCGGCGCCACGGCGGCGGCGTTCACCGCGGGCAACTCGAACCTCAAGCTCATCTTCAAGGCGGTCATCAAGAGCCCGTACTACCGCGCCGTCTCCGCCCCCGCCTCGATGGACCCCGGCCTCCTCCAGGACATCGGCGCCGGCCGCCTCCTCACCCCGGAGATGCTCGACCGCAAGATCACCGCGATCACGGGCTACAGCTGGCGTTACCCCTACGACTACGGCAACCCCGACCACTGGCTGACCCAGGACTACGACATCCTCTACGGTGGCATCGACTCGGATTCGACCATCACCAGGCTCACCGCGGCCAACGGCATCATCGCCAGCGTGGCGACGCGGTTTGCCAACGAGACGTCGTGTGCCCTCACCGCCTACGATTTCACCAACGCCAAGGCGTCGCGTACCTTCTTCCCGCTCGTCGAGCTGGCCGAGACGCCCGAGTCGGCGGGCAACACGGTCGACGGCTCGGTCGCGGACATCAAGGCCAACATCCAGTTCCTCCACCAGTATCTCCTCGACGAGACGCTGACGCTGGACGATCCCGAGATCGAGCGCACCTACCAGGTCTTCCTCGACACCTGGCACGAGCTCAGCCAGGCGGGCAACACCAACCTGCAGTACACCTGCCAGGGCCAGTGGAACCCCAACACCGGCGTCAACCTGGACAAGAGCGTCCAGATCACCAGCGACCCCAACTTCACGGTGCGGTCCTGGATGAGCGTGATGTCGTACCTCCTCTCCGATTACAAGTTCCTCTACGAGTAGGCCGCAAGGAGCAAATACCATGGACCGTCGACGCTTTCTGAAGGTCGCAGGGATTGCCGGTCTCTCGGTGATGGCCCCTATGGTGGCCCGTCACAAAGAGGCGAGCGCGGGCGCGCAGGGATACCAGGGTCCGTTCTGGATCATGGTCAACGCCTCGGGCGGGTGGGACCCGACGATGCTCTGCGACCCCAAGGGCGGCGTGTCGGGGATGGCCTCGTCCGTCGACCAGGCCTACACGCCGTCGCAGATCGGCACGGCGGGCGCCATCTCCTACGCGCCCACCGTGTACTCGAGCAACGGCGTGCAGGTGTACTCGGCGCAGCAGTTCTTCGAGGCCAACCACGCCCGGCTGAGGGTCATCAACGGGGTCGACACCCAGACCAACAACCACGAGGCCGGCTCGGAGACCATGTGGAGCGGGGATCTCGCCTCGGGCTACCCGTCGTTCGCTGCCATGGTGGCGGCCACGGTGAGCGGGGTCACCCCGGTGCCGCTCCCGTACATGAGCTACGGCGGCTACGACGCGACCGCGGGGATCATCTCGCTCAGCCGCGTGGGCAGCCCGGCGGCGCTCGAGCGGCTCGCCTTCACCAACGACTCGGACCCGACCAACCCGACCTCGGACAAGTACCACACGGCCAACACCGCGGCGCGCATCCAGGCGGCGCAGCAGGCGCGGGTCCAGTCGCTCTCGGCCAAGCAGAGCCTCCCCAAGGTGGCGGCCTCGATGGGCTCGCTCTACCTGGCGCGGCAGGCCGACGGCGGTCTCTCCGCCCTCGGCAACGCGCTCAAGGGCGTCACGCTGGTCCAGGCCAACGACTTCCCCGACATCGCGTCGCAAGCCAACAACCTCGGCGATCTCACCAACCTGATGCAGCAGGCGCAGCTCTCGCTCCTCTCCTTCAAGTCGGGCGTCGCGGTGACCTCCAACATCAACTACGGCGGCTTCGACACCCACTCCAACAACGACACCCAGCAGACCCGGCAGCTGATGATCCTGATGCGGGGTCTCGACTACCTGTTCAGCCAGATCGACGCCATGGGGCTCACCAACCAGGTCTACGTGGTCGTCGGCTCCGACTTCGCGCGCACGCCCTACTACAACGCGGGCAACGGCAAGGACCACTGGAACATCACCAGCATGATGTTCGCCGGGCCCAAGATCGCGGGCGACAAGGTGCTCGGCGGCACCGACGCCGGGCAGGTCTCGATCCCCGTGGACCCGAACACGCTGATGCCCAGCGCCAGCGGCGAGCGGATCACCACGACCAACGTCCACATCGCCCTGCGCAAGCTCGCCGGGATCACCGGCGGCACCCTCGACCAAGAGTTCGGTCTCCCGGGCGATACGATGCCGCTCTTCTCCTGATTGGTCATCCTGCGGAACGCCCGAGAGCGTTCCGCGACCCACCTTCCCATTCGACGTACGTGGCGCCGACGAAGCCGGCCAGACGGCCGAGAGCTTCGTCGAGCGCACGCTGGCGAGCCCGGGTGGGCCGCACGCCCGGCTCCCACCACAGTCCCTGCACCACCAGTCGCTCTTCGTCGCGTCTTCGCACGACGTCGATGCGCCCGACCAGGCGATCGCCTTCGAGGAGCGGCAGCACGTAGTATCCGTAGCGGCGCTTCTTCGCCGGCGTGAAGGCTTCGAAGCGGTACTCGAAGCCGAAGCGGCGGAGGCAGCGCGCGCGGTCGCGCACCACCGGATCGAAGGGCGCCAGCAAGCGGATGCGCGGTGACGCCGGCGGCAGCTTGGCGGCCTGCGTCTCCCAGTCGGCGAGCGCAAAGGCTTGCTGCGGTGCCGAGCCGTCTGCTCCCTCGACCGCGACGGGAGCGAGGGTCCCCGCGCGGGCCGCTCCCGCGCACCAGGCCCGCGCCTCGGCGAGCGAGAGCGCGCCCCAGTAGTGGGCGAGCTCGGTGGGCGTGAAGATCACCAGCCGCGCCGCCGCCGTCGTGGCCGCCCAGGCCAGGTGCTCCTCGGGCGCCGACGCTGCGCCCGCGTGCAGCTCCGGGTGTACCCGCTCGCTCAGGTCGTACACCTTCTGGAAGCCCTCGCGCCCGTGGACGGCCAGCTCGCCCGTGCGCCACAGCAGCTCGAGCGCCGCCTTCTCCGGTGTCCACGCCCAGAAGCCGCCCGTCGAGCCCTTCTGCTCGAAGGCCGCGACCGAGAGCGGTCCCTCCCCGGCGATGCGCTCTCTCACCCGCGCAGCAACCGCGGCGGGGTCGGGCCCCAGCAGACCTTGCCACCAGGCGTTCTTCTCGATGCGCACGCGATCCCGCGCGAACCGCGACTTCCAGTGCGGGTACCAGGCGGTGGGGATGGCCGCGGCGTCGTGCGTCCAGTGCTCGAAGAGGAAGCGCTCCCGCTCCAGCAGGCCGGTGAGCGCCCGGGGCTGGTAGCCGTCGAGCCGGCTGTGCAGCGCCAGGTGGTGCGCTCGCGCCAGGGTGTTGATGCTGTCGATCTGCACGAACCCCAGCGCGGTGATCAGCCGCCGCAGCGCCGTCTTGGTGGCGGGTCGGGTGGGATCGCCGAGGAGCGCCTGCGCGCCGAGAAAGAGGCGGCGCGCCGTCGCCGCGGGGACCTGGGGAACGGCAGCCATCGGGGCGAGCGTACCCGTTTGCTCCCCCTCCGCGGGATCCGCTAGCGTGCGCCCCATGACGAGCTCCTTCCTTCCGCGTGCTCCCTGGCGGCTTGGCCTTCTCGCGGGGGTGCTCTCGATCGCGATGGCCCAGGCGTGCGGCGGGAACGTTGTGGTGGACGGCTCTTCCGGCGCTGGTGGGACGAGCACGGGCAGCGCCACCGGCGGGGCGGGGGGTGGCCCCTCGGACGCTTGTCTCTCCGATTTCGGTGGGCCCGTCGACCCCAACGCCTGCCTCACGGACGGCGCCACGTGCTCGAACGGAGGCATCGAGTGCGCGCAGCTCTGGACCTGCCAGGGCGGCACCTGGAGCATGATGATGGTCTGCGGCGATGGGAGCACCTCCAGCAGCGGCGGCGGCGGCTGAGACCGGCTCTCAGCGATCGATGGGAGGGTGCCCGGGCCGCCTCGTCGTCGAGGGGTCGATGGTGAAGGGGAAGCTCTGGGTGAACCCGCCCGCGGTGACCTCGAGCGTCCCCGCCCCGTCCCCGTTACCCTCGACGGTCACGCAGCTTGGCGAGCCGGGCAGGACGTCGGTGGTGACGACGAGGTTCGCCGACGGGACCAGCGCCCACGTCGCACCGGCGACCAGGCTCCCGCCGGAGTGCGCCGCCAGGCAGAAGAACAGGGGATCGGTGCCGACGACGGGGACCGGCGGCGGCGTCTCGAAGAGGCTGATGTCCGACAGGGTGATGGCGTCCACCGCCGCGACCACCGGAGCCGTCGCCGCGAACGAGGCCCCACCGGCCTGGATGGCGAACGACATCGCCCCCGGCGCGGGCGCGGCCGTCACGGCGAACAGGTCCCACGCCTGGCGGGTGAGCGCGCCGGAGGTCGCGGTCAGCGTGGTCGCCTCGTCGACGAGCCGCCTGCCGCTCGCGTCCGCGAGCTTGACGATGAGCGGGACCGCAGCGCTCCCCGCGAGCAGGGCCCACGGCGTCGGCGGGGTCGAGACCTCGACGAAGGTGAGCTCGCTGGGAAAGAGCGTGGCCGTCGACAGCGCCGCAACCGGAACGGTGACCTGACCGAGCAGCGTGGTCGTCCCGGGCTCGAAGAGCTGGAGCGCGCTGTCCCCGGCGGCGCGCCCGTGCACCACCACCGAGGGCGGGGTCACCGCGCCGACCGAGAACCGCGAGGGGTCGGCGCTCGCCGCCGTGAAGCTCCCGGTGAAGGCCGGGCTGGCGCTGTTCGTGCCTGCCAGCGCGGAGATAGTCTCGATCCCGCCGACGGCGACGGGGAGGATGGGATCCACGGAGCTGGTGGGGTCGGACAGGCCGGTGCCCCCGAAGAAGAGGCCCTCGGGCGTCTCCGAAGTGCAGGTCTGTCCAGCCGGGCAGGGGGCGTCGGTGCCGAGAAGAAGGCAGCCGCCGAGAGAGAGGCTGCCAAGGATGAGGAGAGCGGAGCGAAGCTCGGTGGCAATCATGGGGGAGACCGAGAGCACGGTCCGTGCCGGGGGCGGGCAGCTCGCGTCGGGCGCGCTGGCGAGGGCTCATGCGCGAGATTCGACGGATCCACGGCGCGCAGTGCGTAGGTCGGTGCCGCGCGGTGTGCGTAGCGGCGGTCGCGTGGCGAGGGTCCTGCTGTCGAAGAACCAACGGTCGTCGGGGGAGCGGGCCCGTCGGTGGTGGGCCCCTACTTGAAGGCGCGCGAGATGGTGCCGTTCGCATAGAGGTAGACGTAGGTGTCGTCCACCGCGAGCCGGGTGGCGGGCAGGTCGACCAGCGGGCCATCAAGGGCCCCGCCACCCCAGGGGAGCCCGGGTTTCTTGACGACCATTTGCGACCAATCCCAGGGGCCAGCCCAGTACACCGTCGACCCGTCGGTCGCCCCGTCGGGGACGTAGGCGATTGTACCCCCATGACCCAACTCGAAACCGAAGACGGATTCAACGGGGTCGGCTGTAGCCATGGGGCCGCAGTTTCCACCATCAATGGCGACCCCCAGGATCGAGCCCGCCCAGGGGATGAGTCGCAGCAGGAAGTCGCCGTTAAAGAAGATATTGCTGGTGACGGCGCCGCCGGCGAGCGGCATCGCGTACGCCAATCCTTGCGTGAACTGACCCCCCTCCTCCGACGTGCATAGCGTCGACCAGTAGACCTGGCTGGCATCGACGGTCAGACCCATCAAAATCCCGCCCGTCCAGGCGAGGACGGCAGGGCCGCCCCCCACGGGGACCTGGATCAGGGACATCCCGTCCATCACCCACGCGTAGCCTCCGCCGACACGGATCAGGCTCCCGCTGGTGCCGAGCGTGGTGAGCATCGTCTCTCCGCTCCCAGCGAGCGGCATGACCATCACCGCACCGGCCGTCCAGTAGAGCTGCGTGGCGTCGATGGCGATCCCGGTCGCGCCGGTCTGTCCGGAGGCCAGCGTGGTCACCGGGCCGGAGCCGTCCTTGGGGGCTGCCATCACCGTTCCGCTGGTCGAGCAGGTCCAGTAGAGGCGCGTCGCGTCGACCACCCATTCCGTGACGCAAGCGCCGGGGTACAGCGCCTGCGCGCCGCACGTCCCGTTCACGCAGTGGCTGGGTACGGAGTTGCTGGGTACGCAGAGGACGCGCTCGTGCCCCCGCCGCTCCCCGGCGTCACCGCCCCGGCGTCGCCGCCTCCGCCGCCCGTCGCCTCGCTGCCCCCCGAGGTGGTCGTGCAGCCCGTCGCCGCCGCCAGCAGCGCCACTATCGAACCGGAGCGCGCGAGGAGCTTCATCCAGTCTCGGTTGCGCGCCCCTCGCCGAAGTTCACCGGCGCCACGTCCTTCGTCCAAGGAAGAGCGTCCTTCGGCCAAGGACCGCGTTCCTTCGGCCAAGGACCGCGTTCCTTCGCTCGAGGAAGACGATCCTCCGGCCAAGGACCGCGTTCCGTCGCTCGAGGAAGACGATCCTTCGGCCAAGGAAGCCGTTCCTTCGGCCAAGGATCGCAATCCTTCGTCCAAGGGCCGCGTTCCTTCGCTCGAGGAAGACGATCCTTCGTCCAAAGGCCGCGATCCACCGCCCAAGGAACGCGATCCTTCGGCCAAGGACCGCGATCTTTCGGGCAAGGAACGCGATTCTTCCCTTGAGGAAAGCGATCCTTCGTCCATGGAACGCGATCCTTCAGTCAAGGAACGCGATCCTTCCCCCCAAGGATCGCGATCCTTCGTCCCAGGATCGCGATCCTTCAGCCAAGGACCGCGATCCTTCGTCCCAGGATCGCGATCCTTCAGCCAAGGACCGCGATCCTTCGCCCCAGGACCGCAATCCTTCGCCCAGGACCCTCCCTCACGCCGCATCGCCAGCCCGGAGCACCTCCTCCGGCGGCCCCGACCGCGCCACCTTCCCGGCCTCCAGCACGAACACCACGTCCGACGCCTCCCGCGCCACCTCGAGGTCGTGCGTCACCAGGATCTGCGTGATCCCCGTCGCCGCCACCCGGCGCAGCGACCGCCCCACCTCCTGCTTCAAGGAAGGATCGAGCGCGCTGGTCGGCTCGTCGTAGAGCAGCACCCGCGGCTCCGTCGCCAGCGCTCTGGCGATGGCCACCCGCTGCCGCTGCCCCCCGGAGAGCGCCTCCGGAAAGGCGCCCGCCTTGTCCGCGAGCCCGAGCTGCTCCAGGAGCTCCAGCGCCCGCTCCTCCGCCTTCTCGCGCGTCTTCCCGCGGGCGCGCATGGGAGCGAGCGTGCAGTTGTCGAGCACCGACAGGTGCGGGAACAGCTCGAACGACTGGAACACCAGCCCCACCCGCCCGAGCATGCCGCGGGCGCGGGGCTGGGGGCCGGCCTCGACGGTGGTGCCGTCGATCTCGATGGAGCCGCCGTCGAAGGGGTCGAGCCCGACGAGGCAGCGCAGGAGCGTGGTCTTGCCGGCGCCGCTCTTGCCGAGGACGCTGGCGACCTTGCCGGCGGGCACGTGGAGGGAGAGCCCGCGGAGCGCGGGCGCGCCGCTGCCGGGGTGGCGCTTCTCCAGATCGATCACGCGAATCGACATGGCAATCTCCTCTCAGACCGCACGATGGAGGTGGGCGCCCAGGCGCGTCTCGACCCAGCGGGAGAGGCGCGCGAAGGGCAGGCTCAGGGCGAGGTAGAAGAGGGCGACGAGCGCCCCGAGGCCGAGGTGATCGCGCATGGCGGCCGCCAGGCTGGTGTAGGTCTTGGTCAGCTCGGTGAGGGTGACGACCGAGATCAGCGAGCTGTCCTTGAGCAGCGCGATGAAATCGTTGGTGGCCGGCGGGATGGCCACCCGGAAGGCCTGGGGCCCGATCACGTAGCGGAGGGCCTGACCGGTGGAGAGGCCGAGCGTGCGCGCGGCGTCGAGCTGAGCTCTCGGGACGCTCCCCAGGCCGGCGCGGTAGTTCTCGGCCTCGGCGGCGGCGTAGTTGAGGCCGAGCGCGAGCACGCCGGCGAGGAACGGGTGGAGCGTGACGCCGAGCTCGGGCAGGCCGAAGTAGATCATGGTGAGCTGGATGAGCAGCGGGGTGCCGCGGAAGATCTCCACATAGCCAACCGCGAGCCACCGCAGGGGCGCCGGGCCGTAGCCGCGGGCCAGGGCCAGCAGCAGGCCGAGCGCCACCGCCAGCGCCATCGCCAGCAGCGAGACCGCCAGGGTCACCGCCGCGCCCTTGGCGAAGAGGCCGAGCGTGGCCGGGTAGCGGGTGGTGACGCGCTGCCAGAAGGGCAGGGGCTTGCCGACCGCGGCGCGCCAGGACTCGTACGCTTCGCCGACCGAGTCCGCGCCGGGCCGGGGGCCGCCGAGGAGCCGGGCCGTCTCCTCGTTCCAGAGGCCCCAGCGCGCGTAGATGCGCCCGAGCGTGCCGTCCGCCGCGAGCTCGCCGAGGGCGCGGTTGACCGCCTCGAGCATGGCAGGGTCGTCCTTGCGCAGGGCGATGGCGTACTGGAGCTCGCCGAGGGAGCCCTCGACGCGCTCCAGCGCCGGATCGATGGCGCCGTAGTAGAGCGTGACCGGATCGTCCATCAGGACCGCGTCGGTGCGGCCGATGCGGAGATCGTCGAAGATGTCGTTCTGCCCGCCGTCGTAGGTCTTCACCTCGGCGCCGGCGCGGCGGAGGATGCGCTCCGCCAGGGAGCTGGGCAGGGTGCCGACGCGGCGCCCGCGGAGAGCCTCCATGGTGCGCGGTGCGTCCGGGTCGCCGCGGCGGACGGTGAGGTGCTCGGCGGTGGCGTAGTAGGGCCGGGACAGCTCGGCGACGCGGCGCTTCTCCTCGGCGACCTCGAGGCCGTTGATGGCCACGTCGAAGTCGCCGCGGGTGAGCAGGTCGAGCAGGCCGTCCCACTGGCCCTGGACCGGGCGGGCGCGGACGCCGAGCTTCTTGCCGAGGGCGTCGGCCAGGTCCACCTCGAAGCCGACGAGGTGCGTCGGATCCATCGGGTCCTGGAAGACGTAGGGCGCGCCCCCCTGCGAGTCGGCGCCCCAGCGCAGCTCGCCATGGGCGTGCACCGCAGCGAGGGTCTCGGCAGGGACCTCGGCGTGGGCAGCGGGCGCCGTGAGCGCCAGCAGAAGAAGGAAGAGGACGGCAACGACGGACGGGCGTCGCTTCATTTCGTGCTTCGAACACCTCCTACCGGGAAGGATCCCGAACGCCGCGAAGATGACGGAATGCGCGAGGGACGCAAGAGCGATTTGCGGGCGGAGGACCTGGCTTTCAGGAGAGGCCCTCGCCGGCGACCCTGCCGGCGAGGAGGGCGTCGAGCTCGGTCACCAGGAACGCCAGGGCATCGTCGCGCCGGGAGATGACGGCTTGCGCCGACTCCCGCAGCACCGCGCGTTCGCTGGCTTCGAGCTCCTGGGTCGTCCAGACGATCACCGGGGTCCTCTGGCCGACCTCGGTGAGGCGGAAGCTCCGCACGAAATCGAGGCCGTTCATCTCGGGCATGAGGAGATCGAGGAGGACCACGTCCGGAGCGTTGGCCGCCGCCGCGCGGAGCCCGGCCGGACCGCCGCGGGCGTGGACGAGCTGGTAGCCCCGGTCGGCGAGCGCGAGCGCGAGGCGCTCGGCCGCGGCGGGATCGTCGTCGACGAGGAGCACCGAGAGCCCGGCGCGAGACTCGTTCGGCTTCACGCCGGCGCGCTCCAGGGCGGCGAGGAGCGTCGCCTGCTTCGGCGGCTTGCCGAGGAAATCGCGGCTCAAGAAGCCCACCGCCGCGCGGGTCTCGGCGATCACGGTCACGAGGATCACCGGGGTGTCCTGGTTCGGTCGGGTGGCGCGGAGGGCGCGGAGGGCGTCCCATCCGCTCATGTCCGGGAGGACGAGATCGAGGGTGATGGCGTCGAAGCGGCGAAGCGCCGTGCGCGCAGCCGCCTCGGCGCCGGTGACCGCGAGCTCCACCGCGTACCCCGCGCGCTCGAGGGCGCCGACCATCCAGGTCCGGTCCCGCGCGTCGGCTGCGATCACCAGGATCCGCTCTCCCTCGGGGCGCTCGGTCCCCAGCCGCCCGCCGCGGGGCAGGATCGCGGTGAACGTGCTGCCCCGGCCCAGCTCGCTCCACACCGCGACCCTCCCTCCCAGCGCCTCGACGATCCGGCGCGTGAGCGCGAGGCCGAGCCCGGTACCCTGGTACTTCTTGGCGGTGCTGCCGTCGAGCTGCTCGAACTCGATGAAGAGCCGCCCCAGCTCGGCGGCAGCGATGCCGATCCCGGTGTCCTCGACCTCGATGCGCATCCCGTCCTTGCCCTCGGGCACGGCGCGGATCGTCACCCGGCCGCCGTCGGGGGTGAACTTGAGGGCGTTGGAGAGGTAGTTGTAGAGCACCTGCTTGAGCCGGGCGGGGTCGATGACCACGCGCTCCAGCGAAGGGTCGACCTCGCTCTCGACGTGGATCTGCTTCCCGGCCGAGAGCGTCCGCAGGGTGGCGCGCACCTCGGTCACGATCGCGGCGAGATCGACGGGCTCGGGCCACAGCTCCATCTTGCCCGCTTCGACCTTGGCGAGGTCGAGGACGTCGTTGATGAGCTGGAGCAGGTGGCGACCGCTGGTCAGGATGTCGCCGAGGAACTCCTTCTGATCCGGCGAGACGGAGCCGACGCGCTCGTCGTGGAGGAGCTCGGCGAAGCCGAGGATGCCGTTGAGGGGGGTGCGGAGCTCGTGCGACATGTTGGCGAGGAACTCGCTCTTGAGGCGGTTGGCCCCCTCCGCCTGGCGGTTCTTCTTCTCGAGCTCGTCGTTCTTGCGGTGGAGCTCCCCGGCGAGCTGCTGCTGCTCGGCGATGAGCACGCCCTTGGCGCGGTTGGCGGTGTCGGCGGCGTCCCACGCGGTGCGCAGCGCGTCCTCGGCGCGCGCGCGCTCGGTGACGTCGCGCAGGATCGCGAGGAAGCAGCGACCCGCGCCGATCTCGACGGCGCCGAGCGTGATCTCGACGGGGAACCGGGTGCCGTCCTTCTTCATGTGCATGCTGCTCGCCCGCACCCACGCGCCGTCGAGCGCCGCCCTTCGCTTCTCGAGGGGAAGGAGGCTCGCGCCGGGCGCGAGCAGATCGACGGGGGTCATGCCCAGCAGCTCGTCGCGTGTGTAGCCGTGGAGCGCGACCCCTGCGGGGTTGAAGTCGAGGATCCTCCCCACGCCGCCGTCCTCCGCCGCGACGATGTGGATGGCCTCTCCGGATTTCTCGAAGAGGAGCCGGTGGCGCTCCTCGCTCGCGCGCAGCGTGACCGTCTCCGCCACCAGCGCCGCCAGGGCGCCGAGCACCTGCCCGTCCGCGGGCGTCCATGCCCGCTCCCGCGTGTCGAGCACCGCGAGGACGCCCAGGCGGCTACCGTCGGCGCGGTCCACGGGCGCGAGCGCGAGCGCCCGAGCGCGCGGGGCCATCCTCGCCCAGCAGCTTCCGGCGAAGCGTGGCTCCGCGGCGAGGTCAGCGACCAGGATGACCCCGTCGACGCCGCGGACGTCCTCGGAGCACACGCCCGCGTCCAGGACCGCTGCGCCGGACGACGCGACGTCGACGGCTGCGCCGTCGAGGATGGCCAGGATCCCCTGGGGCGCGCCCAGGCCGCGCGCGACGGTGAGGGCGAGGCGACTCCGCGTGGCCGATCCCTCCATCGCGCCGGCCTCTCAGCTCTCGCTGAGCACGGGAAAGCGGAGCACGAACGACGTCGGCCACGAAGGCGTCTCCGTGACGGCGATGGTGCCGTGATGAGCGTCCATGGCGCGCTTGCAGAAATACAGACCGAGGCCCGCGTGTCCGCGCGACACGGTCGCGTTCTTGCCGCGCCGGAACTTCTCGAAGATCAGGGGACGCTCCTTCTCGGGTATCGGGACTCCGGTGTTCGACACCGCGATCTCGACGTCGGCGCCACCTCGGGTCGAGAGGCAGAGCCGCCCCTCCGGCGGCGTGTACCGGAGGGCGTTGCCGACCAGGTTCTCGAGGACGCGCTGGAGGATGCCCTGGTCGGCGCCCACCCGGAGGCCCGGCTCGGCCTCGACGGACAGCGTCACGCGCTTCTCCAGCGCCTCGCGGTGGTGGGCTTTCGCGAGCTCGCGGAGCAGCTCGGCCAGGTCCACCGGGGCGAGCGCCAGCGGCGCGTCCAGCTCCTCGATCCGCGAGACCGCGAGCAGGTCCTCGATCAGCGTCTGCAGCCGAGCCGAGGCGTCGAGCGCGTCGGTCAGGGCCTCGTCGATCTCGGGGTCCTTGCCGCCGACGGTCTGGTTCACCCAGTCGATGTTCATGTAGGCGATGGTGAGGGGGTTCTTCAGATCGTGGACGATGAACGCGGTCATCTCGCGCTGCTCGCGCTGGAGGCGCTCCAGCAGGGTGTTGCGGCGGACCAGCTCGTCACTCGTCTCCTTGAGCCGCAGCAGCGTCCGCACCCGCGTCAGCAAGAGCGCGCGGTCGACGGGCTTCTCGAGGAACTCGTCGGCGCCGGCCTCGAAGCCGCGGAGGCGATGGGCGCGCTCGGTCTCCGCGGTGACGAGGACCACCGGCACGTGGGAGCCCTGCTCGCCGGAGCGGATCCGGGTGAGGACCTCGATCCCGTCCAGATCGGGCATCCGCACGTCGAGCAGGACGAGGTCGGGGCGCTCTCTCTGGAACGCCGCCAGCGCCTCGCCCCCGCTGCCCGCCAGGGTCAGGTGGTAGCCGAAGGGGGAGAGCAGGACGGAGAGGAGCTTGAGATTGAGCGGCTCGTCGTCGACGAGCAGCAACCGCGCCGGCATGGTGACCTCCAGTGGGCTGGGGTGAGATGGCGTCGACGCGGCTCAGGGATCACCCCTGTCAGCGTCGGCCAGATACCCGGCGAGGACGCCCGGGAGGGTCCGGGTGTCGATGGGCTTGGTGATGTATCCGTCGCAGCCGGCCAGGCGCGCCTTCTCGTCGTCGCCCTTCATCGCGTAGGCGGTCATGGCGAGGATGACGATGCCCTTCGTCGCCGGGTCGGCCTTGAGGCGGCGGGTCAGCTCGAGGCCGTCCATGCCCGGGAGCTGGACGTCCATGAGGATGAGGCGGGGGCGGACGACCGCGAGATCGGCGAGCGCTTGCTCGGCGTTCATCGCGGTCCGCACCGCATAGCCGACGCTCGTGAGGAGGACGCGCGCGAGCTTGAGGTTGACCAGGTTGTCATCGACGATGAGGATCGGCTCTGCGCTCACGGCACACTCCCGGCGCGGGGGTTGCCCGAGATGAGCGCGCCCAGCTCGGCCATCAGGAGCGCCATCGCGTCGTCCCCCTTGGGGACGACGGCCTGCGCCGACTCGCGGAGGACCGCCCGCTCCTCGGGGGTGAGGTCCTTCATCGTCCAGACGATCACCGGCGTCGTCCGGCCGGCCTCGGTGAGGCGGAAGCGGTTGAGGAACTCGAACCCGTTCACGTCCGGCATGAGGAGATCGAGGAGCACCACGCCCGGAGGGTCGGCGGTCGCCGCGCGGAGCCCCGCCATCGCGCCGGGCGCGTGGACGAGGTGGTATCCGCGCTCGGCGAGCGCCATCGAGAGGAGCTTGCCCGCCGCGGGATCGTCGTCGACGAGCAGCACGGTGCGGCGGTCGCTTGGCTTGACGCCGGCCCGCTCCAGCGCGGCGAGGAGCGTCGCCGGCTGCAGCGGCTTGCCGAGGAAGTCACGGATCAAGAACCCCATCGCCGCGCTCTTCTCGGCGACCATCGTGACCACGACCACGGGCGTCTCCTCGTTCGGTCCGGTCGCGCGGAGGGCGCGGAGCACGTCCCACCCGTTCATGTCCGGGAGCAGGAGATCGAGCGTGATGGCGTCGAACCGGCGGCTCGCCAGGCACTCCAGGGCCTCGGCGCCGGTGGCAGCCACCTCCACGGCGTAGTGCGCCCGTCCGAGCGCCTCGACGATCCGGGTCCGGTCGTGGCAGTCGTCCTCGATCACCAGGACCCGCGCTCCGCCGGCGCGCTCGAACCGCGCCGGAGCGGGTGTCGGCGTCCGGGGACTCTCCTCCTCGCCGAGGGGCAGGAACGCGGAGAAGGTGCTGCCCCGCCCCGGCTCGCTGCGCACCTGGACCCGCCCGCCCTGGGCCTCGACGATCCGGCGCGTCAGCGCGAGGCCGAGCCCGGTGCCCTGGAAGCTCTTGGAGCTGCTCGCGTCGAGCTGCTCGAACTCGACGAAGAGCCGCCCCAGGTGCGCCGCGGGGATGCCGATGCCGGTGTCCTCGACCTCGAGGTGGATCGCGCGCGGGCCGTCGGGCCGCGCGCGAAGGGTGACCCGGCCGCCGTCGGGGGTGAACTTGAGGGCGTTGGAGAGGTAGTTGTAGAGCACCTGCTTGAGCTTGGCGGGATCCAGCAGCACTCGATCGAGTGACGGGTCGACCTCGCTCCCGACGCGGATGTTCTTGCTGGCCGCGAGCGTTCGCAGGATGTCGCGCACCTCGCCGACGACGCGCGCGAGATCGAGCGGCTCGGGGTAGAACGTCATCTTGCCGGCTTCGACCTTGGCGAGGTCGAGCACGTCGTTGATGAGCCGGTGCAGGTGGCGAGCGCTGGTCAGGACGTCCCCGAGGAACTCCTTCTGCTCCGCCGAGACGGGGCCGACGCGCTCGTCGTGGAGGAGCTCGGCGAAGCCGATGATGCCGTTGAGGGGGGTGCGGAGCTCGTGCGACATGTTGGCGAGGAACTCGCTCTTCTTGCGGTTGGCCTCCTGTACGCGGCGGTTCTGGTCCGCGAGCGCCTCGTTCTGCCGGCGCAGCTGCTCGGCGAGCCGCCTCTCCTCGGTGATGTCCTTGGAGATGAGCACGTACCCCTCCGGCTGGCCCTCGGCGTCCTTGCGTAAGGTGAGCGCCATCGCCGCCCAGAAGCGGGTCCCGTCCTTGCGTACCCGCTCGAACACGCCCTCGGCCTTGCCGGTGCGGAGCGCGGTGCGGTGCAGCTCCGACACGCGGCCCGAGACGACGTCTTCCGGCGCGTGCAGGAGGCGCGAGCTCTGGCCGATCATCTCCTTCGCGGTGTACCCGTAGTTGCGGCGAGCGCCCTCGTTCCAGGCGAGGATGGTGCCGTCGAGCAATTTGACGATGAGCGAGTACCCCGTCGAGGTCTCGAGGATGTTGGTCAAGAACGCCGTCGTCTTGGTCAGCTCCTCGTTGCGTTGCTGGATCTGCGCCTCGAGGCGCTTCTGGTCGGTGACGTCGCGCGCCGCCGCGAGCACGCCCCGGAGCTTGCCGTCGGTGCAGTGGAACGTCGTGGCGTTGTAGGAGACCACCGTCTCCCGGCCGGTCCATGCGCGCATTACCAGCACGTGGTTGGTCACGCTGCCCTCGGCGAGCGCCCTGTCGACGCACGCCTGGGCCCGCGCGCCTTCGGTGAAGTGGCGCTCGAACGGGGAGCCGATGAGATCGTCCCGCGACGCGCCGGTCAACTCGCACATGCGGCGGTTGACGTCGGTGATCACGCCCTGGGGATCGGTGGCGACGACCGCGTCGACGCTCGCGTCGAAGAGGCTGCGGTTGTATTCCTGAGCCTCGCGCAGCGCGCGCAGCACCTGCTGCCTCTCGGTGAGGTCGCGCCCGATCAGCGTCAGCCCGAGGGCGTTGCCCGCGCGATCGCGGCGCACGGTGAGGGTGAGGGAGGCCGTGAAGGCGGAGCCATCTTTGCGGACCCGATCGAGCTCGCCCGACCACCTGCCTGCCGTCCGCGCCTCCTCCAGGATCGCGCTGGCGCGTCCGCTCGATACGTCGCGGGGTTCGGACAGGCGCTGGAAGCCCAGCTTGCCGACCACCTCGGCGGCCTCGTAGCCGAACATCCGGCGCGCGCCCTCGCTCCAGGTCAGGATTATCCCGTCCCAATCGAGCGCGGTGATGGCGTACTCGATCGAGCTCTCCAGGATGGATTCGAGGAGGGCGACCTGGTCGTCGACCCCCATCGCCGGAGCCCCCTCATCCGCGCGGATCATGCATCGTCTCCCCACCGGCCCCGCGGGCTCCGCTCCGGAGACGCTCCCGGCTGCGCCCGGCTGCGCAGTCAGGAAATCCCTGGTTGCCCACACTATAGAGCCCGAACGCCAGGCGCTGGCAAGCGGGTTCGTGGCGCGCGCGTCCAGCCGGGCGAGCACGACAGCCCCGGGCCCGACGGGCGCGCGGTGGCTCAGTCCAGCGGCGCACGCAACGCGGGCAGCGCTCCATAGAGAGCGAGCGCAGCGAGCCCTCCCAGGGTAGCGACGACGATGATCAGGTCGCCCAGGGTGAAGTCGGGTTGGCAGTGACGGTTCTGCATGGGGGCGTCGGTCCTCGGTTCAAGTCCGCCAGTCACTCCTCCATGGCCAGGTGCGTCCGCAGTGATCACGAAAAGTGGAGCCGCGCGGTGACCACGCCAGCCTGTCGCAGACCGCGATGGCCTCCTGCGGACCCGCGGAGTACAGAGCCGCATCATGATGCGAACAACTTACCTCTCTCTCTTCGGACTCTTCGCCCCGGCCGCCGTGCTCCTCGCGGCGAGCGCGGGCTGTAGCAGCACCAGCGGCACCGGCGGCACCGGCGGCGGCTCCACCAGCAGCAGCACGAGCACCAGCAGCAGCACGAGCACCAGCACGAGCAGCAGCAGCAGCTCGGGCGCGGTGACGCTGACCTGCGCCAGCTATTGCTCCGAGGTGCTCGCCAACTGCACGGGGGCGCAGCAGCAGTACGGCTCCACGGCGACGGACGACGGGATGGCCAACTGCCTGGGCTTCTGCGCGTCGTTCCCGCCGGGCACGATCGCCGACACCTCGGGTGACACGCTCGGCTGCCACCTCTACCACGGCGGCGCGGCGAAGGCCGACCCCGTGACCCACTGCCCGCACGCCGGCCCGACCGGCGGCGACAAGTCTCCCACCGGGACCGCCGGTATCTGCGGTGAGCCGTGCGACGCCTTCTGCAACGCCGCGCTCGCCGTGTGCACGGGCGCCAACTCCCAGTTCACCGACAAGCCGACCTGCATGACCGCGTGCCAGGCCTTCGCCGCCGACCCCGCCGCCTACGACTCGACCGACACCACCCTCCAGTCCGCCAACGACCTGGGCTGCCGCGTCTACCACCTGACCGCAGCCTCCGCGAGCGCGACCGCCGCGGCGACCCACTGCCCGCACATCGTCACCGCCTCGCCCGTCTGCAAGAACTAGCCGCCGCCCTGCTCGTGGACGCCGGCCAGGACGCGAATCGTCCCTGGCCGGCGCCCGCAGACGGGCTCAGGGCGCGACCTTCACCAGGAACGCGGCGGTCCCGACTCCGCTGATCACGTACGGCTCGTTCATCGAGAGCGGCCCCGTGCCGAAGTCGACGACCCCGTGGAACCCGCCCCCGAGCACCACGTTGCCGAGCGGATCGACCGCGAAGCTCTGCGCCTGGAGCTGGCCCTGGAGCGACGTCGCGGCGAGGGCGATGGTGCGCGCGTGGCTCTGCGCGCCCGTCGCGGGGTCGAGCCTGGTCAGCGCGAGCGCGGTGAGCTGCTCGTCCTGGTAGAACGAAGCCTCGACGCCGCCGGCCCCGTCCACGGCGATGCCGGCGCCGGCCCCGAACGGGAGCGAGGGCCCGAGCACGCTCCAGCGGACCTGGCCGTCGGGCTCCAGCGCCGTGACGAACGAGCCGCCCAGTCCATCCGGGGTCGGGAGCGCGACGGAGCCGAAGTCGACGGTTCCGACCGTGAGGCCGGTGAAGAAGATCGCGCCGTCCGGCCCGGCGGCGATCCCCGAGGGGACGTCGGCCCCCGGCCCGCCGAACCCCTCGGCGAAGAGCAGGCCGCCGGAGGGGTCGAGCTTGGCCACGACGATGTCGGAGCTGCCCGCGGAGGCGATGGTCTGCGCGCCGAAGTCCACCGTGCCGTAGAGCTCGATCCCCAGCAGGATCGACCCCGCCGGGTCGACGGTGACGCCGCTGACGAACATGCCGGTGTCGTCGACCGTGGGGCTCGGGTGCGGCTGGTCCCCCAGGTGCTCGCTCCAGAGCAGGGCGCCGGAGGGGTCGAGCTTCATCACGAAGACACTGGTCACGTAGACGTCCGGGCTGTAGCCGAGCGCCCCCCCGCCGAGGTCGAGAGGCCCCCAGTAGTCACCCGCGACGACGATCGCGCCGGAAGGGTCGAGGGCCATCGCCTGCGCGCTGGCGCCGTAGTTCTCGTTGACGCTCGGGTCCCCGGTCACCTCGTGGAGGGCGCGGCTCATGAGGTGGTTGCCGGAGGCGTCGAACGCGGCGACGTACATCGTCTCGAGGTCGGGGCCCGCGGGGCTGAGCGACCCGCCCCCGAGGTCGAGCACCTCGCCCCCGGCGATGGTGCCGAAGAGCACGATGTCCCCGCCGGCCCCGACGCTCATCAAGGGCGTGCCGGCGGCGGCGGGGAGCACCTTCTTCCACACGAGCTGGCCGGCCGGATCGAGCTTGGCGAGCACCGCCTGATTCTCGTAGGTGAGCGGGGCGCCCGCATCGCTCGAGATCGCTTCCAGGTTGGCCTCGAAGATGACGTTGCCCGCCCCGTCGGAGCCGACCACGTTGACGGTGCTGGCCTCCACGCCGCCGAGGTCGAGGCTCCAGAGGCTGCTGCACGCGGCGTCGCAGTGGAGCTCGACGCCGGCGCCGACCGTGGTCCCCGTGCCACAGCCGGAGGCTGCCGTGGTCAGAGCGGCGAGGATCAACCAGGACCGGAGGCTTCGCATCTGCCCATGGTGGCGCAAGGCGGCGGCGAGGTCCCTTATTGGGTCCTTATTCGCCGTCGCCTCCTCACCCCTTCGGGAGCGCGGCCCCCATCGCTTGCGCGATCGCCTCCACGTCGCGCTCGCTCAGGGGGAGCAGCCCTGCCCGCAGCCGGTAGCCCCAGTGCGGCGTCCCGGCCGACAGATCGAGGCGCGGGACCAGCGGAGCCAGGGGCGCCGCGTGCGCCGCCAGCCAGCGCACGTCACGGCGGAACGGCCGGAAGCCCCCGCCCATGTCGAACGGGTACGGCTCGCCCTCCTTCACCACGCCCACCGCCGTGAACGCCTGGAGCCGGTCGCGCGCCTGGAACGACGCCGTCGGTGAGTAGTAGACCACGCGGTCCCCCGGCTGCACCCGCCGCAGCGGCGCCGCCTTGCCGTGGCACACCTGCATGAAGCCCCCGGCGAGGCCCCGCTCCACGTGCTCGCCGGACGCGACGGCCAGCCAGTTCCCGTTCACCGCGCCCCCGGCGCGAACACGCGAAGGCGGTGCCCATCGGGGTCCAGCGCCACGAAGGTGAGCCCGAAGTCGAGCTGGGTGGGCGCCTGCGCGATCGTCATCCCGCGCCCCGCCCACTCGGCGTGTGTGGCCGTCACCGCCGCCGCGTCGGCGACCGTGAACGCCAGCTCCCCGCCGCCGGGCGCCGTGGCGGCGGGCGTCACCTCGTGCCGGATCCACAGGCCGAGCATGACGCCCGACTTCAGCGCGAACATCACGAACGTGGGGGACGACTCGACGGGGGGACGGCCGAGCAGCGTCGTGTAGAACGCGGAGCTCACCGCGGGATCGGTGACGTAGAGGAGCACGAAGGTGGGATCGGACATGGCGTTCTCCAGCTGCCCGGGGGTGCGATGGCCCGGGACGGAAGAGAGCATGCTCTCGGCTCGTGACAGTTTCTGTCAGCAGGCGGCGGCTCAGCCGAGGAGCTGGGCGGGGATGCGCTCCTGGGCCCGCCACTCGGCCAGCAGCACCGCGCGAGGCCGGTCGAAGCGGGCGCTGTCGGTCGTCCAGCCGGTGATCCGGTCGGCCCGGAACGAGCGGAAGTCGACCCGCTCCTCGCACCAGGCCACCACCACCCGTGACCGCTCGAAGAACCCCAGGGCGATGGGCCACACCACTCGCTCGGTCTGCGCGCCGCGGGCGTCGGCATAGGCGATCCGCGCCTTGCGCTGCTCGCGGATGGCGCGTCGCACCTCGGCCAGGTCGATCTGCTCGGCCGGGCGTCCCCGCGACGGTCCGGCCAGGAGCGCGGTCTCGTCGACGAGCGCCTTGAGATCCCGGGGGAGCACGGCGCGGAGCTTGGCCACCACCTCGGCGGCCGCGCGCCCCAGGGCCTCGTCGCCGTGCTCCACGGTGAGCCGCAGGCCGAGGACGATGGCCTCCATCTCCTCGTCGGTGAACATCAGCGGCGGGAGCAGGAAGCCGGGCCGGAGCACGTAGCCCACGCCGGCGGCGCCCTCGATGATCGCCCCCTGCTCACGCAGGGCGTCGACGTCGCGATACACGGAGCGCACCGAGACGCCCAGCTCCTCCCCGAGCGCGGCCGCGCTCACCGGCTGGCGGTGCCGGCGCAGCAGCTGGACCAGCCGGAGCAGGCGGTTGGCGCGGGACATGACGGCATGCTGCCAGAGAACGCCGGGAGGGGGGTCGTCACACTCGCTCCCGTCGCCGCGACCCACCGGCGATGCCTCGCCTCCTCACCGCCCTCGGGCTCGCTCTTGCCGTCGCTGCGTGCCGCCCGGAGGTTCTCCGCCCGCCCGCCGCCGACCCGGAGGGGCGCGCTGGATCCGACGCCGCCAGCACCGCCGTCGGGGTCGCACCGGAGCCCGCCACCCCGTCGCCGCCCGCTGCACCACCGCCCCCGCTCGTCGACGCCGACGGCAACGACGACCCGGTCGATACCGGCGCCGGCCCGTTCCCGGAGCGGGCCCGCTTCGAGCGGGTCGGGCGAGCGCCGCTGGCGTTGCGGAGGATGTGTCACCTGATGCCCTTCGGCGGGGCGCTCTATGCGGCGCACGCCATCCAGCCGCTCGACATGGATGGAGCCACCATCACCCGCTACGACCCGAGGAACGTGGCCGAGCCTTTCACCGTCGCCTTCGACTGGAACCGACCCGGGGAGCCCACCAAGAATGGTGGCGCGGGGCAGGGGTTCCTCCGCGTCCACGCCATCGGGGGGCGGCTCTTCGTGCCGGATGCGGACCCGCCGTACAATGGATTCGAGATCACCGAGCCTGGCACCGAGGGATACGTCTACGTCTCCGACCGAGCGGGAGCCTTCGCCCCGGCGAGGATGCCGCACCACCGGCTCCCCGACGCCCCCGACGCCGACGGTGGCGCGGGGGCTGGCATCCTCCCGCGGGCGTATCACGTGCTCGACGTGATCCGGTATCAGGGGCGGCTCTACGCCTCCACCGGATCGGTGCCGCCCGGCGAGCGGGCCTGGCACGGACCTTCACCGGGGGCGCTCCACGTGGCGAGCGCGGATCTCTCTCGCTGGACCTTCGAGGTGGACTACCCCCACCCGTGGCAGGACGGGGTCTGGCGGCTCACCTACCTGGTCCGCTACCGGGGGCGGCTCTACGCGGGGCTCCAGGACTACGAGGGCAACGAGCCCAACGACTTCGTCTACTTCGACCCGGCGCCGGGCAGCACGCGCCTCGTCCAGGCCGACCTGCACCCGGTGCGCGTCACCCGCGGCGGCACCGCGCGGACGCTCCGCTGGTATGCCGACGATGGCAAGCTCTACTGGATCGCGTGGGCGCGCGACGGGGTCCGGCTCCGCGTCACCGACGACGGGGATGCGTGGCGCGAGGTCAGCCTGCCCCGAGGTGCGGGGGCGCCGTCGGACCTCACCCGCTTTCGCGGCGTCCTGGTGGTGCTCACCGAGCGCGGCTTGTACCGGCTCGATCGCGAGCCCGCGGAGCCGGTGGCCATGTTCGCGTCGCACGACGGGCGCACCCCGTTCGAGGTCCACGATCACTTCTGCACCTCGCCGCTGGGCGTGCTCGACGGCGAGCTCTACGCGGGGAGCCAGCGGGACGGGGCGCTCTACCGGATCAGCGAGGTGCCCTGAGGGTGGTCGGGGAACGCTCTCGGGCGTTCCCCAGGATGACTACAACCCGAAGCGGGCGGCGTTCTCGCGGAGGAAGGCGATGTACGCCTCGGCGGGCTGGTGGGAGGCGACCTCGCCGCTCTCGACGCAGGCCTCGAGCGCCTTCTTCAGGTCGCCGATGCGGCGGGAGGGCGGGATGCCGAAGGCCTTCATCATCTCGTCGCCGATGCCGCCGGGCAGGGGGGGCACCAGGGCGTCCTGCTCGGCGACGACGCGGACCCGCTCGGCGAGCTCGCTGATCTGCTTGAGCCCCTTGCGCTTCTTCTCCGGGCGCTTGGTGGTGATGTCGGCGCGGGAGAGGCAGAGCAGGCCGTCGAGGTTGTCGCCGATCTCCTTGGTGAAGCGGCGCACGGCGCTGTCGGTCCACGAGGCGTCGTACTGGCTGGCGCGGAGGTGGTGCAGGATGAGAAAGCGCACCGAGCCGCGGAAGGAGTCGTCGCTCTTGAAGAGGGGGACCCGGCGATCGATGCGGTCGAACATGCGGGCGCCCACCTCGGCGTGGCCGAAGAAGTGCACCTCGCCCTCGGGGGAGATGCTGCGGGTGCGGACCTTGCCGATGTCGTGGAGGAGCGCGGCCCAGCGGACCTCGAGGCGGGGCACGGCCTGGCGGACCACCTGCTTGGTGTGCTTCCAGACGTCCTTGTGGCGCCACTCGCCGTCGCCGAAGCCGACCATGGCCTCGACCTCGGGGAGGATGGCGGTGAGCGCCCCGGCCGCGAGCAGGGCGTCGAGGCCGGCCTCGGCGTCGTCGGACATCATCACCCGGTCGAGCCGGGCGCGCACGTCGGGGAGCCAGAGCTGCGCCGCGGCCCGGTAGTCGTCGCGGGAGGCGGTGAGCACGTTGCTCGCGCCGGCAGCGGGGGCTTCGCCCGGTGCGGGGGCGCCCTTTTCCGCCGCGGCGGCCGCTCGCTCGAGCGCGTCGATGGCGCGCTGGGGATCGGCCACCTGGTTCACTGTCGGGTCCACGGCGCACCTCTTAGCAGCAACCGCCGCCAAAGCGCACGCTCGACGGCGCGCACCGCCCAACTACGCAGACTAGCTGCGCAGCAGTCGGCTGATGTGCGCCCGTTCCCACGCGATGGCGCGCTCGAAATCACGGAAGAGCCGCTCCCTGGCGAGGAACGTCGGGGGGTGAATCATCCGGCGCCCGCTCCCGTGGCTGGAGGGGATCACGTGGTGGAGCATCTCGTGGTAGATGATGTAGGCGACGAAGTAGCGAGGCACCCAGGCCTTGTCGAGCGCCGGATGCACGCGGATCAGGCGCTCCGTGGCCGAGTAGCTGCCCAGCTTGATGGAGCGGCGGGGAGCCTGTCCGACGGCGGATCCTCGCACCCGACCCCAGCGGCCCCAGGTGATGAGCGCGTCGACGCCCCCGCCGAAGTACTTGTCGTTGACGAGGTGGAAGATGACGTAGAGGTCGTGCGCGGTGCCCTGGGTGACCAGCGGGGTGGACACCGGGCGGCTGGCGCGGATGCGGAAGCCGTTGTCCTCGATGTACTTGCCGACCATCAGGGAGCCGGCGCGCTCGCCTTCGATGACGTAGCGGACCAGGGCCTCCTGCACCGGGGCGGGCGCATCGAGGAACATGTGGTGGAGCCGGATCTGGAGGATGCCGCTCGCCAGGGTGTGCGAGACCATCTGGCGCACGTTGTCGGTCATCGAGAGGATGACCGGGCCCCCGTTCGCCATCGAGAGGCGGCGCTCCAGCGCCTGCCGGGCCCCCTCGTGGACGAAGATGTGGGGGTGGCCGTGGGGGAACCGGAACGCCAGCGGCGTGTGCCGCGGGTCCGGGACCCGCACCGACGCGTGCGAGACCCGAGGAGCCAGGGCGCCAGCGAGCGCTCGTCCTCTCGAGACTCGCCCGAGAGGGGCATGAGCGAAAGGGAACCCCAGCTGTCCCGCCACCTCAAAGCCTCCTCGATTGGCGTATTCTCGGGGTCGAACCCTGTCAAGACGACGCCCGGAACATAGCGGAATCATGAAGTTTTCGCTCAACTGCGGAGGGCCTTCCCGGTCGGCCCGGCCCCCGGCCCCCAAAGGGCTTGAAACAGGGCTGATCCAGGGGGTGAGCCGGGGATTTCCGCCGGGATTCTCCCCAGGGCCCGCGCCCGTTCAGCGATTCGCCTCGCGGGGGTCGAAGACGGCCGCCGGTTGCCACCTTCCGGGGCCGGCCGACTCGAGGGTGACGATGAGCCCGGTGTGAAATCCACCGGGGAGCGGCACCGCTGCGGGGGCCGCGAGCATGTCCACCAGCGCCTCGACCGCGGGCTGGTGGCCGATGAGGAGCGCGTCGCCGCCGGTGCGAGCGAGCTCGAAGATCAGAGCGAAGGGGAGGGGACGGTCGGTGGCGAGGTCGTCGTGGAGCTCGACCTCGATGGGCGCGGCCGGCGACGAGAGCACCCCGCGGACGATCTCGGCGGTCTCGCGGGCGCGTCGGAGGGGGCTGGACAGCACCGAGAGGCGCCCGCCACCCGACGTCGACTCCGCCTCTCGGGCGCGCCGCAGGCCGCGGGCGGCCCGGTCGACGATCTCCCGCCCCGGCCGGGTCAGCGCCCGGTCGAAGTCGCGCCCGGTCGCCGCGCGATCCTCGGCCGGGCCGTGCCGCATCACGTAGAGCCGCATCGAGGCGCTCGGGTCAGTTGGCCTTGGCCGGCGTGCGCTTGGCGTCGGGGGCAGCCGGGGCGGCAGCCGCGGCGGCAGGCGCAGCGGGGGCCGCCTCGCGAGCCTTGGCGGTGGCCTCGCCCTTGGGCTCGGCGGCCGCAGCGGCGTTCTTGCCGCCCGGAGCCGGAGCGGCCGCGGGGGGCTTGGGGCCGCCGCGGTTGACGCCGTGCTTGGCGAGGACGAGCACCTCGATCTTCTCCAGCAAGGCCGGGTGCTGCTCCAGGTAGGCGCGCGCGTTCTCCCGGCCCTGGCCGACGCGCTCGCCCTGGAAGGAGAACCAGGCGCCGCTCTTCTCCAGGATGTTCGCCTCGACCGCGAGGTCGATGACGTCGCCGGAGTGGCTGATGCCCTGCCCGTAGAGGATGTCGAACTCGACCTCGCGGAAGGGGGGAGCCATCTTGTTCTTGACCACCTTGACCCGGGTGCGGTTACCGACGACGACCGGATCCTTGCCGCCCACGGCCGCCTCCTTGATCGCGCCGATGCGGCGGATGTCGAGGCGCACCGAGGCGTAGAATTTGAGCGCGTTGCCGCCGCTGGTGGTCTCCGGGCTGCCGAACATGACGCCGATCTTCATCCGGATCTGGTTGATGAAGATGAGCAGGCAGTTGGACTTGGAGACGGTGGCGGTGAGCTTGCGGAGGGCCTGGCTCATCAGGCGGGCCTGGAGGCCGACGTGGCTGTCGCCCATGTCGCCCTCGATCTCGGCCTTGGGCACCAGGGCGGCGACGGAGTCGATGACGACCAGGTCGACGGCGTTGGAGCGGACCAGCATGTCGGCGATCTCCAGCGCCTGCTCGCCGAAGTCGGGCTGGGAGATGAGCAGCTCCTCGGTCTTGACGCCGAGCTTCTTGGCGTAGTTGGGGTCGAGCGCGTGCTCGGCGTCGATGAAGGCCGCCGTCCCGCCCTGCCGCTGGACGCTGGCGATGGCGTGGAGGGTGAGGGTGGTCTTGCCGCTCGACTCCGGCCCGTAGATCTCGACGATGCGGCCGCGCGGGTAGCCGCCGATGCCGAGGGCGATGTCGAGGCCGAGCGAGCCCGTGGGCACCGTGGCGATGTCCTCGTAGAGGAGCTGCCCGTCCTTGAGCCGCATGATCGCGCCCTTGCCGTGCTCCTTGACGATGCCGGCGATGGCGAGCTCGAGGTTGGCGTTCTTCTGCTGCTTGTTCTTGTCGTCCATGGGTGCTCCGGGCCGGGAGGAACGGCGAAGGAGGGTGGGAGCCCAGCTCGGCGGTGCGCCGGGCGGAGCCCCCTCGTCGATGGGGTGGCGAGGTTGGCCGAAGGCCCCCTCTACCGCGTCATGGCCGCGGGAACGGCCGAATTCGAAGGGAGACGATACTGTCCAGCCGTTCAGGAAGCAACCCCATGCCCCGAAACGGGGACATAGGTTGTCCGTAGCAGGTCGTGGGCCGGAAACCGGGGCTGGACGACTCTGTTCGGCGTTCGCTTCCGGTCCAGGCGGCCGTCGTACTACCTTGGCGGGACGTCGATGAAAGGGAGCGCTGGGTGAGCAAGCTCGAGCCGGGCACGATCTTCGGTCGCGACTTCCGCATCGTGAGGCCCTTGCGAGAGGGCGGGATGGGGGCGGTGTACATCGCTGACCAGATCAGCACCGGCAAGCAGCGGGCGCTCAAGGTCATGGCGGCCGAGCTCGCCGTCGACCCGGCCACCCGCGAGCGCTTCGTGCTCGAGGCCCGCGCCGGCTCCCGGATCGAGAGCGATCACGTCGTCGAGGTGGTCACCGCCGGCGTCGACGAGGAGACGGGTGCCCCCTTCCTGGTGATGGAGCTGCTCAAGGGGGAGGAGCTCGCGGACGCGTCGGCCCGCCTCGGTCCGCTCCCGCTCGGCGACGTCGGGGAGGTGCTCTCGCAGATCGGGCACGCCCTCGAGCAGGCGCACGCGCAGGGCATCGTCCACCGCGATCTCAAGCCCGAGAACGTCTTCCTCGCCACCTCGCGCCGCCGCGACGTGGCCTTCACCGCCAAGATCCTCGACTTCGGCATCGCCAAGCTGGTCGAGGACAGCCGGCAGAAGACCGGCACCCAGCCCCTCGGGACGCCGCTGTTCATGGCGCCCGAGCAGACCGACCGGCGCGGCCGCATCTGCGCCGCCACCGACGTCTGGGCCCTCGGCCTCATCACCTTCAAGCTGATCACCGGGCGCGACTTCTGGCTCGAGGCCGACGGCGGCTCGCTGGCGATGCTGCTCCGCGAGATCTGCATGGAGGCCATCCCCTTCGCCTCGACCCGCGTCGCCGAGCTCGCCGCCCGCCCGCTCGAGCCCGGCCAGGTCGCCGTCGTGGCCGTGCCTCCGGGCTTCGACGCCTGGTTCGCCCGCTGCGTCCACCGGGACGTCGACGCGCGCTTCCAGAACGCCGGCGACGCCGTCCGGTCTTTCGCCGAGCTGGTCTCCCTCGACGCCCCTCGCGGCGCGCTCTTCGCCGCCTCCGGCCCCTTGGACGGGCTCAGCACCGGCTCCGTGGGGCGCAGCGGGCAGCAATCGTGGGCCCCCGTCCGGACCGGCGGCGGCCCGGTCGACTCCCGCGGCGCGACGGCCCCGGTGGTGGGCGCCGGCACCGGCGCGCCGATCGTCCAGGCGACCGCCGCCGCGCCGAGCCGCAACGGGGCCAAGGTGGGCCTCGCCCTCGCCGCCGTCGTGGTCGCGCTCGGCGGGTTCGCCGCCTACCGCGCCTCGACGCGTGACGGAGGCCCGGCCACCCCATCCTCGACCGCCACCCTCGCCGCCGCGCCGCCGTCCTCCCCCACCGCGTCGGGCGTCGTCGCTGCCCCCGGCACCTGCCCCGCGGGCATGGCGCTGGTCCCCGGCGGCAAGATGTACATGGGCGCGCGCGATCTGGCCGCCGACGCCCGCCCCCCGCACGAGGTGATGGTCACCGGCTTCTGCCTGGACCGCACCGAGGTGACCACGCACGCCTACCTCGGCTGCGTCGACAAGGGCGAGTGCGAGCGCCCCCCCGAAAAGGTGAGCTTCCCCGGCGTCAAGCCCGAGCAGGTCAAGCTCTACAGCACCCTCTGCAACGCCTCGCACCCCGAGCGCGGCGAGCACCCCATCAACTGCGTGGCCTGGCCCATGGCCGACACCTACTGCAAGAAGCAGGGGGCCCGCCTGCCCACCGAGGCCGAGTGGGAGTTCGCCGCCCGCGGCGCCAGCCAGCGCAAGTATCCCTGGGGCGACGACGCTCCCGGCGCGCGCTACCTCAACGCCTGCGGCAAGGAGTGCGCGAAGTGGTTCGAGGGCCACGCCGTGAAGCAGGGCACCATGTACGAGGAGGACGACGGCTTCACCGGGACCGCCCCCGTCGGCTCGTTCCCCGCGGGCGCCTCGGCTTCCGGGGTCCTCGATCTCGCCGGCAACGTGTGGGAGTGGACGGCCGACTGGTACGGAGCCTACACGGCCGACACCACCACCGACCCCCAGGGCCCCCCCACCGGCACCCAGCGGGTGGTCCGCGGCGGCGACTTCACCGGCTCCCAGCCCGACTGGGCGCGCCCGGCCTTCCGGTGGAAGATCGATCCCGAGTCCTTCGATCACGCCATCGGCTTCCGCTGCGCGGCGCCCGCCACCCCGTAGGCGTGGGCGGGCCCTTGCGCACCCCGGCGCCGGCGAGCAGGATGCGCGCCCCATGGTTCCCCGCCTCGCGGCCCTCGGCCTCGCCGTCGCCGGGCTCGGCTGCAACGGGCTCGGCCACTACTCGACCGCGCCCGGCGAGTCGTATTGCGGCGCCGTGACCCAGACCAGCACCTTCCGGGCGGGCCTCGCCGAAGGCGCCCGGATGCGCGCGACGCTCGACGCGACCGAGCTCGACGGCGCGCTGTCACCGGGCGCGCTGTGGACCACGGAGCCTGCCCGGCAGCTCCTGGATGCTGCTGCCCTGCGCCGCATCCCCGCCCTCGAGAACGATCCGCTCTCCCTCCTCGACCTCGGCGGCGGGCGCGACCCGACCCGGCTCTTCGCGCTGACGCCGGCTCCGGCGGGAGAGGATCCGCTCGTCGCAGTGCTCTCGCTCCGCTCCGACGACGGCATCGAGGTGCGACTGCTCCGGCCCGGCCTCGACCCGACCGCGACCCCGGCGCCGCCCTCGGGTCGGCAGCCGCTCTTCGGCCTCTTCGTCCTCTACAAACAGGCGGGTACGTGCGGATTCTAGGGATCGAGACCTCGTGCGACGAGACGGCCGCGGCGGTGGTGACCGAGGCGGGAATGGTCCTCTCCGACGTGGTGCGGAGCCAGGTCGAGCTCCACGCCCCGTACGGCGGCGTCGTCCCCGAGGTCGC
>Ga0302283_1000548_pt1 | contig 31189 bp, 27 predicted proteins | sample III_Fen_E1_4_FD_198770 | JGI IMG/M metagenome (GOLD analysis project Ga0302283, IMG submission 198770) | Peat permafrost microbial communities from Stordalen Mire near Abisko, Sweden - III_Fen_E1_4 | ecosystem: Environmental > Terrestrial > Soil > Wetlands > Permafrost | place: Sweden: Abisko... | reverse complement strand
GCCACCCGGCCGCTCGGTGGTCGTGCGCTGGGTGTAGGGCAGCAGCACCAGCTCACGGGCGGTCTTGATGGCGATGGCCACGTCCCGCTGGTGCTGGGTGCAGTTGCCCGAGACGCGCCGGGCCCGGATCTTGCCCCGGTCGCTCATGTACTTGCGGAGGAGGGCGACGTCCTTGTAGTCGACCCACTCCACCCGGTCCTTGCACAGCGCGCACGGCTTCTTCTTGACGCGCCGGCCGTTGTCCTTGGGCGCCCGCCGAGCGGTGCTGCCCCCACGATCGTTGTTCCTGGCCATGACTAGAAAGGCTCCTCGCTGTATCCGTACCCGGAGTCGGCAGGTGCGCCGCCCCCGCTCGACTGCCCGCCACGTCCGCCTGCGCCGCCGGCGGAGGGCCCGTCACCCGGGGCCCGGCGCTCGTTCTTGGTGACCTGCGCCGTCGCCCACCGGATGCTCGGCCCGATTTCGTCGGCCACCACCTCGACCTTGGAGCGCTTGTCGCCGTCCGGGGTCTCCCAGCTGCGCTGCTCCAGGCGGCCGGTGACGATCACCCGGGAGCCGCGGGCGAGCGACTCGGCGGCGTTCTCGGCCATCTCGCGCCAGCACACCACGTCGAAGAAGGAGGTCGCCTCCTCCCACTCCTGCGTCTGGCGGTTCTGCCACCGGCGGTTGACGGCCAGCCCGAAGCTGGCGGTGGCCTGACCGGTGTTGGTGAACCGGAGTTCGGGATCGCGGGTGATGTTGCCCACGAGCGTGACTGCGTTGCCGGCCATGGTCAGCCCTCCCCGTTGGTCGCGGCTGCTGCAGCGGCCGCACGGCGGCCGGCCACCTTGTCGGGGAGGCGGATGACCTTGTGGCGCAGGACCTCGTCGGCCAGCACGAAGACGCGCTCCATGTCGGCGACGGCCGGCGGTTCGGCGTTCAGCTCGATGACGACGTAGTAACCCTCGCGCTTGTGCTGGAGCTCGTAGGCGAAGGTCCGACGACCCCAACGCTCGACCCGGCCGGGGTTGCCCCCCTTGGCCTTCAGGGCGGCAAGGGCCCGGTCGAGGACCCCGTTGACCGCAGCCTCATCGGCTCCGGTGTCGAAAATGACCATGGTTTCGTATGGCCGCATGAACGGCTCACCTCCCTCTGGATCGGATGCGCTGCACCCGAGCCCCACGGCGTGGGGCAGGTCGGAACAATGACGGACCACCTGTAGGTACTGCGTGGTGGCCGGAACAGCCCGATAACCCTAGCCGAAGCTCAGTGGTAGACCTCCGCGTCGGCCGGGAAGGCCCCCGACCGCACGTCGGCGGCGTAGGAGGCGACGGCCGCCGTCGCCTCGGTGGCGAGCTCGGCGTAGCGCCGGACGAACTTCGGGGTACGTCCGCTCACCCCCAGCAGGTCGTGGAGGACCAGGACCTGACCGTCGCAGTGCGGGCCTGCCCCGATGCCGATGGTCGGGACGTCCAGGGCCTCGGTGACCGCGGCACCGACCTTCTCGGGGACTCCCTCGACGACCACCGCGAACGCGCCGGCGGCCTCGACGGCACGTGCGCCCTCGACAAGGTGGCGGGCGGCCCCGTCGTCGCGGGCCTGCACCTTGAATCCGCCGAAGGCGTGTACGGACTGGGGAGTGAGCCCGATGTGGCCCATCACCGGGATCTCGGCGGCCACCAGGGCCTCGATCATCGGGGCGCGGACGGCGCCACCCTCGAGCTTGACGCACTGGGCGCCGGCCCGGATCAGTACGGCGGCGTTGCGCACGGTGTCCGCAGTGTCCACGTGGTAGCTCATCCACGGCAGGTCGCCCACGATCAGCGCGGCGGGGTGGGCCCGGGCCACGGCCGCCACGTGGTGGGCCATGTCCCCGATGGTCACCTGCAGGGTGTCCTCGTAGCCGAGCACCACGTTGGCCACCGAGTCGCCCACCAGGATGAGGTCGACCCCACCGGCGTCGGCGATCCGGGCGCCGGGAGCGTCGTAGGCGGTAACCATCACCAGTGGAGCGTGGCCGTCGCGCACCTTGGCGGCACGCACGGCGGGGACGGTCACGGGCGCGGACCGGGGATCGGACATGGGTTCCTCCTCATCGACCGTCCAGCGCCCGGGGGCTGCCGGCGGCATCGGCGGGCTGCTCCCGCGGAGTACGAGCTGCTGCCTCCCCATCGTACTGCGCCCCGGATCGCGGCGACAGGGGCGGGGCGGGGCTAGCGAGTGGTCCGGCTCCGCAGCGGCTTCCGGGCGACGGCGTCGACACCGGCGCCGGCCGGGTACATCCGCGCCAGGTGGTTCCAGCGGCACCCGCAGCAGACCTCGATGACGTAACAGACGACCGGCTCCTTGCGTCGCCAGTAGCGGCCGAGCTCGGCCTGGGTGGCGACGCATCTGCCGCCCGCCGGGAGCTTCGAGCCGAACACGAACGTCACGTCGACCAGGTCCGACTCCTCGCAGATCGGGCACTGCTCGCCCATCGGGCGTCCGAGGTTGGTGGCGGCACGGATCAGCTCGGGATGCGCATCGCACACGTCGAGGCGGGACAGCCGCCCCTTGCGGAACTCACGGATGACGGAATTCCGGGCGAGGAGGTACTCGACCTGTCCCCCGGTGGGGGAGGTCTGCACGCCGTCGAGCGCTCCGGGTCGGAAGCTCACCGGGCCAGGGTACCGCCTCGGCCCCGTCACGGCACCGGACCACGGACGGGGACGTCCGGGCCCACGGGACACCGATGTCGATTTCGATGTATCAGCTCGATACATCGAAATGATGTATCGTTGTCGGTATGCAGTTGGTGAACACCCACGGGACCGGAGCGGTCTGACATGCTCGACCTCGCCATTCTGGGGCTCCTCTTCGAGCAGGAGATGCACGGGTACGAGATCCGCCGCCGGCTGCGCGACGAGCTCGGGCTGTTCGCCAACATCTCGTTCGGCTCCCTCTACCCGGCGCTCTCCCGACTCGAGCGGTCGGGCGCGGTGACGGTCACCGAGTCCGGCGGCGCCGCCGCCCCGATTCCGGCGACCGGCTCGCTGGGTGGCGAGCGGGCCGGCCTGCGGGCCCGGCGGTCCGGTGCCACGCTCGGGACCAAGCGGTCCCGCAAGGTGTACCGGATCACCGACGCCGGGCGCGGCCTCTTCGAACAGCTCCTCGAGGGCGAGGAGTCCCCCGGCGCGGACGACGCCCGCAGCTTCGGGCTCCGCCTGGCCTTCGCCCGCCACCTCGCCCCGTCGGCACGTCTCGCCCTCCTCGAGCGTCGACGGGCCCAGCTCACCCGACGCCTGGCCACCGATCTGGTGCGCGCCTCGGGCGATCGCCTCGACGTCTACACCCGTTCGCTGGTCGAGCACAGCACCGAGTCGACCGAACACGACATCGCATGGCTCGACCGCCTCATCGACACCGAGCGCCAGAAGCAGGCCGCCCTGCGCTCGGACGGCCCGTCCGGCGCCCCGGGCGACGCCACGACCTCGAGTACCGATCCGTCCAGCACCGGGCTCGACGAGCCCCACGCGGGCGACGCACTGTCCTCGTCGTCCCCCTCGGGGACGTCATGAGAGCCCGCGCCCTCCGGGGCGCACCTGCCAACGCGACCCCTCGGGGCGCATTCACACCAATGAAGGGAACCGCACGATGAGCAAGATCCGAGTGGCGATCGCCGGCGTGGGCAACTGCGCCAGCTCGCTGATCCAGGGCGTCGAGTACTACCGGGGTGCCGAGGCCGGCGAGACCGTGCCCGGCCTGATGCACGTGGTGCTCGGCGGGTACCACGTCGGTGACCTCGAATTCGTGGCCGCGTTCGACGTCGACGCCACCAAGGTCGGCACCGACCTGGGCAAGGCGATCTTCTCGGGCCAGAACAACACGATCCGGTTCGCCTCGGTGGGCGACCTGGGTGTGACGGTCCAGCGGGGCCCGACCTTCGACGGGCTGGGCAAGTACTACCGCGAGACCATCGAGGAGTCGCCGGCCGAGCCGGTGGACGTGGTCGCCGCCCTCAAGGACTCCGGCGCCGAGGTCCTGGTCAGCTACCTGCCGGTCGGCTCCGAGCAGGCCCAGCGGTTCTATGCCGACGCATGCCTGCAGGCCGGCGTCGGATTCGTCAACGCCATCCCGGTGTTCATCGCCTCGGACCCGGTGTGGGCGCAGAAGTTTCACGACGCGGGCCTGCCGATCGTGGGCGACGACATCAAGAGCCAGGTCGGGTCGACCATCGTCCACCGGATCCTCACCCGCCTGTTCGAGGACCGTGGTCTGGCGCTCGACCACACCTACCAGCTCAACGTGGGCGGCAACATGGACTTCAAGAACATGCTGGAGCGCGAGCGCCTCGAGTCGAAGAAGGTCTCGAAGACCCAGGCCGTCACCAGCCAGATCGAGAACGGCGACCTCGACGCCGACGACGTCCACATCGGGCCGTCGGACCACGTGCCGTGGCTCCACGACCGCAAGTGGGCCTACATCCGCATGGAGGGCCGCAACTTCGGCGACGTGCCGCTGAACCTCGAGCTCAAGCTCGAGGTGTGGGACTCCCCCAACTCGGCGGGTGTGATCATCGACGCGGTGCGGTGCGCCAAGCTGGCCCTCGACCGGGGAATCGGCGGCCCGCTGCTCGGCCCGTCCGCCTACTTCATGAAGTCGCCTCCGGTGCAGTACCACGACGACGTGGCCCATGACATGGTGGAATCGTTCGCCGCAGGGGACCGCGGTCCGGTCTGGCCCGAGGACTGACGCCCCCGGTCCGGGCCCGGGACGGGACCGTTCAGGCAGAGGCGCCCCGCGCCTCCCACCACACATCGAGACGACGCAGGGCCTCCTCCTCACCGAGGGGGCCCTCGTCCATCCGGAGCTCGAGGAGGAAGCCCAGGGCGTCCCCCACGGCGCGGCCCGGCGGGATACCCAGATGGTCCATGACCTGGGCTCCGTCCAGGTCCGGCCGGATGGCGTCCAACTCCTCCTGCTCGCGGAGCTGGGCGATCCGCGACTCGAGCTCATCCATCCGCCGGTCGAGCGCCCGGGCCTTGGCGGCGTTGCGGGTCGTGCAGTCGCACCGGGTCAGCTCGTTGAGCCGGTCCAGCAGCGGTCCCGCATCGCGCACGTAACGGCGCACCGCCCGATCGGTCCAGCCCAGGCGGTAGGTGTGGAACCGCAGGTGGAGGTTGACCAGCTCGGCCACCAGGTCGATCTCGTCGTTGGGGTAGCGGAGCGCCTGCATGCGCTTGCGGGTCATCCTCGCCCCTACGACTTCGTGATGGTGGAACGTGACCCCCCCGTCGGCGAACGCACGGGTCCGCGGCTTGCCGACGTCGTGGAAGAGCGCGGCCAGGCGCAGCAGCCGGTCGGGCGACGTCTTGTCGACCACGGCCAGCGTGTGCCCGAGGACGTCCTTGTGCCGGTGGATGGGGTCCTGTTCGAGGGCCAGCCCGGGCAGCTCGGGAAGGAACTCCTCGGCGAGCCCCGTCCGCACGATGAACCAGAGGGCCACGGAGGGCACCGGGACCAGCATGATCTTGTCCAGCTCGTCGCGGATGCGCTCGGCCGATACGATGTCCAGTCGCCGGTGACCCGACCGGACCGCCGCCACCAGCTCATCGGTGGGCTCCAGGTCGAGCCGGGCCATGAACCGCGCCGCCCGCAGCATGCGCAACGGATCGTCCGCGAACGACACCTCCGGGTCGAGCGGGGTGCGGAGGCGTCGTTCGGCAAGGTCGCGCAGGCCGCCGAACGGATCAATCAGCTCCAGCTCGGGCAGGCGCAGGGCCATGGCGTTCACGGTGAAATCGCGCCGGGCGAGGTCGTCCTCGATCCGGTCGCCGAAGGCGACGTCGGGCTTGCGGGAGTCGGGGTGGTAGGCCTCGGCCCGGTGGGTGGTGATCTCGTACTTCTGGTCACCCCGCAGACAGGCGATCGTCCCGAACCGCTTGCCCTGTGTCCACACGGCGTCGGCCCAGCCACGGAGCACGGATTCGATGTCGTCCGGGCGGGCGTCGGTGGTGAAATCCAGGTCGGAGCCGGGTTCGGCGGCGGGTACGTCGCCGTCGGCCACGATGGCGTCGCGCACCGAGCCCCCCACGAGATAGAGGGTGTGGCCTGCCGAGCGGAAGCGGTCGGACAGGTCGGCGGTGACGTCGACCAGTGGCCGCAGGCGCTCGGGGAACACGCAGCCGAGGGTAGTGCGGCTGACCTAGGCTGCGGTTCGACGTGGACCGGCAACGAGCCAGAACCAGCCCCGGGGACAGCGACCCCGGCGGCACCGGACCGGTCGGCGGCAGGTCCGCCCCGTTCCCGGAGACGGCACCGGGTGCGGTGTCGGCCCGGCGGACCCGGTACGCGGGCCGCTCCCGCGTGACCCGCACCGTCGGCGCCGTGGCGACCCTCGTCGCCGTGGTGGTCCTCCTGGTCCTGCCCGATCCGGTCGGGGCGACGGCCTCGGGCGGTCCCGCCGTGCAGCTCACCACGTCGTCCACGGCACTCGTCCTCCTATCGCAGACGCCGTGGGTCACACCGGGCGAGTCGTTCGACCTCCACCTGCGGCCCGGGCCGACGGACGTGCCGGCCGCCGACCTCGGCGTCAGCGTCAGCGTCTACTCCTGCCTGTCCAGCGTGTCGGGCTTCGACGAGTCGGTCGGCACGGGGCCGACCGGGACCCCCGTGTCCTCGACCACGACGCCGCTCGCGGTGACGGGCCTGCCGTCGCTCCCGGGCGGTGGGTTCGACCTGTCCATGCCCGTGGTGGTGGGCAGCTCGACGACCGGAGCGGCGTCGGCCTTCACGATCCATCTGCTCCCCGCGGGCGAACAGTGCCAGTCGTTCCCGGCGGGTGTGTTCCCGGTCAGGATCCAGCTGGTGGACACGTCCGGGGGGTCGGTGCTCGGCTCCTTCACCACCCACCTCGTGTACACCGAGGCGCCGGCCGGCACCCAGCGGCTGCGGGTCGGTGTGGTGCTTCCGGTCCAGGTGACCCAGCGGGCCTCGCGGGCACCGTCCGCCGCCGATCTCCTGGCCCGACCGTCGGCCGCGCTGGCCGCTCCGCCGGATGCCGCCGTCGACGCCGCCGCCGCCACGGTGTCCACCATCGCCGCCCAGCACCCGACGGTCCCGGTGACACTCCAGGTCAGCGGGCAGACCGTGGGCCTCCTGACCGAGGCATCGCGCGCCACGACCCTCGCCCAGCTGGGCCAGTTGGCGTCGACGCCCGACGTGCACCAGCTGACCGCTGCTCCGTTCACGCCCGTCGATGCCGGCGGCCTGGTGGGGGCCGGGCTCTCCGGCGAGCTGGCCCTGCAGGTGGCGCGCGGGCTCCAGACGGTCGGCGCCGCCACCGGGAAGCCGGTCCCCACCGCCGGTGACGGTCTCGGCCCGTGGATCACCGGGGACCCGCTCGATCCGGCCACGGTGGGTGCGCTCGCCGGTGACGGGTTCCGCCAGATCGTGCTGCCCGCCGCCGACGTGAGCGGTGCGCCGGCCGACGGTTCGACGACCCAGCCGTTCACCCTCGCCGGCACCCACGGGACGCAGATGACCGCCATGACCTCGGACGACGACCTGACCGCCCGGTTCAACGCACAGCCCGGGAATCCCGTGCTCGCCGCCCACCAGCTGATCGCCGAGCTGGCCCAGCTCTACTACGAGCGACCCAACGGGACCAGCCCCCGTGCGGTGCTCGCCGTCGCACCCACCTCGTGGACGGACGACCCGGTGTTCGTCGACACGCTGCTGGGGTCGCTGGACGGGAACCCCGTCGCGCAGGCGGTGACCGCCTCGCAGCTGTTCGGCCTCTTCCCCTCGCCATCGACCTGTCGCACCACCTGCCGGCTCACCGGGACCACCGGCACGCCCGGGCTCCCGGTGGCGGCCATCCGGGCCCAGCGGGTCCGGCTCAACGGCTTCGCCACCGCCACCGCGGGCGCCCGGCCGTTGGTCCTGCAGCTGGGCGACCTGGTGCTCGGCGGCGAAGCCCAGGCCCTGCGGCCCGCACAGCAGTCGGCGGTGGTCACCAATGCCGGGGCGGCCCTCGACGCCCAACTGGGCCAACTGGCCGTCGAGGGCGACCAGACGGTGACGCTGACGGCGAGCAGCGGCCTGGTGCCGGTCACCGTGGTGTCCGACGCCGCGTATCCGGTCACGGGGTCGCTCCTGTTGAGCAGCGACAAGCTCCTGTTCCCGAACGGGGAGACCGAGTGGTCGACCCCGGTGACGCTCCTTCCCCGTCATTCCAACGTGGTCTACGTCCGGGTGCGGTCCCGCGCCTCGGGTGTCTTCCGGCTCGACGTGTCCCTGCGGTCCCCCGACGGCACTCTGCGGCTGGTCGCCGGCGAGCTGTCGGTGCGGTCCACCTCGTCGTCGGTGGTCGGGGTCGTCCTGACCGCCGGAGCGGTCGTCGTGCTCGCCGTCTGGTGGATCCGGACCTCGATGAGGCGCCGGGCGGCGCGTCGGGCGGAGGACCTGGGCGACACGGGTGACGGGGACGACCATGTCGACACCGACGGCGGCCGTCACGACTCCCCGTCGGAGCCCGCATCGTGACCGAGGAGGACGAGACGATCGAGGCCGGGACGGCCGATACTGCCGGCGAGCGCCTGCCCACGCCTCCGCGCGGTGCCACCCGCCGACTGGGCGGTGCCACCGCCGGGATGGCGGTCGGCACGACGCTGTCCCGCCTCACCGGGGTCGGCCGGGTCATCGCCCTGACGGCGGCGGTGAGCGGCGGCGGGTTCGCCGACGCCTACAACCTGGCCAACACCACGCCGAACATCATCACCGACATCGTCATCGGTGGCGTCCTGGCCGCCACGTTCGTCCCCGTCTTCGTGTCGGAGCTGACCACCCGTGCCGCCAAGGAGGCGTGGGACGCCATCTCGTCGGTGGTCACGGTCACCGTGACCCTGGTGGTGGTGGCCACGATCGCCTTCTTCGTGCTCACGCCGTCGATCATCGACCTCTACACCGCCACCAACCACCACGCCGACGTGCACCAGCAGCAACTGGTCGCCACCTTCCTCCTGCGATGGTTCGTGCCCCAGCTCGCCTGCTACGGGCTGATCGCCCTGGCCACGGCGCTCCTGAACACGCAGGGCAAGTTCGCGGCGCCGATGTTCGTGCCCATCGCCAACAACGTGGTGGTCATCGGCATCCTCGTGTGGTTCCACGTCCTGGTGCCGAACCCCAACCTGGCCACCATCGAGACCCACCACACCGCACTCCTGCTGCTCGGCATCGGCACCACGCTTGGCGTGGTCGTGCAGGGACTGCTGCTCATCCCGTCGCTGGTCCGGTCCGACCTGCGGATCCGCTTCCGCTGGCAGCCCGCCCACGAGGCGGTGCGCCGCATCGCCCGGCTGGCCGGGTGGACCTTCGGGATCGTCCTGGCCAACCAGCTCTCCCTGGTCGTGGTCCTGGCGCTGGCCGACGGTGCCCGGGTCCCCGGCGCGGTGTCCGCCTGGACGTACGCCTACACGTTCTTCCAGCTCCCCTACGGGGTGATCGCCGTCTCGGTGATGAGCGCCGTGACCCCGTCGCTGTCGGCCCGGTGGGCCGAGGGCGACCTGACCGCCTTCCGGCACCGCATGGCGTTCGGACTCCGCAGCATCCTGGCGCTGATCATCCCCTCGGCCGTCGGCATGATCATCCTGGCCCACCCGCTGATCGACCTGGTCCTGGCCCACGGGGCCGAGACCTCGGCCCAGGCGTCCACGACCGCGGCCACGCTGGCCATGTTCGCACTCGGCCTGCCCGGATTCTGCACTTTCCTCTACCTCGTGCGCGTACTGCAGTCCATGCAGGACACCCGCACCGCCTTCCGGATCTACCTGGTCGAGAACGCCATCAACATCGCCCTGGCGGTGATCCTGGTCGGCCCTCTGGGGGTGCGGGGGCTCGCCCTTTCCATGTCGGTGGCCTACTCGGTGGCCGCCCTCATCGGCCTGCGGGTGGTGGCGGCCAAGGAGGGGGGTCTCGCCGGCCGCGACCTCACCACCCCGCTCACCCGGGTGCTGGTGGCGACCGCGGTGATGGCGGTGGCCACCGTGTTCGCCGTCAACGTCTCGGGGGCCACGAGCGGCGTGGCCCTGCTCGCCAGGGTCGTCCTGGGGGTCGCGGTCGGCGTCGTGGCGTTCGTCGGGACCTCCGTGCTGCTCGGTGCCCGCGAAGAGCGCCGGACCATGGCCGAGCGGGCGGCGAGGGCGGCCGTGCGGCGATCGACCGGCACCGATCTGCCAGAGCGGTCGTCCGACGCCGAACCGGTGGTCGACGACACCCCGCGCGGGCGGGCGGCGACGTCGTCCATCCGGCTCATCACCCCCGACGGGGCCGGCCCGCGCCCGGAGGACGTGGCCGACGGCGCGGTGGGCGACGAGGCCGTCGACAGACCACCGTCACCGATCCCGTTCCGTGGCAGACTCGACGACGCGTCCGACGCGTCCGACGTGGCCCCCGTACGCCACCTGCGACCGGTACCCGACCCGGGGAACGAGGCACCTCCGGCGGACACGGGCAGTGACCGTGGCAACGGCGGGCGGGCGGAGGAGGAGCCGGAGGCCACGTGGCCCCCCGATGACGAGGAGTAGCCCCATGGCCAGGATCCGGATCGTGACCGATACCGCGTGCGACCTGTCGGCGGAGGTGGCCGAGGCGCACGGCATCACCCTCGTCCCGCTCTCCATCCGCTTCGGCAACGAGGAGTTCGTGGATGGCAGGGACCTCACCACGGCGGAGTTCTGGGCCCGCTGCAAGGCGAGCGACGTGCTTCCCGAGACGGCGGCCCCGTCCCCCGGCGCCTTCCAGGAGGCCTTCCTGGCCGCTGCGGCCGAGGGCTACGACGGGGTGCTGAGCATCAGCATCTCCGGCGGGGTGTCGGCCACCTTCCAGGCCGCCACGGCAGCGGCCAAGGCCGTTGCCGACACCATCGAGGTCCGCACGGTGGACTCGCGGTCGATGACCATGGGCCTCGGCCTGATCTGCCTCGACACCGCCGACCTGGCGTCGACTGGTGCCGGCCTCGACACCCTCGTGGACCACGTGGTCTCGCTGATCCCCCGCGTCCAGGTGTTCGGTCTGGTGGACACCCTCGAGCACCTGGAGAAGGGCGGCCGCATCGGCGGGGCGCGTGCACTGCTCGGGTCACTGCTGTCAATCAAGCCGGTGGTCACGCTGGTCGATGGCGAGGTGGCCGAGGAGTCCAAGCAGCGCACCCGCGGCAGGTCGCTGCAGTACCTGGCGGACAAGGCCCTCCAGGCCCCGGCGCTCAGCCGGATCGCCGTCGCCGACGGGGCGGCCGCGGACATCGACGACTTCCTGGGCCTGATCAGCGAGGTGCGGTCCGTGCACCCGATCGTGGTGAGCCAGCTCGGTCCGGTCGTCGGCACGCACACCGGCCCGGGAACCATCGGGCTCTGCCTGCTCACGGCTGACTAGCCGCGAGAACGGGGGCACCCCGGCGCGGCCGGGGTATCCTCGCTCCATGGACCCGAAGCCCGAGCACCACGCCCCGACACTGCCCAGCATGGCTGCCCTGGACGACCTTCCCGCCAAAGGCGCCGACGCCGTCGACGCCGTCGTCGACTTCATCCAGAACAAGGCGGTACGGCCCCTCACCCTGGCCACCCGGGCCATCGTGTTCGGCATCATCGTCCTCACCGCCAGCATCGTCATCCTGACCCTGCTGGCGATCACCGCGGTCCGCGTGCTCACCGTCTACATCCCGGGCAACCGGGTATGGGTCTCGGACCTCATCGTGGGCGCCGTGTTCGTGGCCGCCGGCGTCGCCGCCTGGACCCAGCGCATCGACCGCAGCGCTGCTTCCGGTACCGCGGCGTGACCGAATCCCGTCAGGTCGTCATCATCGGATCGGGACCCGCCGGGCTGACGGCCGCCATCTACGCGGCCCGGGCGCAGCTCTTCCCCCTGGTCATCGAGGGTGAACCGTCCTCCACCAGCGACCAGCCGGGCGGGCAGCTGATGCTGACCACCGAGGTGGAGAACTTCCCCGGCTTCGTCCAGGGGGTGATGGGGCCCGAACTCATGGGCGCCTTCCGGGAGCAGGCGGCCCGCTTCGGTACCGAGTACGTGACGGCCAAGGTGTCACGCGTGGATCTGTCGGCCCGCCCCTTCCGTCTCTGGGTGGGGGACCCGGAGGCACCCGAGCCTACCTACGCGGCGGACGCGCTGATCGTGGCCACCGGGGCCAAGTCGCTGATGCTGGGACTGCCCGACGAGGAGCGGCTGCTCGGGTACGGCGTGTCCACCTGCGCCACCTGTGACGGCTTCTTCTTCCGCGGCCTCGAGATCGCCGTGGTGGGCGGGGGCGACAGCGCCCTCGAGGAGGCCCTGTTCCTGACCAGGTTCGCCGACAAGGTGACCCTCATCCACCGGCGGGGCGAACTGCGGGCGTCCAAGGTGATGCAGCAGCGGGCCGTCGACAACCCGAAGATCGAGTTCCTCTGGCACAGCTCGGTGGTCGGGGTCATGGGCGACACCAAGGTGACGGGCATCCGGGTGCGGAACAACCAGACCGGCGTGGAGCGGGACATGGCCCTGTCGGGCCTGTTCGTGGCTATCGGGCACCAACCGAACACCGGTCTGTTCGAGGGCCAGCTCTCCATGGAGGACAGCGGCTACCTGAAGACGGTCGGCACCACCACGTACACCGACGTGGAGGGGGTGTTCGCCTGCGGCGACGTACAGGACCACCGCTACCGCCAGGCGATCACCGCTGCCGGCTCGGGCTGCATGGCCGCCATCGACGCCGAACGCTGGCTCGAGGACCAGGCCGCTTCCGGCCACTGACCTGGTCCGTCTCCCCCGCGGCCGTGCGGGAATGCGGCGGTGTCCCCCGTGGTTGACCTAGCGTGTCCGTTCGGACAGACCAGTCGGGCCCGGACCGGGCCCAGGAGGATCACGGAACATGAGTGAGAAGATCGCAGAGCTGAGCGACGCTAGTTTTGACGAGCATGTCAAGGCCTCGGAGGTTCCGGTGCTGGTGGACTTCTGGGCGGAGTGGTGCGGACCGTGCAAGATGATCGCACCGGTGCTCGAGGAGATCGCCGAGGAGCAGGCGGGCAAGCTCGAAGTGGTCAAGCTCAACATCGACGACAACCTCGACGTCACCCGTCGCTTCGACGTCATGAGCATCCCGACGCTCATCCTCTTCAAGAACGGGGAGCCGGCGATGCGGGTCGTCGGCGCCAAGGGCAAGGGCCAGCTGCTCCAGGAGCTCTCGGCCCACCTTTGAGGGCACCCGCGGCGGCTCCGGCGGGGCCACCCGTGGCTCCGGGCGGGCAGGTCCGCGCCGGAGTGGGGCGTTGAGTTCCGAACGCGAGATCCATCTCGAGCTGGGCGCCCAGGGCGATGCCGTGGCCGATGTCCAGCGGCGACTCGCTGACCTGGGGGTTTCTGTCGGGGTGGATGACTTCGGCTCCTTCCGGGAGGGTACGCGTGCGGCCATCGAGGCCTTCCAGTACCGCCGGGGCCTGCGGGTCGACGGCGTGTGCGGTCGCCAGACCTGGTCCGCACTGGTCGAAGCGGGCCGGCAGCTCGGTGACCGGTTCCTCTACCGCCGGTCCCCCATGCTGCGGGGCGACGACGTCGCCGAGCTGCAGCAGCGGCTGAGCGCCCTCGGCTTCGACACCAGTCGGGTGGACGGCATCTTCGGAGACCTGACCTCGGCGGCACTCGGCGAGTTCCAGCGGAATGCCGGCCTGCCGGTGGACGGTATCGCCGGTGCCGCCACGGTCGCCGAACTGCTCCGGTTCGGATCCCGCCACGACCGGACCGAGCTCGTCTCCACGGTCCGGGACCGGGAGCTGCTCCGCCAGGCGCCGAGGACGCTGGCCGGCTGTCGGGTCTCGCTCGGCGAGGAAGGTGGGCTCGGTGCCACGGTGGGCGCGGTGCGCCGCCTGCTGGTCAGCCAGGGTGCGCTGGTGACCACCCACCACCACCCCGATGGATCGATCCAGGCAGCCGAGGCGAACGCTGCGGGGGCCGGGGTCTACGTGGGGATCCGCCTGGGAACCGTCGACGGGTGCTCCTCGTCGTACTACGCCGGATACCGCTACTCCTCCCCCGGTGGTCGTCGGCTGGCCGAGCTGCTCCACGTCGCATTGTCGAGCACACTCGGTCTCCCGGACGGCGGCGCCCACGGGATGTCGCTGCCACAACTGCGGGAGACCCGGATGCCGGCCGTGATCTGCGAGATCGGCCCGGCGTCGGTCATGGTCGAGCGGTCGGCGGTCATCGCCCGAGCGGTGGTCGACTCCCTGGCCGAGTGGGTGGACTCCGCCTGGGACTGATCGGCCGGGTGGGTCGGCGTGGCCGGCATCGACCTCTACCTCAGGTACCTTCCCAAACAGTAATCCACAACCTCATGCACAGGTTGTGGACGAAGCTCTACTTATGCTTCAGAGATGTGACTTACCACTCATAGTGATCACCTGAGCTGGCATTACCAATGTTATGTCAGTTAACCTTACTCTGAGTGGTCTAGCTGGCGGACACGCTCTCCACACCACCGACCATGAGCTTGTAGATCCGTTCGAGATCCTCGAGTGTGGCGAACTCGACCACCACCCGCCCCCGCTTCGCCGACATGTCCACCTTCACCCGGGTGTTGAGGTGACTGGCGAGGAGCTCCTCGAGTTCCAGGATTCCTGGAGGGGGAAGCTGGCGTGGGCCCACCGGGGTGGGACCCGTGTCCCCGGTTGGACGAGCCGCGGGAGGCGGGTCGTCCGGATCCGATCCTCCACCGGTCACCACCGTGAGGTCGGCACGGGGCCCGTCCGGCGACCGGATCCCTTCGACTTCCTCATTGTGCTCCCGCACCCGTTCCTCGATCGCCCGCACGGTCAGCCCGTCAGCCACGGCCGAACGGGCGAGCACTTCCTGGTAGCCGCGGTCGGGCGTCCCCAACAGTGCACGCGCATGGCCCGGGGTGATCTGCCCTTCGGCGAGAAGTCGTTGGACCCCGGACGGCAGCTGCAGGAGCCGGAGGATGTTCGTCACGGCGGTCCGGCTCTTCCCCACCCGGGTGGCCACCTGTTCGTGGGTGAACCCGAACTCCTCGATGAGCTGTTGGTAGGCGGCGGCCTCCTCCAGCACGTTCAGGTCCTGTCGATGGAGATTCTCCACCAACGCCTGCTCGAGGCTGTGGGTGTCGTCCGCTGTCTGGATGAGCACCGGGATGGTGTGGAGCCCGGCGCGTCGCGACGCTCGCCATCTCCGTTCCCCGGCGATGAGCTCGAACTCGTCCGAGGACTCGTCCCCGATCCGCCGGACCAGGACGGGCTGGAGAACACCGAGTTCCTTGATCGACGCGGCCAACGAGGACATGGTCTCCTCGTCGAAGCTGGTCCTCGGTTGGCGGGGGTTCGGCTTGATGTTGCCGATGGGGACCTCGCGGAGAGCCGACGTCCGGTCACCCATCACCTCGGTGGGGATGAGGGCGCTCAGACCCTTTCCCAGACCGCTACGACGTGCCACCGCTGACCTCCTTGGCTAGTTCCCTGTAGGCGATCGCCCCACGCGATGCGGGGTCGAACGCGGTGATCGGCTGCCCGAAGGACGGTGCCTCCGAGAGACGGACCGTCCGCGGGATCACGATCCGGCACACCTTGGCGCCGAAGTGGTTGCGCACCTCGGTGGCCACCTGGTCGGCCAGCTTCGTCCGGGCGTCATACATGGTGAGGACGATCGTGGAGATGTCCAGGCGGGGATTGAGGTTCGATGCCACCAGATGCACGTTGCGCATCAGCTGGCTGAGCCCCTCGAGTGCGTAGTACTCGCACTGGATCGGCACGAGGACCTCGGTCGCCGCCGCCAGGGCGTTGACCGTGATCAGTCCGAGCGACGGCGGGCAGTCGATGAGGACGTAGTCGAAGTCGTCGATCACCGACTCGATGGCCCGCTTCAACTTCAGCTCACGGCTGAATGCCGGCACCAGTTCGATCTCCGCCCCGGCCAGTGCGATCGTGGCCGGGGCCACGAACAGGTTCTTCATGCTGGTCGGCTCGACACAGTCCTCCAGCGAGCAGTCGCGCATCAGGACGTCGTACATGGAGAGCTCGAAGTTCCGTGCGTCGATCCCCAGCCCCGTCGTCGCATTTCCCTGAGGGTCCAGGTCGATGACCAGGACCCGGAAACCGAGCTCGGCAAGTGCGGCGCCCAGGTTGACCGAAGTGGTCGTCTTGCCCACGCCACCCTTCTGGTTGGCAACCGCCAGGACGCGGGGGAGTGGGTTGCCCGATGCCGCCTGGGCCTGCCGGCCGGGGCTCGCGGTCGACGGTTGGTCAGCCGCAGGCGCCGGATCAGCGACATCCGGTGGGGCCGGTGCCGGCTCGGGGGTGGGGGCCCGCTCCGCATCATCGACGGGCGCCTCTGCTGCGACTTCCGCGACCGAGTCGGCAGCTGCGGTCTGGACGTCTTCCCCGACGACCTCCTCGAGTTCAGTCGTCGGAACGGACGTTCCGGGCTCGACACCGGCATCCCGGGTGTCCGCCGGGGATTCCACCGACTCCGGCAGCGACCCTCCGGAGCCATCCTCGACGGACTCGACCCCAGGATTCTCCTCCACCGGGGACTCCTTCACCAGGGTGGTAGATCCCTGGCCCGTGGAGACCCCGGACGAAGCGGTCTCCGGGGAAGCGGGACTCAGAGGGGATGGCCTGTTCCGACCACGACGTCGGCCGCGCATTATCGTCTCCTCGAGTAGGCAGGGTGCAAGGGCTTCATACTCCCCCGGTCTGACCCTCAGGTCAAGCATCCTTCCCGGATGTTCCACGTGAAACATCGCCGGCCCGGGAATTCGCATTTCCGCCGGCTCTGGGAAGGGCTCCTCGCCACTCGGCGCCGAGCGGAGCAGCACTGGGCCGACACCCCTGGAGGAGCTCGCCATGAAGGGTCGTTCCCGCATGACACTCCGCCAGCACGGGTGGGTGATCGGGCCATCTGTACGGGAGGGATGAACGTGCCGTCGGCTCGACCGACGGAATCACCGATCGGACGGGGCGGGCCGAGGAGGAGCGGGGGAGTGGTGCGATCCCGGGACGTCTCCTCTTACACGTCGTGCCCCGCACACTGGATCCCCTGGGCGAAGTCATCCCGATTCCCGATCTCCCTCCGCGGCTCCTTCCCTGACGGGGAGTCCGGGACCGGGCGACCACCCGGAACCGGCTCTCTGGTCCGATCGTGAGCCTGCCGCGGACCTCCCTTCAGACGACCGTCGGCGGGCTCCGTGAATCCGGACTGTTGAAGGATCCGGGATCGAGGACCCCCTGGGACCGGCCACCACGGCGCTCTCGGTCCCGGCGGGGTCAAAGCGTTCCGATGTCCGATCGGACATGATCCGGATCCGTCGTCCGACCAGGAGGTCCAGGTCTGCTGCCTTCGGGGTCGCCCAGGTTGGCCCGGTCATCTCCGGACTCTCGATCTCCACCGACCCCTGCACTGGGGAGGCACCGGATCCTCCCTCGGACAGATCGGCGGTGGCCCCGGTGCGATCGATGGAACCGGCACGGTAGCGGGGTCCGGTACGCCCGACCCCCCAACCCCGACGGACCCCAGACAGATCAGACACCTGTCGGTCCCGAATCCCCTCGCGGCCCCTCCGGTGGTGCCGTCCGGCACCCAGGGGTCCCTCCCGCCGACGAACCCCATGGCTTCGCAGACCCCATCCGGTGCACATTCGTGCGCAGTGCCGCCCCGCGGTCGGGGTCCGCTCGACACGGACGGACTTGCCCGGGCATGCCCGACCCGGTGCAGGCGGACCCGGGGGAGTGGTCGGCCGATTCCACGCCGGGCAACTCGGCCCGGGGCTAGCCGGGAGTTCCGTGGTGGCTATCCCGGTGCATGTTCCTCCGACGCCGGTTCGGGGCCGGTGTTTCGGCCACCGACGCGCTTCGGGCCTCGGGCGGAGCTGGTCGGATGTTTCACGTGGAACATTGGCGGTGCCCCAACCAGCCGCCCTGAAGGAGCCGTCTCCTGGCGCGATCTCCGCTCGGGGCTCCAGGATCAGAAAAGAGGCCGCTTTGCCGGAATTCCGACACGCCGGGGGAACCGGTCACCGATCCCGGTCGTCTTGTGGAGCAGCTGGTACCCGAAACGCCCGGACACCCGCACGATCTCCCTGCGCTCCAGACCCACGACCGTCAGTCCGTTCCGTGGCCACCGTTCCTCCGGCGCCACATCGGGGGGTTCCGACACGACCATCCACCCGCCCGGCCGCAGGAACGACGCTCCACACTCAGCGGTCAGTGCCGGAATACCGAACGATCGGGAGGTCACCGCGTCGAACTGCTCACGAAATCCACCTTGCCGACCGAGTTCCTCCGCCCGGCCGCGGATGACCTCGCCGGCGCCGGTCGCCGCACGGGCCTGCAGTGTCTCTGACAGGAATTCCGTGCGACGCTCGCTGGCGTCCATCAGGACAACTCGGGCGTCGGGCCAGCACGACAGCAGAACGAGTCCCGGGACACCACCACCGGTACCCAGATCGATGACACTTCCTGGTGCCCCGCCCAGACAGGACTCGAGGACGGCGACGAATCCGAGCGCGTGGTCGATCTGGTCCCCGATCGGCATCGAGCCCAGGAATCCCAGCTCGAACGATCGCGACAGCGCCCCGCGGAGGTCCGGATCGACCCGGGCCCGCAAGAGCTCGATCTCCCCCTCATCCACCTCCTGCACACTCACGTGACCACTCTCCCATGTCCTCCGGCGGACGACCCGCGGACGGCTACCTGACGCGCCCGTGGCACCGGCCGGAGCCAGTGCCACGTCATCGCCACTCCTGTCGACAGACGCCGTCAGGCCGGGGCGATCACCACATACCGGGCCGGCTCCATCCCGTCCGAGCGTGTCTCGACCCCGTCGATCTCGTTGACGGTGTCATGGATCACCTTGCGGTCCGCCGGGGACATCGGCTCGAGCGCACGCTCGGTGCCGGAGCTCTTCACCTCGTCCACGATCCCCTCGGCAAAGCGACGCAGCGCTGCATTCCGCTTCTCGCGGTAGCCGCCCACATCGACCAGGATGCGGTCTGTGCGGTTCTCCGACTGACGCTGCACGAACGTACGGGTGAGATCCTGCACGGCCGCCAGGGTCGCGCCACGGGGACCGACCAGCAGACCCAGGTCGTCCCCGGTCGCCGCCACCTGGACGGTGTCCTCGTCGACCTCGGAGAAGCTCACATTCGCATCGAGCCCGAACTCACGGACCAGACCGGAGAGGAATTCCTGTGCTGCCTCCCCCTGCTGCTCCAGTGTCAATGACTCTTCCATGCTGTCCTCACTATCTCCGGACGAACGTCCGGATGCTTGCTTGTCGTTCTGTGCGGGCTTGGCGCCGCCGTTCTTCTGACCACCTCGCGAGCGGGTCCTTCGGTTCCCATTCGACGGTCCGGATCCCTGGGTGGTGGTGGTCGACGGGCTCCTGTCGGAACCGTCACCTTCCCGGGACTCACCCGGCTCGTCCTCGTTTGCGCGCCCTCCGCCGTTCTTCTGGCCGGCGCCCTTCGGGCGGGAACGGTCCCCTCCCTCACGCTTCTTGTCCGGACGCGGTCGACGTCCCCGCTTCGGGGGAGGGGCGACCGGCCGGACCCTCGCCTGAACTCTCGCCTCGCCCCGCAGGCGCCCGAAGAGGCCGGCCTTCGGCTCGCTCAGGACGACGAATTCGGCATCGTCCTCCGCCACCCCCAACATGTCGAGCACTGTCTCCTTCGCCTCGGCGAGGGACTTCCCGCTAGCTTCCACCCACTCCACGTGTCAGCGCGCCTTTCTCTCTTTTTTGGCCTTGGAACGCGGATGCTTCTTGGCGGCATCCTCCGCTTCCTGGCCGTCGGTCGATTGGTTGCCGTTGCTCGACGGCTTGGAGCCGTTGCCCGACGTCGCGCCGCCCTTGGGCGTCGCCGCACCCTTCGACGACCCGGTCGAGCCCTTGGACGAGGTCCCCGACCCCTTGGCCTTGGGAAGTGCCCGCTCCTCCGATTCCACCCCCGCGTCCTTGGCGGCGGACAGCGTGCGTGACTTCCCGCCCGACGCTCCCGCCGGCGCGCCGGGCCCGGGGACGATCCCCCGCCGGAACAGGACTTCCTGGGTGCCGATCCTGATTGCGCTCGAAACGATGAAATAGACGTTCAGAATTGCGGCGACATTTAGGTAAATAAAGCCGAAGATGAGAGGCATGTACTTCTGCAGCATGGCTGCCTGCGGATTTGCCTGACTCGCCTGCGGGTTACGGGCGTTCAGTCGAGCCATCTGCAGGTACTGGAGGCCGACCGCCCCGAGCACCAACAGCGCATAGGGGATATAGAGCCACGGGCTCGAGTGGTGGGACAGGAGCTTCGCCGCGAAGTCGATCCCTCCCGAGATGAGCTGCCCGTGAGCTGCGACGATGTGGTGGTACATCTCGGTGCTCGGGGAGATGTAGCGCGGGTCGGCGCAGACCTTCACCTCGCAGATGCTGGTCTTGCTGGCGTCCAGCCCGGTCGGCGTCACCGCGTACGGGAGGGTTGCCCCCTTGCCCACGGTGTTCGTGATTCCACGGATGACGCTGTACAGCATGAAGAAGAACGGCATCTGCAGCAACATTGGAAGACACCCGGAAGCCGGGTTTACATTGTGCTCTTTGTAGAGCGCCATCATTTCTTCGTTGAGTTGCGTACGGTTCTCGGGCCCCTTGTACTTCTGCTGGAGCTTCTTCATCTCCGGGCCCAGCGCCTGCATGGCCGCCATGTTCTTGGTGCTCTTGACCGTCAGCGGGGTGAGCGCGGCCATCACCACGATGGTGAGCAGCGCCACGGCCACCGGGTAGCTCGGGATGAGGGCGAAGAAGAACGCCAGGATCTCCGCGATGAACTTCAGGATCGGCTGGAAGATGCCGCCGATTGCGTGGGTGAGTGAGCTCACGGAGCCCTCCGATCAGGGACGGGATCCACACCGTGACCACCCCACGGGGTGCATCGGGCGATCCGGCGGGTGGCGAGGGCGGATCCCCGTGCGGGGCCGTGGACGTCGATGGCCTCCACGGCGTACTCGGAACACGAGGGGATGAAGCGGCATCCGGTAGGACGACCCGACCTGGCCGACTGGTACATGCGGATCAGGGCGACCAGCGCACGCCCCGGACCCGTCCGGACCACCGGTGGTACCGGGTCGCCGACCGCGGCCTCATGGGCATCGGTGCAGGTCGGAGGTGGTGCAGCGGTCCGGTTCACGACCCGTCCCCCGGCAGGGCGCGAGCCGTCACCGGGGCTCCGGAGGGGCCCGTGTTCGTCGCCTTGTCGATTGCTCGGCTCATCGCCACCTTCAGTTCGTGGAAATCGAGTGCGGGCCCCTCGGGACCGCTGCGCACCAGGAAGGCCCCGGCCGGGACATCGGCCACCCGCTCAGCCATGATCGCCCGCATCCTCCGACGCAGGAGGTTGCGCTGTACGGCGTTCCCGACCTTCCGGCTGACCGCATAGGCCACCTCGGACCGGTCCCAGTCGGGGTGCTCGACGTAGCTGACCGACACCGGGCCCTGTCGTCCCCTGCCCGAGGGCCGGCGCAGGTCGGAGAAGGTCCGCAGGGACCGGATCGGCTCGACCCGGGGGCGGGTACTCCCGGCCGGACCGCGTCCGGTCACACCGACAGGCGCTGGCGTCCCTTCGCTCGGCGGGCGCGAATCACTGCCCGTCCGGCCTTGGTCGACATCCGCTTGCGGAAACCGTGCGTCTTGGCGCGCTTGCGCACGTTGGGTTGGTACGTCCGTTTCATCCATCCACTTCCTTCCTCGCCCTGGACCGCGGACATGGGCGTCCGTGCGGCAGGGGGCCCGGCCACTGGGGACTGGGCATTCGACGTACATGCTAGGCCGAAACGCGCCTTCCCCACTAGTCGGAGCCCTCAGGCACCCCCGACGACCACGGTGTACCGTTCCGATCCGGGCACGCGACCGATTGCACCGACCGGGAACCGGTCACAGTGCACCCCTCGCACACCAGGACGCAGTGAACAGGCAGTGACAGCGCACGCCTCCCTCGAGGGAGCGGGGCACCGTGGAATGGTACTCGTCCACAGCTGTGGATATCTTTGTGGACCAATTGCGCAGTCAGAGGGCGGAGGCCCAAGTGAACGACACCGAAGACTTGTGGATATCGTGCTCGGAGGCACTCCGTGAACAGGTGTCCGACGCCATCTGGCAGGCCTACCTGTCCGGGATCACCCCCATCTCCATCAAGGAGCACGAGATCCTGCTCGGAGTGCCGAACAAACTGATCCGCGACCGGGTCGAGTCCCGCTTCCTCGGCCTCATCCAGGACACCGTGACCGGCACGCTCGGACGCGATCTGACCGTCCACCTCGAGGTCCTGGCCCCGTTGGAGGACCGCGATCCTGCCAGCTCCGCCGTCGAACCCGTCGAGCCCGGCGGATTCGAGCGCCCGCGCACCCCGGCCACGGCCGCCCGACCGGATTCCGCCGGCTCCCCCGTCCTCGACCCCCGCTACACGTTCGAGACGTTCGTCATCGCCTCATCCAACCGCTTCGCCCATGCGGCGGCCCAGTCGGTCGCCGAGTCGCCGGCCCGGTCCTACAACCCCTTGTTCATCTACGGCGACGCCGGTCTCGGCAAGACACACCTGCTGCACGCCATCGGCAACTACGTGCTCGAGAACTTCAGCGGTCGGAACGTCCGTTACGTCACCACCGAGACCTACATGAACGAGTTCGTGGACGCGATCCGCCACAGCTCGACCACGGCGTTCAAGCGCCGCTACCGGGAGTGCGACGTGCTCCTGATCGACGACGTGCAGTTCATGGAGCGCAAGGAGTCCCTCCAGGAGGAGTTCTTCCACACGTTCAACTCCCTCTACGGCGCGTCCAAGCAGATCGTGCTCACCTCGGACCGGCCCCCGAAGTCCATCGCCACCCTCGAGGACCGCCTCCGGAGCAGGTTCCTCTCCGGCCTCATCACCGAGGTGCAGCCCCCGGAACTCGAGACACGCCTGGCCATCCTCCAGACCAAGGCCGAGCACGAGCAGGTGGCCGTCCCCGACGAGGTGCTCGAGTTCATCGCCACCCATGTGAAGGAGAACATCCGCGAGCTCGAAGGGGCGCTCATCCGGGTGACCGCCTTCGCCAGCCTCAACCACCAGCCCATGAGCCGGGTGCTGGCCGAGGAGGTGCTGTCGGACATCGTGTCCGCCGACCAGCCCCGGCGCATCACCCCCCAGGTGATCCTCGAGGCCACGTCGGAGACGTTCGGCTTTTCCGTCGAGGAGCTCTGCGGGCCCAACCGTCGCCGTCCCCTCGTGACCGCCCGACAGGTCAGCATGTACGTGTTCCGGGAGTTGACCGACTTCAGCTATCCAGCGATCGGGCGGGAATTCGGTGGGCGCGACCACTCCACGGTCATGCACGCGGTCGAGAAGATCGCCGGACTGATGAAGGAACGCCACCAGATCTACAACCAGGTCACCGACCTCATCGTGCGCATCAAGAGCGGCTCCTGATGAAAGACCGGTTTCCAGAGCTTGTGCTCAACCTGTGGATATCCGCCTCTTCGGCTGGGGTAATTCTGTGAACTCCGGTGAACTTGTCCATAACAGGACACGCTCCGGACACCCTGCCCCCACCCCGTCCCACATTCAGGGGACGAAAGGTGGATATCCTCACCCCTCCTGGGCTGGGAGAACAGTGGTCTGTCCACAATCCACATGCCTTACTACCACCACTAGATTTCTCAATTAACTAACTAAGAAGCAAAGCGAGAAAGGACTTCTTCGTGAAGTTTCGATGCGAGCGTGACTCCTTGGTCGAGGTACTGGCGACAGCCGGTCGTGCCGTTGGCACGCGCTCGTCCGCGCAGATGGTCCTCAGCGGTGTCCGGATCGAGTCGGTGGGCAACCACCTCTCCGTGGTCGGGACCGATCTCGACCTCACGGTCCATGTGACCGCGGAGGCCATCGGGATCACCGACGGCGTGTGCGTCGCCCCGGCCAAACTCCTCGCCGACATCGTCCGCTCGCTGGAGCCGGGTGCGGTGACCATCGAGTCGGAGGGCGAGAAGGTCGAGATCGGTGCGGCCCGGTCCAGGTTCAGCCTCCGGACCTTCCCGGTGGCCGACTTCCCCACGCTCCCCGAGCCCCCCGATCCGGCGACGTTCCTGCCCACCGCCGCCCTGGCCAGCGCGTTGCGCCAGGTCGTTCGGGCGGCGTCGGGCGACGACGCGAGGCCCCTGCTGACCGGTGTGCTGATCGCGCCGGAGGGAACCGGCGTACGACTCGTGGCGACCGACTCCTACCGGCTCGCCCTGCGGGACATCGAAGGGAGTGACGCGTTCTCCGACACGTCGCAGATCCTGGTACCGGCACGGGCCCTGGCCGAGCTGCAGCGCCTGTCGGCCCTGGGTGCCGGGGCCAAGTCCGGCGACACCTCCACCGAGGACAACGCGGTGCCGGGCCCGGTGGTCGGCCTGTCGATCGGGGACCACGACGTGACGTTCACCGTGGGTGACGTCAGGGTCAGTACACGGCTCCTCGACGGTACGTATCCGGACTACCGCCAGCTGATCCCGGCCGAGTACCCCAACCGACTCCACGTGGGCAAGGACTCGTTGCTGGATGCGCTCCGGCGGGTGCGGCTCCTGGTCCGCGACAACACCACCCCGGTCCGGCTGTCGATGCGCCACGGTGGCGTCGACCTCACCGTCGTGTCCCAGGAGGTCGGTGACGCCAGTGAGACCGTCGACGCCGATTTCGAGGGGGAGGACCTGACCATCGCCTTCAACCCGACCTACCTGATCGACGGGGTCGAGGCGGTGGCCGGCGACGAGGTGCTCCTCGAGACGGTCGATGCCACCAAGCCGGCCACGGTCCGGGCGGCCGAGGAGACCGATTTCCGCTACCTGCTGATGCCCGTCCGCGTCTCCTGACCGGCCCGGGCCTCCGCGCGTCCCGTGTTCCTCGTCTCGCTGGCCGTCACCGATTTCCGTAACCTCGCCGACACCGTCATCGAGTTGGACCCGGAGGGTACGACGGTCATCACCGGCCTGAACGGGGCGGGCAAGACCAGCCTGCTGGAGGCCACGGCCTACCTGGCCACCCTCCAGTCCTTCCGGGGTTCGCCCAAGGAGGCGCTCGTGCGGCGGGGGACCGAGCGGGCCATCCTGCGGGCGGAGACCCGGGTCGACGGACGGGCGCTCACCATCGAGGCGGAGATCCTGGCCACCGGACGGTCGCGGACGCAGGTGAACCGGCAAGTGGTGCGCCGCCGGAACGACCTGCACGACGCACTCCGGGTGACGGTCTTCTCCCCTGAGGACATCGGTGTGGTCCGGGCCGGGCCCGCCGACCGACGCCGGTTCCTCGACGAGTCGCTGGCGGTGGTGGACCCCCGGGCCGCCCGGGCGGCCGAGGAGACCGAGAAGGTCCTCCGGCAACGGGCGGCGCTGCTGCGCAACGTCGGCCGGACCCTGGGCGCGGAGGCGACGACGACGCTCGACGTGTGGGACTCCCGGCTGGCCGAGTCGGGGGAGCGCCTGGTGGAGGCGCGCGAGCACCTCGTGGCTGATCTGGTCCCCCGGGCGGCCGAGCACTACGCACGCCTGGCCGGATCACCGACCGAGGTGGGCATGGTCTACGTGCGGTCCTGGGAGGGCCTGCTGATCGACGCCCTGGGCGCCTCGCGGGACAAGGACGTCCAGCGGGGGGTCTCGACCGTGGGACCGCACCGCGACGAGCTCGAGCTCACCATCGACGGTCTGCCCTCCCGCACCCACGCGTCCCAGGGGGAGCAGCGGACCCTGGCCCTCGCCCTGCAGTTGGCGGCCCACCAGCTGGCCACCGAGCGCCTGGGCACGGCCCCGGTGCTCCTGCTCGACGACGTGTTCTCCGAGCTCGACCCCCGGCGCTCGCGGGCGCTCCTTGCCGGCCTGCCACCCGGCCAGGCACTGCTCACGACCGCCCAGCCGGCACCCGCCGAGGTGACCGCGGCCCGGGTCTACTCGATGGCCGAGGGCGGCCACGTGGTGGTGGCCGGGGGTGGGGGGTGAGTCCCGAGCCGCCCCACCGGCGCGACTCGGAGCCCCGGTTGCTCGACGGCTCCCTCGACGCCCTGTCGAAGCGGCTCGGGCTCTCCGGCGCCCAGGGACTCGGTCGGCTGTTCGCGGGTTGGACGGACATCGTGGGCGCCGCCATGGCCGAGCACGTGCAGCCGGTCCGGATCGACGCGTCGGCCCTGGTCGTGACCGTGGACCACCCGGCGTGGGCCACCCAGGTCCGGCGCCTGGGGGACACGCTCCTCGACCGGGCGGCGGCGCACGCCGGCGTGGAGCGACCGGCACGTCTCGAGGTCCGGGTCCAGCGCTGAGCGGGCCTCTGGAGGCCCGGACCATCGGCCCGGGACGACACACCGGGGGAGTACACTGGGGCATTGGAATCGGGGGAGTCCCGAGGGTCAGGAGGTGCCGTGTGCACGGACCGGACCTCGTCGGGAGGATCGGTTCCCACCTGCTCGAACACTGCGAAAGGGCGCGCCTGTGGCGCTGAAGGACGAAGTCGACAGCAGCAAGGACAAGGCGACCTACAACGCCTCGGACATCACCGTGCTGGAAGGACTCGACCCGGTCCGGAAGCGTCCGGGCATGTACATCGGATCGACCGGTCCGACCGGGCTCCACCACCTCGTGTGGGAGGTCGTCGACAACTCGATCGACGAGGCCATGGCCGGCTACTGCGACCGGATCGAGGTGACGCTGCTGGCCGACGGCGGGGTGAAGGTGGCCGACAACGGCCGTGGTATCCCCACCGGCCTCCACCCGAAGTACAAGGACAAGTCGGCGGCCGAGGTCGTCCTCACCGTGCTCCACGCAGGGGGCAAGTTCGGTGAGGGTGGCGGCTACAAGGTCTCGGGTGGCCTCCACGGCGTGGGCGTGTCGGTGGTGAACGCCCTGTCCACCCGGCTGCACCTCGAGATCGACCTCGACGGTGACCATCACGAGATGGAATTCGTCGACGGCGGCAAGCCGGTCGGCAAACTCGCCGTGACCGGGAAGGCCCCCCGTGGCCGCACCGGCACGACGGTGTCGTTCTGGCCGGACGCCTCCATCTTCGAGGAGGTCGAGTTCCGGGCGCAGACGGTCATCGAGCGCCTCCAGGTCATGGCCTTCCTCAACAAGGGCCTCGAGATCCATTTCGTCGACGAGCGGACGGACGGCAAGCCCGCCCAGACGTTCAAGTACAAGGACGGCATCGTCGACTACGTCCGGCACCTCAACGCCTCGAAGGAGGCGCTCTTCCGCAAGGTCTGCTCCTACGAGCAGAAGGAGGAGAAGATGGAGGTGGAGGTGGCGCTCCAGTGGAACGCCGGGTTCTACGAGAGCATCCACTCCTTCGCCAACGGGATCTCGACCATCGACGGCGGCATGCACGAGGAGGGCTTCAAGAAGTCCCTCACCAACGTCGTCAACAAGTACGCCCGGGCCAAGGGCACGCTGAAGGAGAAGGACGACAACCTCCTGGGCGAGGACATCCGCGAGGGGATCACGGCGATCATCTCGGTGCGGCTCCAGGACCCGCAGTTCGAGGGACAGACCAAGGGCAAGCTCGGGAACGTGCCCGTCCGGTCGCTCGTCGAGCGGGCCACCAACGAGAAGCTCGCCGAGTGGTTCGAGGAGAACCCCCGGGAGGCGAACCAGGTCCTCCAGAAGGGGCTGCTGGCCGCCCGGGCCCGGGTGGCCGCCCGGTCGGCCCGCGACCTGACCCGACGCAAGTCGGCGCTCGACGGGGCGGGGCTGCCCGGAAAGCTGGTCGACTGCTCGTCGAAGGAGCCCCGGGAGAGCGAGCTCTTCATCGTCGAGGGGAACTCGGCCGGGGGTTCGGCCAAGGACGCACGGAACCCGAAGACCCAGGCCATCCTCCCCATCCGCGGCAAGATCCTGAACGTCGAGCGTGCCCGCATCGACAAGATGCTGAAGAACACGGAGATCCAGGCGCTGATCGCGGCCATCGGTGCCGGCCTGGCCGAGGACTTCGACGTCACCAAGATCCGGTACCACAAGGTGATCATCCTGGCGGACGCGGACGTCGACGGGTCCCACATCCGGACCCTCCTCCTGACCTTCTTCTTCCGCCAGATGAAGCCCCTGGTCGAAGGGGGTTTCGTGTACGTGGCCCAGCCGCCGCTGTTCTCGACCCTGGTGGGCAAGGAGAAGATCTACCTGAAGGACGACAACGCCAAGGAGGCGTTCCTGGCGGAGCACCCCAACCACAAGGCCGACTTCCAGCGGCTGAAGGGCCTCGGGGAGATGGACTTCGGCGAACTCAAGGACACGACCATGGACCCGGGCCAGCGCTCGCTGCTCCAGGTGGCCGTCGAGCAGGCCGCCATCGCCGACGAGGTGTGCTCGGTGCTCATGGGTGAGGACGTGGAGCTCCGGCGCAATTTCATCCAGACCAACGCCAAGGACGTGCGCTTCCTCGACATCTGAGGGGGGGACGACAGGCACCGGACGCCCGGCGCAGCAGGCCGGACCGGTGACCGATATGACGACCGCAGTGCAGACGACAGCGACGCAGACGAGGACAGTGCATGCCGAAGAGTGACAACGAGGGTCGGGGAGGGTCCGACACCACCGAGGACGTCGCCACCGGGTTCATCGAACCCATCGAGATCCAGGAGGAGATGGAGCGCTCCTTCCTCGAGTACTCGATGTCGGTCATCGTCTCGCGGGCGTTGCCGGATGTGCGCGACGGTCTGAAGCCGGTCCACCGCCGGATCCTGTTCTCGATGTACGACCAGCGGCTCCTGCCCGACCGACCGCACTCGAAGTGCGCCAAGGTCGTGGGTGACGTGATGGGCTCGTACCACCCGCACGGCGACTCGGCCATCTACGAGGCGCTGGCCCGGATGGTCCAGGACTTCTCGCTGCGCCATCCCCTGATCGACGGCCACGGCAATTTCGGGGGCACCGGTCCGGACGAGGGTCCGGCGGCCATGCGCTACACGGAGTGCCGACTGGGGTCGTTGGCCCTCGAGCTCATGAGTGGGATCGACCAGGAGACGGTCGACTTCGTCCCCAACTACGACGCCACGTCCGAGGAGCCGACGGTCCTGCCGGCGCGCTTCCCGAACATGCTCGTCAACGGGTCCCAGGGCATCGCCGTGGGCATGGCCACCAACATCCCGCCGCACAACCTCGGCGAGGTCATCGACGCGACGACCCATCTCCTCGAGCACCCCGACGCCACGCCCGACGACCTGATGGAGTTCATCAAGGGGCCGGACTTCCCGACCGGGGCGCTCATCCTCGGCCGTCAGGGGATCCTCGACGCCATGCGCACCGGCCGAGGCTCGATCAAATTGCGCGCCGTCGCCGAGATCGAGGAGGGACGCGACGGGATCACCCGGATCGTCATCACCGAGATGCCCTACCAGACGTCCATCGCGTCGGTATCGAAGAAGATCGAGGACCTGGTGCGGGCAGGTGACCTCGACGGCATCGCCGAGGCACAGGACGACTCGTCGGGGGGCAAGACCCGGCTGGTCATCCGGCTCAAGCGCGACGCCAACGCCAACGTGGTCCTGAACAACCTGTTCAAGCAGACGCCGATGCAGACGACGTTCAGCGTGAACGCGGTGGCCCTGGTCGACGGTGTGCCGCGCACGCTCAACGTGGCGCAGATGCTGACCCACTACGTGGCGCACCAGGTGGAGGTGGTCACGCGGCGATCGGAGTTCCTCCTCGACAAGGCTCGCAAGCGCGCCCACGTGGTCGAGGGGCTGCTCAAGGCCATCGACATGCTCGACCAGGTCATCGCCACCATCCGGGGCTCCGACGACCGCCCGGCCGCGCTCGAGGCCTTGTGCGCCACGCCGTTCGACTTCTCGGAGGAGCAGGCCAACCACATCCTCGACATGACCCTGGCCCGGCTCACCCGCCTGGGTAGGACGAACCTCGAGGAGGAGATGGCCAAGCTCCTGGAGGAGATCGCCGAGCTCGAGTCGATCCTCAACGACCCGGCGAAGCTGCGCCGGGTCATCGCCGACGAGATGGGCGAGATCCGGGAGAAGTTCGCCAACGAGCGGCGCACGGTGATCACCCACGACCCGGGGGACATGAACGTCGAGGACCTCGTCGACGACGAGGAGCTCGTGGTCACCATGAGCCGTGCCGGATACGTCAAGGCCGTGTCGGCCGACGCCTTCCGGACCCAGGCCCGTGGGGGCCGGGGCGTCCAGGGGGCGAAGCTGAAGGAGGAGGACCTGATCGACGACGTGGTGCACACGTCGTCGCACGCCCATCTCCTGCTGTTCTCCAACCGGGGACGGGTCTTCCGCCTGCGGGCGCTGGAGATCCCCATGAAGGAGCGGACAGCCCGGGGAACGGCCATCGTCAACCTCCTCCCGCTCTCGCCGAACGAGAGCATCCAGGCCATCGTGGGCACTCGCGATTTCCCGACCGACAGCTTCCTGGTGTTCGCCACCAAGCACGGGCAGATCAAGAAGACGGCGTTCAGCGAGTACGACAAGTCACGTCGCGAGGGGTTCATCGCCATCAACCTGCGGGACGGGGACGAACTGGTCCGGGTGGTCGAGACCCACGGCGATGACGACGTCTTCATCGTCACCTCGTCGGGCATGACCATCCGATTCTCCGAACAGGACGTGCGGGCCATGGGTCGCGATGCGGCCGGCGTGCGCGGTGTCCGCCTCAAGCCCGAGGACGAGGTGGTCTCGTGTGACATCGCCCGGGACGAGGCCGACATCCTGATTGTGACCGACGCCGGCTACGGCAAGCGCACGAAGGTGGAGCGGTTCAACCGCCAGGCCCGCGGTGGCCAGGGCGTGCGCGGCATCAAGCTCACGGCCAAGCGGGGCCGGGTGGTCGCCGCCTTCATGGCCGGTCTCGACGACGAGCTCCTGTTGATCTCCACGTCGGGAGTGGTCATCCGCACCTCCGTCCGGGAGATCGCCAGCCAGGGCCGGGACGCCACCGGGGTCCGGGTCATGAACCTGGGCGAGGGCGATGCCGTGGCCGCCGTGGCACCGGTGGCGGGCGAGACCACCGGGGAGTCCTGACCCCCCGGACGCCGTCCGCCGCCACCGGACGGGGCGCCGACTTCGGCCTGCACCGGAGGGTGGTGTAGCGTCAGAGTCCGGTTTGCGGGGCTATAGCTCAGTTGGTTAGAGCGCAGCACTGATAATGCTGAGGTCACAAGTTCGATTCTTGTTAGCCCCACCCGAAA
>Ga0302283_1000547_pt1 | contig 31229 bp, 28 predicted proteins | sample III_Fen_E1_4_FD_198770 | JGI IMG/M metagenome (GOLD analysis project Ga0302283, IMG submission 198770) | Peat permafrost microbial communities from Stordalen Mire near Abisko, Sweden - III_Fen_E1_4 | ecosystem: Environmental > Terrestrial > Soil > Wetlands > Permafrost | place: Sweden: Abisko... | reverse complement strand
CCGCTGCGGGCGCCGCTTGCGCGCGGGCGAGGGTGGGGACGCACAGGGTAAGTGCGGCGCCCAGAACGCACGGCGCAAAGAGCGCGCGAGCGCGTTGGAATGAAGGCATGTTCTCTACCGACCTTTTCGCGAGGTGGACGTGGAGTGAGGTAACTCGCGGGCTCGGTATCCTGACTTGCGGATCGGTGCCTTCGAGCCGGTGCCTTCCCCCGACGAATCGGAGTGACGTGCCGGCGGCTCCCCGCATACAGTGGCGCGACCGTGCCGGATTCAAACCGGCTTCCCGTTCACGCGAGTGGGGCCGGTCTTGTGCGACGCAGGCCTGCCGACCTGCCCGGCGTATCGCCGACGGGTGGGTCTCGTGCGCGCTTTCGCGCTCGTCGCGGTGCTGGCGCTCGCCGCCTGTGCGTCGGCCGCGCCGGCGCACGGCGACGTGCCGGCGCGCATCGTCTCGCTGATCCCGTCGCTCACCGAAGATCTGTTCGCAATCGGCGCGGGCGCGAGCGTCGTCGGCGTGTCGGCCTACACCGACTATCCGCCGGCCGCCGCCGCGCTGCCGGTCGTCGCGACGTTCGCGTCGGCCGACGCCGAGCGCATCGTGCAACTGCACCCCGACGTCGTGATCGGCATCCCGGCGCAGGCGGTGCCCGCGGCCGACGTGCGCCGGGCCGGCATCCGCACGATTCTGCTGCGGGACGACGGCTTCGAGGACATTTTTCGCGACATCGAAGCGTTGGGCTTACTGACCGGACGGCTCGATGCGGCCCGCGCCCTCAACGACCAGTTACGCGCGCGGACGACGGCGCTGTTGCGGACCGTACGCAAGCAAGCGCCCCGCCGGCGGGTGTTCGTCGTGCTCGGCGCCGCGCCGATCTACACCGTCGGCGCGTCCTCGTATATCGGCAAGCTGATCGAGCTGGCCGGCGGCACGGATGCAGCGGGTATCACCGATGCCTACGGCGCGTATAGTGCCGAAGCGTTGCTGGCGGCGCAACCGGACGTGATCGTGGCCGATCCGACGGTGCAGTTGCAATCGCTGCTCGACCGGCCGCCGTGGAACGCCCTGCGCGCCGTGCGCGAGCACCGCATCGCTTATCTCCCGGACCCGGCGATTCTCGAGCGCCCGGGCCCCCGCTACAATGACGGACTCGCATGGCTGATCGCGACCATCAACGCCACGCACGGCTGAACGAGGTCGCGCCGCGCCCGCAGCGCGCGCTGCTGGCTGCGGTCGACATCGGCGACCGCGGCGCGCCGCTGGCGCCGGAGTTCGCGGAGTTCGCGGCGCTGGCGCGCGCGACCGGCGTCGAGATCGTGGGCGAGATCGTACAGAAGCTGCCGCACGTCGATCCGGCGACGCTGTTCGGCAGCGGCAAGGCGCGCGAGATCGCCGAGCGCTGCAAGGAACTCGACGTCGACGTGCTGATGGTGTTCAACGACCTGCGCCCGCGTCAGCGCGCGAATCTCGAGAAGGTCGTGCCGCTGGCGATCGTCGACCGCACGATGCTGATCCTCGACATCTTCGCGCAGCACGCGCGTTCGCGCGAAGGGCAGTTGCAGGTCGAGCTCGCGCAGTTACGCTACCGCCAATCGAACCTGATCGGCGCAAGCGCGGCGCTCTCGCGGCTCGGCGGCGGCGTCGGCACGCGCGGCCCCGGCGAAACCAAACTCGAGGTCGACCGGCGCAAGATCGCCGCGCGCGTGACCTTGCTCGGCCGCGCGCTCGAGGACGTGCGCAAACAGCGGGCGACGCGCCGGTCGGGCGGCGGCCGCGATCCGTTCGTCGCGCTCGTCGGCTACACGAACGTCGGCAAGTCCTCGCTGCTCAACCGGCTCGCCGGCACGGGCGGCAACGCGTTCGTCGCCGACCAGCCGTTCGCGACGCTCGATCCGACCTTACGCCGCGTCTATCTCGGTGCGGGTCGCAGCATCCGCTTGGCCGATACCGTCGGGTTCATCACCGCGCTGCCGCAAGAACTGATCAACGCGTTTCGCGCAACGCTCGAAGAACTCGACGCGGCCGACGTGCTGCTGCACGTCGTCGACGCATCGAATCCGGATTGGCCGCGCCAGCGCGCGAGCGTCGAGGGCATTCTCGCCGAACTGCATCTCGATGCGAAGCCCACGTTGCTGGTCTGCAACAAGGTCGATCGGCTCGACGCCGCCGCGCGCGGCGCGTTGCCGCCCGAGGCGTTGCAGGTGAGCGCGACCGCGAACGACGGCATCGACCGCCTGCGCGACGCGATCCTCGAACGGCTCGGCGTCGCGAGCGCGCCGTGACGTTTGGGCGTCTGGGCGCGGCGCTCGCCGGGGCGCTGGTGCTGGCCGGTTGCGCGCGCGCGGCCGATCCGCCCGACCGGTATACCGAACTGTATGCGAAGCTGCATCCGTCGGTCGTGCTTTTCACGATGCAGATCCCGGCCGACAATCCGAAACGCAAAGGCCAATGGGATGCCGCTTACGGCAGCGGCGTCGTCGTCGCCAGCGGTGCGTGGGGTTCGCGCATCCTCACCGACGCGCACGTGGTCGCCGACGCGCGCAAGCTGCGCGCGACCGTCGGCGACGTGCGCCCGTCGGCGCCCGCCCGTGTCGTGGCGGTCAGCAACGACGACGACGATCTCGCGTTGATCGATATTCCCACGCCCGCGTTGCCGCCGGTAACGTTCGGTAGCCAGGCCCAGATCGTGCCCGGTCTCGCGATCGGTGTGCTGGGATATCCGATTCCCGATGCGTTCGCGGACGAGCAGTTGCGCACGGTGGTCTCGCTCTACGCCGGTCACATCGCGAGCGTTCGCAATGGGACGATCGAGGTCGACGCGCCCGTCATTCCGGGCGAATCGGGCGGTCCCGTTTTCGACGCCCGCGACGGCTCGGTCATCGGCGTCGCGGAGTCACGCTTCGACGACGAGCGGGCGATCGGTTTTGCGACGCCGGTCGACGTCATCGCCCGGTTTCTCGCCGCCCATCCCGTGCGCGATCAGCGTTGAACGGCGGACGGTAGGCCGATCACGCCGATATCGGTCGCGGCGTTTTTCGTGACCTTGACCGGCGCGCGGTACGTTTGCCAGCCGATCGCGGAGATCGTCAGCGTCTGCGTTCCGATCGGGACGTTGCGCAGGACGAAGCCGCCCTGGTCGATCGCCGCCGTGATGGAAACGATATTCCCGATTGAGATCGTCGCGCCGGATATGGGCTGCAAGCTGCCCGTATCCACGATACGGCCGGTCACGGTACCGTAGTCGGCGACGCCCATACCGTTGGGGTTCGGCGCGCACGCGACGGCCGCGTAAGCGATGAGGCCGGCGGCGAAGGCGCTGCGTGATGACTTCGTGAAGATTTTCACATCCATGACGCCTTATGGGCCGGTCGCACTGTATCTCCTCGTGGCGTTCGCAGCGGCGCTGCTGTTCTGCGTGTTGCCCGGCCAGTTGGGCCGGAAAAAACCGAACGCGGTCAAATCCGAAGCGTACGAATGCGGGGTCGAACCGACTTCAGAAGTAGCCGGGCGGTTCCCGGTACGCTTTTATGTGATCGCGATGCTGTTCGTGATCTTCGACGTCGAGGCCGCATCCTTCTATCCGTGGGCCGTTCAGATGCATCAGTTGCGCGGCTTCGGCTTGCTGGAGATGGTCTCGTTCGTGATCGTGCTCGCGATCGGCTACGCGTACGTCTGGAAGCGCGGAGGGTTCCAGTGGCGGTGAACGAGATGCCCGGCGGGCAGTTTCTGCTGGCCAAACTCGACGACGTCGCCCGGTGGGCCCAGTCCTCGAGCGTCTGGCCGCTCACGATGGGCCTGGCCTGCTGCGCGATCGAGATGATGACCGCGACCGCCGCCGAGTACGATATCGCCCGCTTCGGGTCCGAGGTTTTCCGGGCGTCCCCGCGCCAGGCCGACCTGATGATCGTCTCCGGGCGGGTCGCGCAGAAGATGGCCCCGGTCGTCCGCCGCCTGTGGGAACAGATGGCCGACCCCAAGTGGGTGATCTCGATGGGCGCCTGTGCCTCTTCGGGCGGCGTGTTCGATAACTACGCCGTCGTGCAGGGCGTCGACACGATCGTGCCCGTCGACGTTTACGTGCCGGGCTGTCCGCCGACCCCGGACGGCCTGCTCTACGCCGTGAACCTCATTCAGCAGCAGATTCGCCAGGGCGGTCGCGGCGGGATCCTCGCCCGGGCCTAGCGATGCCGAGTTCACAAACACCCCCGGCCGGGGCCACCGCCCTCGACCCGACTGCCCTTCGGCCCGACATCGCGGACGCGCGCATCCTGCGCGTGACCCCGGCCGAGGTGCGGGCCACGCTCGAAGGACTGAAGGCCGACGGGTTTGCCTTGCTCGCCGACGTCGGCGGGGCTGATTATCCCGGCCGCGAGCCGCGCTTCGACGTCGTCTACCACCTCGTGAAGCTCTCGGCCGCCGCCCGGACCCTCGATGCCGTCGGCCTGCCCGAGCGCGTGCGCGTGCTGTGCGGCGTCTCCGAGGCGGACCCGGTCGTCCCGACCGTGAGCGACCTGTGGCCGGCCGCCGATTGGGCCGAGCGCGAGGTCTTCGATCTGTTCGGCGTGCGTTTCGCCGGCCACCCGGATCTGCGCCGCATCCAGCTGCCCGCCGACTGGGAAGGCTATCCGTTGCGCAAGGATTACCCGTTGCGCGGGCCGGCCCGGGAACGCACGCCGCGACCCTCGTTCGCGCTCAAGTCCAACGTCGCGGCCGGCACCCCCGCCTCCGGGCGCACGGCGGCCGCGCTGCAGCGACAGATCGCCGCGGCGCGCGGCCAGACGCCGAAAGACGGCGCCGAGTGATCGAGGACGCGACCCCCGCCGCCCACGGCTTGGAGATCGTCGACGCCGGCGACGGCCGCATGATCGTCTCGATGGGCCCGCAGCATCCCTCGACGCACGGCGTGTTGCAAGTCGTTACCGAGCTCGACGGCGAGATCGTGACGAAGGCCGATCCGGAGATCGGCTACCTGCACACCGGCATCGAGAAGTCGGCCGAGAACCTCTTCTGGACGCAGGCCTCGACCGTCATCGAGCGCATGGATTATCTCTCGCCGCTCTCCAACGCATGCTGCTACATCATGGGCGTGGAGAAGCTGCTCGGCATCGACGGCGACGTGCCGATGCGCGCGCAGCACGCTCGCGTGCTGCTGTGCGAACTGCACCGCATCGCCTCGCACTGCGTGTGGCTGGGCACCGGCGGCATCGACCTCGGCGCGATCTCCGGCTTTTTCTACGCCTTCGACCTGCGCGAACGCATCCTCGATCTGACCGAGCTTTCGGGCGGCGCGCGCATGCATCCCAACTACTTGCGTATCGGCGGTTTGCGCGACGATCTGCCCACCGGCTTTCTCGAAAAAGTCGACGAGCTGATCGCGATGTACTACCCGCGCATGCGCGAGCTGCGCGGCCTCTTGCAGAAGAACCCGATCCTGCAAGACCGCATGATCGACGTCGGCATCCTCGAGGCCGACGACGCGCTCGCCTGGGGCGTTACCGGACCCGCGCTGCGCGCGACCGGCGTGCCGTACGATATCCGCCGTGCGTTTCCGTATTCGGGCTACGAGCAGTACGAGTTCGACGTCGTGACGCGCACCGAGGGCGACGCCTACGCGCGCTTCATGGTGCGGCTCGACGAGATGGATCAGTCGATGCGGATCGTCGAGCAAGCGCGCAAGAAGCTCGAAACGCCGGGGCCGGTGATGATCGCCGATACCAAGTTCGCGCCGCCCCCGAAAGAGACGATCGCGCTCTCGATGGAAGCACTGATCCACCATTTCAAGATCGTCAGCGAATCGTTCCGCGTGCCGCCGGGCGACGTGTATCAAGCGATCGAGGGTCCGCGCGGGGAACTCGGCTATTACATCGTCTCCAACGGCGACAATCGCCCGTGGCGCGTGCGCACGCGTCCGCCGTCGATGTACAACCTGCAGGTGCTTAAGAAGATCGCGGTCGGCGAATACATCGCCGATATGGTCGTGATGATCGGCTCGCTCGATCCCGTGTTCGGCGAGGTCGACCGGTGAAGGCCGCGCAGCCGGGGAGCGAACTTATCGCGAGCTGGGATCCCCACGTCGCCGGATCGGATCCGGCCTTCGAGGCGCTCTACGCCAAGCTGCGCCCGGAGTGCCTCACCTTGATCGGGACCTATGAGGATTCGCGCAGCGCGCTGATCCCGATGGCGCATCTGTTTCAAGAGCACGAAGGCTTTACGTCGCCCAACGCACTGGCGGCGATCGCCTATCAGTTGGAGCTGCCGCTGGCGGTCGTCGAATCGACGATCTCGTTCTACACGCTGTTCTACCGCCGGCCGGTCGGGCGCTACATGCTGCAGGTCTGCCGTAACCTCTCGTGCATCATCAACGGCGCCGATGCGATCATGGCCTATTTTCGCGAGCAACTCGGCATCGGACACCTCCAGACGACGGACGACGGACTGTTCTCCTACGAAGAGGTCGAGTGCCTCGCCGCATGCGACCGCGCGCCGTGCATGCAGGTCAACCTGCGCTTCAAGTACGACCTCACCCCCGCGATGATCGACGACATGCTCGCCGCCATGCGCGCCGGCCGGTATGACGTGAAGCCGTTGCCGCAAACCAAAGCGCCCGGCCGCACCTGGAAGGTCGACGAGGACACGCAGCCCAAATCGGGCGGCGCGGTCGGCGTCTCGAACCCCAACAATGCGGGCGGGATCGGCGACCGGAGCGGCGTGATCATGCTCGATCGCGTCGTCAACGACGCGGCCTTCGCCGCGCGCTCGAACGAGCGGCTCGTCCACGAACCCAAACTGCGCCCCGCGTCCGGCGACGGAGGACACCACTAATCATGGCTAGCCCGGTCGTCGAAGTCCTCACGAAGGGCATCGGGGAGTTGAACCTGCGCGACATCGCCGTCTATCGCGAGACCGGCGGGTACGTGCAGCTCGAACGCGCGGTGAAAGAACTCGGTCCCCAGGCGGTGATGGACGCGGCCACCGGGGCGAACCTGCGCGGGCGCGGCGGCGCCGGTTTCCCGACCGGCCGCAAGTGGTCGTTCTTGCCGAACAACGGCCGGCCGCGGTATCTCGTGTGCAACTGCGACGAAGCCGAGCCCGGCACGTTCAAGGACCACATGCTGCTCGAGCAGACGCCGCATCAGATCATCGAAGGCATTCTGCTCGGCGCGTTCGCGATCGGCTGCAAACACGCGTACATCTACATCCGCGGCGAGTTCCAAGACGGCTTCGAGATCATGCGCGATGCCGTCGCGCAGGCGCGCGCGGCCGGCTACATCGGCAAGGGCATCTGCGGCACCGAATACGATCTCGAGTTCACGATCCACCGCGGTGCCGGCGCGTACATCTGCGGCGAAGAGACCGGGCTGCTGAACTCGCTCGAAGGCAAGCGCGGCGAGCCGCGGCTGAAGCCGCCGTTCCCGGCGATCAAGGGGCTCTACGGCGAGCCGACGGTCGTGAACAACGTCGAGACGCTGGCCTATCTGCCGTACATCCTGCGCAACGGCGTCGAGTGGTTCGCCCAGGCGGGCCCCGAGCGCTCGCCGGGCTATAAGGTCGTCTCGATCTCGGGTCACGTGAAGAAGCCCGGCAACTACGAAGTGCCGCTCGGCGTAACGATCCGCCAGTTGATCGACGATTGCGCGGGCGGCTTGCGCGACGGCCGGACGTTCCTGGGCGTGCAGCCCGGCGGCGGGTCGTCGGCGTGCCTATTCGAGGAACACCTCGACCTCAGCTACGATTTCGACACGATCGCCAAAGCGGGCTCGATGCTGGGCTCGGGGGCGATGGTCGTCTTCGACGACACGACCGATTTCGTCCGGGCCTCGCACGCGCTGATCCGCTTTTACGCGCACGAATCGTGCGGGCAGTGCACGCCGTGCCGCGAGGGCGGGCAGTGGATCGAGAAGACGCTCGCGCGTTTGCTCGACGGCCGCGGCGTCGAATCGGACATCGAGGTGCTCAAGTCGGCCTGCCACGGGATCACCGGACTCAACCTGTGCGCGCTCGGCGATTCGATCGAGCCGTTCCTGGGCTCCGTCCTCGATCGCTTCGAAGCGCAGTTCCGCGCCTACGTGGGCCGCGAGCGGGTGGCGTCGTGAGCGATACCGTCAAGCTGACGATCGACGGCATCGAGATCGAGGTCCCCAAGGGCATGCTCGTGGTCGAGGCCGCGAAGCTGATCCAACGCGACATCCCCGTCTACTGCTATCATCCCAAACTCGGTCCGGCCGGCCTGTGCCGCATTTGCCTGGTCGAGATCGAAGGGATGCCGAAGCTGCAGATCGGCTGCAACACGCCGGTCTCGCAAGGCATGGTCGTGCGCACGCTCAGCGACAAGGCCAACGAAGGCCGCCGTGCCGTGCTCGAACTGCTGTTGCTCAATCACCCGCTCGACTGTCCGATCTGCGATAAGGGCGGCGAGTGCGATCTGCAAGACTACTCGATGGCCTACGGCCAAGGCGCATCGCGGCTGGCCGACGCCAAGTCGTCGAAGCCCAAGGCGGTCGATCTCGGGCCGACGATCGTGCTCGACGAAGAGCGTTGCATCCTGTGCCTGCGCTGCGTGCGCTTCGACGACATCGTCACGGGCGAGCGTTCGCTGCGCACCGAGGACCGCGGCGCGCACGCGATGATCGCGACGGCCAGCGGCTCGCCCTACCAGTCGGATTTCAGCGGCAACGTGACCGAACTGTGCCCGGTCGGGGCGTTGACCTCGAAGACCTACCGCTTCAAATCGCGGCCGTGGGACAACCACCGCACGACCACCACCTGCATGCAGTGCAGCGTCGGCTGTCAGATGCACGTCGACGTGCGCGTCGGCGCCGTGCAACGCACGATGAGCGTGCCCGAAGACGACGCGATCTCCGACGGCTGGCTGTGCGACCGCGGCCGCTATAACGTCGGCTACCTCACCGATCACCGCCGGCTCACGCAACCGCTCTATCGCCGCGACGGCGAGTGGATGCAGATCGGCTGGGACGATGCGATCGCGCTATGGGCGAACGCGCTGCGCGAGTCGATCGCGAAGAACGGTCCGGCGTCGGTCGGGGCGATCGGCGGCGGCCGGCTCCTGAACGAAGAAGCGTTTCTGCTGCAGCACGTCTATCGCGCGCTCGGCAGCGAGAACCTCGACTGGCGCACCGGGCGCGCGCACACCGCCTATCCCGGCCGGCACGTGGGGACGCCGGTGGACTTGGAAAACGCGCAAGCGATCGTCACGATCGGCCGGCCGCCGGCGCAAACCGCGCCGGTGCTCGACCTGCGTTTGCGGAAAGCCGTCGCGCACAAGGGCGCCACATTGATCGCCGTCGGCAATCATGCCGCCACGCCCGGCGTGCGCGCCACCCGGGTCGAGACCTTCGCCGGCGCGGTGAAGGCGATCCCGGCCGGGACCGCGCGCGTCGCGGTCGTGTGGGATGGCGAGCCGTTCGCCGAATTCGAGGCGTTCCGCGCGTGGATCGCGAGCCTCTCCGCCGAGACGACGCTGCACCTGTTCGTACCCGGCGAGCAACCGAACGCGCGCGGCGCCGAGGCGCTGGGCATGTTGCCGGGCGCCGGCGGCCTCGACACGCAGACGATGCTCGAAGCCGGCCGCGATGGGAAGCTCGGCGTGCTCGCGCTGCTGGGCGTGAATCCGGTGCTGCATTGGCCCGATCGCGCGCTCGCGATCGCCGCGCTCGAGGCGACGCCGTTCGTCGTCGTCAGCGAACTGTTCATGACCGAAGCCGGCGATCTCGCGACGCTGGTGCTGCCGGCATGCAGCGCGTTCGAGAAGACCGGCACGACGACCAATTTCGCGGGCGACGTGCTGCCGGTGGTGGCCGGCGTTGCGGCGCCGCCCGAAGCTTGGGCCGACGGCGACATGCTCGTCGCGCTCGCCGAAGCGCTCGACATCGCCGTGCCGGCGCCGGCCGAGATCGAGGCCCGCGTGCGCGAACTGATCGCGCAGCCGTCCAAACTCCCGCCGATGCCCGCGCTCGACTCGGCGCCGCGCGCGATGGTCGAGCGCGACACCGCGCGCGTCGTCGTCGACGCATCGATCTTTAGCGGCGGCGGAACGCTCGCGCACGACGAGCGCATCGGCGCGCTGCGCGCGCCGGCGCGCGCGACCTTCCATCCCCAGACGGCCGCGCAACTCGATGTGGCGAGCGGCGACGAGATCGATCTCGGCGGCCCCGGCGGCGCGTTGCTCGCCGGCTTGACGGTCGCGCTCGACGAGCGGTTGCCGGCGGGCGTGGTCGCGCTCGTCGCGGGCGTCCCAAGCGCGCCGCTCAACGCGCTGCGCGGAGCGCTCAGCGTGTTCGTCGCCGCCAAGCGCCGCCCGCAAGCGCTGGCCGAGGCGCGCGGATGAACGCCGCCGTGGCCTCCGTTCCGCTGTGGCTGATCGTCCTGATCAAATCGGCGATTCTGCTGCTCGTGGTCATCACGACGTTCGCCTACTCGATGCTCTTCGAGCGCAAGGTGATGGCCTGGATGCAGCTGCGTCCGGGGCCCAACCGGGTCGGGCCGTGGGGCATGCTCCAACCCGCCGCCGACGCGCTCAAGATGATGTTCAAAGAAGATCTCACGCCGAACACGGCCGATCCGCTGATCTACCGGCTGGCGCCGTTCATCTCGCTGATCTGCGCGATGGGCACGTTCGCGATCATCCCGTTCACCGGGGATGCGAGCGGCGCGTACAGCATCGGCGACGTCAACGCCGGTATCCTGTTCGTCTTTTCGCTGACCTCGATCGGCGTGTACGGGATTTCGCTCGCGGGCTGGGCGTCGGGGTCGAAATTTCCGCTGCTGGGCTCGGTGCGCTCGACCGCGCAGATGATCTCCTACGAACTCTCGATGTCGATGTCGGTGATCGGCGTGCTGATCCTGGCCGGGTCGACCTCGCTCTCGGCAATCGTCGGCTCGCAACAGCGCGTGTGGTTCGTCGTGCCGCAGATCGTCGGCTTCGTGATCTACATCATCACCGCGGTCGCCGAGACGAACCGCGCGCCGTTCGATCTGGTCGAGGCCGAGACCGAACTCGTCGGCGGCTTCCACACCGAGTACTCGGGCCTGCGCTTCGGACTGTTCTTCATCGCCGAGTACCTCAACATGATCACGGTCTCGTGCCTGGCGACGCTGCTCTTCTTGGGCGGCTGGAATCCGCTTTTCGGGCCGAGCGATAACGCCTTCATCGGCCTCGCGTGGTTCGTCGCCAAGGCGGCGCTGTTTCTGTTCTTCTACATCTGGCTGCGCACGACGCTGCCGCGTTTGCGCTACGACCGGTTGATGGATTTCGGCTGGAAGGTGTTGCTGCCGGTCGCCACGCTCAATCTGGTGATCACTGCCGTCGCCGTCGCGGTGTGGGGATAAACGATGCCGGGCCGTAAGAATCTCTTCAACGTCGGCGCGCTCGTGCGAGGCTTCTCGACGACGTTTCACTTCTTTTTCGTGAAGAAGCCGACGATCGAATATCCGACGGTGAAGAAACAGCACGCGCCGCGCTTCCACGGCCTGCACGAGCTGCGCCGCTACGCCGACGGCAAGGAGCGCTGCATCGGCTGCGAGCTGTGTTCGATCGCGTGCCCGGCCAACGCCATCACCGTCATCGGCGCCGAGAATACGCCCACCGACCGGCTCTCGCCGGGCGAGCGTCACGCCGCGCGCTACGAGATCGACGAACTGCGTTGCATCTTCTGCGGGCTGTGCGAAGAGGCGTGCCCCACCGACGCGATCGTCCTGACGCCGCGCTTTGAGATGGCGGATTACCGCCGCGGTGCGTTCGTCTATGCCAAGGACCGGCTACTCGTGCCGCCGGAGGCCGGAGTCGGCTCGGCGCCCGACGAGCGGCCGAACGGCATCCCGTCGGACCTCGGCATGGTCGGCCACGTGAAGTCGACCGTCGACATCGCGACCGGTTACGACGCGACCAACCGCGGCACGATCCTCAAAGATCAGCGGCGAGGGTTGGCCGGGTGATCGGGTTCGTTCTGCTTGCGCTCGCGATGATCGCAAGCGCGCTGTTCACCGTCACCGCCAAGAAGCCGGTCTACAGCGTCGTCGGCCTGCTGGCGAATTTCATCGCGCTCGCGATCACCTATCTCACCCTGCACGCCGAGTTTCTGGCCGTGATGCAGATCGTCGTCTACAGCGGCGCGATCCTGATCCTGTTCGTGTTCGTCATCGCGCTGCTCTCGAGCGGCACGAAGCCCTTCGAGGCCGGACCCAACCGCATGCCGCGCGCGCTGCTCCCGGCGGCGCTGTTCGGCCTGGTCGGCCTCGCCGCGGTCGCGGCCGCCGTCGGCGGCACGATCTTCGTCCCGGCAACGATCCCGGGCGCGACCGGCGAAGCGGGCGTGTTCGGCTCGGTCGCCGACTTCGGCACCGCGCTGTTCACGCGCAATCTGCTGCCCTTCGAAGTCACGGCGTTCGTGCTGATGGTCGCGATCGTCGGCGTCGTGCTGCTCGCGGCCGACGAATCGCCGCTGCGCGCGCCCAAGCGCGCGCAGCGTGAATCGATCACCGGCCCGCGGGAGCCGATCGCCCGATGAGCGTGCCGCCCGGAGCCTACGTGATCCTCGCAGCGGTGCTGTTTTTCATCGGCGTCGTCGGCGTCATCGCGCGGCGCAATCCGCTGATCCAGCTGATGTCGATCGAACTGCTCTTCAACTCGGCGAATCTCGTGCTGGTGACCTTCGCGCGGGTGTGGGGCAACAACGCCGGCCACATTTTCGCGTTCCTCGTGATCACGGTCGCCGCCGCCGAGGCCGCGATCGGCCTCGCGATCGTGGTGATCGTTTTCCGTAAGACCCGCTTCGTCGACGTCGACGAAGTCGCGGCACTGAAAGGCTAGCCGCGATGCACGATTACCCGCTGCTGTTCGTCATCTGGCTGTTCCCGCTGATCGGCGCGCTCGTTTTGTGGGCGTTCGGGCCGCAGCTGAAGTCGCTGGGTGGGCCGATCGGATCGGCGATGGTCGGCGTTGCGTTCGTTGCGGCGCTGTTCGCGTGGAACGACGCGACGACGGGCGCCGGCGCGCATCAGGCGCTGTTCGCCTGGTTGCCGCAGTTCGTCTTCGGCTTGCAGTGGGATCGCATTTCGCTCGTTTGGACGCTGATCATTACCGGCGTCGGGTTCCTGATCCACGTCTACTCGATCGGGTATATGGCCGGCGATCACGCCTTCGCGCGGTTCTTCGCCTACCTGAACTTCTTCGTGTTCGCGATGCTGACGCTGGTGCTCTCCGACAACTTCGTCGGATTGCTCGTCGGCTGGGGGCTGGTCGGCCTCGCGTCCTATCTGCTGATCGGGTTTTACTTCGAGCGCCCCTCGGCGGTCGCGGCATCGCGCAAAGCCTTCGTGATCAACGTCGTCGGCGACATCGGCATCCTCTACGCCGTGTTCGTGATCGTGGCCAAGATCGGCGCGATCGGCTACGGCGACGTGTTTGCGAACGTCGCGAAATTTTCGCCCGGCGAGCTCTTTGCGGTGTGCCTGGGACTGTTCATCGGTTGCGCCGCCAAGTCGGCGCAAGTGCCGCTGCACACCTGGCTGCCCGACGCGATGGAAGGTCCGACGCCCGTCTCGGCCCTGATCCATGCCGCGACGATGGTCACGGCCGGCGTGTACCTGATCGCCCGCTGCGCGCCGCTGTGGAACGCCTCGAGCGATGCGCGCGTGCTGGTCGGCTCGATCGGCGCGTTGACCGCGATCACCGGCGCGATCCTGGGCTGCGCGCAGTGGGACATCAAGCGGATTCTCGCCTACTCGACGATGTCGCAGATCGGCTACATGATCATGGGTGTCGGCGTCGGCGCGTTCGATGCGGGCATCCTGCATTTCCTCACGCACGCATTTTTCAAGGCCCAACTGTTCCTCGGCGCCGGCATCATCATCCACAACCTCGCCGACGAACAAGACGTTCGGAAGATGGGCGGCCTGCGGCGGAAGATGCCGTTTGCGTTCGCGGCGATGCTGATCGGCGTGCTCTCGATCTGCGGCATCCCCGGTTTCAGCGGTTACTTCAGTAAGGACGCCGTGCTCAGCGGCACCCTCGCGCACGGCCATCCGGTGATGTGGGCGGTCGGCGTGCTGACCGCGGGCCTGACGGCCTACTATATGTTCCGGATGCTGTTCGTCACGTTCTTGGGGCAGTATCGCGGTCACGTCGATCCGAGCGAGCTGGGCCTACGCCACCCCGAGCTCGCGGGCACGGCGCATGCGGCGCATGCGGCCGACGAACACGGTCACGCGCACGCGCCGGCCTGGCTGATGAGCGGTCCCGTGGCGCTGCTGATGATTCCGTCGGTGCTGATCGGCTGGCTCGACCTCGGCGGCGACGCGAGTCCGTGGGGCCGCTTCTTCGAGCCGGTGTTCGGGCATTTCGAACCGGCCGCGGGCACGCCGCCCGAATCGCTCACGAGCCTCGTCGTGCTCGTGCTCGTCGCGGCGGGCCTCGGCATCGCATACGCCCGCTACGGGCACCCGCGCGCGTTGATCGAGGCGATCCCGCGCTTGCGTGAGGAGACCGTCCGCATGCCGGCCGCGCTCACCAACCGGTTCTACTTCGATACGGCGATCGACGCGCTGTTCGTGCGCACGTCGTTCGTGCTGGGCCGCGTCTTCGGCACGATCGTCGATCCGCTCGCGATCGATGCGGGCGTGCGCGAGGCCGGCTTTTCCGCGCAGTGGCTGGGCCATCTGTTTCGCAGTTTCCAGACCGGCCTCGTGCGCGCGTACGCGCTGGCGCTCGCCTTCGGGGCGGCGTGCTTCGCCCTGTACTACGTGATGATCGGAGCGGGCCGATGACCGTCACCGCGCTCGTCATCGGACCGATCCTGCTCGGCTTCATCCTGTACGCATTGCCCAAGGGTGCCGATGGCTTCGCGCGCGGCACGGGCATCGCGGTCGCGGCGCTGGCGTTTCTCGCGATCGCGCTCAAGCCCGATGCGCCCGATGCGAGCGTGCCGTGGCTGGCGCGTCCGTTCACGGCCGCATTCCATCTGGGCTACGGGCCGATCTCGTATTGGGTCGTACTGCTGCTCGCGGCCGTGATCTTCGGCGGACTGCTCGCCGTGCGCGTCCCGCGCGCGCGCGAATTCACGGCGCAAATGCTGGTGCTGCAGGGCGCCATGAACGGCGTGTTCCTGGCCAAGGACCTGCTGCTGTTCGCGCTGTTCTGGGACCTGATGCTGATCCCGGTGTTCTTGCTGATGCTCGGCTGGGGCATGCCGGCGCGCGGCGCGCGTTCGCGCGGCACCGCTGCGTGGCGCTACTTGATCTATAACGTCGCCGGTGGGCTGACGCTGCTGCTCGCGACGGCCGCCTTCGGCGTCGTCAGCGGCTCGACCGACGTGATCGGCGCGGCGGCAGCCACGGGCGCGATCGGCGAAGTCTGGGGGGCGTGGATTTTCGCCGGCTTCGCGTTCGCGTTTCTGGTCAAGACGCCGGTCTGGCCGCTGCACACGTGGATGCCCGATACGTACGCCGAACTGCCGCCGCCGGTCGTGGCCGCCGTGAGCGCCGTGCAGTCGAAGGCCGGCCTATACGGCTTCATCGTGATCGGCTTGCCGTTCCTCACCACGCAAATGCACGCCGCCGCGCCGCTGATGTTCGTGCTGGGACTCGTCGCGCTGCTCTACGGCGCGTTCATCGCGCTCACGCAAGATGACGCCAAGCGCGTGCTGGCCTACAGCTCGCTCTCGCATCTCGGCCTGATCCTGATCGGCATCTTCAGTTTCAATCCGATCGCGCTGGCCGGTGCCGCGGTGTACATCATCGCGCACGGGCTCTTCAGCGCGGCCGGTTTTCTGACGCTGGGTTACGTGGAAGAGCGCGAGGAGACGCGCAGCCTCGCGCACCTCGGCGGCTTGGCGGCGGAAAATCCGCGCTTGTGCGGCGCGCTGCTCGTCACCGCGCTCGGGGCGCTGGGGCTGCCCGGCCTCGCCGGGTTCGCGGGCGAACTGCTGATCCTGACCGGCGTGTACGCCGCCGGCTTCTGGTGGGCCGCGCTCGTTGCGCTTGTGCCGATCGTGATCGCCGCGGGCTACATGCTGCGCCTCTTCCAGACGATCATGCACGGACCGAAGGGCGCCGATCTGCCCGAACGGCACGATCTCACCTGGCGCGAGGGGCTCGCGCTCGCGCCCTTAATCGTCGGGCTCGTGCTGCTCGGCATCAACCCGCACGCCGTCGCGTCGTTCGCGCTGACGCAGCCGACGATTGGAGTCACCGGTGTCGCCGGCAACCGCTAATTTCCCGACCGCGGCCGACATCGGCGCGCTGCTGCCCGCGACGATCGTCGCGCTGACCGCGCTCGTCGCGCTGTTCTTCGATCTGCTCGCCCCCGCGGCAACGCGGCGCATCCTGGCGGTGCTGGTCGCCGCGATCGGCCTGGCCGGCGCGGGCATCGTGCTGGCGCTTCACTACGGCGACCACACCGTCGCCTTCGACGGCGCGTTCGTGCAGGGCGGCTTCAGCACGGTCTTTTCGGAGATCGTCGTCATCGCGACGCTGGCCACGCTGACGCTGGGCCTCGGCGTCGGGCGCGACGATCAGGTCGCCGGCTCGACCGCGTTGCTGCTGTGGAGCGCGAGCGGCGCGATGCTGATGACGGGCGCCTCCAACCTGCTCACGATCTTCCTCGGCATCGAGTTGCTCTCGCTGGGCCTGTATTGCTTGTGCGCGATCTCGACGCGTGCGACGGCGCGCGAAGCCGCGTTGAAATACCTGATCCTCTCGTCGATGGCGTCGGGCTTTCTCGTCTTCGGTATGGCGCTGCTGTTCGGGGCGTCGGGCTCGGTCTCGCTCTCGACCCTCGCCGTCACGCAGCCCAGCGTGCTGTTCTCGCTCGGCGCCGGTCTGTTTCTGGTCGGCATCGCGTTCAAGCTGAGCCTGGTGCCGTTCCACCTCTGGACGCCCGACGTCTACGAAGGCGCGCCGCTGGCGGTTACCGCGTTCATGTCGGTCGTGACGAAGGCCGGTACGCTCGCCGTACTATGCCGTTTCGCCTACGCCGCATTGCCCGCGCAAACCGCGACCGCGCTGCTCGTGCCGGTGTGGACCGTCGCCGCGCTCTCGATGCTCGTCGGGAACCTCGCGGCACTCGCCCAAACCGACATGAAGCGGCTGCTGGCGTATAGCGGCGTCGCGCAGGTCGGCTATATCGTGGCGGCGTTCGCGGGGCAGTCGGCGGCCGGCGTGCGCTACGGGATCTTTTATCTCGCCGCATACACGTTCATGAACCTCGGCGCGTTCGCCGTCGTCGTGCTGATGTCGCGCGATGCCGACGCGGTCGTCGGCGTGTCGCGCTTTGCGGGCCTCGCCTACCGGCGGCCGTGGCTCGCCGCCGCGATGACGTTCTTTCTGCTCGGCCTCGCCGGGCTGCCGCCGACGGCCGGCTTCACCGGGAAGATCCTGATCCTGGCCACGACGGTCGGCGCGGGCTACGCCTGGCTCGGCGGCGTGCTGATCCTCGGCACCGCGATCTCGATCTACGTCTACCTGAAGATCGTGCGCGCGATGTTCGTGCGCGTCGACATGGCGCACGTCCGCGACGAGCGCGCCCCCGGCGCGTTACCGTGGGTAACGGTCGCCCTCTGCGCGGCCGCCGTCTTCGTCCTCGGCCTCTACCCGCTCACGCCCTCAAACGTGCTGCCGCTACTCCACTAGCCGCCAAAGGAAGGAGCGCCCCACCTGCGGAGAGCCGCTCCTTTTGCCCCTGTCATCCCGAGCGGAGCGCGGAGGCGCGGAGCCGAGGGACCGCCACCAAGTTCGACGATTGCAGCGCTCCACCAAGCTTGATGATTGCGGCTGTCCCTCGACTTCGCGCCTACGCGCTCCGCTCGGGATGACAGGGGGGGCACGCTGCTACCTTCGGCTAGACGGCGTCGTCGAAGGCGCTGCCGATGGGGGCGATCGTTTGCGAGCGCCAGGCGATGACGCGATTGCGGCCGGCGTTCTTCGCTTCGTAGAGCGCGGAGTCGGCTTCGCGCAGTAGCTCTTCGGCCGTGCTGCCCGGCAAGCGCGCGGCGACGCCGACGCTGACCGTGAGCGGGCGGCCGTTGGATGCCGGAATGCCGGCCGCAAGCACCGTGGTGCGGATGCGTTCGCCGACGCCGACGGCGCCCGAGCGCGTCGTCTCTTCGAGAATCACGACGAATTCTTCGCCGCCGTAGCGCGCCGCGACGTCGCCGCTCCGCCCGACCGATTCGGCGATGGCTTGCGCGATGCGGCGCAGCGCAGCGTCGCCGGCTTGGTGGCCGAAGTGGTCGTTGTATTGTTTGAAGCGGTCGATGTCGATCAGTGCGATCGAGAGCGGGCTCGAGCGCCGCTGCGAAGAGCCGAATGCGCGCGCGAACTCCTCGTCGAAGCGCCGCCGGTTCGGCAAACCGGTTAGCGTGTCGGTGTACGCTTCGTCTTGGAGCACTTCGGCGCGCTCGATTAGTTCGGCGTACGTGCGCATCGCGCGGGTGAGTTGCACCGACAGCACGACGCTGGCGGTAAACACGACTACGATGCGCGAGGCATACCAGCCCAAACTGAAGGGGACGCCGCCGATCGCGGTCAGGTAGACTTCGGCCACGACGTTGGCGGCGACGATCGCCACCCAGGCATCGAGCGTGCTCGCGCGCAAGCGACGAACGAGGAATTCCCGGATGATCGCGCCGGCGAGCAGCAGCAACACCGGCGCCATGAACAGCCAGAAGACCGGCGTCCAACGTCCGTCGACGAAGCCGGCCGGAGGTCCGGGAATCCACACGGCGATCGGCGTGAGCACGCAGTAGGCGACGGCGAGCCCCGCGATCGCGAAGCGGCCCGCCGCCTGCGTGCGCGGGCCCGCGTTCGCAACGCGGCGCAGGCGCTGATAGACGATGACCGCGGCCAGCAAGCCGGCTTGCCAAAAGAACCACAGGTACTCGTGCGCGGTCGGCGCCCCACCGATCGCTTGCGCGAAGCCGGGGAAAAGACCGGTGTAGAGCAGCGTGTACGGCAGCATCGTCGCACCGGCGAACGCGAATCCCGCGCCGAGGACGGCGTTGGGCAACAGGCGCAGGGTCGCCCCTTCCGCGAGTAGCAGCATCGCCGTGATCGCCGTGCTCACGATCGCGGCCGACTGCAGCATCGCGAAGAGCGCGTAGGCCTGCGGTAGCGCGACGTTCGCGAACGGCGTGACCGCAATCGATGCGCCGGCGAGCAGAATAGCGTAGCGGGCCGCCCGGCGGTGCCGGCGGCGGACTACGGGTACCTCGTTTTCCTCAGCCGGATCGGCGGAAACGTCCACCGGCTGCGCATTCGTCACGCTGTCTTTGACTACTTGAGGAAACGTAAAGTAGCGAGACAACGAGCGTTGCCTCACTACTTTTGTTTGATTTCAGTAAAGAGGATGCGCCTTCGAAATCACGGGTGCGTCATGTCGGCGGGCACGACGAAGCGGTCGAAGTCGGCCTCGCTGACGTAACCCAGTTCGAGCGCCGTCTCTTTGAGATTCTTGTTCTCGTGATTCGCTCGTTTTGCGATCTCGGCGGCCTTATCGTAACCGATGTGCGGGGCCAGCGCCGTCACGAGCATCAGCGATTCTTTGAGGTAGCGCGCGATGACCGGTTCGTTCGCGACGAGTCCCTCGACGAGGTGCTCGCGGAACGAGCGGCAGACGTCCTTGATCAGCGTGGTGGATTGCAGAAAGTTCACGATCATCACGGGGTTGAAGACGTTTAGTTCGAAATTGCCCTGCGAGCCGCCGAACGAGATCGCCAGATCGTTGCCGAACACTTGCACCGCGACCATCGTCATCGCTTCGCATTGCGTCGGGTTAACTTTGCCCGGCATGATCGACGAACCGGGCTCGTTTTCGGGCAGGACCAGCTCGCCGATGCCGGCGCGCGGGCCCGAACCCAGCCAGCGAATATCGTTGGCGATCTTCATGAGCGCCGCGGCCAGTGTCTTGAGCGCGCCCGACGCGTAGACGACTTCGTCGTGCGAGGCCAGCGCGGCGAATTTGTTGGGATGCGAGCGGAACGGCAGACGCGTCAGCTCGGCGATTTTGCGCGCGGCGCGTTCGGCGAACTCGGGATGCGCGTTGAGGCCCGTGCCGACGGCGGTGCCGCCGATTGCGAGGTCGTAGAGCCCGTCGAGCGTCTCGCGACAGCGCTGGATGCAGCGGTCGAGTTGGCTGACGTAACCGGAGAATTCCTGACCGAGCGTCAGCGGCGTCGCGTCCTGCAGATGCGTGCGGCCGACCTTGACGATGTTCGCCCACTCCTGGGCTTTCTTGTCGAGGGCGTCGCGCAGGCGTTCGACCGACGGGATCATCTCGACCATCGCGGCCGCCGCGGCCATGTGCATCGCGGTCGGGAACGTATCGTTCGAGGACTGCGACATGTTGACGTGGTCGTTGGGGTGGATCGGCTTCTTCGAACCGAGTTCGCCGCCGGCCATCTCGATCGCGCGATTCGAGATCACTTCGTTGACGTTCATGTTCGTTTGCGTGCCGCTGCCGGTCTGCCACACGCGGAGCGGGAAGTGCTCGGCGAGCTTCCCGGCGATCACTTCGTCGGCCGCGGCGACGATCAATTTGGTCTTCTCGTCGTCGAGCTTACCGAGATCGTGGTTGACGAGCGCGGCGGCCTTCTTGAGGACGCCCATCGCCTTGATGACCGCGGTCGGCATCACGTCTTCACCGATGTCGAAATGGATCAGCGAGCGGGCGGATTGGGCGCCGTAGTACTTGTCGTTCGGCACCTCGATCTTGCCCATGCTGTCGGATTCGGTGCGCGTGCCGGCACCAGTGAGCGTCGTGCTCATGATCTTCTCCGTGACTTGTAACTGCGTGTGGATTTGCGTACTCATCCGGCATCCGCGCGGCGTTCCCCTCGACGATTTTTGTCGATGCGGAGGCAGGTGGGTCGCTTGGCTTGGCTAGAGGGGTCCGGCCGCCGCGATGGCCTCGATCTCGACCCGGGCGCCGAGCGGCAGCGCCGCCACCGCGATCGTGGAGCGCGCCGGCGGCGGCGTGCCCATGCGTTCGCCGTAGATCGCGTTGACCGCGGCAAAGTCGTTGATGTCGATCAGGAAGATCGTGGTCTTGACCACGGCGTCGAGCGTCAGTTCGGCCGCAGCCAGGACCGCCGCCAGATTGTCGAGGACTTGCCGCGCCTCCGCGGCGACCCCGCCCGTGACGATCTTACCCGTCGTGGGATCGATGCCGACCTGGCCGCTGCAGAAGACGAAGCCGTCCACGCGGATGGCCTGGCTGTAGGGTCCGACGGGGGCCGGCGCGTGCGGGGTGAGGATCGCCGTGGCATCGAGCATGCGCGGCAGTTTCGTCCTGGGGCAACGGGCGCCTTGCCGCGAAGCGCCGCGTGATGGACGAAGATGCCGGCTTCGGCGAGCGTTTCGCGCGCGTCGGGACGTGGATCGAGACCTACCTGCGCGAGACGCGGCGCTACCCCGTGCTCTCTCGCGCGCGACCGGGCGATCTGACGTCGGCGCTGCCGGCGGCGGCGCCCGAGGAAGCGGAGCCGTTCGATGCGATCTTCGCCGACTTCGAGCGCCTGATCGTCCCCGGCCTCACGCACTGGAACCATCCGCGGTTCTTCGCCTACTTCTCGATCAGCGCCGCGCCGGTGACGGTGCTCGCCGAAGCGCTGGCCGCGGCGCTCGACGTGAACGCGATGCTGTGGCGCACGTCGCCCGCCGCGACCGAACTCGAGGACGTGACGCTCGGCTGGCTGCGTAGGATGCTCGGCCTGCCCGACGCCTTTCACGGCATCATCTACGACACCGCGTCGATCAGCGGATTCACGGCGCTCGCGGCGGCGCGCGAGTCGCTGGGCTTGGAGATTCGCGAGCGCGGCATGGCCGGGCGTGCCGACTTGCCGGCGCTGCGCGTCTACATCACGAATCAGACGCACTCGCATATCGAAAAGGGTGCGATCGCGCTCGGCGTCGGCCGCGAGAACGTCGTGACCGTGCCGGTCGACGAGGCGTTCCGGATGCGCCCCGAGGCGCTCGAGCAGGCGCTCGACGACGATCTCGCGCGCGGCCGGCAGCCGATGTGCGTCGTCGCGACCGTCGGCACGACCTCGACGACGTCGAGCGACCCGGTCGCGGCGCTGCGCGCGATCACGCGCCGGCGCGACGTGTGGCTGCACGTCGACGCGGCGTACGCCGGACCGGCCGCGATCTTGCCCGAGTTCCGCTGGCTGCTCGATCCCGCGCACGACGCCGATTCGCTCGTCGTCAACCCGCACAAGTGGCTGTTCGTCCCGATCGATCTCTCGGTGCTCTACGTGCGCGACATCGATCTGTTACGGCGCACGTTCAGCTTGGTCGCCGATTACCTCGCGACGCCCGAAACGGACGTGCGCAACTACATGGACTACGGTCTGCAACTCGGACGGCGCTTTCGCGCGCTCAAGTTGTGGTTCGCGATGCGGTCGATCGGCGTGCGCGGCCTGCAGCGGCACTTGCGCTCGCATATCGCGCTGGCCCAGGAGTTCGCGGGCTGGGTCGCCGCCGAGCCGGGCTGGGAGATCGCCGCGCCGCACCCGCTCTCGGTCGTGTGCTACCGCAACGCCCCGGCGGGGTGTGCGGAACACGCCGCCGACGCGCTCAACGCCGCGATCGCGGAGGACGTCAACGCCGACGGACGGATCTTCATCTCGACGACGAAACTGCACGGCCGCACCGTCCTGCGGTTGGCGATCGGCAACGAGCGGACGACGCGCGACGACGTCGTGCTCGCCTGGGAGATTATCCGCGCCGCAGCGGCGCGCGTACGGACGGTCGCGTGAGCGCGTCGCCGCGCGTCTCGATCACGACGCGCGCGTGGCTACCGCCGCCCGGTGCGCGCGAGATCGTGAACTCGCGCGCGAGCTCGGCCACGATAAACAAACCACGTCCGTTTTCCGCGAACGCATCGGCCGGCAGGCGCGGGTTATATTCGAAGCCTTGGCCGCCGTCGATCATGTGCAGCACCGGCACGTCGGCCGAGCCGTCGAGGACGACGTCGACGTGGCCGCGCGCATAGCGAACGACGTTGCCCAGCAACTCCGCGACGATCAACTCGGCGGTGGTGACGTGCTCGTCCCTGAGCCCGATGGCGCGCAGTTCGCGGGCCAGGGCTCGCCGCGCCGCCGATGCGTCGTGCGGCTGCGTCACGTCGAACGACCAGCGCCGGGCGCCGGCCTCCGGCCCGCATTCGGTCAACGGCGTGACGAATTCGAGCAGCAAGATCGCCACGTCGTCGTGCGCCGCTTCGTCGCCGAGGACGGCGTCGCGCAGGGCGCGGGCGCTCGCCTCCGACGGTTCGGCGGCGCTCAAGGCTGCGCTCAGCACGTCCTCGTCGGCAAGCGCGTCGCGGCGGCTTTCGATCAGCCCGTCGGTGAAGAGCAGCAGCAGCGAACCCGGCGCGATAAACGTGGTGTGCGCGGCGCGCCGATGGGCCATCGTCGCGGTGAGGCCGAGCGGCAAACCCTCGCCGGTCAACGGCCGGACGGTGCCGTCGGGCGAACGCAACAGTGGCGCCGGATGGCCGGCCGAGGCGTAGCGCAACGAGAAATCGATCGGGTCGACGATCCCGACCCAGGCGGTCGCGAAGCGATCGTCGGGATCGTCGCTGAGGATGCGGTCGGCGGCGTCGAGCAAGATCGCCGGATCGGGATTGATCGCCGCCGCGCCGCGCAAACTCTGCCGAACCTCGCCCATTGCGGCCGCGGCGGCTAGGCCGCTGCCGACGACGTCGCCGACGGTGATCACGATGCGGCCGTCGGTGAGACGGAACGCGTCGAACCAGTCGCCGCCCACGAGCGCCTCGGTCTTGCCCGCTTCGTAGAGCGCGTCGAAACGCAAGCCCGCGATCGCCGGCAAGCGCCGCGGCAGCACGGCGCGCTGGAACGTCTGCGCGATTTTGCGCTCGCGTTCGTAGATCTCGGCGCGCGCCAGACCGGGCGCGATGCGCCGCGCGATCTCTTGCGCGAAAGGTAGATCGGCATCGGAGATCGCGCCGGTGTCTTCGGTCATCGCGAGGGTAAGCACCCCGCGCACGTCGGCGTCGACGATCAGCGGCACGGCGACCGCGCTGGCGAAGGTGGCCGCGCCGGCGCCGCCCGGCACCCGGCCGGCGTAGGCGATGACCGGCCGTCGGGCGCGCATGGCCTCGCCGCCGACGCCGAGCGTCGTGCGGCGCGTACGCTTGCCGATCAGCGTCCTGAGCGCGAGGCGCGGCGACGCCGTGGCGTGTTCCGCCGCGGCGACATAGATCTCGTCGCCCTCGCACAACTCGACCATCGCCCAGTCGGCGAAATTCGGAACCAGCGACTCGACGACCGCGTCGAGCGCCGCGTCGAGCGTCGGTAGCGAGGTGAGGCGTTGGCCGAGCTCGGCGAAGAACGCGAGTTGCAACGTCGCGCGCCGTTCGGCATCGACGTTCGTCGTCGCACCGTACCAGCGCGCCGGCGCCGTGCCGTCGTCGCCCTGCGGCACGACGCGGGTGAGAAACCAGCGGTACGCGCCGTCGGCGCCGCGCAGCCGGTAGGAGAGCTCGAACGGCGTACGCGCTTGCAACGCGCGGCGCCATTCGGAGCGCACTGCACCGAGTTCGCGCGGATGCAGCGCGGATTCCCAGCCGAAGCCGAGCGATTCGGCCGGCTCGTGGCCCGTGTACTCGTACCAGCGGCGGTTGAACCAGTCGACCCCGCCGTCGCCGCCGGCGGTCCAAAAGATCTGCGGCACCGCGTCGGCGATCGCGGCGACGCGCTGTTCGTTTTCGCGCGAGATCGCGTAGATGCCGGCGTTTTCGAGCATCGCCGCGGCGCGCCGGGCCAGCTCTTCGGCGGTGGCCAGGTCGCCGGCGGTAAAGGGCTCCGCCGCACCGCAGCGGCCGAGCGAGAGCACGCCGTAGCGGCGTCCGCGCGCGATCAGCGGCACGCTGATCACCGAGTTCATCTCGAGCGCCCGGATCGCGCCGGCCATCTCGGGCCCCTCGCTGACGCGCTCGATCCAGGCGTCGTCGAGCGGCGCGATCAGGCGCCCGTTGCCGTCCGCGAGGATGGCGGTGGAAAACCGGGGGTGGTGCCACGGCCACTGGTCGCTGCGGGCCTCATCGAACGCGCGTTGCCGATCGGGGTCGCGATGGACGGCGGCCAAGCGGCGCAGCGCGCCGTCGTCGTCGATGCCGTCGTAGAAGCACACCGTCGCAAACGCGCCGACGGCGAGCGCGGCGAGTTCGGCGATGACGTTCGGGGTCGCGAACGTACGCTCGAAGATCGTCTCGGCTTCGGCCAGCAGTTCGGCCCGGTTCTTGGCCCGCACGAGCCCTTCGGCGGCCTGCTTCTGCGCGTCGATGTCGGTGCACGTGCCGAACCACGCCGCGATGCCGCCGTCGAGCGCGGGCAGCGGCCGTCCGCGCACGAGAAACCAGCGCGGCACCTGGTCGCTGCCGATGATCCGAAGTTCGGCTTCGATCGGCCCGCCGGTCTCGATCGCCGTCATCCAGGTCGTGTGCGCGGCGGGTTGATCGTCGGGATGGATCGCGACCGTCCAGCCCGTGCCGCGCGACTGCTCCACGCTCAAGCCGGTGTATTCATACCAGGTCGCGTTGAGGTAGTCGTTGAGGCCGTGCGCATCGGTCCGCCAAACGATGACCGGGATCGCCTCGGCGAACGCGAGCAAATCGCTCTGTCGCACCGCGGCGTTCGACACCCCGGCGTCCGGGGCGGGCTCGATCACATCCACCGCCGTAGACTTCGCAGCAGGGGTCACGCCCTCCGTTAGCCGATTAGTCGCGCGATGACGGGAAAAGCAGGCATTCTAGCGCTTGTCGCGGCGTTCGCCCTGACGCTCGGCGCCGCACCGGCGGTGGTACGCGCTGACGACACGATCACCGCGGTCGGCGGCAACGCGCTGCCCGGCCTGTACGGCGTGCTCGAGATCGTGGCGGAGCGGGCCGGGTTCTTCAAGCAAGAGCACATCAATTTCGTCGAGCAATACGTCGCCAGCCCGTCGGCGGCGGCCCAACTCGTCGCGCTCGGCAAGGGCGACGTGGCCTCGATCAGCGCCGAAGCCGTCATCCAAGGCTACGAAAAAGGCCTGAAGCTGCAATACTTTTTCGCGCATGCGTCGCGCTTCTCCAACGTGTTGGCGGTGCTCGACGATAGCCCGATCAAGACGCTGGCCGATTTCAAGGGCAAGAACGTCGGCGAGATCAATCCGGGCAGCGCGGGCGAAGTGCTGGCGCAGGTCGTCTTGGCCGGCGCCGGCTTGCGCAAGGGCGACTTCACGTTCAGTCCGATCGGTCTCGGCGCGCAAGCGATCGAGGCGGTGGCGGATAAAAAAGTCGACGCCGTCGCGTACCCGTATGCCGAAGTCGTGCCGATGGAGGTCGTCGGCCGGCTGAAGATGCGCGTGTTCCGCGATCCGACCCTCGGGGATATTTCAAACGCCGGGCTGGCCTCGACGCCGGCGACGATTGCGGCCAAAGGCGAGGCGCTCAAGCGCTTTTCGCGGGCGCTCGTCAAGGCGTCGCTCTTCGTGCACTACAACCCGGCCGTTTCGGCGCGCTGGTTCTTGGAGGCCGGCGGCGGCGCGGGCAAGGTGACGCCCGACAACCTCGCCGTGCAGACGCGCGAGCTAACGCTGCTCGAAGGCGAACTCCCCGCAGCCGATGCGACGAATAAGCGCATCGGCGCGTTCTCGATGACAGGCATGCAGATTCTCAGCCGCACGCTCCAAGCGTACGGCAAGACGACGGGCGTCGTGCCGGCGGAGGCGATCGCGACGAACGCGTACGTCACCTTCGCGAACGATTTCGACCATAAGGCCGTCATCGCGTCCGCCAAATCGATGAAGTGACGAGGGGCGCGGCATGAAGATCGTTCATATCGACGACGTTCCGCTGGTGGCCGTGCCCACCACGCGCGCCGGCACGCTCGACCGCCGCACGCTGCTCACCGGCGATCCGGGCTCGCCCGGCGACTTCGTGTGCGGCGTGTACTATCAGTCGGGCGACTTCTTCGCACCGCGCCACCACCACAATTTCGACCAGTGGCGCTTCCAACTCGAAGGCGAGACGAACCTCAACGCGACCGGCGTGCTGCGTCCGGGCACGCTCGGCTATTTCCCGGAGGGCGCGCACTACGGCCCCAACGGCCGCGAAGGCGAGACCACCGACGTCCGCAACGTGATCGTCCTCGTGCAGTTCGGCGGCCCGGCCGGCAACGGTTTCGTCAGTTCGGCCAAGTTCGCCGCCGCGCGCGAGGAGCTCAAAACGCTGGGAACCTTCGACGGCGGCGTGTTCCATCGCAACGAGGGCGTGGCCGGGAAGAAGACGCTCGACAGTTTCCAGGCCACGTGGGAACACGCCCAGGGGCGCCCGATGATCTACCCGGCGCCGCAATACAACGCCGCGATCCTGATGAACACGCACGCCTATCGCTGGATGCCGCTCGCCGGCGCTCCCGGCGTCGAGGCGAAGCTTTACGGCACGTTCAGCGATTGCGCGATTCGCGCGGCCGGCTACAAGCTCGATCCCGGCGCGACGTTCGCAGCGGCAGGCCGCGGTATCTTCGTCGTGCTGAGCGGCAGCGGAACGCTTGCGGACGGCCCTTATCGCGCCTTCAGTGCCCTGTATCTCGAGAGCGGCGAGAGCGCGCCCTACACGGCAAACGAGACGACCGAGATCCTGCTCATGGGCCTCCCCGATGTGTCCCGAATGAAGCCTCCCCCCTCATCCCGAGCGGAGCGCGTAGGCGCGTAGTCGAGGGACAGCCGCAGTACGACCGCCCAGCGTGAACAAAGGCCTCCCGACACCGTTTTGTCAGGAGTATCAGCTCCAGTCGCGCGGTGATTCCGGGGTACGCAGTCCGAACTGCACCCACGCGGCGTTGGCTAGAATCATGCCGCCCGTTACGAAAAACACCGCGCCGAAGCCGAACCACGCGGCGATCGTGCTGCCGAAGAGCGGCCCCATGAACATCCCGGTGAAAAACGCGCTGTAACTCAGGCCGTACACCGCGCCGTGGCGTTCGCGCGGAAACAGCCGGCCGATCCAGGCGTTGGTCGTCGGGATGATTCCGCCGAGAAACAAGCCGACGCCGAAGCGCAACGCCAAGAACACCCAGACGTTGCCGGCCCACGCTTGCGGGATCGTGAACAGTCCCGCGCCGCACAAGCAGATCACGACGGTACGGCGATAGCCGATGCGGTCGCTGCGCTTACCGAGAAACGGCGACGCGATCAAGTCGCCGACGCCGATCACCGCGAACGCCGCGCCCGCAAGGGTCGCGATATAGGGCGACGGTCCGGCCATCGCCTCGACGAAGAGCGGCACGATCGGTTGCACGGCCAGGGTCGTGAGCTGCGAGACGATCAGGATCGCGAACAGCGGCACGATCTCCGGATGCGCGAGGATCTCGCGCAGGCCGCCGCCGGATTTGCCGGCCGGCTTGTTGCCGCGCGGCTTGGGCGTAAACGACTCGCGCACGAACACCCACGCCAGTGCCCCGGTCAGTAGCGTGCCGGCCGCGGTGGCGTAGTAGACGATGCGGTAGTCGTGCACGGCGTCGGCGATCGCGCCGCCGATCAACGGACCGATCAAGGTGCCGACCATCTGCGCGGTCGCCATCCAGCCGAGTGCGAATCCCAGCATCGATCCGGGCACGATCGAGGAGACCAGGGCCGTCGCCGCGCTGCCGAAGCCCGCGAACGTCCCCATCAGCACGCGCGCGCCGATCAGCTCGACCACATTCACGCAGATGCCCATGAGCACCGAGCAAGCGGCGCCGCAGATCGCGGCCCGCACGATCATCGCCTTGCGCCCGAAACGGTCGGCGCGCGCGCCCCAGAACGGCGAGGAAAACGCGAGAAAGAGATAGCTGGTCGATTGCGCGATGCCCGACCACCACTCCACTTGCACGAGCGGATGAACGCCGAGCTGCTGGATGAAGAGCGGGAGGAAGGGAATCGAGATCGAGAACGACGCCGTTAGGATCGCTTGGACGACGACCATCGTCCAAAACGTCACCCGCCACTGCACACGGGCATCCTTCGCGCGGCGGGTAGGGAACTCTCCTGCGCGCGTTCGAATGGTGGCGCGTGAGCGAAACGAACGAATCCGCGCCGCTGCGCATCCTCGTCGTCGGCGCCGGCGCGACCGGCGGCTTGTTCGGCGGCTTGTTGGCGAAGGCCGGGCGCGATGTGACTTTTCTCGTCCGGCCCGCGCGCGCCGAACGCCTGCGCGCCGAGGGCCTGCAGATCGTCAGCCCGCACCACGGTGACGCGACGATCCCCGTCCAGGTCGTAACCGCCGAGACGATCCCGGGTCCCTACGACGTCGTGTTCTTTACGATCAAGGGCTACACGATCGAATCGGCGCTTGAGGATTTCGCGCCGGCCGTCGGCCCGGATACGATGATCTACCCGCTGCTCAACGGCATGCGGCACATCGATCTGCTGGCCGCGCGCTTCGGCGAGCATGCCGTGCTCGGCGGCCTCTGTTACTGCGCGACGATGCTCGATTCCGAGGGCCGGATCAAGCAGATCGGGCCGGCGCAGCAACTGGTCTACGGCGAACGGAGCGGCGCCGTGACGCCGCGCGTGCAGCGTCTCGATGCGACCCTGCAGGTGCCCGGTATCACCGCGCGCCTCTCGACGGCGATCCTGCACGAGATGTGGGAGAAGTGGGTGCTCCTCACCTGCGCGGGCGGCATCACGACCTTGATGCGCAGCACGGTCGGCGACATCGCGTCTTCGCCCGGCGGCGTGGAGTTCGGCTCCGCGTTTCTCGACGAGGTCGCGGCCGTTGCGGCAGCCTCGGGCTTCCCGATGACGGCCGATTACCTCCAGCAAAAGCGCGCCGGCTTCACCGATCCGAATTCGTCGCAGGGGCCTTCGATGTATCGCGACATGGAGCAAGGTCTCGATGTCGAGGCCGACCAGATGCTCGGCGACTTGGTCGACCGCGCGCGGCGGCTGGGTGTGCCCACGCCGCTCGTCTCAACCGCCTATACCAATCTCAAAGTCTATCAGCGCCGTCGCGCGCGCTAAGGAGCATCCGTACCGTCATGCACGCCATCGTCGTCGAAGAATTCGGTGATTCCTCGAAACTGCTCTGGCGCGAAGTGCCCGATCCGGTCGCGGGTCCGGGTCAAGTCGCCGTGCGCCAACACCTGACGAGCGTCAATTTCGCCGACATCGCCTCGCGCCGCGGCATCGGCAGCAAAGTGCCGTTCACGCCCGGTCTCGACGGCATGGGCACGGTGATCGCGGTCGGTGAGGGCGTGACCCGCGTGAAGCCCGGCGACCGCGTCGCGGTCTGGTCCGATACCGGCTCGTATTGCGAGATCGTCGTTGCCCGCGAGGAGCTCGTCTTTCCGGTTGCGGCATCGGTACCCGACGAAGTCGCCGCGTCGCCGACGGTGCTCGTCACAGCCTACAACATCTTGCACCTCGCGAGCCGGTTCCAGGCCGGCGAGAGCGTCTTGATCCACGCCGCGGCCGGCGGCGTCGGTTCGGTGCTGGTGCAAATCGCCAAAGAGATGGGCGCGGGCAAGATCGTCGCTACGGCCGGCAGCCCCGAGAAACTCGCGATCGCGCGCGATTTCGGCGCCGACGTCGCGATCGATTATCGCAGCGGTGATTGGGCCCAGGCGGTGCTCGACGCGACCGGCGGCAAAGGCGTTGACGTGATTTGTGATGCGATCGGCGGCGATACGTTCGCCGAGGGGCTGAAGTGCCTCGCGCCGTTCGGCCGGCACGTCATCTACGGTCAGTCGTCGGGCGGACCCGGCACGCTGCGCACGGACGCCCTGCACCGCCAGAACCGCGCCGTGATCGGTTACAGCAGCGGCCATCGCCGGCGCACGCGCCCGGCCTCGCTACAGTCGGCCTTCGAAGGCGCGTACAAACTCGTCGCCGACGGCAAAGTGCGCATCCTCGAAGGCGGCCGCTTCCCGCTCAAAGACGCCGCCGCCGCGCAAGCGCTAGTCGAATCGCGCGCCAGCAGCGGACGCGTTTTCCTGACGATGTAGCCGCGCCGGCAGTTCGCGGCGCGTCGTTGCAACATAGTGCCCTTCGCCGCGAAAGGTAGGAGCGGCTCTCCTGCGGAGATCCGCTCCTTTGTTGAAGCCACCCTAAAGTCATCCCGAGCGGAGCGCGCAGGCGCGGAGTCGAGGGACAGCCACCAAGCTCGACGATTGCAGCGTGCCCCCAAGCTCGGCGATTGGAGTGGTCCCCCAAGCTGGCTGCTTGTCGCCGTCCCTCG
>Ga0302283_1000540_pt1 | contig 31524 bp, 26 predicted proteins | sample III_Fen_E1_4_FD_198770 | JGI IMG/M metagenome (GOLD analysis project Ga0302283, IMG submission 198770) | Peat permafrost microbial communities from Stordalen Mire near Abisko, Sweden - III_Fen_E1_4 | ecosystem: Environmental > Terrestrial > Soil > Wetlands > Permafrost | place: Sweden: Abisko... | reverse complement strand
TCCCGGAACGGAGAGTCCTTCCAGATAGAAGTCGCTCAACGTGTCCGCCTGGCTCTGCCAGTTCAGGATGCCCGAAGCCTGGGCGTCGAACTCGAAGGTCTGGTCGTCCCACAGCGGATTGGCGACGGCCTCGCGGATGTCGGCGGAAACCCGGTTGACCGTGCTGGAGACGGTGCGGGCGGTGATGGCTCCGTTGGCCTCCTGGGTGAAGACGGAATCGAAGGTCCCGGACCTTTGCAGATCGGAGAACTCCGTGGAGGCCTGGATGCGCGCGAAGGTTCCGCGCTGGTCGGCGAGCTTGTCCAGTCCCTGGTCCTGCTGGCTCAGGTAGGTCCAGAAGAAGGTCGGGGCCAGGGCCGAATAGGCGTTGAAGCGGAAATCGGCGTCGTAGAGGTTGAAGTCGTAGCCCGTCCAGGAGAGTTCGGCGTGGACCTTCTGGTTCTGCGTCAGCGAATACCGCGCTCCCGCCACCACGGAGGAGACCTGCATGGCCCAGGGCTGGGTGATCTGGACCCGGGGTTCTCCGGGCGCGACGGCTTCGACGCTCGAAGTGTCCTGCCCGCGCAGGTTCTGCCAGGAGGCCTCGGTGTAGAGGGTGGGCCACCAGGATCGGTTCTCCCATCCCACCAGGAAGACCTTCTCCTGGCGCGGGTTCATGAGGTTGGGCTGGTCCAGGCCCAGGTAGTCGAAGCCGTTGCCCAGGTCCAACAGGCCCAGGAACACCAGGCTGTTCACGCGGGCGGGATCCAGGATCTGGGCCCGGGCTCCGGCCATTGCCTTCCACTGCGAGCCCTCGTATCCGAACAGCGGCGGCGTGCGCTGGGCGTAGAGGATGGGCGAGAGGAGCGCGCGGTCGGGGATGGACGAATAGGGCTCCTCGCGACCGGCCAGGTCCCATGTCTCCTGGACGGGCGCGGTGTCCGCGGGAGTTTCCGACTTCGCCGCGATCCTGGGCGCGAAGGGGTGGAGCGTGTCCAGGATCTGCAGGGAATACCCGTCGGTGCCCCAGGCGACGAACGCGAGGCGCTTTCCGTCCGGGGAGGGAGCGGGCTGGAAGGCTCCGCCCTTGACGGAGGTGACCTGCTCCACCTTCCCGGTGGACGGATCCTGGCGGTAGAGGTCGAAGATCCCGGTGCGGTCCGACGAGAGGTAGAGCCATTTTCCGTCCGGCGAGAACGCGGGGTCGCGCCACTCGGAGGCGGAATCGCCGGCGCGCGAAAGGAGGTGCCCGGCGCGGTCCACCAGGTCCACCCGGCGGAGTGTCCCGTCGAAGCGGTCCACCGCCAGGGTCTTGCCGTCCGGGGCCCACTGCACCGCGAAGACCGGCTGGTCCGGCTCGTTCCCGGAGGAATCTGGCAGGGGGTAGAGCACCCGACCGGCTCCCGATCCGTCGGAGGGCAGGATCTGCACGTGGAACGCCATCCGGTCGCGGACCACCACGGCCATGCTGTCTCCGTGGACGGCCGGGCAGAAGGCGTGCATGGAGCGGGTCAGCCTCTTCTGCGCGGGCTTCGGGTCGGCGGTGAACCGGGTGGAGTCCTTGCGCTCGGGGTGCAGGACGGCGGTGTAGATGTCCAGCACGGGCCGTCCCCGCGAATCGTCTTCCCGCCCGGAGTGGAACCAGACCTTGCGCGCGGCGGTGTCCACCGTGAACGGCGAGCGGATGACGGGCGCCACCACCCAGCTCCGGTCCGAGGTGTCGCGGGGATGGAGGTCGTAGGCCCACAGGGAATTGATCTGGAAGTCCGAGCCGCGGTTGGAGGAGAAGAGGATCAGGGTGTCGTTCCACCACAGCGGCGAACGGCAGTTGAACGCGTTCCCGAACAATTTCCGTCCCTCCACCAGCGGGGAGGCCGCCTGGATCTCGCGGCGCGCCAGGGCCTTGGACGAATCCCGCCACTCGGACCACAGGACGCGGATGTCCTGTCCGGTGAGGCTCTTCCAGGCCGCGTCCGGAGTCTGGGCGGGCCAGCTGGAGAGGGCCTTCCACCACTTCCCGGCGAAGTCGGGGCCGCGCGTCTCTTCTATGAAGCGCATCAGGCTGAACCCCTGGCCGTAGACCCGCTCGTAGTCCAGTCCGGTTCCGGAGAAGGCGCCCATCTGGCTCCAGGGAAGCAGGCTGTCGGCGTCGGCGGCCACGCGTTGGATCATGGCGCGGTGGGTGTCCCAATGGTCTCCGCCCATCTTCAGGCTGGTCCACTGGGCCGTTCCTTCGGCCATGGACATGGAATAGGGATCCAGGGACCACAGCAGCCAGCCGCTGGAGGTGAAGGGGTGGTCGGAACCGTCGTCCCAGCCCAGCTCCAGTTCGGAGATCCAGGGCGGGGCCTTGGCTCCCTGCTGGATGGACACCACGTGGGAGAATTCGTGGGCCACCACGTCGCGGATCCAGTCGTGCGTGCCCCGCAGCTCGAAACCCAGGTCGGCGTCCCAGATGGCCATGGTGTTCAGGCTCGCGATGGCCCAGCCGTTGGAATAGTCCTCGTCGTACACCAGGAAGTCGGTCTTGCCCGCCGGCGCCCATCCGTAGAGGGCCGTGATCTCCGGGTAGACCGCTTCCGCGCGCGAGGCGCAGGCCTCGGCGGCCTTGCGCAGACCCTTCTCGTAGAAGAAGCGGAAGTGGGTGGTCTCGGAGGTGTACCAGCGAACCTCGGGATGGTTCTTGTCCTGGTCCTGGTCGCCGTAGGCGAACACGCGGAGGGACGCGAAGAGGAGGGTCGCGAGCAGGAGGCGGATCTTCATGGAGCCGAGGAAGATAGGTCCCCTTCCGTGGCCCGGCGCGTGGACTCCGTGTATCCTATATTCGACTCCCTGCGAGACTCAATCTCAATCCTTAGAAAGGCGCTCCATGGCCACCGTCACTCTTCGCGGCAACGCGGTCCAGACCTCCGGCAACCTCCCCTCCATCGGGTCCAAGGCCCCGGACTTCCACCTGGTCAAGCAGGACCTCTCCAACGTCTCCCTCGCCGACCTCGCGGGAAAGAAGGTCGTGATCAACATCTTCCCCAGCATCGACACCGCCACCTGCGCCACCTCCGTGCGCAAGTTCAACGAGAAGGCCGCCTCGCTCAAGGACGTCGTGGTCCTGTGCGTGTCCAAGGACCTGCCCTTCGCGGCCAAGCGCTTCTGCGCCGCCGAAGGCCTGGACAACGTGGTGACCGGATCGGCCTTCCGCGACACCTCCTTCGAGGACGCCTACGGCGTGAAGCTCCTGGACTCGCCCCTGAAGGGGCTCATGGCCCGCTCCGTGGTCGTGCTGGACGCCGCCGGGGTGGTGGTCCATTCGGAACTCGTGTCGGAGATCGCCTCCGAACCCGACTACGAGGCCGCGCTCTCCAGGATCTGATCCACGAGGAGGGCGGCGGGTCGGAAACGCCCGTCGTCTTCCACCCACCCGAACGCCAGCGCGGTTCCATCCCGGCCCAGGGCCAGGGCCATGGGTCCGGGCGCGATGTCGGCTTGGATGTCGTTTCCGTTGGAGAGCCGTTTCAGGTCCTCCTCGCGCACCTGGAAACGGGGCCAGTCGAACATCCGGGCCACGGGGACGACCTCCGGTTCTCCGGGTTGGGCTTCCCGCGCCTCCGGAAGGCGCCAGGGCCCGATGGCGGTGCGGCGCAGGGCCGACACGCTGGCGCCGAACCCCGCCCTCTCGCCCAGGTCGCGCACCAGGCTGCGCACGTAGGTCCCCTTGGAGCAACGCACCCGCAGCGTGGCGTCTCCGGGCTCCCACCCCGTGCCCGCCAGCGGGGACGATCCCGAAACGAGCTCGATGGAACCGATGGTGACAGCGCGCGCGGGAAGGACCACGTCTTCGCCTTTGCGCGCCCGTTCGTAGGAGCGGACGCCGCCCACGGAAATGGCCGAGAACGCGGGCGGAACCTGTTGGATCGCTCCCAGGAAAGGGCGCGACAGATGGTCCCAATCGACCCCTTCCCAGGACGCGGCGGATTCCAACAAAACCCGTCCTTCCATGTCCAGCGTGTCCGTTCGCACCCCGGCGCGCAGGCACACCAGATATTCCTTGCCCTCTCCTTCCACGTGGGACAGCAGGCGAGTGGCCTTGCCCGCGGCGGCCACCAGCAGGCCGGTGGCCAGCGGATCCAGCGTGCCCGCGTGCCCGATCCTCTTTTCGCGCAGGAGGCGCTTGAGCGGGGAGAGCGCCTGCTGGGAGGATTTCCCGCGCGGCTTGTCCAGGAGCAGGAAGCCGCAGGCGGAGGGGATGTCGTGCGCGGATCCGCCGGCGTCGGCGCCCGTCGCCGTCATCCGGCGTCGGGTCGGAAGCCGACGCCGCTCGAGGCCTGGCGGCGCATGGAAGCCGCCCACCGGGCCACCATGGCTGCGGCCTGGAGGGGCTGGATTCCGCCTTCGTGGATGTTGGAGACCACGTTGCGGTCGGCATCGCTGCGGCCCGATCCGGGGCGGTATCCGAGATAGGCCGAGAGGCCCAGCGCGGTCGCGAGACCGGGTCGCTCGCCCACCAGGAGAATCCCGACCTCGGGCCGCAGGACGTCTCCCAGCGCATCCAGCACGCCCACGCGGGCCAGGTGCACGAAGACGGGACCCGCGATGGATTCGAACCCCTCGACGCGCAGGCGGTCCAGCAGCGCGGGGAGGAGGACGGGCACCTGGGCCTCCACGGCCGCGGGAGAGAGCCCGTCGCCGACCGCCACGAGCACGGCGGCACCGGGGGAGATCCGCGCCAGGAGCCTCGCGTCGTCGCCCTCGCGCAGTTTCCGTCCGGTGCCGGGATTCCGCAGGTATTCGGTCCTGTCCCGGGCACCCGATCGCAACTCCAGGACGCATCCCAGACGCCGGGGCGCATCGGGGTCCACGGAGGCGAACACGGCGTCCCGGGCGCAGGCGTGGTCCTCCTGGAAGCGGAGCAGTTGGGCGGTGGTGGGGCGGGTTCCGGCCCGACCGACCTGGATCCGGGCCGGCGTGCAGTCGCGCGGTTCGCGGACCGTCTCGCGCAGGAACTGTCTCACGAATTTCTCCGGCGCGGCGCGGGGAGGAGACCGGCGTCTCCCGCGGATTCCGTCAGGCGGCCGTCGCGCAGGATCCCTTCCTTCTCCATCCAGGCCTCGAAGTCGGGGGCGGTGCGCTTGCCCAGGGTTTCGCGCAGGGTGGCCAGGTCGTGGAAGCTCGTGGTCTGGTAGTTGAGCATGACGTCGTCGCCCAGCGGAACCCCCATGAAGAAGGTGCATCCGGCGGCGGCGAGCAGGACGGCCAAGCTCTCCAGGTCGTTCTGGTCGGCGTCCATGTGGTTGGTGTGGCACACGTCCACCCCCATGGGCAGCCCGTGGAGCTTCCCCATGAAATGGTCCTCCAGGCCCGCCCGCGCCACCTCGCGGCCGTCGGCCAGGTATTCCGGCCCGATGAACCCCACCACCGTGTTCACCAGGAACGGGTCGTGGACCCGCGCCAGCCCGTAGCAGCGGCTCTCCAGGGTGAGCTGGTCGATCCCGTGGTGCGCCCCGGCGGAAAGCTCCGACCCCTGGCCCGTCTCGAAGTACATCACCTGGCCGAGCTCCGGTCTGAGCTCCTTCTGGCAGGCGCGCGCTTCGGACAGGAGTTGTCCGGAGATCCCGAAGGACCGGCACGCGTCCTCGGTGCCGGCCAGCGACTGGAACACCAGGTCCAGCCTGCCCCCCTGGCGCAGCACCTCCATCTGGGTGGTGGCGTGGGCCAGCACGCAGACCTGGGTGGGCACGGCCAGGTCGTCGTGGACGTGTTCGCTCACGCCGTCGGCGGTGCGCCGCACCGCGCCCACGGAATCGTCCGCCGGATTGATCCCCACCACCGCGTCGCCGCAGGCGTAGGCGAGACCCTCGCGCAGCGAGGCGAGGATCCCGGCCAGGTCGTCTGCGGGGTGGTTGGGCTGCAGGCGGCTGGAGAGGATTCCCGCGCCGCCCAGACGCGTGCGACAGCGCACGTCCACCGCGATCTTGGCGGCGGCGGACACCAGATCCAGGTTGGACATCAGCTTGGCGACCGCGGCGATGGCCTCCGACGGGAGTCCTTTTCCCCACCGCAGCAGGGTGGGGCCCTCCACCGCGAGGATCTTCTCCCGCAGTTCGCCGACGCTCCAGCCCCGCACTTCCGCCCAGGCGACCGGTTCGAGCCCCGCCTGGATGGCTCGGGTGACTTCGTCGCGATCGGCGGGGACGGCGGGTTCCTCCAGGAACCGCGAAACGGGGATTTCCGAGAGCACCTGCCGCGCCGTGATCCGCTCCTGGGCGCTTTGGGCACAGATCCCGGCCAATCGATCGCCGGATTTGGGGGCGTTGGCCTTGGCCATCACCTCGTAGAGGCTTCCGAAACTCCAGCTTCTGCCTCGGATCGAGGTGTGCAAGGTCCCCACGGCCCACAAATTACACCTGGCGGCAAAGGCGGCGGCCGGTTGGCCAGCGGTGAAGGTGGGATCGGGGATAGATTCCGGGGCAGCACCTTCGCCGGGGAGATTTCCATGCACAAAGCGTTCCGAGTCCGGACCGGATATGCCGCGATCGCCGCCGCGCTCCTCTGCCTGGTGCAAGGCCCCGTGCTCGCGGCCACCTGCCGCGATGCCGTGGTTCCGGCGGGAGACTGGATCGCCGCCGACGGCAAGGTGATCTCCGCCACCGAGGGCGGCATCCTGAAGGTCGGCGCCACCTGGTACATGTGGGGCATGGACCGCTCCCAGAACAATTCGACGTTCATCGCGGTGGTCCTCTACAAGTCCACGGACCTCATCCACTGGACCTACGTGAAGCAGATCCTCTCGAGCACGTCCAACACCCTCTTGAGCAACGGGGCCACCATCGAGCGGGCCAAGATCCTGCACGATCCCCACACCGGCAAGTACGTGATGTGGATGCACTACGAGGACCACAACGCCTACAACGTGGCCGAGGTCGCCTACGCCACCGCGGATTCCATCGACGGGGATTTCACGTTCCAGAACCACTTCCAGCCGCTGGGCATCGACAGCCGCGACCTCAACGTCTACCAGGACGCCGACGGCTCCGCCTACCTCCTTTGCAGCACCCGCAACAACCAGAGCGTGAGCCTGTTCACGCTGGACAGCACCTACACCACCGTGCTCAAGGAGCTCTACCGCGGCAACGCCTCCGACAACTTCGCCTGCGAGGGCCATTCCATCGTGAAGTCCGGCGGCCTCTACTTCTGGCTCATGTCGTGGTGCACCGGGTGGAACTTCAACGACAACCACTACTACACGGCGAGCGCCTTGGCCGGCCCGTGGACGTCCCGGGGAGACATCGCGACGGCCGGAGCCAACACCTTCGAATCGCAGGTAGGCTGGGCCTTCCCCATGCCCGGCGCCAACGGCGTGGATTTCGTGTACATGGGCGACCGGTGGTCGGTGAGCGATTTCTCCAACTCCAAGATGGTGATGCTCCCCATCCACGTCAGCGGGACTTCCCTCGCCCTCACCTGGTACGACCGTTGGTACCCCAACGACACCGGATGGTCGGCGGGAGTCTCCAGCCTTCCCGACGGCATCTACCAGATCAAGGTGCGCGGAACCGGCAAGTTCCTGCAGCCCTCCGGCGCGTCCACCACGTCCGGGGCGGCGGTGGTCCAGGCGGCCTCGAGCGGTTCGAACGCCCAGAAATGGAAGATCGAGAACATGGGCGGCTCCAACTTCCGGGTCACCAACGTGGGCAGCGGGTTCCGGTTGGAGGTGAGCGGGCAATCGACCGCCGCCGGAGCGACGGTGGACCAGTACACCGACAACGGAGGCTCCAACCAGCGCTGGCACCTGGTCCGTTCGGATTCGGCCTGGTGGCGGTTCGTGAACGTGGGGACCCTGGGCAAGGCCATGGTGGTGCAGAACGCCTCCACCGCGGAGAACGCCGCGGTCGTGCTGGGAACCTTCTCCTACGGCACCACCCAGGAGTTCGAACTGGATCCGGTGGACGGGGTCGTGTCCGGGACCACCTACGAACTCCTGGCGCGAAACAGCGGCAAGGCCGCCACCACCCAGCCCGCCGACGGATCGGTGGTCCAGATGACCGACGCGGGCCTGCCCACCCAAGCCTTCGTCGCGACCGCGAGGAGCCAGGGGCGCTTCACCTTCCGGCAGGGGAACAAGTTCCTGGACGTCGTGGACGATTCGATCGGTGACGGCGCCAATCTGGTCATGGGTTCCGATTCCGGCCTCTCGGGACAATGGACCGTGAACGACACCGGCAGCGGCTGGTACTCGATCGTCAACGCCTGCAGCGGCCGGAGCGTGGACGTCTTCGGCGGGGCCACCGCCACCGCCGACGGTGCGGTCCTGGACCAGTGGCAGTACTACGCCACCACCAACCAGCAATGGCACCTGAAGGCCGTCGCCGCCACGGGTCTTGGCCCCCAGGTGTCGGAATCCGTCACCCCTTGGGCCCTGCGCCTGGAGGTGGTCGGTTCCGGGCTTCGCATCGACGCGGGCACCGCCCGGATCGAACGGGTGTCGGTCCTCGGGCTCCAGGGCGGCATCCTCCTGGACGATCGGACCCCGTTCACGGGTTCGCGCACGGTATCGGCCCCGATCTCGCTGCGCGGCCTGCATCTGGTGCGCCTGCAGGGCCAAGGGATCGATCGGACCCAGGCTCTGGTGGAACCATGATCCACCTTGGCCCGCGGCCCGCGAAGTCCTATACTGTGTCCATGATCCGCTCGGCCCAACGCTTCGTCCCCGCCGCACGTCCCCTGGACGCGGCCTTCGACGCGCGTGCCGCCCGAGCTAGCGCCGCCATCGGCTGAAGCGCGCCCTCTCGACCGTTCCAGGGAACACGGCCGAACCGGGCCGGTCTCGTTTTTGTTCCCTTTCCGAACCTGTCCACACAGAGGAGCGATGACGATGAAACCCAGGAGCATCCAGCCCAGTTCCCGTCTGAACGGCGTGAAGTACGAGATCCGCGGACCTCTGGCCCGTCGGGCCCAGGAGCTGGAGAAGGCCGGATACGAAGTCGTGAAGCTCAACATCGGGAACCCCGGCGCCTTCGGATTCCGCGCACCGGAATCCATGCGTCTGGCCATGATCGAGAACCTGCGCGAGGCCGACGCCTACAGCCACCAGAAGGGCATCTTCCCGGCCCGCGAGGCCGTGGTGATGCAGCAGCAGACCCGCGGCGTCCTGGACGTCACGGTGGAAGACGTGTTCATGGGAAACGGCGTCTCGGAGCTGATCCTCACCGCGCTTTCCGCGCTGTTGGAGGACGGAGACGAAGTCCTGCTTCCGAGCCCCGACTACCCCCTCTGGACCGCGGCCACCATCCTGCACGGGGGCAAAGCCGTCCACTACCCGTGCCGCCCGGAAAACGGCTTCGTGCCGGATCCGGAAGAGATCCAGTCGCTGGTCACCCCCAGGACCAAGGCCATCGTGGTCATCAGCCCCAACAACCCCACCGGCGCGGTGTATCCGCGCAAGGTCCTGGAGGCCATCGCGCGCCTCGCCGAAGAGCGCCAACTGGTGGTCTTCTCCGACGAGATCTACGACCAGATCCTCTACGAGAACACCGAGCACGTCCCCATGGCCACGCTGGTGAAGAAGACCCTCTGCGCCACCTTCGGCGGACTCTCCAAGGTCTACCGCGCCTGCGGGTTCCGCGTGGGCTGGCTGGTCTTCTCCGGCGAAAAGGGCGGCGCCAAGGACTACCTGGCGGCCCTGGACCTTCTCGCTTCGCTGCGCCTGTGCTCCAACGTCCCGGGCCAATGGGCGGTGCAGACGGCCCTGGGCGGCAGGCAGTCCATCCTGGAACTGACGCGACCCGGCGGGCGATTGTGGCAGACCCGGCAGACCCTCCTGGACGCCGTCCAGGCCAGCGACTTCCTGGTGGTGCAAAAGCCCATGGGCGCCCTCTACGCCTTCGTGGGGGTGGACACCGCCAAGATCCCGGACTTCGACGACCAGACCTTCGCGCTCTCGTTGCTGGAACGCAAGCACGTGCTGGTGGCCCCGGGCACAAGCTTCAACGTTTCCTACAAGAACCGCTTCCGCGTCACGCTCCTTCCCGACTGGGAGACCATGCTGGACGTGCTGGGGCGGATCGACGGATTGCTTCGCGATTGGGCCACGGGCGGAGCGCCTTCCTAGAATTTGCGACCTTTACGGACATGGAATACCGAAAGCTTGGAAATACCGGACTCGCGATCAGCACCATCACCTACGGATCCTGGCTGACATTCGGGAACCAGGTGGAGCTGGACGCCGCCCGCGAGATCGTCGAAAAGGCCTTCGCGCTGGGCATCAACTCCTTCGACACCGCGGACGTCTACAAGGGCGGGGAAGCGGAAAAGCTGCTGGGACAGATTCTGCCCAAGCGGCGGCGGGCGGAATACGTCCTGGCCACCAAGGCGTTCTGGCCCATGTCCGACCACCCCACCGATCGGGGGTTGTCGCGCAAGCACCTGTTCGATTCGGTGGAGTCCAGCCTGGAGCGCCTGAATCTGCGCTACGTGGACCTCTTCTACTGCCACCGCTACGATCCCCAGACGCCTCTGGAAGAAACCTGCGAGGCCTTCGACGACCTGATCCGCCAGGGGCGCATCCTCTACTGGGGCACCAGCGAGTGGAGCGCCGCGCAGATCCGGGAGGTGCACGAACTCTGCAAGCGCAAGGGGTGGCGCGCTCCCGTCGTGAACCAGCCCCACTTCAACCTGCTGGGACGCGCCATCGAAGCCGAGATCCTCCCCGCCTGCCGCGAGAACGGAATGGGAACGGCCTGCTTTTCCCCGTTGGCCCAGGGCGTCCTGAGCGGCAAGTATTCCGGCGGACGCGTTCCCTCGGGAAGCCGCGGGGGCAACCCCTCCATGAACATGTGGATGAAGGAAAACCTCGCCGACACCGAACTCCTGGCGCGCGTCGATCGCATCGCGGAGATCGCCGGCCGGTTGGGCGCCACTCCCACCCAGGTCGCCCTCGCCTGGGTCCTTCAGGTTCCCGGTCTCACCTCCGCCATCGTGGGGGCATCCAACGTGGTGCAGCTCGAGGAGAACGCGAAGGCGGCGGACCTGAAGCTCGAGCCTGCGGATGTCGCGTTGCTGGAGAGCTGGTTTCCTCGCAAGAGCTGACGCTTTTTTTGCGCCTGGCGGCGCGGCCCCGTTTTTTGCGCCTTGGCAGGTGGAGTCCCCCCGGATCTTCGGTCCGGTCTGAAGTTTAAAAATGCGCTCATGCTGTCAAGACCTGGGCGTGCTTGTAGGCGGTCACTGGGGGCCGTCCCTTCGCTCGGCAATGCGGCCTTTCCTCGTTGTAGATCCTCAGCCACCTGGCGGCCAGGATTTGCGCCACCTCGAGGGTGGGAAAGTGCTCGATGTCCAAAAGCTCCCGGCGCAGTGTCGCCACAAGACTCTCTGCCGCCCCGTTCTGCCATGGCTTTCCTGGCGTCGCTCTGCCGCTACGGGCACCCGGCGCGGTCCCGTCCAACGCAGGTCCTGCGGCAGGGGATCCAAGGGGTCCCGGTTAGGCGATAGCGTCCGGGACCCCTGGCGCGCAGGATTCCAAAGGAGCCGCGCGCACGGGTCCTTTGGCCGCCGGGTACAGGGGCCGCGGTTGGCCCCTGTAAATTAGCCGCGCCGCAGGCGCAAATAGGAGCCACACCGCAGGCCCAAGCGAAGCGCCACGGCCGAAGGCCCAGCGCGGAAGCGCAAGAGCCGAATGCTCTATCTTGGCGTACCGCAAAACGAAGGAGAACGGGATGGACGTCAAAGACAAGGTCGTGCTGGTCACCGGAACCTCGACAGGAATCGGCTTGGAGGCCGCGCGGCTGTTGGCGAAGCACGGGGCCATCCTGGCCCTCAATGCGCGCTCCAGGGACAAGCTCGAGCGGTTGTCCGAGGAACTGCCCGGTTCCGCGACCTTCCCCGCGGACATGTCCAAGGAGTCCGCCGTCCGCGACCTGATCGCGAGCGTCCACGATCGATTCGGCCGGATCGATGTCCTGGTCAACAACGCCGGTCGGGGGATGCACAGCCCCCTGGAGACGATGGACATCCAGGAGTACCGGGACCTGCTGGAGCTGAACGTGATCGGCCCCATCGTGGCCATGCAGGCGGTGATCCCCCTCATGCGCGCGCAGGGGGGAGGCTCCATCGTGAACATCAGTTCCGGGACCGCGCTGATGTACGCGCCTGCCTTGAGCGGGTATTCCGCCACCAAGCGCGCCTTGAACGGCCTCTCGCTGACGGCGCGCAACGAATTGACGGGCAGCGGGATCGCGGTGAGCGTCGTGTACCCCTACATCACCCGAAGCGATTTCTACAAGAACATGGTCACCGCGGGTCCCAGGCCGAGCAACGCCGACGACTACGCGACCGGCCGCCCCCCCGCCGACACGTCCGAACACGTCGCGGGGCTGATCCTGGACGTGATCCAGACGGGCGATGCGGAGATCTTCGCCCACGACTGGATGAACAAGGGGATGAAGTAGCCGCCGCGCATCGTCCAGGAACAGCTCCTTCGGCGGCCGGAGGCGGGAATTAGATTTCCGGCCCACTTTCCTCGCCCCATCCCTTTCGCCAACCCTCCTGGAGAGTTCCGATGTCCGGTCACAGCAAATGGGCGACCACCAAGCGCAAGAAGGCCAAGATCGACCAGGCCCGCGCGAAGGTCTGGAACCGCGTGAGCAAGGAATTGACCGTGGCGGCCCGCATGGGCGGCGACGACGTGGAAGGCAATCCCCGCCTGCGCATGGCCGTCGTCAAGGCCAAGGCCGTGAACATGCCGGCCAAGAACATCGAGACCGCCATCCAGAAGGGCGCGGGCAAGCTGGAAGGCGCGAACTACGAGGAGGTCGTGTACGAGGGCTACGGCCCCGGCGGCTTCGCCATCCTCCTGGAGTGCGTGACCGACAACAAGAACCGCACCGTGGGCGAAGTCCGCAACCTCTTCGCGAAAAACGGCGGCAACCTGGGCGCGGAAGGCGCGGTGGCCTGGATGTTCGACGAAAAGGGCCGCGTGGGCGTGCAGGCGCCCGGCCTCACCGAAGATGAAGCGACCGAGCTCGCCATCGAGGTGGGCGGAGAAGACGTTCAGTTGGCCGAGGACGGCTGGGAAATCCTCACCGCTCCCGACGACCTGGCCGCGGTCTCCAAGGCCGTGGAAGCCAAGAAGCTGGTGGTGACGGCGGCGGAGTTCATCCGCATCCCCAAGAACACCGTGAAGATCTCCGACGAAGACGTCGCGCGCGTCCAGAAGCTCCTGGACATCCTGGACGACCAGGACGACGTCCAGAACCTCTACAGCAACGTGGAATTCTCCGACGCCGCCCTGGAGGCGATGGACTAGGTGCGGATCCTCGGGATCGACCCGGGCAGCCTGCGCTGCGGGTACGCGCTGCTCGAAGACCTCGGGGGACGGGTGCCGTTGGTGCGGGAAGTCGGGGTTTGGGTCCTGGGGAGCGGGAAGCCTCTCCCCGAGCGTCTGGTGGCCCTCCAGCGCGGGTTGGATGCCCTGCTGGAGCGGCAATCCCCGGATGTCCTGTCCCTGGAGGCGATGTTCCTGCACAAGAACGTCAACAGCGCCCTGGTGCTTGGGCACGCCCGAGGCGTGGTGATGGCCCGGTGCGCCAGCCACGGGGTGACGGTGTTCGAGTATTCCCCCAGCTCCGTGAAGCAGTCCGTGGCGGGATCGGGGAGGGCCTCCAAGGAATCGGTCGCGGACATGGTCCGCCGCCAGCTCGCCCTCCAGGAACTCCCCGACTCCGCCGACGCCACCGACGCCCTGGCCATCGCCCTCGCCCACCATGTGGTGTCGCGCGACCCGCTGGCCCAGGGGCAACGCCCGCGCCGCAAGGACAAGGGCTTCGATGTGGATGCGTACCTGCGACGGATCGGCAGAACCGGCGCCATTCCAGGCGTGTGACCGCCGTCACACCTGGGTTGCCCGCGCCCGCGGCGAATGAGATCTTTTCGATCCCTACCCACAACGGAGGAGTGATGCGCTCCCTGGTCCTGGTCCTCATCTCGATGCGAATCCTCTTTGGTCTCTGGTCCGGCGTTTCCCGCACCGCCCAGACGCGAGGCATGTCGCTCGACCGCACCGCGCTCATCCTGCCGAGGTAAACCCATCCCAGGGGCTGCCGCCCCTACGCTGCGGTTCCGATCCGCAGCTACCCTGCAATCGACCTGTCGGTCGGGGCTGCCGCCCCTACGCTGCGGTTCCGATCCGCAGCTACCCTGCAATCGACCTGTCGGTCGGGGCTGCCGCGACTGCGCCGCGGTTCCGACTTCCGCCTAGAACCCCGCGATGTCGGGGCGGAAGGCGTCGCGGAGATGTTCCGGGGGTTCTCCCGGGCGCAGAAGGATGGCGTCGAAACGGACGCAGCGGTGCGTCGCCTGGTGGCGCACCAGCCAGGCCAGCGCGAGCTTGGCGAGACGCGTGCGCTTGGCGGGCGTGATCCATTCCCCCGGGTCGCCGGCCCACAGGCCGCGCGCGGACTTCACCTCCACGAACACCACCGAGCCGTCGGGGTCCTCCACCACCAGGTCCAGCTCGCCGCGGCCGTGGCGCCAGTTGCGGGAGAGCAGACGGAATCCGGCATCCAGGAGGAGGGCCGCCGCGATCTCCTCGCCCTCGCGCCCCCGGTCGTGGGTGGACTCAGGCGTGGCGGACCACGAACCAGGCCACCAGCAGGAAGGTGGCCAGAAGCAGCCCCAGGCCGGAAAGGGCCAGGACCAGCACCCAGCGCGGGAAGCGCGCGGCGACGGGCTCGCGGGTCTGGACCGGGTCCTCGTCGCGGCGGGAATCCCTCCTGCGCTCCACGTTGCGGCGGTCGGACCCGCGGCGGTCCCGGTTCGCCCGGAGATTGTCCGGCGGGAGCACCGGCTGGGCCGACGACGACGACTTGCGCGCCCCCACCTGGTCCAGGGCCTCGAGCATGGCCTCGGAGGAGGAGTACCGGTCTTCCCGCTTCTTGGCCAGCGCCTTGCGCAGCACCCCCATGAGCGCCGGGGGCAGATCCTGTCTTTGGATGGGGGGAGGGGATTCGTGGACGTGCTTGTAGGCGATGGCCAGGGGGGCGTCGGCCAGGAAGGGCGGTTTTCCCGCCAGGCATTCGTACAGCACCACGCCCAGGGAATAGAGGTCGGACCGCTCGTCCAGATTCTGTCCCTGGCATTGCTCCGGACTCATGTACTCCGGCGTCCCCAGGGCCACGCCTTCGGTGGTGAGCCGTTCGGAGTCCGCCAGGAGCGCGATCCCGAAGTCCCCCAGCAGGGACAGGCCCGTCGCTTCGTCCAGGAGGATGTTGGAGCTCTTGACGTCGCGGTGCAGCAGGTGCTGGCCGTGGGCGTAGCGCAGGGCGCGCAGGATCTGCCGCGCGATCTCCACCGTCCGGTCCGGGGTCAGGGGCCCGTCCTTGGTCACCACCTTGGCCAGCGACCGTCCCTGCACGCATTGCATGGCGAGCCAGTGGCAGCCTTCCTCCGAGCCGTAGTCGTAGAGCACCACGATGTTCTGGTGCACCAGCCGCGCGACGGCGCGGGCCTCGGCGAGGAACCTCTGGGTGTCGTCGCGCTCCTCCCCCTGCAGGGGTCCGGTGAGGAGCTTGATGGCCACCTCCCTCTGGAGCAGAGGGTCGCGGGCGCGCCAGACGGTGCCGGCGCCGCCTCGGCCGATCTCCTCTTCCAGGAGATAGCGTCCGATGTGGGTGGGTGCGGGGCGGGCCATTTCAGGTCAGCGCCAGGAGACCCGACCGCAGCCGGTCCAGGCCGCGGCGCAGGTTGTCCAGCGAGGTCGCGTAGGAGAGCCGGACGGAACGGTCGTCGCCGAAGGCGATGCCGGGAACCACGGCCAGGAGCTTGTCGGCCAGGAGATACTCCCCCATGTCCAGGGATCCGGACACCACCTTCCCGGAGGGGGTCTTGCGCCCGTAGAAGGAAGACACCTCGGGCAGGGCGTAGAACGCGCCTTCCGGACGCGGCGCCACCACGCCGGGAATTGCCTGCAGGGCGTCCACCACGAAGTCGCGCCGGCGGGTGAACTCGTCCAGCATCCGGTGCACGAATTCCAGTCCCCCCTCCAGGGCCGCCACCGCGGCGTACTGCGAGACGTTGGCCGGGTGGTGCGTGGCCTGGCTCTGCAGGGCGCCGATGGCCTTGGCCAGGGCCGGGGGGCCCGCGAAGTAGCCCACCCGCCAGCCCGTCATGGCGTAGGCCTTGGAGAGGCCGTTGACAAGAAGCGTCCTGGCCAGGATCTCGGGGCCCAGGGAGGCGATGGAGACCCGCTCGCGCCCGTCGTAGAGGATGTGCTCGTAGATCTCGTCGGAAAGGACGTACAGGTCGTGGCGCACCACGATGTCGGCGAAGGCCTCCAGCTCCTGGCGACCGTACACCATCCCGGTGGGGTTGGAGGGGTTGCAGAGCATGAGCAGCTTGGTGCGCGGGGTGATGGCCGCTTCCAGCTGGGCGGGCGTGATCTTGTACCCGGTGGCCACGGAGGTGGGAAGGAACACCGGCACCCCGCCGTAGAGCTTCACCAGCTCCGGGTAGGTCACCCAGTAGGGCGCCGGGATCAGCACCTCGTCGCCGGGGTTCAGGACCGTCTGGAGCACGTTGTTCACCGCGTGCTTCACCCCGGACGTCACCACCACCTGGGCGGGGTCCACCGACACGTTGTTCTCCCGCAGGAGCTTGTCGGCCACGGCGCGCTTGAGCTCCGGGATCCCCGTGGGCGGGGTGTACTTGGTCTTGCCCGCGCGCAGGGAGGCGATGGCCGCCTCCTTGATGTAATCCGGCGTGTCGAAGTCCGGTTCGCCGGCGCCCAGACCCACCACGTCCTGGCCCGCGGCCTGCAACTCCTTGGCCCGGGTGTCGATGGCGACCGTCATGGAGGGTGCCAGCGCGAGCACGGAGGTCGATAGAGACTTCATTTCAGCGGTTTCCTTCTTCGGATGGACGGCGCCGGGAAGGATACGAAAAACCGCGCCCTCGGCGACATTGTTCAACCGACGAGCAGGGCCGTTTCCATCGAAGGCACCGGCGGCCGCAGATCGGGGAGGAACCAGGTGGGCCAGATCCCCCAGGATTTGGCCTCGGGCCTGGCCCGCGCCTGGGGGGTGACTCCGGTCAGGACCAGGGCGCAATCGATCCCCGCGTGGCGGGCACCCAGGATGTCCGTCGCCAAGGTGTCGCCCAGGGCCACGACCCGGTCGGCCTCCAGACCCATGCGGTCCAGGGCCAGGGAATAGATCTCCCCGAACGGCTTGCCCAGGAGCGCCACCTTGCAGCCCGTCTCCCGCGCCAGGGACCGCGCGGTGACTCCGGCGACCCGGGCCATCACCCCGTTGGGGCGCGGGGCCACGGCGTCGGGATTCAGGACCACCAGCAGGCTCCCCGGATGGTGCAGGATGCGATGGGCCTCGGCGATGCGGCGCATGCGGTAGCCGCGGGAACTGGCGAGCACCACCACGCGGGTCTGGTCGGCCCGGTCGGTGGTCTCCAAACCGGCTTGGCGCAGGTATTCCCGACCCGAAGGCAGTCCCATGTAGAAGACGGGACCGTCGATCCCCAGAGCGGTGCGTTCGCGGGCGAGGAGCGACCCGGAGCAAACCACCTCCCCGGAAGACAGGGGGATTCCGATGGACGAGAGCAGCAGCCGGTTGTCCTCTTCGGAGAGCGCCGCGTTGTTGGTGAGGACCCGCACCTTGCGGCCCAGGGATTTCAGCCAGTCCACCCCTTGCGCGGCCCACGGAATGGGTTCCTCGGCCCGGTTGAGGACGCCGTAGGAGTCCAGGAGGAAACCGTCGTAGCGTTCGGCGAGCGCCGCCAGGGAAATGGTGGGAACGGCCGACGGCGCGGGCAGAGGCCCCATCGCGTCCGCGTAGTCGCGGTAGATCTGGAGTTCCGGCGAGCCGGGCGTGAAGAGCATGGAGCGGGAAAGATAAGGTCAGGGACGGCTTGGACGGCGCCAGGGAAGGTCGAGCGTGCGCAGCAGGATGGACAGATCCAGCAGGAAGGATTGCAGGCGGAGGTATTGGAGTTCGGATTCCAATTCGTCGAAATACCCCTCCTCCACCTGGGCGATCCTCCACAGTCCGGTGAGCCCGGGCCGCAACTCCAGGCGGAAGAGGTGTTGGACCTCGATCTGCGCCGCTTCGCGGGGCAGGAGCGGCCGAGGGCCCACCAGGGAGACCTCGCCCCGAAGCAGATTCCAGACCATGGGCAGGCAGTCCATTCCGCTGGTCCGGAGAAGCCGGTCGAAGCCGCGGGTGGGGGTGGACCATTCCGTCCGGAAGCGCCGCACCAGGATCAGCTTCCCGTGGTGTCCGATCATCCGGGTCCGCACCAGGACGGATTCCGTTGTGCGCGTGCCGCGCCGGAGCAGGCGGGCGAGTCCGTAGACCACCGCCGCGGCGACCGCAAGGAAGGGGGCGGCCAGAAGGTCCAAGGCGCGCTTTCGGGCGCTGTCCAGCCGTCCCAGACCCAATCGGGGCGGCCCCAGGAGGGGGATTCCCTCCAGCTCGCGCAGTTCCACCATGGGGAGCATGGGTTCGGGCACGGTGGGGACGATCTGGAACGGGACGGAATACTTCCTGCACAGCTGGAGGATGTCCAGGACGGTGCGCCGCGGCACTTGGGGAAGCGCGATGTACACGCGCTGGGCCTTGCCCGCCTGGAGCCAGCCCTCCAGCGCCATGAAATCCCCCACCACGGGGATCCCGTCGATCTCGCGGCCCTTCAGCTCGGGGAGGTCGTCGATGAATCCCACCGGGACGACCCCGAGTTCCGGGATCCTCCGGAGCTGCCGTGCCAGCCGGAGCCCCGTTTCTCCCGCCCCGTAGATCAGGGCGGCCACCTCGCCCAGGCCGCGGGAGCGCAGCGCCTCGCCGATCGCGTGGAAGACGCGGCGGGCGAAGTGGAGGGAGAAGACGGAAAACGTCCAGATCGAGGCGAACAATCCGACGTCCACGTCGACGTGCATGAGGAACAGGAGGAGCCTCGTCCCCGAGGCCGCCACGACGGAGGCGCGCAGCAGCTGGCGCTGCTCGAGGATGTCCAGGAAGGAGCGGTGCGGTCCGTAGAGCCCGAAGAGCGCGCACGAGAGGCATCCCCCGACCACCGACGTCCCGGCCGTCTCGGCGAACCCGGGCGGGAAGTCCAGTCCCTTCGAGAGGCCGTAGCGGAACCAGAATCCCAGGAGGCAGCCCGCGGCGACGGCGAAGGCGTCCAGGCCGACCCGCGTCGCGCCCACCCAGAGCTGGAAATGCGGAATCGAAGCGATCCCTCCCGGGACGCGATCCGGACCGTTCCGACCTTTCCCACCGCTGGACATTGGTCCAAAAGAAAGCTCCGCTCCCGGTAGGCGCGGCGGTATCTTTCCGACGCCGATGCCGCTCGAAGCCCAGCCCATGGACCTCCTGGAGGAGATGATCGTCCAGCAGCGCCGCAAGGTGCTGGAACTGGGACGGCGCTGGGTGCCCCAGGCCACCGAAGAAGACCTGCGCAACGCCGAGGATTTCTCCATCCTCAAGGACAAGCCAATCTTCCACTTCGAGGACGGGATCCTGTCGGGCCTCATCGCCGCCAAGATGGCGCTGACCCATCGGGAGCGGTTGGGGTCCGGAACGGTCGGCTAGCCTTCTCGAGCGTCCATCCCCTTCGCGCCTTTCGCTTCCGCCGCCTTCCGTGACATGATCTGACGGGTGTCAATGACACCTCCCCGTTGGCGTTGCGGATAAGAAGAATAATGGATCTGGCACGCCATTTGATCCTCCTCCCGGTGTGGTCGCGGAGCCCGGTTCGGGGCGTCCGAGGACTTGGAGGGGAGGATCGAAATGATCGCACCGAGCGTTTTCGCGGAGCGAGCCGACCAGATCCTCGTCGCCGGGGTCGGGAGCGACTCCATGGCCTGCGACAAGGGGAGCCTCTCCGGATCCGTTTCCCAGCGCGCCTGCGTCTTCTGCGGTGCTCGGGTGGTGCTCTATCCCATCGCCGACGCCTTGCACCTGGTCCACGGGCCCATCGGGTGCGCCGCCTACACCTGGGACATCCGCGGCGCCCTCTCCAGCGGCCCCGAACTGCACCGCCTCTCCTTTTCCACCGACATGCGCGAGAAGGACGTGGTGTTCGGCGCCGAGAAGAAGCTGGAACTCTCCCTGCGCGAACTGATCGCCAAGTACCAGCCCAAGGCCGCCTTCGTGTACTCCACCTGCGTGGCGGGCATCATTGGCGACGACATCGAGGCGGTCTGCCGCCGGGTGGAGAAGGACCTGGGCATCCCCACCATCCCGGTGCAGAGCGAAGGCTTCAAGGGCAGCAAGCGCGCGGGCTATTCCGCCGCGTGCAAGGCCATCGGACGGCTGGTGGGCACCGGATCCACCCAAGGCATCTCCAAGCTCTCCCTCAACATCCTCGGGGACTTCAACCTGGCCGGAGAGATCTGGCTCATCCGCTCCTACTACGAGAAGATGGGCATCGAGGTGGTGGCGAACATCACCGGCGACGGCCGGGTGGGGGACATCCAGCGCGCCCACGGCGCGGCCCTGAACGTGGTCCAGTGCAGCGGGGCCACCATGGAGCTGGCCCGCTACATGAAGGAAGAGCACGGCATTCCCCACATCAAGGTCTCGTACTTCGGGATCGAGGACATGGCCGAAAGCCTCTATTCGGTGGCCCGCCACTTCCAGGACGTGGACTGGCAGGTCATGGAGAGGGCGCGGGCGCTGGTGGCCGAGGAACTCGCCGGACTCCTGCCCGAAATCCGCGAATTGCGCCGGAAATTGACCGGCAAGACCGCCGCCATCTACGTGGGCGGGGCCTTCAAGGCCTTCTCGCTGGTGAAGGCGTTCCGCCACCTGGGCATGAAGGTCTCGCTGGTGGGTTCCCAGACCGGCACCGAGGAGGACTACCGCGAGATCCTCTCGGTGTGCGATCCCGGCACCATCGTGGTGGACGACTCCAACCCCCTGGAACTGACGTCGTTCTTGAAGAACAACGATGTGGACATCCTGGTGGGGGGGGTCAAGGAACGGCCCATCGCCTACAAGCTGGGCATCGGGTTCTGCGACCACAACCACGAACGCAAGCTGGCCCTGGAAGGGTTCGAGGGCATGCGCAACTTCGCCCGCGAGATCGCGGCCACAGCCCTTTCGCCCATCTGGAAACTGGTTCCGCGCCGCATCGGGTCCACCACCACGGGAACCGAATACGCGTCGATTCCCGACCTCGGGAGGAAACCATGAGCTCCGTCGCCACCCCAATCACCCCAAGCGGCTCGGCCAAGGCCCGCGAACCCTGGGTTTCCACCGCCAACCCCTGCCACCAGTGCCGACCCTTGGGCGCCACCATCGCCTTCCAGGGCGTGGAGGGGTGCGTCCCCTTCCTGCACGGCTCCCAGGGCTGCGCCACCTACATGCGCCGCTACCTCATCAGCCACTTCCGCGAGCCGGTGGACATCGCGAGTTCCTCGGTGGCCGAAAAGGAAGCCGTCTGGGGCGGCGGCCCGGCGCTTCGGGCGGGACTGCGCAACGTGACGGAGAAGTACGGAGCGAAGGTGGTGGGACTGGCCACCACCTGCCTCACCGAGACCACGGGCGAGAGCCTCCCCATGATCGTGAGCGAGTGGAAGAAGGACATCGAGGCGACACCCATGGCCGTGGCCACCCCCGAAGTCGTTTCGGTCCCGTGCCCCAGCTACGACGGGACCCACACCGACGGCTTCAACGGCGCGGTCCGGAGCCTGGTGGAGCACTTCGCGACGGAACCCGTCGCGGCCCACGGCGGCACGGCCCTGTTCCCCGGGTTCGTGTCGCCGGCGGATCTGCGGCATCTTCGGGAAATCCTGGCGGCGTTCGGCCTCGGCGGCACCCTGGTGCCGGATTATGCGGACCGTCTGGATGGACCGGCCCTGGCCGAGGCCGGCCCTCTTCCCGAAGGCGGCACCACGGTGTCGGACCTGCGCGCCCTCCCCGGATCGCGCATCGCCATCGAGTTCGGACGCACCACCCAGGAGAAGCTTTCGGGTGCCGCCCTGCTGGAATCCAAGTGGAAGGTCCCGCGCCGCAAGATCGGGCTGCCCGTCGGGATCCGCGAGAGCGACGCCTTCTGCTCCATACTGGAGGAGATCACCGGTCGCGAGACGCCCCGCGGGATGCAGTTGGAACGCGGACGCCTGATCGACGCCTGCGTGGACGCCCACAAGTACCTGTCGGGCCGCAAGGCGGTGGTCTTCGGCGACGAGGACCTTTGCGTGGGCCTGGTGGCCTTCTTGACGGAAATCGGCATCCACACCACGCTGGTGGTCTCCGGAGGCAAGAGCGGGAAGCTCCAGGAGGAGATCTCGCGGGTGACCCGCTCCTTCCTGGAGACCCCGCCGCAAGTCCTTTCCGACGCCGATTTCCGCGACCTGGAGGAGCGCGAGGAGAGCCGGACGGCCGACCTCTTCGTGGGACATTCCAAGGGCTACAAGCTCGCGCGCAAGCGGGACATCCCGCTGGTGCGCGCGGGCTTCCCCCTCCACGACCGGTTCGGGGGGCAGCGCGTCCTCCACCTGGGCTGGAAGGGGTCGCTGGAACTCCTGGACCGCATCGTGAACACCATCCTGGAGAAGCGCCAGGACGATTCTCCGGTCGGCTACGCCTACCTGTAGAGACCGCACGCAAACGACCGACGCCTCCCACCGCCCGGGAGGATGGATCGGGAAGCATGGGCGGACGGAGGACAGATCATGACCACGACACGCCTTCCCGTCGAAAAGCACCCCTGCTACAACGTCGAAGCCAAGGGCAAGTACGGCCGCATCCATCTGCCCATCGCCCCCAAGTGCAACATCCAGTGCGCCTATTGCTCGCGCAAGACCGACTGCATCAACGAGAGCCGGCCGGGCGTCACCAGCCGCGTCCTCTCGCCGAAGGAGGGAGTGGCCTACCTGCACAAGGCGCTGGCGGTGGATCCCCGCATCGCCGTGGTGGGCATCGCCGGCCCCGGCGACCCCTTCGCCCAGCCCGAAGCGACGTTGGAAACGTTGCGCCTGATCCGCGACACGGCCCCCGAAATGCTCCTGTGCGTGTCCACCAACGGACTGGGCATGACCGACGAGATCGCCCACGAGCTGGCCGAGCTCAAGGTCTCCCACGTCACCGTCACGGTGAACGCGGTGGATCCCGAAGTGGGCGCCAAGGTCTACGCCTGGGTCCGCGATGGCAAGAAGACCTACCGCGGCTTCGAAGGCGCCACCCTGCTGATGAACCGCCAACTGGACGCCATCGTCGCCCTCAAGGGCCGCGGCGTGGAGGTCAAGGTCAACACGGTGGTGGTGCCCGGCATCAACGACCACCACGTGGAGGAGATCGCACGGGTGGTTTCGGGCCTGGGGGCCGACATCCACAACCTGATCCCCATGACCCCGGCCCCCGGATCGCTCTTCGAGGACTTCCCGGAACCCGACGCCAACACCATGCTGCGCGCGCGCCGCGGTTCTTCCAAGCACCTCAAGCAGATGGAGCACTGCCAGCGGTGCCGCGCCGACGCGGTGGGCCTGATCGAAGAGGACAAGTCCGCGGGCTTCGCCGCCCTGATGGACCAGGCCCGCGACGAAGTCGCCGCAGGCCGTCCCTACGTGGCCGTGGCGTCCCAGGAGGGAGTCCTGGTGAACCAGCACCTGGGCGTGGCCGACCGCCTCCTGATCTGGGAGAAGTCGGAGGACGGATTCCGCCTCGTGGAAGATCGTCCGTGCCCGTCGCCGGGATCGGGTTCCTCGCGGTGGGAGGAGCTGGCGGCTCTCTTGTCCGATTGCCGGGCCGTGCTGACCGCCGCGGCCGGGGCTGCGCCTCGGAAGGCGCTGGAGGCGCAAGGCGTCGCCGTTTGCGAGATGGAAGGCGTCATCGACGACGCGCTGGAGACCTTCTGGGGAAACGGGGATGTGGAGAAGCTCAAGGCTCGTCGCAAGGGATTGGGGAGCGAGTGCGGGTGCGGGAAGGTGCGGGAGCCCGGGACGGGGTGCGGGTAGGCACCTCTTCGCTTTCCGGGGCCTAGTCTCCGGCGGCCCAAGGACCGGGCGCGGCCCTTGGGAATCCCGCGCCTTGCGGGGGACTGCCGTCCCCCTGCGCCCCAGCGCGGGAACGGCTCACGCTGAGAGGTTGGCAGTGCGTCAAAATCTGCGCACCCGCCTGCTTGCCTTCGGCAAGATGGCGGGAGGTTTCTTACCGTTTGGTTAGGGTTTGGGGCGCGGCTTGCTGCTGAAAAGCATTGCAGCGCATTCGTAGAATGCCACAGCATTTTTTAAAATTTGTCGTATACTCTGGACGTACTGCGAACTGGAATCGGGAAATGCAATGATTCATTAATCCAATCAAACGCCCTATATAATGTGATTCGAGGATAATGCCGCTGAAAAAAAGTATTCGAAGTTAAAGGTTTGGAACGGAAGTATTCGGAGGGCAATCGAATGGAAAAGGGATTCACAAAGGCATTTGGGGCGGCCGGGATTTGGGCTGCATTGCTGGCCACTGTCTTCACTCCAAGGTCGGCCGGAGCCTATGGTCCCTCCACCATGTACACCCCGCCGGCGGGGTCGCTGGTGCCGGGCGCGTTGTATGCGCGAGCCATGCAAGCGAGCAATGGCAAGATGTACGCGACTTTTGAGCAGTATACAACGGGGGTGGCTTCATTCCCCATCTTCGAAAGCACGGACAGCGGCAGAACCTGGACTCTGGTCGGCGCCGTGAAGGACACGCACAAGGGCTGGGGGATGCGATGGGAACCCTTCCTCTACCAACTGCCCCAGGCCATCGGCAACCTGGCCGCGGGTACGCTCCTTTGCGCCGGCCTCGATCTTCCCTACGACCGCTCTTCCTGCGAAATCGATCTGTACCAGAGCACCGATGCCGGAAGGACCTGGACCTACGTCAGCACGGTCGCCGTCGGAACCCAGGCGACCCCCGGCTCCGATCCGGTCTGGGAGCCGTATCTGATGGTCGTGAACAACAAGCTCTACTGCTTCTATTCGGACGAACGCGATGCGGCCTACAGCCAGAAATTGTCGCACCAGTCCACCACGGACGGCGTGACCTGGAGCAGCGTGGTCAGCGACGTCGCCATCAGCGGCCAGAGGCCCGGAATGGTCGTGGTCACCCAGATGCCGAACGGGAACTACCTGATGACCTACGAGATCGTGGGCGTCGGAGGTGCGTACTACAAGACGTCTTCGAACATCGAAAGCTGGAACGCATCGGACAAGGGAACCGAGTTCGACGCCAATGGTTCCAGCCCATTCTGCGTCACCATGGACGGAACGATCATCCTGAGCAGCGCGGGAACCAGCAATCTCTACACGAACACGAACAATGGCACGGGCAGTTGGACACAGATCAGCAGTCCGATCGGGACGGCCTACTCGCGATGTCTGGTGCCGCTGAACAACGGGCGTCTGTTCGTGATCGGCGCAGGCTGGAACGGGAGCAGTTTGAACAATGTCACCTACGCCGACATGGCCTTTGGGTGCGCCCCAACGGCGATCGTTCCATCGTTGCAAGTCAACGGAGGGGCCTGGCTGAATGTTTCGTCGGACACAGTCAGCGCGGGTGCAACCGTTGTCCTCGGACCTTCGCCAAACGTGGCCACCGGTTGGAGCTGGACCGGCCCGAATGGGTTCACAGCGACGACACGTGAAGTGACGCTTTCCAGTATCACAGCTTCACAAGCCGGTACTTACACTGCCACCTATACGAATTCCTCCAGTTGCAAGAGCACACAGAAATTCACTTTGACAGTGAGCAATTCCACCAATATTCTGACCATTCATACCCAGGGAAGCGGCGAAAACAAACAGGTGCAACTGCTCATCGACAGCAAATTGAATTTGCAATCTTTTGACAGGAACTCCGAAGTCAGAATCTTCGATCTCAAAGGGACACCTGTTTACGAAAATCGGATTACCGCCAACGCGATGGTCGTACCAAGCCTGAAAACGGGTGTGTATGTGATCGCCGTCACCAGGGACAAGGTGCTTTTGGAAAGAAAGTCATTTTTTGTCGAGTGAGTTCGGCGGAAGCTAGGCCAGGGGGGGCGATTGCAAAAGACTCCCCCTCCATATCAAATACAAGCTCCACTAATCCATGTAACATTCCCGTCCTCGCAATCCCTTGCTGATTCACGACCCCGCATTAGTTTATCCTGCAAATGCCCTCCATGACCGCGCCATACCAGCCACGCTTGCGCCTTGCGCTCGGTGCGATCTACGCCCTGTGCGGGGGCTCCTTTGCCCAGACCCTGCTCTGGTCCGAGATGGGCGGCGGGTTCGGAACCGCGCCGCAGCATGTCGGTATCGTGGGACAGGAATCGTCCGCTGGCGAAGCTTCCGGCCTGGACGCCGGTTTCCTGGCCCATCCGCTCTTTTTGAACTCCGCTCCGTTGGCGCAGGACACCTCCGTGCAGGCGGCGGCCGAATCCCTTTCCGTGGTGGTGCCCGGGGAGGATGTCGATGGGGTGGTGGTGTCCGGTCGGGTGGTGGTTTCGCCTGCGCATGGGAAGGCTTCCTTCTCCGGGGTGGTCCTGGCCTACGAGCAGACTTCGGGCTATGTCGGGGACGATTCCGTCGGGTTCGTGGTCGTTGACGACCAGGGGGCCGTTTCCGATACCGCCTGGGTTCGGATCCAGGTCGCGGCCACGACCGCTCTCGCGCCTCGGCCCGTTTTGGTGGCTCCCGTGAAGACGACGGATGTCCGGGTGTTCCGGGCGATGGCTTCGGCTTCGGCGGTGCTGCCGGGTGGGGGACTTGTGCTTTCCGGTGGAGCCGACGACGACGGCTCGGGGGTGGCGGTTTCCGTGCTCCTGGCCGGGCCTTCCGATGTACAGGTGCAGATCTACGACAACTTGGGGACCTTCGTGACCTCCGCGGAGTCCGTGGTGGACGCATGGACCTTCTCGGGATTGCCCTCCACCGGCGATGGGCGTCGTATCCTCTCGGCGCGCTGGGACCTCCGCGATGGCGGTGGTCGGGCTGTGGCCCCGGGGGTGTACCTGTGGAAGATCGTGGTGGTCGCCGCTGATGGACAGAAACTGGAAACCGTTCGCAAGACCGGAGTGAAGCAATGAAATCCTTCCCAATCGCTGGTGCCTCCCTTTTGGCGTTCGCCCTTTCCGCAGCCGCCGTGCCCGTGGCGTGGCCCCTTCCCTTCCAGGGGGTGGCCACGGATTCCACCGGTCGGCCGCGGCCCGACGGCGTCGTTTCCGTTTCCTTCGCGATGTTCGACTCCGCCACCGGGGGGACCTCCGTCTGGTCGGAAACCGACCCGGTGACACTGAAGAAGGGATTGTTCTCCCTGCAGTTGGGGACCGTCCAGGTCCTTCCGTTGAGCCTGCTGGGGCGCGAGAACCTCTGGCTCCAGGTGACCTTCGGGACCGAGCCCGCCGTCTCGCCGCGCATCCCCCTGGGCCGCAACGTGGAGGCTTGGTACGCCCACACCGCCTCCCTGGCCGACCATGCCACCAACGCCGACACCGCCTCGTACGCCGCCAAGGCGCCCTTCGGTCTGGCGCTGAATACCCCTCTGGCCCTTTCCGCCACCAGCGACACCTTGAAGCTCAAACCCGGATCGGCCTCCGGGAATTTCCTGACCTGGGACGGCACCAATTGGGTGTCCAAGACCACCACCTACACGGCCTCCGTGGTCGGCGGCTCCCAGCCTCTCCCCATTCGCAATCCCTACCTGGGCGTGAATTACATCATCGCCCTGGCAGGCATCTTCCCCTCGCGCAGCGGATCGAATCCGTTCTTGGGAGAAATCGAGTTGGTCAGCTTCAATTTCGCCCCGACCGGGTGGGCCCTCTGCGATGGACAGCTTCTTTCCATCTCCCAGTACTCCGCCCTGTTCGCGCTGGTCGGCACCTATTACGGTGGAAACGGCACCACCACCTTCCAGCTCCCCAACCTCCAGAGCCGGGTGCCGGTGGACATGGGGCAGGGGAATGGACTGAGCATCGTCAACATTGGAGACATGGGCGGTGCGGAGAACGCGACCATCGGCGTGAACCAGATGCCGGCGCACACCCACGTGATCACCGCCTCGCCGTAACTACCGTTCCCGCATGATCGCCGCTTGCCTCGCGCTGTCCTGCGCCCTGTGGGGAGCGCGCCCCGTGGTGGTGGCCATCGTCGACGACGCGTTCGAACTGTCTTCCGAGCCCGCTCGCGGTTTCTGGTACGATTCGGCAGAGGCTCGGAAGCTCGCCAACCCGGCACTGGCTCCCTGGGATGTGGCCGACCAGGACGGCGATGTTTCCGCGCCCAAGGCCCGCGCGGCGGAATTCTGGCACGGCACCGCAGAGGGGAACCTCCTGGCGGAACGGTTGGAACAATTTCTGGGGAAGGACGCACGGACCCTGGTCCGTTTCGTGCCCATCAAGGTCCTCTCCGACGCCATGACCCGCCCCGACATGTCCCTGGGCTATTCCGGCCTCGAACGCGCCGCCCGCGCCCATGCGAACATCATCCTCTGCGCCTGGTCGGGAGGCGTTCCCGGCGACGCCCAGGTGGAGATGGTCCGCCAGGCCCAACGGACGGGGGCCCTGGTGGTGGCTTCGGCCGGCAACGAGGCGACCCGGCGACCCCAGTTCCCCGGGAGCCTTCCCGGGGTCGTTTCGGTGGGCGCGCTGGACTCCATGGGAAGGCGGAAATTCCTGTCGTGTCGCGGGGACTGGGTCACCCTCTCCGCGCCCGGCGACACGGAACGGGTTTCGGTCCGATCTCTCCTGCCCGATTCCGTGGGGTTCTCCCAGACTTCGCGCGCCGCCACCGAGGTGGCCGCCCTGGCCGCCGCCCTGATGGTGGATCATCCCGATTGGAACTCAGACAAGATCCGTCAGGTGCTCATGGAGTCGTCCATGCTCCTGGAGCCGCGTTATCCGGGCGTCTCGGGGACCCTGGGCGCGGGAGCGCTGGACCCCGTGCACGCCCTGGTGGGCTCCTGGGACGCCCGGCTCCCTTCGGGGATGGAGCGCCACCCGGCCGGATTGCTCTCCCTCTCCCGGCGTCCTTGGAAGGTGGACCTGGACGGACCGGGGAGCTACCGGGGCATCCGCTTGGGCCTGGTGGGAACGGTCGACTCGTCCCTGCGGATCCGCGCCACGGCACCGGACGGGCAGGGCTACGACTGGAACGTCCAGAAATTGTCCCAAGGGGTGGAGATTCCGTACCCAAGCCTTTCCCTGACCTGGAACGGCACGTCCAAGCCGGGCGGATACCTGGAGTTCCGCAAGCTGGAACTGGATTCGTCCACGCTCTTCTGCCGCGGGACCCGGGAGCTCGTCGGGGACTCGGGCCACGCCGGAGACGGATCGGGGAGCGCGCCCTACGCCCACGAATGCGACTGCAAATGGCTCCTGCACGTTTCGCCGGGTCACCGCATCCGTTTGGACTTCGACACCTTCCAGACTGCCGCGGGATTGGACCAGCTCCACGTCTTCCGGGGCACGGCCACCCTGCCGGAGAATCTGATGGCCCTCTTCAGCGGCCCGCATCTCCCCCCGCCCCTGGTGAGCCCAGGCACCGACCTGCTCCTGTGGTTCCCCAGCTCCTCCACCGGCGTAGGGGACGGCTTCTCGTTCCACTGGAAAGCGGTCCCCGACACCACGAGAATGGGGCTCGCGCAGCCCTGGGTGCTGGACACGGGCCACTGAGCCCCCCAAGGAGCGTGGTAGAATGGGGGATCCTGGTTGTCCCTGGTGACACCGGGTGGAGGGAGTCCCGTGACCGGGTTCCTTGCGGATCGAGCCATGGTGGGGATATCCAGCACCGCACCGGTGACATCCAGGCACCGGTTTTTGAAAAATCGACAACCCCCAAGCACCACTCTCCGCGTATTGTGTACCTATGGTTCCGCTCATCGGGCAGCTGGATTATCGGGCCTGGCTCCGGCAGGTCTACGAGGAGAGGAAGGCTCGCGACGCCTTCTTCTCCTACCGATTCCTCGCCGAGAAGGTGGGGATGGACCATTCGCTCCTGATCCGGGTGCTCCAGGGGGAGCGCCACCTGGCGGAAAGTTCTCTGGATGCCTGGGTCAACTACCTGGAACTGGATGCCCGGGAGGAGGACTACTTCCGGGTGCTGGTCCGGTTCGCGAAGAGCAGATCCAGCAGCGAGCGCACCAAGACCCTGGACCGCCTGATCGGCCTCCAGGGAATGCCATCGCACCGGTTGGAACGGGACCAGTGGGAGTATTTCCGCAATTGGTACCACGTGGCCTTGCGCGGCGTTGTCGGACTGGACGGCAATCTGGACCCCGCCCAGGCGGGAGCGAGGCTGGATCCCCCGCTGGGGCCGCGGCAGGCGCGGGAGGCCTTGGTCCTGCTGGAAAGGCTCCATCTGGTCCGGCGGGATCCCGATGGACGATTGGTCCTGACCAACGATTTCGTCGAGGCCGGGCCGGGGATCGCCAACACGGCGGTTCGGGAACACCAGAAGCAGATGCTCGGGCTGGCCATGGAATCCATCGACCGGCACCCCCCGGAAATCCGGCAGGTCTCCTCGGCCACGTTCACCCTGGCCCTGGCCGATCTCCCGGAGGCGCGCAACCGAATCCGTTCCCTGCGGGACTCCCTTCTGCGACTCTCCTCGGAATCCCGGTCGGCGGACCAGGTCTACCAGTTCGAGGCGGTGCTGTTCCCCCTTACGAAGATCGGTGTCCCCTCCGGGCGCAAGGGGAGGCGGAAATGAAACGTCGTTCCCTCCTTTCCGGCCTGGGGGTGGCCAGCCTGCTCCTGTTCGCCTGCGACGACCGGCTGTCCGCCGGCAACGGGACCTCGACGGACAATGTGGTGACCGCCCGAGTCCTTTCGGTGGACAGCATCGCTTGGGATCTCCCGAGCGGCGATTCGGGGCCCTACCCGCTCCTGGTTTCCCTGGACTCCGGCAACTTCGATTTCTCCCACAGCTTCTCCGACGGATCGGACCTGCGCGTCCAGCGACTGGATTCCACGGCGCTGCCGTTCCAGATCCGGGACTGGGACACCCCCGCCAAAAGGGCGAGTCTCTGGGTGCGGTTGGACTCCTTCCACCGCGGGGAGGGGCAGCGCATCCGCCTGCGCGCCGGCAAGGATTCCACCACGAGCCGCTCGAATCCAGCCGGGACTTGGGCCGGAGTGTCCGATTCCGACCGTCTGATGGTGGCGTCCGTGCTCCTGGCCGATTTCGAGAACGGATCCTCCCTGGTCCCTCTGCCCTGCGCCTGCAACAACTGGTACGCTTCCCCTTCTTCCGGGGCGACGCTGATCCTTCCCGCTCCCGGTACCGCCTTCTCCACGGCCATCCAGGCCGCGGGCGATGGGCGCACCGGCAAGGCTCTCCACCTCGCTTTCACCGCCAAGAGCCCGGAATGGGTACTGGCCGGAACCAACATGGGCGTCGGGTACCACCGTTTCGGAGGATTGGACTCCATCACCTTCTGGGCCCGCGGCAAGGGAACCATGCACATCTCGCTGGAGAATCGGCGCGACACCAGCGGCTACATGAAGGCCTGGGCGGGATTCGCGATGGACACCGGCTGGACCCATTACGCCATCAAGCCGTCCCAATTCGATGCACCCGGTGCCACCAAGGGATGGTTG